>ERZ761607.1347-NODE-1347-length-31538-cov-5.658006_pt1 | contig 31538 bp, 19 predicted proteins | sample MGYA00511164_ERZ761607 | MGnify/ENA primary metagenome ERZ761607 (study PRJEB28899, sample SAMN02445080) | bioreactor sludge metagenome | biome: EBPR sludge | place: Australia: Brisbane, Thorneside Wastewater Treatment Plant | collected 2011-06-22 ... | reverse complement strand
GTGCTCAGCAGGTAGAGCAAGCGAACAAGGCCAAGGCGGAACAAAGCCAACTCGCCAGTGAACGGCAAGCGCAACTTGAGAAACTGTCGGCGGATCGTGACCAACAAGTGAAGACCGCTGCGGAACGGCAGCAACAAATCGAGCAACTCAGTCAGGCGAAGGTGGCGGCAGAGAAGCTCGCGGCAGAGCGTGCTCAGCAGGTAGAGCAAGCGAACAAGGCCAAGGCGGAACAAAGCCAACTCGCGGGGGCGCGGCAAGCTCAAGTCGATGAGCTCGCTGTTGACCGCGATCGACAAAGCAAAACATTGGAGGAGTGTCAGCAGCAGGTTGCGCGACTCAGCGATGAGATAAAGGCTGCCGAGAGCCTAGCAGTCGAGAGCGCCAAACAGCTCGAGCTTGCACACAAAGCTAGAAACCAACAGGGAGAACTGTGTACCGAACAGCTTTCTCGCCTGCACCAGGCGCAACAAGAGAATAAGGAACTTCAGGAGCGTCAGCGCCTGATGAATGACGAACTGACCAAGGCAGAGGCCCAGATCGATCTGATCACGGATCTATTGTTACGCGAGCAGGGCATATGAATCCGTCGAGTACGCCACGCCGCAGAAAACCAAGTGCCTCGGCACAGCAACATCGGGTGTCGAAGGAGCGAACACTGGGGGAAGTCGGAACTTCCGCTGTGCAAAACGCCGGTGAAGAAAAAGAAAGTGTTTTCTGGGCCGCCCTGCAAGGTGATGACCTTCTCGAAAGAGCGAAACTTCAATGGCAGTTCGGTGACTGGGACGGCTTGATAGGGCTTGACCCGAGCCTACTGGCGAGGCATCCTGAACGCGAAAAGCTGGCTCTGCTTGTCGCGGCTGCCCATTTTCAGGTCAGCAAAGCATGTACGCGTTTCCAGTTCATGAGCCTAGCACCGGTAGCGGGTTGCGGAAAAAAACTCGTTAGCCAAGTGCTTGCGTCCGGGGTGCACAACAGCCTTGGCCGAGCAGCGCTAGTCGCCAGCGATGAGCGAAAAGCTATACGCCATTTTGAATGCGCTATTCGTCTGGTGACTCCAGCTGCCGATATCGCCCTCAGCGCACATGCCCGCATGGTAAAAGAAATGATAGCGCTCGGCCTGCTTCCTCAAGCGGGCCTCAATATCGACCAGCTTCGCCGGAAAGTAACTGGAGCCACTAGTACGCGCAATCAATGTGACGCGCATATCAAGGTCCTGGATATGGAAGTCGACCTGCTGCGCGAGCGCCTCTATTCCTTGAAGAAACAGCTCGACCAAGCTAAAAATATCGATTCAGTGCTTGTGTTTGGCAACGACACGAAATCGCAACTCCCCCTCCCGAAAATGCGTTCTGGGAACGTCGATCCTGCTATTAAGACCTACTACGGTCTAAACGGTCTTGACAGAAAACTAGAGGCCTACCTTGATTATGATGGCGGCTATTTTGTCGAGCTAGGCGCCAACGATGGGGTCAGTCAGTCAAATACCTGCTACTTCGAAAAAGAGCGCGGCTGGCGAGGGTTGTTGATCGAACCCGTCCTACACAACTTCCTCAAATGTAGAGCCAACCGGTCTCGCGAAAACGCATTCGCTTGCGTTGCCTGCGTATCGTTTTCCTACGATCAGAGCCACGTAAACCTGATCTACTCCAACCTAATGACCACCCCAACGGGTGTCGAGACGGATATCTCCGACCCACGATCACACGCGTATTCCGGTAAAATATATCTTCAGAGAGATGAATTGCCGGTAGAGATTATTGCGCCCGCGAAAACACTGACGACCCTTCTCTCCGACGCGAACGCTCCCCTCGTTATTGATCTGCTGTCGCTTGATGTGGAAGGCGCAGAGCTTGAAGTTTTAAAAGGAATAGACCACAAGCGTTACCGATTCAAATATGTATTGATCGAATGCCGGGATGAAAAAAGTCTTGCGGCATATATGAGTACGGTAGGCTACACGAGAGTGGATAAGCTAAGCAATCATGATTATCTTTTTTCTAGTCAGGCTTGACGAAGACAAGAGCGTTTTCTACGATAGCCGATCTTTCAATCGGCCGATGGTTAGTTGCAAATGCTTTTTTTAGTACACCAAAATGTTTGATCCAAAGGCGCGCCTAGATGAAGTTGATTTGGACCGTGTCGGGAGCTTGGATTTTGGCAAGCTTTATTGGTGGTCTGTCTGCTATCAGCCGACCAACTAAAAACATTTGGCCCATAATTGGGGGTTAGAAAAAATCATCCTAGTCGCCATTTGCATGTGGTTCCGGTGGGTCGCTAATTGGGATACGGGACTCGTCACTGCAGCTTGTGTGTTGGTCGGGGTCGGACTTTGGTTCGGAGAGGAGGAATACTATCTACCAGCCCGTTGAGTTGGATAGAGGTGTAGGTTCTAGGTCGTTCCGTATGAACCCGAAGACCTGCCACGATCGTGGCCGATATCCCCAGCATTTGCCGGCAGGGGTGCCTCAGTTCAGCACGCGGTCGAGAGCGGGCGGGGCCCGGCAACGCTTATCACAGTGTCAGACACGCGAGTACGCTCAATAGCTCGGGCCGGTTGCTGCTTTTCGGGGGTCGCTCCGGACCTTGTTTGCGTTCGGTAGCGAGCAACGTAATCGGCCGGCGAAGGGAAATTAGCCTCCGTGGGTGTGCCTTTTCACAATACAACACGAACTAATCGCATAGCGTCAGACGTTTTGCCGAATCGGATTTCAGATTTTTATTTAGGTGATATAAAGCAATGATGGTTTTTATTGTCACCCCATCGTTTAACGCGGTTTCAACTATCGATCGAACAATTCATAGTGTCATATCGCAATCGGGAGATTTCTCGCTTCGATACCACGTGCAGGATGGTGGCTCCAGTGACGGTACGATTGAAACATTGAAGCGATGGGCGTATCTGATCAAACAGGGTCTGCTTCCGCTGTCCTGTCATTCGGTCGAGTTTTCCTGGGAGTCCTGCCCGGACGGGGGAATGTATGACGCTATTGCTAAAGCTATTAAGGCGTTTAGCTGTGGTGCTGACGACTGGCTGACTTGGATAAATGCAGATGATGTCTTGCTACCCACCGCGCTTCCTTTGCTGTACAAGATCGACGCGGATCCAGTACTTTCAGGAAAAGTCCATTGGGTAACGGGTGCAGCCGCTACGTGTCGAGACGGTTGTCAAAATACCTACGTGGACCGCGTTCTGTGTTCTGAAGTTGTCGCGAAGGGTTTGGCAGACGGAACGCATTGGAGTTACGTCCAGCAAGAAGGCACTTTCTTCAGAGCAGGGGCATGGAATCTCGTCGGAGAAGGCAATGCGTTCGCGAGAATGCGGTTTGCGGGTGATTGGAACTTGTGGCGCCTACTCGCTAAGCATTACTCGCTCTATCAGTTCGATTACCCTACGGGAATGTTTTCGTCTCGACCAGGACAACTAAGCCAATCTGGAAAAGACATCTACGATCAGGAAATGTCCTCGGTCGCTGCAAAGGCCGGGCGACCCAATAGCTTGCGCGAGCTAGAAGGTAGGGATCTCAGGGCTTTTTATTTGCAGTGCAAAAACGATGTCCTTTCGCTGGCCGAGAAGCCTATCAAGGGCCATTTGGCTTACCGGCTTCAACGGATTTCACAGCTTGTCGGCGCGGAACAAAATTCTGCAATTCAAAATGTTAAAAGCGAGCCCGTTCTTAAGCCCCCTTTGGAAGGTACCGATAAAACGCGTATGGACGCCCCGAAGCCGTCAAGATATAGAAGTATTGTTAGCTATGATAGTGAGTGGCAGTTTCCAGCCATTACCGAGCAACACGCTTTTTGTAGCGCAAAGCGTTTACTTCCCGCTGTTGGCGGAGTGGTCTACTTTGCATTTCCATGGGCGACTCTGATCGACTTGTTGAATAGCAAAAAGGAGGATTCGAAGCGCTTGCAGGACGTTCTCAGGGAGGCGGGCGTTTTGTTGAGACCCGGGGAGCGTGTCGTGACAGTATGCCAGCATATCCATATGCTGCGCTACCAGAATATCTTTGCGGAGCTCGGTATTCACGAGGTTTTCTGGACTCATGCTGTAAAAAATCAGAGTGTGTTTCCAGAGTATCCAAAGATAAGAATATTTCCTTTTCCTCTGTACCCGGTTCAAGCCGTTGGCGAGGACGTCGATTTTAATCGGACGCGATCTATTTTGTACTCATTCGTTGGCGCAAAGGCTAATAAGTGGTATCTTACTTCATCGCGGAACTATATCTTGGACCTTTTGAGTGGAGACAAGCGAGGGTTGGTGATTGGTCGTGATACGTGGCATTATAATAGAGTAGTCTATGATCATCAGATCCACAAGAAGGCTACGGGCGAAGGCGAGCTCGTAGATAGTGTTGCGAGTAACGAGTTCAAGACGTTATTGAGAGACAGTATCTTTTCTCTTTGTCCTTCCGGGTCCGGTCCGAACTCGATTCGTCTATGGGAGTCGATCGGGTGCGGCACCATTCCGGTAATCCTTGCGGATACCTATCTTCCTCCAGGTGATTCTGCGCTCTGGGAGGAAGCGGCCGTTTTTTGCCTGGAAACCGAAAATGCCATTAAAGCTTTACCACAGAAACTCGAAGAACTGGCGGAGGACAAGGAGGCGTTGGCTCGCAAACAGCGCGCGCTAAAACAACTTTGGCTGCTTTATGGCCCCGATTGTTTTATTTACGATATTCAAAAACTTTTTTTGGAATTGGCGGAGCACTCTGCGTTGGATCGCAATTCCGCGCCGGTGATCTCTTTTGCGCGGCTTGTTGAGGAAGCACAGCGTATCAACGACTGCGCTGAGGTTTACCCGTACGAATTTGGAACCTTTATTTTGGGATGTGGTACGCGTGTCATGACCGATCCCGGTGGCTTCAAGGATCTCTACAGCAGCAATTTGGCGTTCCGGAAGGCGTTAGCCGTGGCGATTGAACGAGGGGATGAAAAACATAGGAAACTGATGTCGGATGTGCTGCGATTGAAGAAAGTCACGCTTGGTGAAAAGGTTGGTGTATGAAAGTCTTCCTCTTCGGCGCACACTCCAAACGCATTCCTCTTTCGTATCCAGCTTACAGAAAGCTAGCAGTTTCTGAAATTCATTTTGTCGATGACATTGAACGCGCGGATTGCGTTCTCGTCGGTTTTGTCAAAGACATAAGAGATTGTCATGAGAAGATATTTGATGTTAAAAAAAGAAACCCGGCGATCAGGGTTGTGGTGCTGTCCGAAGAGCCTCTTTGGGATACGTTGTGGAGTGGCGACTATTCGCAGCCCAAAGGGTTCAGTAGACTTGATGGAACAGTCTGCGAGTATGAGTTTTTGAATCACTTCACTACCGATATTTATCGCTTCGAAAAATTTCCATACTTTGTTACGACAAATGATGACTATTTTGTGCGGTATGCCACTCTCTTCCATAGAAACTCTTGTTTTGGCGCAGATGACATTCTGGAAGTTTGGAAGGGTGCGCCGATCAGACAGGCGTATTTTGCCGAAAAACGCGCTGGCGAGAAGTATGACATGTTGGATTCTGCGCTGGACGTAGTGGGTTTGTGTGGGTTCAGATCGGTAATTACCGAGGGGGCTGGTGAAGAAGGCGTGCTGCGCGTTGGGCAGGGCTGGGGTAATACAGTCCGGCGCCAGATGTTACCCGATTGGCATTTGGATAAGCTGTCCGCACTAGATAGGAAAGCATATATTGTCTGTGGGATTGAGAATACTCACCAGAGATATTACATTACAGAGAAGATTTTCGACGCATATGCCGTATTGGGTGTCCCGATTTACTATGCGAGCCCACAGCACGCTGTACATCGGTTAGTTCCCGAGGAGTCATATATTAATTTGTATGGGCTGACGGCAGATGAGGCAATAAGAAAGGTGAGAAATTTTAGGCCAGATCGACAGTTTGTCGACGCGTATCGCGAGGCCCAAGTTAGGCTGCGTACCCTTTTTTCGAGCCCGGTGGAGTTCTGGGAGGAGCGGAGGAAAGTGCTTGCCAAGATTTGCTGCAAACTCATTGGTCGCGCTGGGACTGGCCGTCAGGCGTGATTGCGGGAACGCTTGACGGGCCAGCGTGCTGAAATCGGAGCCACACTGTATAAGAGGACGCTTCCGAAGATTTTTGGATCATCTAGGCAGGTCTTTTGGGAGATGTCGTGCGATCAGAGCTGGTGCGTTGGTCAGGGGCACGGAAGTGTTGCAAGGTGACTTTTGGCGGGATGTCTGGGGGAGCGCTGGTCTAATCGGTTTTCTACGACAAGCGAGCCATTCCCTCCAAGAGTGCGGCAAGCTCGATTACCGATTAAAGCACTGCTTCCCTAGCGGAGAATCGTATCGACGCGACGGACCTTCTCACGTTCTGCGCGGACATCGGTTTACAAGCGAGGGAGTGGGGTGCCGCAGCTTTTTAGGTATATCGGTGACGCTCGGAGGGAGCATCTCTCGAGAAATGTCAATGGAAATAGTCGGGAAATGGACGTTTCCGATTCTACGGCTTCATCGGATTAAGTAATCGGCAGGTTTTTTGGGGTTGTGACGACTAATTTGGAGGGGCGATTTTTTATAAGCGCAAGTAAGCGTGTTCGTGGCTGCCGTGGACTTATTGCACAGATGATTATTTAAACAACGAGGATCATGGAGTGAAAATTGCGATTGCTGGAACCGGATATGTTGGACTCTCCAATGCCATGCTGTTGGCGCAGCACAATGAGGTGGTTGCGCTAGATATTGTGGCGGAGAGAGTCGCGATGTTGAACCGCAGGAAGTCTCCGATCGTTGATGTCGATATCGAGAGGTTTCTAGAGTTCAACGAGATTAGTTTTCGCGCCACAATGGATAAATCAGATGCGTATGCGGGGGCGGGGTTCGTCGTCATTGCTACACCTACCGATTATGATCCGGAGACCAACTACTTCAACACGAACTCGGTGGAGGCGGTTATCCGCGACGTGCTGGCTGTGTCCTCAACCGCGGTAATGGTTATCAAGTCTACGGTTCCTGTGGGATTTACGGAGCGAATTCGACGGGAGTTCGGTAGCAGTAGTATTATTTTTTCGCCGGAGTTTCTTCGCGAAGGCAGCGCCTTGCATGACAACCTGCACCCTTCTCGCATTATCATCGGGGAGAATTCTGAACGAGCGAGGACTTTTGCCGAGCTGTTGCTTCAGGGGGCTGTAAAGAAGGATGCACCGGTGCTGTATACCGGGTCGACCGAGGCGGAGGCGATCAAGCTTTTTGCCAATACGTATTTGGCAATGCGCGTTGCGTATTTCAACGAGCTTGACACATACGCTGAGGTTCATGGCCTGGATACGCGGCAAATTATTGGCGGTGTGGGATTGGATCCGCGTATAGGTAATCATTATCACAACCCGTCGTTTGGCTATGGTGGCTACTGTCTACCGAAAGACACTAAGCAGTTGCTCGCCAACTACGATGCGGTACCAAATAGCTTGGTACGTGCGATCGTGGAGTCTAATCGTACCCGAAAGGATTTTATCGCAGAGGCCATTCTGAAGCGGAATCCGGGGGTGGTTGGGGTTTATCGGTTGATAATGAAGGCAGGTTCGGACAACTTCCGTACTTCTTCGATCCAAGGCATAATGAAGCGGATCAAAGCCAAAGGTGTGGAGGTGGTTGTGTATGAGCCGGTCTTGCAGGAGAGCAGCTTTTTTCATTCACGGGTAATCAGCGATTTGGATGAGTTCAAACGGACGGCGGACGTGATCGTGGCAAACCGGTTGGCGGACGAATTGGCCGACGTAACGGAGAAAGTTTATACACGCGATTTGTTTGGCCACGATTGAATGCAAATAGTGTTAAAAAGCTGTCCGCGAGGAAATCAGCCAGGTGACCGGCAAGGTTTTGGTTTGAATCAGTTAATGTGAAAGCCGCGTACGCGATTCACCTAACTTTCTTCTCTTGTCCGCGAGAGAGGCGTTGGGGAAGAGACGGGTCGGTCATGGCTTTCATCATCTTGGGCGTCTCGACTGTCATCACCGTTAGATCGTTGCTCTTGAGTGGCGAGGGGACATTGGCCGTTTGTTTTGTCAAAGCGAGATCCGTTCGAGCCCGAATAGTAGTTCGGTACCCGCTTCGGGGCGGTGTTCTCTTGAGCTTGCACGTATCGCCATTCTCTGGGTTGAGTTGGGGTGTCGGTACTTGGGGAAGGTGGAGGTCTTTGGGTTGTGGAATGTGCTTCAATCCAGGCGTTGTGTGAATCACAATAAGTCACCTTTGATGAGGAGGGTTTTGTGATTTCTAGTGGACTCCGGTATCAGAGTCTGGTGTCCGTTATCATGCCTTCGTTGAATCAGGGAGAATTCATTCGCGAGGCGATCGATAGTGTATTGGGACAGCGGTTTCGGCGGGTTGAGTTGATCGTTGTCGATGGTGGGTCAAGCGATTGCACATTGTCGGTGCTCGCTGAGCTGGCGGCCCAAGATTCGCGGCTGAGGTGGTATTCTGCCGAGGATCATGGGCCAGCCGATGCATTGAACAAGGGCTTCTTGCGGGCGCGTGGGACGATTTTTGGTTGGTTGAACTCTGATGACTATTTCACGCCCGGTGCAATTGAGCGTTCGGTGCAGGCATTTGCTTCAAGTCCTGATTGGCTCATGGTTTATGGGCAGGGGTCGCATGTGGATGAGGCCGGACAGGTGCTCGGTCGTTATCCGACGTCGCCACCAAGCGTTTCGCTGGAAAAATTCGCCGCTGGATGCTTTATTTGTCAGCCTACGGTTTTTTTTCGGCGTTCAATGTGGACAATGCTTGGCGGACTCGATCTGGGTCTGAGAACTGCGTTTGACTTTGACTACTGGGTACGTGCTTTCAAAAGTTTTCCAAATCGCATTGGTCTTGTTGGCGAGATGCAGGCTTGTTCGCGCTTGCATGATGCTTGTATTACACTGCGCATGCGTCGTACGGTTGCCGTTGAAGGAATGAAAGTGTTGGCTAGGCACTTTGGGTGGGCGCCGGGCCACTGGTTGCTGACCTACATGGAGGAGTTGCTGCGCTTGCCACCGAACGAGAGAGGAGTTGTCGATCTGCGGGCACACATGAAGGAGGCTATGCTCGAGGTTTCCGATTATCTTAGACCCCTCGAACTGGAGACCGTGCGTCGCATAATTGACGGAGATCCGCGCCTGAATGGGTCGCCGATCTAAAGTCTAAGATCCATATATCGGCGCGTCAGCGCTAGCTCTATCGCACTCCGACGACACGGCGCAAGATGACGCGGCAACATTTCCGCCACCAGGGCACCGCCAGACCCGCGCTAGCTCGCCAGCCGACAAGCTCGTCCAACGCTTGCTCTGGCGTAATCAAGCCATCGCCGCGGCGACTAAAATATAGCGGATAAGTGATAAGTGCTCCGGCTATCAGTTCGTCGAGCGACAGGCGCCGTTGGCGGCGGGCAACAGGAACCAGGTCTCTCGTCAATCCCCAGCCGGCATAGAAGGGCTGGCCGTGGCAAGTGACGGGCTTGTCCCGCAACAAGGCTTCGAAGCCGGCTAACGAGGTGAGCACGTGTACCTCGTCGACCAGCAGCAGGAGGTCACCCATCGCGGCGTCGGTCACTACTTCGTCGCAGATCGATTGCGCCTGGTCCTCACCGGCGCCCTTCGCTCGCAAGCGCGCGAGCACATCCGGGTGTGGCTTGTACAGCACATGCGCCTGCGGATTGGCCGCTCGAACGGCCCGCAACAGCCCGATGTTGGTTCGGATGCCGGGCGCGCCATAAGCCAACGAGGCGTCGCTCTCAACCTGACCAGGTACGAGAATCACGTGTTTCGCGGTGGCGGGGCGTTGCCAGGCTGTGGCGCCGACGTTGTATTTGGTCAGTCGCGCGTTAACGATGCGCTTGCGCAGGAACGCGGCCCGTTCGAGCAGCGCGGCGTCAAAGCTGGCGTGAGCGAGCAGGTGTTCGAGATCCGAAGCTTGCGTCGCATCGTAGTAGATCCCTCGGCTGTCGACCACCCACGACATCGGACGAATTAGATCGGCACCCAGGCCCACCGAACGCAGAAAGCCATCCTCGATACGCAGGACGCTTAACCTGGCCGGCGGGTCGTCTGGCAGGGGCGCCATGCCCCACACGACCAGCACTCCGCCGGGAGGAACTTGGCCCACCTTGTCGACGAAGACTGTCCGCGTGCCCGGGAAACAGCGGCGCACCGCAGCTCTCTTCCACGTCGAGAAATTCAGCGCGTGAACCGCGGCGGGCTTCCCTGCGTTAGCTTGCGGCAACACGCAGACGTTCCATCAGTGCGTCCACCAGCTCGAAATGCTCGTCCCAAGTGGGTGCAATGAAGTCCTTCAGCCGCCGGCCCTGCGCTGCCCTGAGCGCACTGTCGGAACCGGCATAGTCCTCGATCAGCTGTCGCCAGCGCTTGCCGTCGAGCGGGTCGAGGTACTGGGGAATGTCACCGGCGATCTCGCGGAACGCAGGCAGATCACTGGCGATGACGGGGAGTCCGAGAGACAGCGCCTCTACCAGTGGCATGCCGAAACCCTCGGTGAACGATGGAAACAGCAGGGCCTGCGCATGATGCAGCCACGACGACAGTTCTGCGTCCGAGCACGCTGTTCGCTCGATGACAAATCCTTTCAGAGCGGCGCAACGCTCCAGCAGGTCGACAACGTTTTCGCACTCCCAACCACGCTGGCCGATGATTACCAGTCGAGGTGCCGCCGCCCCCCAGCGCTCGACCAGTTGTCGCCACAGGTGTAGTAGCAGCCAGTGGTTCTTGCGCGGCTCGATGGTGCCGAGGATCACGAAGTAGGGCTGGTCGACGGGCGCTTTGGTCGCGGGCACGGGTAGTCTGGCAGGGGCAAGCGGAGCGACGGCAGCCGGAGGCATTGGCCTACCGATGGCCTCGGCATAAGCGACCAACTCGTCCAAAGTCTGAGCAGAATTGGTGATCACGCCGTGGCCGTGCTGCAGCACGGTATTCATGCGGAGCCGATGCTTGGCGCATTCCCCTGGCCGGCAATACTCGGGGTGCGTTATCGGGATCAGGTCGTGGACAAAGAAGATCGGCCGCAGGCGGGAGCGCTGCAGGCGCTTGGCGTATTGGGCCTGCTCGAGGCCACTGTGTCCGGTGTTGAAAAGGAAATGCGGCGCCAAAAAACGCCGGCCAAGGCTCTGCGTAGCAGCTCTGGCGACCAGCCGGCGGATCATTGGGTTGAAGCTAGCCGACGGCGCCAACAAAGCGTCGAAGGTGCGCTCAGAATCGTTCGGGGACAACTCGATCCATTGGCCCGCGAAACGCACTAAGGCCGTGGCGCGCTCCGCGAAGTGTCTAGCATACTCCAAGCTGACGCGGTCCACGCCGGTTGGCAGGCGCCGCTGCATCGTCCGATCGAGCATGCGCGTGACGTCGATCAGCACCTCACGCATCAAGCGGGCGCTCGGTCGACGACTATCGCGCCAGCAGTCGGCACAGCCGGCGGCATGGCATTCGGCCCGGGGCTTTCGTCGCAGGCAGGCAGTCGTGGCGCTTCGTTCAAGCGACTTCGGCTGGAAGCGGTGCCAGCAATGACCACGACTCGGCGAGCTCGCTCACTAATTGTTGGTGGCGTTGACGATTGACAGCACCGGATAGATCGACGAAACGATCAGGGTCAGGAACTTCTGGAATTGAGTTCCCGGCGCATTGGCGACGAAGACGACATCCTTGTCCTGCATCGGAAAGCTCTGCGCGACCAGGAAGGTCGACGGGTCTTTCAGATCGACTTCGTAGATCACCGGTACCTTGCCTTCCGGCGTGCTCGTCGGTGGCGTCGGCCAATCGACCGCATTGGCTTCCTCGAAGCGGAAGATGAACACCCCGCGCGCGTCGGCACGCGAATCAGTCAAGCCGCCCGCACGCGCCAGCGCCTGTGCCAGAGAGATGCCCTGTGCCTCGAAATTCACCTCTTCGTTTTTGCCCGTCGCACCCAGCACCGTGAAACTGAATGGCTGGAAGAGGGCGGTGATAACGTCACCTGGCTGCAGCGCAATGTTTTGCCTTGGGTCTCGGATGATCGTATCGAGTGGCAGGGCCTGCACCTGACTGCCACGCGTGAGCTGCAAGGTGACCTTGTTCACCGGCTGGCGCACGCCACCTGCTGCTGCCAGTGCATCCAGCAAGCGTTCGCCGCGCGCAGTCAAGGGCACGCGCGCGCTCGAAGCTACCTCGCCGACGACGGTGACGTTGGCGGTATTGTTGCGGATCATGCGTACCAGGACTTGCGGCTGGTTGGCCTTGCCCTTAAGACGCTGGGCGATTTCTGCCTCGATTTGTTGCGGCGTACGATTGGCGACCGGGATTTGCCCTGCGAAGGGCATGTTGATCGTTCCTTCGCCGCTCACCATTTGTTCTGGGAAAGTCACCACTCGTGCTGTCGCCGGGCCCGCACGAGGATCCGTTACCTCACCACCAAAAAGCATCGCTGGCGGCGCCTCCCAAACCGATACGCCGAGAATATCCCCAGGGCCCGCCACGTATGCTTGCTGAGTACTGTTTGGGAATGATTCCGAAAAGAGGCTCAGTTTTCGCGTAGCGAGTAGTTTTCGGGCCACCGCTTGATTAACGTCCACGACCTGAATTCCGTCGGCGCGCCGCTCTTCGCGGTGTTCCAGCATAGTGTCACGGCTGGGGCCGGCAGAGGCGATCCAGTCGGGGACGCCGGCACAACCGGACAGCAAACTTGCTGCACCTATGCACAACGCCCACACAGCGTGGCGGTGAGAACGAAAACCTCGCATTACGACATCTCCTTGCGGACTTGACTTCTCTCTTCGTCCCTCAGCTCTCTGTCTGAGAGAGATCGGGAGGCAATGGGCGCTGCGGATAGCTAGCCATCTGTCTGCTCGTCTTGGCCCCGAAACTGCTGCTGATGCTCAAGGAACCAGCGATAACTATCGCGCAGCCCATCTTCGAGCGCGATTGTCGCCTGCCATCCAAGTCCTGCGAGCCGCGAGACATCCATCACTTTGCGAGGCGTTCCGTCCGGTTTGCCGGTATCGAACACTAGGTGGCCAGTGAAACCGGTAACTGTGGCCAGCGTTTCAGCGAGTTCGCGGATGGTACATTCGACCCCGGTACCGACGTTGATGTGTGACAGCATCGGTTGCGTATTTGCGCGATAGCGGTCTTCGTCCAGATTCATCACGTGAATGCTTGCGGCGGCCATGTCTTCCACGTGCAAGAATTCGCGCTTCGGCGTACCACTGCCCCAGATTACCACTTCCTCGGCGCCCGACCGCACAGCCTCGTGGAAGCGCCGCATCATCGCCGGAATGACATGACTGTTCTCGGGGTGAAAATTATCGTTTGGGCCGTACAGGTTGGTTGGCATCACCGAGCGGTAGTCACGCCCATACTGGCGATTGTAGCTCTCACAAAGCTTGATACCGGCGATCTTGGCGACTGCGTAGGGCTCATTGGTCGGTTCCAGCAGGCCGGTCAATAGCGCATCTTCGCGCATCGGTTGCGGCACGGCGCGCGGATAAATGCACGAAGACCCGAGGAAAAGGAGCTTCGCTACGCCCGCTCGATGCGCCGCGTGGATCAAGTTGCACTCGATCATCAGGTTCTCGTAGATGAAATCGGCGGGATAGCTGTTGTTGGCAAGAATACCGCCGACCTTGGCCGCCGCCAGATATACCTGATCGATGTGGCTGCTGTCGAAGAACGCACGGACATCGGACTGGTCGAGGAGGTCGAGTTCCGCATGGCTGCGCGTCACGACATCGCAGCCACCGCGCGCGTGCAACTGCCGAACGATCGCCGACCCGACCATGCCACGATGGCCAGCGACGTAGATGCGTGGCTGCGGGAGCGTCTGCTCGGCGTCACTCATGGCGATTGAACGCCGAATAGCCGTGCCGCTTCACCAGTTCGTCACGCTCCGCAGAGCGCAGATCTTCCCTGACCATTTCGGCAACCAGTTCTGCAAACGTCGTTCGCGGAACCCAATCGAGCTTTTCCCTGGCCTTGGTCGCGTCCCCGAGCAGTGTTTCGACTTCGGTCGGACGGAAATAGCGCGGATCGACAGCCACTATGCATTTGCCATCGTCGCCGTAGCCTTTTTCCTCGACTCCTTGGCCTTCCCAGCGAATCCTGATGCCCAGCTCAGCCGCGGCCGCATTGACGAAGTCGCGAACGGAGTACTGCACTCCGGTGGCAATCACGAAGTCCTCCGGCTTGTCCTGCTGCAGCATCAGCCACTGCATTTCCACGTAATCGCGGGCGTGGCCCCAGTCGCGTAAGGAGTCCATGTTGCCAAGATACAGACAGTCCTGCAGGCGAAGTTTAATGCGCGCTAGCGCGCGGGTGATCTTGCGCGTGACGAAGGTCTCGCCACGAATCGGGGATTCATGGTTGAACAGTATTCCGTTGCACGCGTAGATGCCATATGCCTCGCGGTAGTTGACGGTGATCCAATAGGCATAGAGCTTGGCAACCGCGTACGGGCTGCGCGGGTAGAAAGGCGTGCTCTCCTTTTGCGGAATCTCCTGGACCAAGCCGTAAAGCTCGGATGTGCTGGCTTGGTAGAAACGGGTTTTCTTCTCCAGTCCCAAAATGCGGATGGCCTCAAGGACGCGCAGCGCCCCTAGACCGTCGGAGTTGGCTGTGTACTCGGGTTCCTCGAACGACACCGCCACATGGCTCTGTGCTGCCAAGTTGTAGATCTCGTCAGGTTGCACTTGCTGAATGATCCGTACTAGGCTCGATGAGTCAGTCAGGTCGCCATGGTGAAGAATAAACCGTTGGTTCGCTTCGTGCGGATCTTGGTAGAGATGATCGATCCGATCGGTGTTGAATAAGGACGTGCGTCGTTTAATACCGTGAACCTCGTATTTTTTGTTAAGCAGCAGCTCGGCCAGATACGCGCCGTCTTGGCCCGTAATTCCGGTGATCAATGCCTTTTTCATATTTCCCTTTCAAGTTTTTTGATTATTTATCGTGAGCCGCCAGCGCATTATCGGCGCTTCGGAAAATCTGAACGAGCGATCCACAGATCCGGTGCGCTGCAGGTGGTGACTGGTAGTGGATTTTCCGTGTACTGTTACCCGGGATGCCACCAGATCTTCCCTTCGCGGGCCGCACTTCAAGGTGAGCCTTCGGTCTTTACGGTAAACAGTCGTTGTTAATTAATACAGATCGGTTAGCAATTCTCATTGTAGAAAAGGTAGGCCGACTCCACGTCGGGAAACTCATGGAATGCTCCGTTATGAAGAACGCAGGCCTTGCTACAGTGCTCCCGAATGTTGTGAGCCTGATGTGATACAAGGATCATCGCCCGATCGTGGCGTTTCTCGAAGAGTTCGTAGCGGCACTTGTCATGGAAGCGTTTGTCGCCAACGGCGATGATTTCGTCAATCAAAAAGCAATCGAATTCGATCACCATTGAGAGCGCAAACGCAAGACGCGCTCGCATGCCAGAAGAGTATGTCTTAACCGGCTCGCGCAGATATCTCCCGAGTTCGGAGAACTCCTGCACATATGGGATCTTGTCCTGGATTCCGACACCATAGATTCGACAAATGAACCGTAGATTGTCCAGGCCAGTGAGGCTGCCCTGGAACGCGCCACCAAAAGCTAGCGGCCAGGAGACGCTCATACCACGGGTGATGCTACCGCTGCTTGGGCGCTCGACGCCGCTGATGAGGCGGATTAGAGTCGACTTGCCCGCTCCATTGCGGCCGAGGATTCCCATCTTTTCGCCCGGATTTACCCGAAAACTGACGCCATCAAGTACCGTATTGCTACCGTGCCGGGTCGAGTAACGTTTGACTACCCCGTCGAGTTCGATCATTCGGGAATCACCTCGCGGGAGGCGATTCGCTCCAGGGCAAAGCCAATCAATGTCAGGGACAGGCAAGAAAATGTCATGTAGGAAAGGTCGTAACGGGCATGTACCATCGAACCGAAGTAGCCTTCACGGAGCAGTTCCACGCCGTGCACCATTGGCAAGAGAAGTATTAGCTCTTGCGCTTTTGGGGGGAGCCACTCAACCATGAATACCGCCCCCGACAAGGGAAACAGCAGATAGGATATGGGGCCCCAGATCTTTTCGACGAGATCACTGCGAGCGGAAAGGGCACCAATGAACAGCGCCAGCGCCGCGCCAAACCAGGCCAGCATTGTCCAGCCCAGAATCACCTTCAGGATGTCTTCGGGCGCTCGCATCCAGCCTATGGCACCAAAGGCCAGCATCAATGTCACGAATGATGTCGTGGCGCCAATCGCTTCAAGCAGGATCCTTGCCGAAAAAATGTCAATGACTTTGACGTGGCGGTGATACATCAGCGAAAGGTTCGGCTCGATGGCATTGCAGCAGCGGCTGGGCATATTTCGCCAGAGCAGGACTGACGAATAGCCAGTGACGGCAAAGGCCACTATTGGCAGGCCGGACAGGACGCTACCTCTGGCGACCGTCCAGAAGGCTGTGATTGCCAGAGTAAACAGCATGGGCTCGACGAAGAGCCACAAGAAGCCGATGTTGTGGCGGCCAAAGCGCGTCAATACCTCGCGCATGAGCAACGCGAGGATGACGCGTGCCTGGATTGCCAAAGAACGGTGCAAGGGCGTCGGACCTGCTGTCATTGTCAATCCTGGTGCTCCTTGACACCAGCAATCAGCATTGAGAGGATTCCCCAGGCGATCAGGCCAAGCGTCAGGGTGGCGAGTACGCCACGAATGCGGCGTGGTTCCATCGCCATATCGGGCTTGCTCGGCTGAACGATCCGCTCCAGGTAGAGCTGCTGGCGCTGCGCTTCGCTACGCGCTTGCTCGAGTGAGGCAAAGGCACTACCCAGCTGCTTGTCGGCGAATTCACGATCCAGGGCCAGGCGCTGGTATTCGGCGGCCTTGTTGGCCAGCGAGCGATCTCCGCCCGCGACGCGAGCGGTTTCCGCAGCGATGTCTTGCCGCAAGTTCTTGACCAGTTGCTGCAGAGAGGGTATCTGCGGGTTGTTCTTGGCGAAGGTTTGCAGCTGCGAGAGCTGCGCCTGCGTGGCGATCAATTCGTCCTGGAGCTTGGCGATTTGTTGTAGCTGGATCGTCGATTGAAGCTCAGGGTCGATGACGCTTTTCTTATTGCGGTAGGCCGACAAGGTCAGGGCGGCCGCCTTGGCCTTTTCTTCAGCGATTGCCACTTCGCCGGCAGCATAGCGGATCATGTCCTGCCGGCCGCGCTCGTTGAGCTGGTTTACCAGCATCTCCGCCATGCTTAGCAGTTGCTGGTTGATCTGAAAAGCGTCTTCAGCCGTGAAGCTTCTAACCAGTAAAGTGGTAATCGACGATGCTGGGTCAAGGACGATCTCTACCTTCTTCTTGTAATAGAGGTGCAAGGCTTCAAAACTGTCATCCCAGTCCAGGCCCGCGAAACGGCTGAATATGTCGACATCGGCACTGGCAAAGGCGTTGCCAATGCCGAGCTTGTGATCCAGCGAACGTAGCGCATCGCGGGACAGCATGAAATCCTGCACACTGTAAGTATCGTCCTGCGCGCGCGAAAAACCGGTGCCCTTGAACAGCATCCCCAAAGGCGACGCCGTTTGCCGTTCCGGGCTGCGGACTACGAAGCGCGATTCAGAAATATAGACGTCGGAGGCGATCACGCCGAAATAGATCACCGACAGGAGCGTGGGCACGAAAACTGTCAGCAGAAAGATCTTGTTGATCCGTTTGATGCGAGCGATGAGCGTTTTGTCAGAACGCGGGCCGTTCGTTTCGGACGCGCTGGCGGCGGTGCTATTCACGGCTTTTCCAGTGACAGTGAGGTTGAGCTGGAGATCGAATTCTTGTTGTCAGCGGCGCGGCGCCAAGTCGTTGATCGCTCGGCGGGTTCGAGACCCGGGTCGCCGGTGGTTGGGCAGGGCCGGGAGGGTGGAGCGGTGCAAGCAAATTTGAAAATCGACTTCATACGAGCCAAGGCTGGTCAAGCGAGCGGGCGATTATAAGCTTGCTGCGGTGTGGATGTCACTCACCTTGCCGAAGTTTGAGCTGGTGCAGCGGGTTTGGAATGCTATAGGCATTGCGGGCGAGGAGTGAAGGGGCGCATCCGCGGTTAACGGCTTGCGGGAAACCGCCATCACGAGAATGGCAAGTTGGCTTGCCGAGGGTTGCTGCGCTTTTCGCAGTGACTGCGTTGGGCGCGAGCGCAGCCGTCTGGATTTGTGGTGAGCGCATCTGCGATTCTGCAATCGACCAGCTACCGCACGACGGTATATGCTAGATTCGACGCTTACTCCGGACGCCTTCCCGCTACTGGCTACGCGGGCTTCCGAAAGAGCGGAACGGGGGCAGCGCCTGTAGAGATTGGTCTGGGAAGAACGGCATGCAAGGCGATCGTTGGCAGGAATTGGCCTGCGGGTGGCTGGACAGCCGGGGATAGCGAGGGTGCGGTGGTGCAGCACACGAACATCGTGGGAAGGGCGGATCTTCTTGCGAAGAGCATAGGGATTTCAGTAGCTTGAGACGTTCTTTTCTATTTCTACAGGGCGTCTGTTCGCCATTTTTCGCCAAGCTCGCTGATCAACTGGTCGCCGACGGCCAGCGCGTCTTCAAGATCAATTTCAATGCGGGCGATGTCGCCTATTGGGGCTTTCGACCGGCCTGGAATTACCGCGGCCAGCTCTCCGGCCTGCGCGATTTTCTCGACGACAAGTACCGCCGCTTCGGGATTACCGACCAGCTTCTGTTTGGCGACCGGCGCCCGGTGCATCGACCCGCCGTCGATCATGGCTCGGCACTGGGCATTCGCACGCACGTCTTCGAAGAAGGCTACTTCCGGCCTTACTGGGTGACTCTCGAGCGCGAGGGGGTCAACGGCCACTCACTGCTCCCGCGTGACCCCGACTGGTTTCGCCGCGTGGGCGCGACCTTACCGGATTACGGTGACGGCGAGCCGTTTCACTCGCCGTTCCGGGTGCGGGCGGCACACGATGTGGTCTACCATCTCGCGGGATCCGCCAATCCTCTTGCCTTTCCACACTATAAGAGCCATGCGCCACTCAACGCCGCTGTCGAATACGCCGGCTACGTCGGGCGCTTTTCGATGCTTCACTTTCGCAAGCCGAAAGACAAGGCCTTGATCGACAAGCTCGCCGGCAGCGGGGTGCCGTACTACCTTTTGCCACTGCAGCTGAACAGCGACGCGCAGATTCGCGACCACTGCCGCTTCAGCGACATGAACGGGGTGATGGAATTCGTGATGGCGTCGTTCGCCGCGCATGCGGCTGGCGACGCACGCCTGGTGATCAAGAACCATCCGCTCGACGCCGGTCTGGTGAACTTCCGTCGCGTAATCGCCGGTCTGGAGCAGCACTTCGGACTGGCCGGACGCATCGACTACCTGGAGAGCGGCGATCTCGGTCCTTTGCTGCAGCATGCGCAAGGCGTGGTCACCGTGAATAGCACGGTCGGTCTGCTTGCTCTGGGCGAGGGCTGTCCCACCGTGACCCTGAGTGACCCGATCTACAATCTGCCCGGACTCACTTTTCAGGGGCCACTCGACGACTTCTGGAGCTATGCCTTCAAGCCCGAGCGCGAGCTTTTCCGTCGTTTTCGCAACACGGTGATTCATGCCACGCAGGTCAATGGCGGCTTCTATTCCGCCCAGGCAATCCGCATGGCCGTCGCGAACTGCCGACGCTTTCTCGAACCAGAGCGCTCGCCCTTGGACGAGCTGTTGTGAGCGCCGCAGCACGACCGCAAACGGTGCTGATCACGGGTGCCACCGGCGGCATCGGCGGCGCACTGGCGATGGTCTATGCCGAGCCGGGCACTACGCTGATCCTGCAGGGGCGCAATGCTGCGCGGCTGGCAGAGCTGGCGGCGGCTTGTCAGTCGCGCGGCGCTCGCGTGCGGACACAGCTGCTCGATCTGCGTGATCGGCAGGCACTGACGAGCTGGCTGAGCGAGCTTTCCAGCCAAGAAGCGCTCGATCTGGTGATCGTCAACGCTGGTGTAAACACCAATATCGGGCCAACGGGCGGGGGTGAGCGCTGGCCGGATATCGAGGAAGTCATCGCGGTAAACGTCCTCGCCGCCATGGCGACGGTCGATGCGGTGTTGCCGGCGATGCGCGCCCGCGGGCAAGGGCAGATTGCCCTGATCAGTTCGCTGGCCGCGTATTACGGGCTGCCGGTGACGCCCAGCTACTGCGCCAGCAAGGCGGCGATCAAAACCTATGGGGAGGCGATCCGCGGCTGGCTCGCCAGGGAAGGGGTGCGGGTGAGCGTGGTCATGCCGGGTTATGTCGAATCGAAGATGTGCCGCGAGATGCCGGGGCCGAAGCCTTTCCTGTGGACACCGGCACGAGCGGCGCGCACCATCCGGCGCGGTCTGGCGCGCAATCAGGCGCGTATCAGCTTTCCGTTCCCGCTCAACTTCGGTACCTGGTGGCTGTCGGTCCTGCCGTCGGCAGTCTCGCAACGCATTCTGCGTCTGCTCGATTACGGTGCTTGACGCGTTCTGGTGGGCGGTGGCTCCGTCTGCGCTCGCTGGCGCCGGCCTTTGCCTGCTGCTTGAACGCTTGCTGAGGCCGCCCGTGCGGCCATTCTGGAAGCGAGCGCCGGCAGCGCTGGCGATCCACCTTGGCGTTTGGCTGGGCTTGTTCACCTGCCTCTTGCTGGTTCTCCAGCGGCCGTTCTTTGCCGCCAGCGCGCTGCTTGCCGGGATGCTGTTTCTGGTGCTGGTCAGCAACGCCAAATACCACGCGCTGCGCGAACCCTTCATTTTTCAGGATTTCGAGTACTTCAGCGATGTCTTCAGGCACCCGCGCCTGTACCTGCCCTTCCTGGGCGCGGGGAAGGCGGCGCTTGCCGTGCTGGCCTTTGGCGGTGCGGTCTATGCGGGCCTCGCCTTGGAGGAATCCCTGTTGTCGGTCCTGCCGGCCGATGATTTCCTGGCCGGGTCGGTGATCCTGGCGCTTGCTGCCGTTGTCCTTCTATGGTGGGCCGCGCGGAGCAAGCTGGCGGTGACTTTCGAAGCGGCAGGCGACCTGTGCCGACTGGGTCTGCTCTGTGCCATGTGGCGCTACGGCGAGGAGGAGTTGCGGCCTTGCCGGCGGCATTGGCCTTTCGACGGCGCCAGCCCGGGGTCAGCAAAGCCCACGAACGCCACCAACGCCACCAGCGACGAACCCGCACACCTGGTCGTCGTGCAGAGCGAATCATTCTTCGATCCGCGCCGGCTCTACGCGGGGATCCGCGGCGAGGTCCTGCGCGAGTTTGACGCGCTGCAGGCTGAGGCGCTTTGCTGTGGGCCGCTCGAGGTCGCCGCCTGGGGCGCCAATACCGTGCGCACCGAGTTTGCGTTCCTGTCGGGACTCGCCGGCGAGTCGCTGGGGGTGCATCGCTTCAATCCCTATCGCCGGCTGGCACGGCAGGGGGTGGCGACGCTGGCCAGTTTTCTGCAGCGGCGCGGCTACCGGACGATCTGCGTCCATCCCTACGCGGCGAGTTTTTACGACCGCCACAAGGTATTTCCATGCCTTGGCTTCGATGAGTTCATCGATATCCGCAGCTTTGCCGGCGCAGCAAAGAGCGGGCCCTACGTCGGCGATCTGGCACTTGCCGAGAAGGTTTGCTCCTTACTGCAAAAGGCTGGTGGCCAACCGCTCTTCGTCTTCGTCATCAGCATGGAGAACCATGGCCCGCTGCATCTCGAAAGAGTGGAGCCCGAGGAGGAGGAGCGCTTCTATTCAAGGCCGCCGCCTACCGGCTGCGATGATCTGACGATCTACCTGCGTCATTTGCGCAATGCGGACCGCATGGCGGGCATGCTGCGCGCGGAGCTCGAGGGCTTGCCGGGCAGTGGTGGCCTGTGCTGGTTCGGCGATCACGTGCCGATCATGCCGGACGTCTACCGCACGCTAGGCGCGCCCGCCGGGCAGACCGATTACTTCATCTGGCGGAAGAACGAGCCAGGGGGCCCGGAGAGGCAGCAGGCAGGGCAGAGCCTACGCCACGCTATGAAGGTCGAGAACCTCGCTAGCCTGTTTCTCGAGGAAATGGGCTTGCTTGCCCCTCAAAGCTTGCCGAGTTCGTCGGCCAAGGCCGCAACGGTCTGCTGAATCTGCAGCTCGCTGTGTTCGCAGGAGATGAAGAAGCGTAAGCGGGCCGATTTTTCCGGTACTGCCGGGTAAAGGATCGGCTGCACATTGATGCCGCGCGCGAACAGTGCGGCGGCCAGGCGTGCGGCCTTGATCGAGCTGCCGGTAATTGCGGGAATCACCGCGAAGCCTGCGCTGGTACCGGTGTCAATGCCGGCTGCTCTCGCTTGCGCCAAAAAAAATCGCCCGCGAGCCTGCAGCGTGGCGACGCGCTCGGGCTCGGCTTGCATCACCTGCAGCGCCGCCAGCGACGCGGCGGCGATTGGTGGTGGCATGCCGACGCTATAGAGAAAGCCGGGTGCCAGGAATTTGAGGTGTTCGACCAGCGCCGCTTCGCCGGCGATATAGCCGCCGCATCCGGCCAGGGCCTTGCTCAGCGTTCCCATCCAGATGTCGACGTCGGCGCTCTGCAGGCCGAAGTGCTCCCTGATGCCCAGTCCTGTGGCGCCCATGACGCCGAAGGAGTGGGCTTCGTCGACCATCAGGAAGGCGCGATGCTTGTTCTTTATGGCCACGAAGCGGGGCAGGTCGGGATAGTCGCCATCCATGCTGTAAATCCCTTCCAGAACGATCAGCACCCTCTGGAAGTGCTGGCGCTGCTGGTTGAGGAGGGTATCCAGGGCTTCCGGGTCATTGTGCGGAAACGACAGGCGGCGGGCGCCCGAGAGGCCGATGCCCTGCACGACGCTGTTGTGGATCAGTTCGTCGTGAACCACCAGATCCGGGGCGGCGAAGAGATGGCCAATGGTGGTGACATTGGCGGCGTGGCCGCTGACGAAGGTGATCGCGTCGTCGGTCCCGTAGGCACGGGCGATGGCCTGTTCCAGCTCACGGTGTACCGGCCGCTCGCCGGAAACCAGGCGGCTGGCGGAGACCGAAGTGCCGTAACGGTCGATGGCCAGCTTGGCGGCGTCGGAAATCTCGGCATGACCCGAGAGCGCGAGATAGTTGTAGCTCGCGAAGTTGATGTAATCGCGGCCGTCGATGCGCGTGCCGGCCCCGGCGATGCCGTCGTGGAGCTTGAAGAAGGGGCTGTCGATGCCAAGCCGGGTGGCGCCTTCACTGATGATGCGAATCTGCTGGTAGCCGGGATGCAGGTGAAAGCGGTAGTGCTGCTCGGGGGTGGCGGCGGCACCGCTGGAGCTTCGCGCCGGGGCGTCGAAGTTCTTTCCCTGGTCGGCCTGGCGGAGCCGGCGTTCGAGCGCCTGCTGGATCAGCTTGTCCTTGATCTGGGCGGTGAGCCCTGGCAATCCCTTGCGTACCATTTAGTCGATCGCCCTGACAGTGGTAGTAGCAGCGGCAGCGGCAGCGGCGCTCTGCATGTCCTTGGCCACGCCGCTGATGACTTCCTGCGACACGTCGGCGCCCTGCTGCCTGGCGACTTGCTCCGCCTGCGCCAGCAGCAAGACTTGCTGATCCGGCTCGTCAGCCTCCTCGCTTGCGCGCAACTGCTGGATCACTCGCGCCGCCAGCTTGCTGATCGTCGGACTCTGGCTCAAGGCCATCACCGGCAGGCGAATACCAAAACGGGATTCGAGCGCGATCATCAGTTCGACACCCATCAGCGAGTCCAGGCCCATGTCGTAGAGCGAACGCTCGGGATCGATCTTGTCCGCGGAAATGCGCAGGATTTCGCCGATTTCACTGCTCAGGATGTCGGTAAAAGTGACCAGCAGTTCGTCGTCCGACAGTTCAGCCAGCAGCCGTTGAATGTCTTCCGACTGATCCTCCTGCCCGTCACGGTCTTCGGCGTGCCAGGCCAGTTCCTGGAACTTGGGACTGCTGGCGCTTGGCAGCAGGCGGCTGAGCGCATTCCAGTCGACTTCGAGCACCGCCAGCCCGGAGCGATCGGCAAGCAGCATGCCTTCCAGGGCATCAAGAGCGGTTGCAGAGTTGAGGGCGTTGCCACCCATGCGGCCTTGCAGGGCTTCCTTGATCTTTTCATTACGGGCCAGGAAGCCGACGTCTTCGATCGGACCCCAGCCGACGCAGGTGGCGCAGAGACCGCTCGCGCGGCGATGCTCGGCAAGCGCTTCGAGGAATGCGTTCGCTGCCACGTAGCTCGCTTGTCCGGGATTGCCGAAGACGGTGGTGGCCGAAGAAAAGAGAATGAACAGGTCCAGCGTGCAGGCGCGCGTCAGTTCGTCGAGGTGGCGGGCACCGAGGATCTTGGGGGCGAGCACGCGGCGGATCTGCTCGCCGTCGAGATTGCGTACCAGGCCGTCATCGATCACCGCCGCCGCGTGTACAACGCCTTTCAGCGGCGGCATTGTGCGCGTCGTTTCGGCCAGCAGTGCGGCCAGTTGGACGCGGTCGCTGACGTCGCAGGCAGCGGCATGCACGCGCACTCCCTGCTTTTCCAGTCGCAAGATGGCGGCTCGGGCCTCGGCCGATTGCGGGCCGCTACGGCTGATCAGGATCAGCTGTCGGGCGCCTTTGCTGACCAGCCACTCGGCGGTGCGCAGACCGAAACCCTGCAGGCCGCCGGAGACCAGATATGAGCCCTCAGCCGTCAGTTCGAGGTGCTGGCGCGTGCTTGCCTTTGGCAGGTGTACATGCTTGATGCCGTGACCATAGGTGATGACGATCTTGCCGATCTGGCGTGCCTGTTGCATGTAGCGGAAGGCGTCGACCACATCCTCTGCTTCGAAGGCGCGATACGGCAGGGGGTGGAAAACGCCGTCGGCGAAGAGGGCCATGATCTCGGCGAAAAGGCGGCGTGTCAGATCGGGGCGTACCAGCATCAACTGGTCGGCATCGATGCCGAAGTAGCTGATGTTGTTACGGAAGGGGCGCAGGCCGACCTTGGTATTTTCGTAGAAGTCGCGTTTGCCGAGTTCAAGAAAACGACCGAAAGGTTTGAGGACCTGGAAGTTTCGGTTGATCGCTTCGCCGGCCAGGGAGTTGAGGACGACATCAACGCCTTGTCCTCCGGTTTGCGCCATGATCTGGTCGGCGAAAGTCAGCGCACGCGAGTCGAAGATGTGATCGACGCCGAGCAGGCGCAGGAAATCACGTTTCTCGTCGGAGCCGGCGGTGGCGTAGATTTCGGCGCCGAGCCACTTGGCGACCTGGACCGCAGCAATTCCGACGCCGCCAGCCGCACCGTGGATCAGCACCTTTTCGTCAGGCTGCAGCTGCGCCAGATGGTGTAGCGCGTAATAGACCGTCAGGAAGGTGCTGGGGATCGTCGCCGCGGCTTCGAAAGAAATGTCGGGTGGCAAGTGGGCGATGGCCGTGGCCTGGGTGACCACCCGGTTTCCGAAGCTGGATGGGCCGAAGCCCACCACGTCATCACCGGCGTTGAAAACGCTGTCCGTGCTGCCGGTGCGGCTGACGATGCCGGAAAATTCAAAACCGAGGGTCGGGCCGGCAAAGCCGTTTTCGATGGCTTCGTCGGAAAGCAGGCCGAGCGCATACATGACGTCGCGGAAGTTCAGACCGGTGGCGTGCACCTCGACCTCGATCTCGCCAGGCGCGAGTTCGCGGCGTGGGTGCGCCTCCCAGCGCAGATTGCGCAGTTGTCCGGGAAGCTGGAAGCCAAGCGACAGGCTGGGCTGCTCCAGGGCCTCATGGACCTGTCCGTCGGGGCGCTCCTCGATACCCAGGCGCAAGGCGTATCGCTCACCGTTGGACGTCAGGATCACCTCCTGTTCGCCGTCTGGCTGCTCGAACTCCCTGTCCAGTGCCGCGGCTGCCGTTTCGACGGCCAGCGGCGTTTGCAGGTCAATCAGGCGGATGGCACAGTGGTCGGCCTCGTTGAGCATCGTGCGGCCGAAACCCCACAGTGCGCTGTCCGCGGCGACCCTCGCCGTGGGGGCCGTGCCTGGGCGCTGGGGCAACAGGCTGTTGGCCGCATTGGCCGTTATCAGCCAGCAGGTGGTCTTCGTTTGGGTGTTTGCACAGGCCTGGAAAATGCCCGCGGCCGTCGTGCAGCGGGCTAATTGACGATCGAAAATGGTGTCAGCGCTATCGCTGCCTGCAGCGGCTTCGGCAGGCGCCCCGTCTGCTTCCGGGAGGATGCCGGCGAGGTGGACGATGCCGTCGAGCTCGCCGTAGTTGGCCGTGGTCTCGCGGAGCAGGGCTTCGATCTGCGCGCTTTCGCCGACGCGGGCTTCGATGACCAGATCGCCGCGTGCTTGCAGCTTCCTGGTCAACTGATCGGAAAGCCGGGCCGAAAAACCGTCCTGATCGGCAAACAGGATCCAGCTACGCAGCGTCGACCGTGGCGTGTCGCTTGGCGAGGCGTCACTCTCGCTGAGCTGGCCGAGCAGCAGGTAGGGGCCGGACAAGGTGTCTGGCGAGAACTCGAAAGGCTCGCTCGAGGTAAAACCTGCTACCTGCAGTTGTTGCTGCCAGAAGTAGCTTGGCCGCTGACTGGAAAGCCAGCGACCGCTTTCCGTTTGCGACCAGCCGGTCGCCTGTGCGCCGAACACGAAATCGATCCAGCGCGCCGGGTGCTGGCCGATGACGATCAGTGAACCGCCCGCAAGGAGGCGGCTACGCGCGTAATCGATGGCCTGGATGGCCAGTTCGACGCTGCCGAAGTCAAGCACCAGGATGGCCAGTGCGCAGCTCGCCGCGCTGGCTGATTTGCCGCCAGCGGCTTCCGGGTAGTCTGCGATGAGCTGCGTTTCGCTGCCCGGCGAACACTCTTTCAACTGGGCGGCGACCTCGCTCAGGGTGGCCGCCGAGGTACTGGCAAAGCAATAGTCGGCGCGATTGCAATCGAGCGCCATGCACGCGTCCATGATGAAGGAAGGGCTGCCCTCGCTGATCTCGACGATTCCCAGGCGTTGCCCGGCGGGCAGATCCCGCAATCCGCCGTCAATCAAGTCGCGCAGCGCGCCGCCGATCTTTTGCTTGCCGCGGGTACCGAGCACCTGTCGCAACAGCGTTGCCAGTGACGACTCCTGCGGACAGACACCACTCAGCGAGCGCTGGCCGGCCAACAGCTCGCCGAGATGCATCCCGACCAGCCCGACCGAATGCACAATCTGGAAATAGTCCGGATCGTCGGTGACCAGGCTGTTCCAGATGTCCTGTGCCGACGACTGGTCGCGCACATCGGGCACGATCTCCCAGCCGCTGTCTGCACTCGCCAGCGAGCAATCGTTCTCCGCCAGGGAGAGCAGTTGGGTCAGATAGGGTGCGATCTCCGGGGTGGCTGTTTGGCAGGCGTGCACGGCGTGTGCTGGCAGGCTTTGCCCATCGGGGGAAAGGCTTTGCAGGGCGCGCCGGGTGAAGCGGCTGCAGAGGCTGTCGAGGAGCGGATCGACCTCTTCCGAGTAGCGGCGATGCGTCCCTTTCAGGGCCGCACGCCTGACCAGATCAAGCAGTGCCGCTCTGACCTTATCGTGGGCGATGCTCGGGCGAGCGGCGGGGCTCAGCGGGTGCGGCCTGGGGATGGCGTGGTAAGCGAGGCAGCGCAGTTGGTCGGCCGCATTTCGGCTCAGGCGAACGCTGCGAAAGCGGACGTCGCTGACGACGGCGATGGTGCTTCCGTCGGCCGCGAAAATTGCGAACTCCGCTTGCAGCGAGCGTGAACTCCGCCTGAGCAGGGTTGCCCGCGCAAAGCTGGGCCTGGCCATACCGCTGCGCAGGGCGATCCGGCCCATGCGCACCGGCACGAAGGCCAGGCCATCATGGGTCTCGACGGCGTTCTTCAGCAGTTGGAAAATGAGCTGAAAAGCGCAATCCAGCAGCGCCGGATGGAGGTGGTGCGACGCCAGCTGGCTGTCGACGCTGGCCGCGATCCGATACACCGCCAGGACCGAGTTCCCTTGTACCCAGCCGTGATCGATGCACTGGAATGCCGGGCCATAGGCGATGCCAACGGCGCGCGTCAGGGCGGCGTGACTGCTGGCGTCGAAATCCGGCTGCCGGCCAGGCAGGGCCGGACCCTTCTCGCGCAGCAGTGCGTCTTCGGTGTCGTGCAGCAGGCGCGCCGTCGCGTGTAGCATCCAGGGTTCGCTGGCGAGTTGCTCGCGACTTTCAATGCTCAAGCTGCCGTCGTGCGCATGGATCGTCGTGCGGACGTTTGTCGAGCGCTCGTCGCTGATCAACAGCGGTGTGCGGATTTCGAGGTTTTCGATTGCAGCGACTGCGTCTGGCTGCCACGCCGCAGCAGCTGCGAGGGCCATCTCGGCGAAAGCGGAACCCGGGAAAACCGTGGCTTCGCCGACGACATGGTCGGCAAGCACCGGACACAGCTGCGTATCGAGCTCGTTCTCCCAGATCAGTGCGTGCTGCGGCAGCGGGTAGCCCAGCAGGGGGTGCAGCTTGCGCCGATAAATGAGCCCGGCCGAGGCCGCGGTGACCGGATGCCAGTGGCGCTCGCGCTGCCAGGGATAGCTGGGCAGCTGCACAAAGCGACCCGGTCGCGGGAAGAATGGCTGCCAATCAGGGTTTGCGCCGGCGATGATCGCTTGGCTGGCGGCACCCCAGACGCCCTGTGGCGAGTCGTCGGCAGGCCGGCCCGTGGCAATCACGCGGCCCTCGATTGCCCGTTCTTTCAGGCAGTCGTTGAGATAGCTGCGCAGGATCGGGCTGGGGCCGATTTCGATGAAGATGTTCGCACCGTCATCCAGAATGGTGTTGATCGCCGACGCGAAGAGAACCGGCTGGCGGATGTTCTGCCACCAGTATTCGGCGTCGAGTTGGCGGCCAGCAAGCTGCTTGCCGCTGACCGTGGAGCAGAAGGGCAATTCACTTTCCCGCGGTGCGAGGTCTGCCAGCACCTCCCTGAGCTCGACTTCGATACCGTCCATGGCGGCGCTGTGAAAGGCGTAATCGAGGTCCAGTCGCTTGTGGAAGATGTTTCGCTCTTCCAGGGTCGCTTCGAGAACCGCGAGCTGCTCCGCTTTGCCAGCAATGGTTACGCCGCGCGCGCTGTTGACACCGGCAAGGGTGAGCAGGGATGCGAGGCCCAATTCATCCAGCAAAGCCAGAGCGGCCTCTTGTCCCAGCGCCACGGCGCACATCTGCCCCAGGCCTTTGGTCGTTCCCTGCAGGCGGCTGCGCTGATAGATGACGTGTACGGCTTCGGCGAGGCTCAGCGCGCCCGAGGCCCAGGCGGCCGCGACTTCCCCGACGCTGTGGCCGGTGACGACGGACGGCGTGAGGCCGCGTTGTGCGAGCATGCGGGTGATCCCGACCTGCATCGCAAACAGGGCTGGCTGGGCGATTTCGGTCAGTTCGTAGCGGTTTTCTTCGCCGTTGACGCCGGCGAGCTCGTCTTCCAGAGAATAGGTGGCATGCCGACGAAAGAGTGCGTCGACCTCGCGGATCGCGTCGCGGAACACGGGTTCTTCACTCAGCAGGCGCTTTCCCATGCCCGCCCACTGCGAGCCGTTGCCTGTGTAGACGAAGGCAAGCCCTGCTGGCGTTGCCAATCCGCTGCCGGAGTCCACCGTCGCTGCCGCTGTTCCCGCGCTCACCTTCTCCGCTGCGTTCGTTTCCTCGGCGAAGTCGCGAAAAGCACTTGCGATCGCCTTTGCGTCCCGGCCGAAGACAATGGCCTGTTGCGGGTGCCGCTCACGGCGGAAGGCGGCGGTGTAGGCTATGTCGTACAGCGCGCTGGCCGGCTGGTCGGTCAGAAAATCGGCAAAGTCGCGTGCCGCTGCCTGCAGCGCAGCGCTGTCGCGCGCCGAAACGATCAGCGGTAGCAGGCCTGCGCCCGACGTTGCCGGGGCCTCGCCTTCGGCTTGCTGGTGGCTTTCGAGAATGACGTGGGCGTTCGATCCACCAAAACCGAAGGAATTGATGCCGACGATGAGCTTGCCGGTTTCCTTCAGAGCCAGTGGCCTGGTGACCACTTCGATGTTCCAGTCGTCAAGCTTGATGTTCGGATTGGGGGTTTCGACGCCGATGGTTGCCGGCACCACTCGATGCTTGATGCAGTGCAGCGCCTTGACCAGGCCAGCCACACCGGAGGCGGTTTCGAGATGCCCCAGATTGCTTTTCACGGATCCGATCGGGAGTGGCTTGTCAGCGTCGCGGCGTTTGCCCAGGGCTTCGCCAATGGCCAGGGTTTCGATCGGATCGCCGACCGCCGTGCCGGTGCCATGTGCCTCGAGGTAGTCGATGGCCCGCGGATCAATTCCGGCCTGCGCATAGGTTTGTTCAAGCAACGCTGCCTGCACCTGCGGGCTCGGAACGGTCAGGCCCGATTTGCGACCATCGGTATTGACTGCCGAGCCGGCAACGACCGCCAGGATCGGGTCGCCATCGGCCAGCGCCTGATCATAATCCTTGAGAAAGAAGAGCCCGCCACCTTCCGAGCGCACGTAACCGTCGCCAGAGGCATCGAAGACGCTGCAGCGGCCGCGCGGGGAGAGCATCGTGGCCTTGGCAAAAACCAGGAAGCCGTAGGGATGGAGGTGCAGGCTGATGCCGCCGGCAAGCGCTTGCGCGTTTTCCCCGGAAAGAATCGAGCGACAGGCCTGGTGAAATGCGACCATCGACGACGAGCAGGCAGTGTCGATGGCCATGCTTGGCCCGCACAGGTCGAAAACGTATGAGATGCGGTTGGCGGCAATGCTGGCGGTGTTGCCGGTGGCCGTCATCGAGTCGATTACGGCGAGATCATCGGCCAGGCGATAGGAGTAATCGGCGCTGGCGATACCGACGTAGACGCCGCAGCGGCTTCCACGCAGGGAGGAGGGCTTGATTCCCGAGTTCTCGATCGCTTCCCAGCTCATTTCGAGCAGCAAGCGCTGCTGCGGGTCCATCAGCGCGGCTTCGCGCGGCGAAATACCAAAGAAGGCCGCGTCGAAGTTGGCGATATCGCCCAGTGAGCCGGCCGCGAAGGTGTAGCTGGTTCCCGGGTGGTTGCGACGCGGATGCAGGAAGCTATCCTGCGCCCAGCGTCCGGGATCGACCTGAGTCACCAGATCTCGACAGTCCAGCAGGTCTTGCCAGTACTGGCTGGTGCTTGTTCCCGGCATTCGGAAGGAATAGCCGGTGATGGCCACGCGCCCGGTCATTGGTGGTCTATTCTCCGTTGCTGTCAGCGAGGCCCGAAGTGCCCATTCTGGCGGCTTCGAGAATCGGGGTTTGGACGGTCACTGCGTGCGATCTTCACACGCCAGGTCGAACGCCGGGCGCAAAGGATGAAGGTGGCGCATCGCGGCTGGGTAGGTCTGGAATGGGGTCTTGATCGCCAAGCAAGCGGTCATCACAGTCGAGATGCCCCAGTTCATGGAAGTCATCACCGCCGCTCTCCATCTACAGTCGGAATTCCGGCTTGCCCGCCGGCGAGTGTCGTACTCTCTATTTGTCGCTGTGCCGATGCGGTGCCGCGAAAGGAGGCGAGAGCTGACGACAAATGACGATTCCCTGCTGGTTTCGGCTTTTCGAGTTTTTGGGGCGATGTACGGGGCTCGAACCCGTGACCACTGGAATCACAATCCAGTGCTCTACCAACTGAGCTAACA
>ERZ761607.1346-NODE-1346-length-31546-cov-6.958464_pt1 | contig 31546 bp, 31 predicted proteins | sample MGYA00511164_ERZ761607 | MGnify/ENA primary metagenome ERZ761607 (study PRJEB28899, sample SAMN02445080) | bioreactor sludge metagenome | biome: EBPR sludge | place: Australia: Brisbane, Thorneside Wastewater Treatment Plant | collected 2011-06-22 ... | reverse complement strand
GGGCATCCTGCTTCGCATCGTCTGTCGGGACTTGTCCTGCGAAGCTCGGAGAGCGAAGCAGGATGGTGGACACGGCTGGGATTGAACCAGCGACCCCCTCGATGTCAACGAGGTGCTCTCCCGCTGAGCTACGCGTCCTTACCCGGGAGGCCGGGGGTATAGCGACGCTTTTCGCGGCGCGCAACCGGTCCTGATGATCGTCGTGAAATCGGCCGTCAGGCGGCGGCCATCATCCGCTCGACCTCCTGCACGATCTCGCGCAGGTGGACGGGCTTGGACAGGACCTTGGCCCCCGCCGGCGCGCGCTCGCCGGCCGTGAGGGCGACAGCCGCGAAGCCGGTGATGAACATGATGCGCAGGCCGGGGTGGCGGGCGGCGGCGTGGCGGGCGACCTCGATGCCGTCCATGCCGGGCATGACGATGTCGGTCAGCAGCAGGTCCCAGTCCTGGTCGAGCACGGCGGCGGCTTCCTCGCCGTCGGCGCAGGCGGTGACCTCGTAGCCCGCGCGTTCCAGGGCCCGGGCCAGGAAGTTGCGCAGGGAGTCGTCGTCTTCGGCGAGAAGGATGCGCGGCATTCTGGTCTTTCGTCCCCCGATCGACGCTGAAACGGATGCGAAATCTAGCCCGGCAGGCGTAAAGGGGCGATGAACCTCGCCCGGCGCGCGAGCCGCCCGCCTGGGGATAACCCGGTCTGATCCGGGGACGGAAAGCCTTTGACCGCATAGGCGGGGCGCCGCCATCATGGCGCATGGACGCGCGGCCGACCCTTTCCGACACAGCTGAATCGGCGTCGGCCGAACCGCCGTTCGAGATCGTCGCGACCGAACCGCCGCCGACGCCGCTGGTCTTCGCCTCGCCGCACTCGGGCCGCCACTATCCGCCGGAGATGCTGGCCGCCGCCGCCGTCCGGCCCGAGCAGCTGCGCCGCTCGGAGGACGCCTTCGTCGACGAGATCATCGCCCCGGCCGCCGCGGCCGGCGCCGGGCTGATCCTGGCCCGGCACGGGCGGGCCTGGATGGACCTCAACCGCGAACCCTGGGAGCTCGACCCGGCGATGTTCGCCGACGACATCCCCGACTTCGCCCGCGGCAAGTCGGCGCGGGTGGCCGCGGGCCTGGGCGCCATCGCCCGCCTGGCGGCCGAGGGGCGCGAGATCTACGCCCGCAAGCTGACCTTCGCCGAGGCCCAGGCCCGGGTGGCGCGCACCCACCAGCCCTATCACGACGCGCTCGAGCGTCTGCTGGCGCGGGCGCGAAAGGCGCACGGCATGGCGGTGCTGATCGACTGGCACTCGATGCCCGAGGCGGCGGCCCGCACGGCGGTGACGCCCCGCCACGGCAAGGGCTGCGACATCGTGCTCGGCGACCGGTTCGGCGCGGCCTGCACCCGCAAGCTGACCGATCTGGTCGAGCGCGAGCTGGAGGCCATGGGCTACCGCGTCGCCCGCAACGCCCCCTACGCCGGCGGCTACACCACCGAGCACTACGGCAAGCCGCAGCAGCGGACCCATGCCCTGCAGATCGAGATCAGCCGCGCCCTCTACATGGACGAGACGACGCTGGAGCCCGCCGAGGGCCTGGCGCGGCTGACGGCGGACGTCGGCCGCCTGGCCCAGGTGCTGGCGGAGCGGTGGCCCGACCTGGCGCCGGCGTAGGCCCCGGGCCAAAAAAAAGCGGCGGCCGAAGCCGCCGCAGTTCATTAGGGAGGAAACGCCCAGGAAGGGCAGAGGCGGCAGGGCCGCCTCACACCCTGAACTTAGTGTGCGGCGCACAATCGGGCAAGGGGAAAATCGTGCTTTCAGGGCAAGATTCTCTGCGAGATCGTCCAGAAATCCCAATTCCCTAAGGACACTCCTTGCCGAGAAGTTATATGTTGCGTCGCACAAGGAATGGGCGCCGCCTGCTCCTATTCACTGATTGGTGAATAAAAACAGCCTTTTGAACCCGCCTCAAACCGCGTCATCGCGGCGGGGTGGCTAAACCTCTCGCACTCGCGTAAAAGCGCGCGCCTCCTCCCCCGCCCCGAAAAGCACCTCATGTCCCTGCGAAATATCGCCATCATCGCGCACGTCGACCATGGCAAGACCACCCTGGTCGATCAGCTCCTCGCCCAGTCCGGCGTCTTCCGCGCCAACGAGGCGACGGTCGAACGCGCCATGGACTCCAACGACCAGGAGAAGGAGCGGGGCATCACCATCCTGGCCAAGTGCACCAGCGTGCTCTGGAACGGCAAGGCGGGCGAGACCCGGATCAACATCATCGACACGCCCGGCCACGCCGACTTCGGCGGCGAGGTGGAGCGGATCCTGGGCATGGTGGACGGCTGCGTCATCCTGGTGGACGCCGAAGAGGGCGTCATGCCCCAGACCAAGTTCGTGCTGACCAAGGCGCTTAAGATGGGCCTGCGCCCCATCCTCTGCATCAACAAGGTCGACCGCGCCCACGCCGACCCGGACCGCGTGCACCTGGAGACCATCGAGCTGTTCGAGGCCATCGGGGCCACGCCCGAGCAACTCGACTTCCCGCATATCTACGCCTCGGGCCGCAACGGCTGGGCGACGCTGGACATGAGCCAGCCGAACGACAACCTCGCCCCGCTGTTCGACCTGATCGTCGATCACGTGCCGCCGCCCAAGGTCGAGGCGAACAAGGACAAGCCGTTCCAGATCCTCAACGTCCTGATCGAGAGCGATCCGTTCCTGGGCCGCCTGCTGACCGGCCGCATCGAGAGCGGCAAGGCCATCCCGGGCATGCCGATCAAGGCGCTGGACCGTGACGGCAAGATGATCGAGCAGGGCCGCATCACCAAGGTGCTGGCCTTCCGCGGCCTGAAGCGCCAGCCGATCGACGAGGGCGCCGAGGCCGGCGACATCGTCGCCATCGCCGGCATGTCCAAGGCCACCGTGGCCGACACCCTCTGCGCCCTGGAGGTCACCGAGGCCCTGCCCGCCCAGCCGATCGACCCGCCGACCATCTCGATGACCGTCTCGGTCAACGACAGCCCGCTGGCCGGCCGCGAGGGCGACAAGGTGCAGTCCCGCGTCATCCGCGACCGGCTGCTCAAGGAAGCCGAGTCGAACGTCGCCATCCGCGTCACCGAGACCGCCGAGCGCGACGCCTACGAGGTCGCCGGCCGCGGCGAACTGCAGCTGGGCGTCCTGATCGAGGGCATGCGTCGCGAGGGCTTCGAGGTCTCGATCAGCCGGCCGCGCGTGGTCTATCAGACCGACCCGGAGACCGGCGAACGCCTGGAGCCGATCGAAGAGGTCATGATCGACGTCGACGAGGAGTTCACCGGCATCGTCATCGAGAAGCTCAGCGCCCGCAAGGCGGAGCTGAAGGACATGGGCCCCTCGGGCGCCGGCAAGACCCGCATCAGCCTGATGGCCCCGTCGCGCTCGCTGATCGGCTACCAGGGCGAGTTCATGACCGACACCCGGGGCTCGGGCGTGCTCAACCGCGTGTTCAGCCACTACGAGCCCTACAAGGGCGCCATCGAGCAGCAGCGCAAGGGCGTGCTGATCTCCAACTCGGACGGCGAGACGGCGGCCTACGCCCTGTGGAACCTGGAAGAGCGCGGCGTGATGTTCGTCGGCGCCGGCGAGAAGACCTACGAGGGCATGATCATCGGCGAGAACTCGCGGTCGGACGACCTCGACGTCAACCCGATGAAGGCCAAACAGCTGACCAACGTCCGCGCCAGCGGCAAGGACGAAGCCATCCGCCTGACCCCCCCGCGCCGCCCGACCCTGGAACAGGCCATCGCCTACATCCAGGAAGACGAGCTGGTCGAGGTGACGCCGAAGAACATCCGCCTGCGCAAGAAGGTGCTGAACCCCAGCTTCCGCAAGCGCCGCGCGAAGGAAGAGTAGGGATTTCCGGGGACATGTTCGCATTGCGGAGCAATGCGTACGTGTCCCCGATCAGAGGCTGAGCGATTGGGGGCGGGGCGCTGAGAGGCGTTCCGCCTTCTGGTTTTGGGTGTGATGGGAGCGTAGTCGAATGTCTTCAAGTCGGCTCGGGTGGTGCCGTACTTGGAAAATGCCAGCATCATCAAACTACAGCGCGTTTGAAATCCTCGCAATGTTGGCTGCTATACTCGATATGCACTGCACTTAGAAACGCGCCTGAAGTCCCCTTGAAGGGCTAAGTTCCAACTTCGATACTCTGCTGGACGACCAAAACGGGGGCGATAATTGATGGCAGTAGCCAAGGGAAAGCGCGTCCCAGACCTCGCACAAGATCGCCCGATTGATCGGGAGATCGACGATCGCCTTGACCGCATTCCATTCGTAGAAAACCTGATCCTTGCACTCGTCCGCGACGAAAAGGACCTAAGCGGCCGACGAGTCGCCCGGCGTTCAACGGGGGTCGTCGTCGGCCTCACCGGCAAGTGGGGTTCCGGCAAGACTAGCATTCTCAACCTCGTCGCTGAACGGCTGAAGAAGACTGATCACGTGGCCGTGGCGACCCTGAACCCCTGGCTGTTCAAGGGGCGAGACGAACTTCTCGCAGCCTTCTTTGGTGAGCTTCGAGACGCGCTTGGGCGCAGTCCGAAGGAGCACGCCCGTGAGCTTGTTGCGGCGATGGATACCTATCGAGAGGCCATCACGGTAGCCGGCCACTTCGCAGCCCTGGCAGCCGATGCGGCGGGCACCGGAGGCCTGGCAAATGCGGGACGCGCCGCGCTTAAGCAGGCCTTGAAGCTTATTCGCAAGCCGCAGGAGCTCTCGCCGCAAGAAGAGCGGCGAAAGCTTGAGAATAAGCTCGCGGATGCCAAGATCGCGGTGGTCGTGCTAATCGACGAACTGGACCGGGTCGAGGATGACGAAGTTCGAGCCGTGGCCCAGCTGGTCAAGGCGATCGGCGACATCAAGGGCATCTCCTATCTGGTCGCATACGATCCTGAGCGTGTCGCGGATGCGCTAGGCCGTGGCTCCGGGGACGACCGGCGCCGCACTGGCGAAGCCTACCTCGAAAAGATCATTCAGCATCCGATCCCCCTCCGGCCATTGTTCACCCATGACGTGTCGGCGCTGCTCGATGCGCTGCTCAATCACCACGACCTTGCCCTTCCCGCCGATCTCCCCGACGAAGAAGAGAAGGTCGTCGAGCATATCCGTCAATCTGCAGTGACGCCGCGCGAGTTGAAGCGGCTCGTCGGCTCATATGCCGTCCTCGATCGAATGTTACGCCAGGAAATCAGCCCAGCCGACCTGCTGGGCTATTGCTGGTTGCTCACAAAGGCTCCGACCCTGCGCGAGGCCATCGCCCAGAACGTCGACGTGATGGTCGACGATCCGGATGCCAATGAGGTCTCGCGCCGGGTCATTCGACAGATGGGCGAGAAGGGAAAGCTGGAGCTCTCCGAAGCTCTCGGCACGGCGGTGGCCGGACAGGAGAAGCTGCTCGGCCTTCTCTTCCCGAGGTTTGGATCGAGCCGCTCCGACGAGTCGGGAACTCGCATCAGTCGTCGGCGAAATCTCGTCCGGGCGCTCTATTTGGGCGATCCGCCCGGCATGGCGAGTAGCGATGACGTCAAGAAATTGTGGAATGAGCCCGACGAAGTGGTCCTGCGCGCGGAGTTGAAGCGGCTCCTGAACGTCGGCCAACTTAGGCAGATCATTGATCGACTTGATGATCTCTTACCAAGGCTCCCCAAGGAAGAAGACCTAAAGTTCTGGCGAGCCCTCGCAAAGGCGTTCATTCGCGAACACGACTGGCTTCTCTCTCCTGAGGAAAGCCACGCCATTGCCGAGGATGCTGCGACGTACCTGTTGCGCCTGGGCATGCGCGACAAGGGTCAGGTCGAGCGCGTCAAACACGTCACCGAGGCGCTCCTAGCTGCCGGCGACCTCGTAATTCTGCCGGAGTTGCTTCGGAAGCATCTCGTCATTTGGGGACTCAACGTACACGGGAGATCAGGTCGTGGTGGGGACTACATCTTTACAGCAGAGGAAACCAAGGACCTTCTCGCAAGATCCATCCCGACCTTTCGGACTGCGTTGCTCGACGGGACGCTACTGCGACGTGTCCCGAACTGCGACGCTATTTTCGCCCTCAGCAACACGGGCAACTGGGACGATGAACTTCGTGAGTCGCTTACAGCGCAGTTGGACGGCCATGAAGCTCGCGCGTCCATTGCTGGGCTGATCGTCCCGCCGGGGTATACCGCAGAGCGATCTTCGCTTGATCAGCTTTTTGACGCTGACGCCGTTCTTGCCTGGATGAGGGCAGCGAAGGAGGGCATCAGCAAGAGTACTTGGAGCGAACAATGCCTCAGACGACTGCGGGCGATCTTGGCTGGCAAGAACCCAATGTTCGCTGGCGATGACGGCGAGAATGACGACGACGAAGCATCGGACGATAAGCCGTAGGATCGAAGCGAGCGGGGACAGAATCTTTTCAAGGCATTCGGTCGAAAGGTTCGCCCCACACCACCCCCTTCATCTCTTGCGGAGACGATCGCTCGGCATGCTGGCCTGCATGAGATCGAAGCCGCTCTCCCTTCCTCCTCAATGGAGGAAGGGCCGGGGATGGTGGTGTGGCCGCTGAGGCTGGGGAAGGGCTCAACAGGCTCGACGCCTCTTGCGCGCAATCGCCAGCCGCCCTGCGTTCACCCCGCACCCCTGCCCCTCCCCCATCGAGGGGGAGGGGTTTCCGGAGCCCCCTCATCCGGCCGCTTCGCGGCTGCGTTCTCCCGCGAGGGGAGAAGGGAGGCGCGCGCTCTGTCCACAGGCTTCCCGGTGAAGGCCGGGATCCATGATCCCGCGCAAGCCCTTGCCCCGCATGGGCCCCGGCCTGCGCCGGGGACGCGGAAATGGGGGGATAGAGTGAAATCCACGCACACCCCCAGGGCCACCCCCATACTCCTCACGTCCCCGTCGCGGGGGAGGGCGCGTGGTACCAGCCTGATGCGGCGGCGGGGAGTGGTCGAGCGGGATCAGGCGGAGGGGTCGCAAGCCTCCGCGCCGGGCGTGCGCTGGTTTGCACGTCCGCCCGTCCGTGGGCGGCTGCTCAACCGTTCGGTACGTCCGGCGGCAGGGGGCGATCAGGCCTTGTGGGATAAAGGGGTGAACAGCTCCGCGCGTCCCGGGCCTGCGGGAAAACGGCCACGCGGAGCGTCAACCTTCGTCGAAACGGCCCATAACTACCCCTATGCCGGGCGGAGGCCCGGCGCTCCGCCCCCTCCCCAACCTGTTCGGGTCAAACCGCAGGGGCGGCGAAGCCGTGTCCGCAACACTGGCTTTTCCACAGGTTTGGCTGTATGAGCCGCGCCACACTTACTTCCGAAACGCTACACACGCCCTCGCCAGATGCGAGCCGACCGGGCGCCGAACGCGTTTTCGCCCCTGTCAGGAACTACTTAAAAATGGCGTTTCCGCCTCTCAACCCCGCCATCGAGCAAGCGCTCGCGGCGCAGGGCTATGCCGATCCCACCCCCGTCCAGCTGGCCGTTCTGGCCGAAGAGGCGATGGACCGCGACCTGCTGGTCTCCGCCCAGACCGGCTCGGGCAAGACCGTCGCCTTCGGCGTGGCCATGGCCTCGACCCTGCTGGGCGACGAACAGTACCTGGGCGGCGACGGCCTGCCCGCCGCGCTGATCATCGCCCCGACCCGCGAACTGGCCCTGCAGGTCAGCCGCGAGCTGCAGTGGCTCTATGCGAAGGCCGGCGGCCGCATCGTCACCTGCGTCGGCGGCATGGACGCGCGCAGCGAGCAGCGGGCGCTGGGCCGCGGCTGCAACATCGTGGTCGGCACGCCCGGCCGCCTGCGCGACCACCTGGAGCGCGGCCACCTGGACCTGTCGGGCCTGAAGGTCGCCGTGCTCGACGAGGCCGACGAGATGCTCGACCTCGGCTTCCGCGAGGACCTGGAGTTCATCCTCGAGACGACGCCGGAGGACCGCCGCACCCTGCTGTTCTCGGCGACCATCGCCAAGGACATCGCGCGCCTGGCACAGACCTACCAGCGCGACGCGGTGCGCATCGACACCACCACGCGCAACGAGCCGCACGGCGACATCGAGTACCGCGCCATCCGCGTCGCGCCCAACGAGATCGAGCACGCGGTCGTCAATGTGCTGCGCCACTACGACGCCGGCGGGGCGCTGGTGTTCTGCTCGACCCGCGACGCGGTGCGCCACCTGTACGCCAGCCTGCGCGAGCGCGGCTTCGCCGTCGTCGGGCTGTCGGGCGAGATGGGCCAGCGCGAGCGGAACGACGCGCTGCAGTCCCTGCGTGACCGCCACGCCCGCGTCTGCGTCGCCACCGATGTGGCGGCGCGCGGCCTCGACCTGCCGGACCTGGGCCTGGTCATCCACGCCGACCTGCCGGTCAACAAGGCCACCCTGCTGCACCGCTCGGGCCGCACCGGCCGCGCCGGCAAGAAGGGCACGTCGGTGCTGCTGGTCCCCTACACCCGCCGCCGCAAGGCCGAGTCGCTGCTCTATTCGGCCAACATCGAGGCGATCTGGAGCGGACCGCCCAGCGCCGAGGAGATCCGCGCCGGCGACCGCGTGCGCATGCTGCAGGACCCCGCCCTGTCGGAGGTCGCCTCCGAGGAGGACCTGGCGGTCGCCCGCGAGCTGCTGGCCGCCCACCCGGCCGAGCAGGTCGCCGCCGCCCTGGCCAAGGTGTTCCGCGCCCGCCTGCCGGAGCCGGAGGAGCTGTATGACGCCGGCCCCGGTCAGGACCGCCAGCGCCCTGTGCGCGAACGCCGCGAGCGTGACGACGGCGGCTTCGAGCCGTCCGAGGATCGCGGCCCGCGCGACCACGACGCCTTCGCCGACGCTGCGTGGTTCAAGCTGTCGATCGGTCGCGCCAAGAACGCCGACCCCAAGTGGATCCTGCCGCTGCTCTGCCGGATCGGTCACGTGACCAAGAAGGAGATCGGCCAGATCCGCATCTTCGACCGCGAGACCAAGTTCCAGATTGCCCAGGACGTCTCCGGCCGCTTCCTCGAGGCGGCGCAGGCGAACGAGGACAAGGACGTCCGCGTCGAGCTGTCGACCCCGCCGACCTCCAAGGACTTCGGACCGAAGAAGAGTTTCGGCGATCGTGCGGAACGGGGCGAGCGTCCGGAACGCGCCCCGCGCGCGCCGCGAGGCGATCGACCTGAGTGGAAGGAACGGGCGCCCCGCGCCGAGGGCGAGGATCGCCCCGCCCGTCCGGCCTTCAAGGAGCGCGCTCCGCGCCCGGACTGGAAGGACAAGGCTCCCCGCGCCGAGGGCTCCGAACGCCCGGCGTGGAAGGACAAGCCGCGCGGCGACAAGCCGGCGTGGAAGGATAAGGCTCCGCGTCCCGAGCGCAGCGAGCGCCCGGCCCGCGCCGAGAAGCCGGAGTGGAAGCCGCGTCCGGCTCGTGACGAGGCTCCGGCCGGTCCGCGCCGCGCGCCCCGCGACGCCTCGGTCCGCGAGTCCGCGCCCTACGATCCGGCCGCGTCGGACAGCGCCAAGCCCTTCCGCAAGCCCCGCGCCGACGCGGGCTTCAAGCCGGCCGGCGATTTCAAGGGCCCCAAGCGCGCGGGCGGCTTCAAGACGGACGGCGGCTTCAAGGCCGGCGGTCCGAAGAAGCCGTTCAAGAGCAAGCCGCGGAGCTAGTCCTGGTTGAGGGTGATGTAGAGCTCGCTTTCGATCACCCACTGGCCGGTCAGCCTGCGCCAGGCGGCGAGGTAGGTTCCGGACATCGTCTGGTCGCCCGCCTCGCCTCGCCACAGCGCCTCCCAACGGCCGGCCTCGGCGGCCCGCTCGCCGTCCTGGTCCAGCTCGACGCTCGCCGGGGTCCGCACGTAGCGCACGAAGGCCGGGTCGGCGAACTGGCCGGCGAAGGCCTCGACCACCGCCTGGGCGCCCAGCACCAGCGACCCGTCGCCGGTGATCAGCTTGACGTCCGGATGCAGGAACGGCTTCAGCCGCGCGGCGTCATGGGCGGCGATCAGTTTGTTGGTCAGCTTGCGGCGGGCGCGGATGGCGTCGGCGGGCGAGGTCATGATCGCGCGCCGCCCCGCGAACCGGCGGCGGCCGCCTCCCCCATCTCCAGCGCCGCCTCGATGGCCCGGTACAGCGCGCCGGCGTCGATCGGCTTGGCGACGTGCAGGTCCATGCCGGCGGCCAACAGCTCGTCGACCTGGTGGGTCATGGCGTTGGCGGTCAGGGCGATGACCGGCGTGCGGCGACGCCCCTCCGCCGCCTCGCGGGCGCGGATCTGGCGCACCGCGCCGACGCCGTCGAGCACCGGCATGTGGACGTCCATCAGGATCAGATCCCAGTCCCCTTCGAGCCAGGCGGCGACCGTCTGCGCCCCGTCGGGCTTGACCACAGGCGTCACCCCGACCTGGGCCAGCAGCGTCTCAAGCACGATCTGGTTCACGCGGTTGTCCTCGGCGGCGAGCACGCGCAGGCCGTGGCGTTCGGGGGAGTCGTCCTCGGCCGGCGCCGTCGCGGGCGCCGACTCGCCCAGCCGGATCATCGGCATAACGGCCGTGAACAAGGCGCCCTCGCCAGGCTCGCTGTTCGCGGACAGGTCGCCGCCCATCAAGCGGCACAGGTCTCGCGAGATGGCCAGTCCCAGCCCCGCGCCGCCATGCCGGCGGGTGGTCGAAGGGTCGAGCTGGCTGAACTTGCCGAACAGGCGGTCGAGCTTGTCCGCCGGCAGGCCTGGCCCGGTATCCTGCACCTCGACGCGCAGGGCGGCGTCGGCATAGGCGGCGCGCAGGGCGATGCGCCCGGTGTCGGTGAACTTGACGGCGTTGGACAGCAGGTTGCCGACCACCTGCCGCACGCGGGTCGGGTCGCCCCGGTACAGACCGGCGACGCCGGCCGGAAGGTCGGTCTGGAAGGCGAGCCCCTTTTCGGCGGCCAGCAGGGCAAAGGGGGCGGCGGCGGCGCGCAGGCAGGGCTCCAGGTCGAACGCGACCTCTTCCAGCTCCATCTTGCCAGCCTCGATCTTGGAGAAGTCGAGAACGTCGTTGAGCACATTGGTCAGGGTGGCGCCGGCCTCGCGGATGATGGCCAGGCGCTCGCGCTGGCGGTCGCTCAGCTGGTCGGCCGCCATGGCCTGGGCCATGCCGAGGACGCCGTTCAGCGGCGTGCGGATCTCGTGGCTCATGGTCGCCAGGAAGACGCCCTTGGCGGCGTTGGCGGCCTCGGCCTGGGCGACGGCGGCGCGCAGCCTCTGGTCGGCGCGGGATCGGTTGACGGCGAACTGGATCACGCAGGCCAGGAAGCCGATCACCGCGACGACCGCGAAGAGGCGGTTGATCAGCGGCTCGTCCGCGCCGCGCCACAGCGCGATGACGAGGGCGATCAGGAACAGTCCGGAAAGGGAGCTCAGACCGATCCGCCGCGACAGCACAAACTCGGCCGTGCTGCTCAGCGCCACGGCGCCGAGCATGGCCACGCCGGCGAGTTCGGCGGTGGTGCTGTCGGCGAGCGATGTCAGGCCAACGGGCAGGCCGCAGAAAACGACCGTGTAGACAAAGGTCGAGAGGGCGAGCGCCAGTTCGTGCCTCGGCGCGGGTCTGGGGCGCGACTCGATCCACGGAAACAGGACAAGGCGGTTGATGGCCATCTGGCCCAGAACCAGCGCGGCCCATGTCGCCGCGAACCCCGGGCCGAGCCAGACCCAGCCGCCCAGCGCGGCGACAGAGGTCAGCACCACCCCAGGCCAGAGACCACGTCGCCTCAGGGCGATGACCTCTGTCCAAGGCGGGCGGGAGTCGGAAAATCCCGGGGCGAAAGCGTCACTCACGCCACGAGCGTGATCGTGCGCGGCGCGATTTGCAACCAGGAGTTCGCCTAACGGCGTGCGGCGGATTTGGCCTCGCGCTTGGCGCGGGCCTCGGCCTTGGCTTCGGCCTTGCGGGCCTTGCGTTCCTCGCGCTTGAGGGCGAGCTGCGCCTCCTCGTCGTTGAGCAGCGCCAGACGGCGTTCCTCAGCGGCCTTCTCGGCGGCGACGCGTTCGGCCTCGGCCTTGGCTTCGGCGGCCTTGCGGGCCTCTTCCTTGGCCAGCTCGCGCGCCTGGCGCGTGGCTTCGCGCTCGGCGGCCAGCCGTTCCTCGCGGGTGATGAAGTCGGTGGCCTGGACGGTGGGCTTGGGCTTGAACTTGGCCAGCAGGGCCTTCTTGGCTTCGGCCGCCGCCTTTTGGCGTTCGGCGAAGCCCGTGCGCAACGGGTCTTTCATCGAGTCTTTCGAGAAGTCGGAGAAGACCGCTTCAAAGCGAAAAACGGCGCTGAAATCAACCCTCCGAAGCGTCTCCACTGCAGTTGTCGTGGGACTGCGGCCCCGACGATACGCTTCGATGCGTCATGGCCGAAGCCGAAGCTCCATCCAGACGTCACAGCGGGCGTAGGCCGTGCACTGGGACGGCAGGTCGACGAAGCCCATGGCCCGGTAGAGGGCGAGCGCCGGGCCGAGGCTTGCATTGGTCTCCAGGTACAGGCGCGGGGCCCCCGCCGCCCTCGCCCGGTCTATGCAGGCCTGCATCAACCGCCGACCCAGGCCCGCGCCGCGCGCAGCCTCTCCAACGGTCATTTTGATGACCTCGAAGCCGCCATCATCCATGGCCTTGAGGCCCACACAGCCGATTGGCGCCCCATCGTCGGCTTCGGCCATGAAGATATGGCCGCCGGGCGCGATCACCTTGCCGACCGGATCGCGGAGCACGACCTCGTCGGCCGGCTCGATGGCGAAGTGCCGGCCGATCCAGGCCTCGTTGAGGGCCTTCCAGGCCGGCGCGTGACGGGGTTCGAAATCGACGATGCGCATGGCATGACTCTGGGAAGCGCGAAGCGGTCGCGCAAGGAGTATCCGGTGGTCCATCCTGTCTACGCCGACCTACCGACAACCATCTTCGAGGTGATGAGCGGCCTCGCCCGGGAGACCGGCGCCATCAACCTCGGCCAGGGCTTCCCGGACGAGCCCGGCCCCGAAGCCGTGCGGCGCAGGGCGGCGGAGGAGTCGGTCAGCGGCTACAACCAGTACCCGCCGATGCGCGGCCTGCCGGACCTACGCCGTGCGGTGGCGGCCCACTATGCAAAGTGGCAGGCCCTGGACCTGGACGGCGAGGCCGAGGTGACGGTGACCTCCGGCGCGACCGAGGCGCTGGCCGCGGCCTTCCTGAGCCTCGTGTCGCCCGGCGACGAGGTGGTGCTGTTCCAGCCGCTCTACGACTCCTACCTGCCGATGGTGCGACGCTGCGGCGGCATCCCCAGGCTGGCGCGGCTGGACCCGCCGAGCTTCCGGATCACGCGCGAGGTGCTCGACAGCGTCTTCACGGCGAAGACGAAGCTGGTCGTGCTCAACAACCCGGTGAATCCGGCGGCGGTGATCTTCAGCGACTCAGAGCTGGCGCTGCTGGCGGAGTACTGCGTGGCCCACGACGCCATCGCCCTCTGTGACGAGGTCTGGGAGCAGATCGTCTTCGACGGTCGTCGCTTCCGGTCGCTGATGAGCTTCCCGGGGATGCGCGAGCGGACGGTTAAGATCGGCTCGGCGGGCAAGATGTTCGCGCTGACCGGCTGGAAGGTGGGCTTCCTCTGCGCCGCGCCGCCGCTGATGAAGGCGCTGGCCGGGGCCCACCAGTTCCTGACCTTCACCACGCCGCCGAACCTGCAGGCGGCCATCGCCTGGGGGCTGGAGAACTGCGAGGCCTGGTTCGACGCCATGCCGGCGGACCTGCAGCGCTCGCGCGACCGCCTGGCGGCGGGGCTGACAGGCGAGGGATTCACGGTGCTGCCGGCGGCGGGCAGCTATTTCCTGAACGTCGACCTGACGGCGTCCGGCGTGGACGAGGGCGACCGCGCCTTTTGTCTGCGGGCGGTGAAGGAGCACGGCGTCGCGGCGATCCCGGTGTCGGTCTTCTACGAGCAGGACGCCCCGACCAATCTGATCCGCCTCTGCTTCGCCAAGCGCGATGAGACGCTGGACGCCGGTATCGAGCGGCTGGCGAAGGCTAGGGCGTCGGCCGGTAGCGGCCCGGCGTGACGCCGAACTGCCGGCGAAAGGCGGTGATGAAGGCGCTCAGGCTGTCGTAGCCACAGTCCATCGCCGTCGCTGTCACCGACTGCCCCGCGCACAGCAGCGTCACGGCATGGACCATCCGCGCCTTCTGCCGCCAGAGCTCAAGCGAGAACCCGGTCTGCTCCGGGAACAGCCGTTGCAGCGTCCGCAGGCTGGCGCCGGCGTCCTGGGCCAGCGCCGCCAGCTCCGCGCGCTCGCCGGGATCGGCCTGGATCCGCTCAGCCAGCGCCAGCGCGCGGCGGTCGGTCGGCAGGGGCAGCGCCAGATCCTGAGGCGGCGCCTTCAAAAGCAGGTCGATGAGAAGGCTTGCCAGCCGCTCGTGCCCAGGGTCGTCCGGCCCCAGCATGCCGATCGTCAGGATGTGCAGGATCAGCTCGCGCAGCAGCGGAGAGATCTCCAAGACCGCTTCCTCGGCAGGCAGGCCTGCGGCGGTGATCGGGTCAATATAGAGGGTGCGAAGCGCCGCCTCGCCGCGAATCAACAGTTGGTGCGGCAGCCCCGGCGGCAGCCAGACGGCGCGCGTGGGCGGCGTCACCCAGACCGAGGTCGGGGTGCGGACGTGCATGACGCCCGCCGAGGCGTAGGCGAGCTGGCCCCAGGGATGATCGTGCCACGGCGTGCGGCCGCCGGTCCTGTAGGTCTCGGCCAGCGACCTGACCCAGAAGCCGTCGCCGTCCCGACTCACGTCGGATCGGCCCGATCGTACTTCATGGCGCCGACGAGGTTGCCCTCGGTGTCTTCGAAGTAGATCAGTTCGCCGACGCCTTCGATGCGATAGGGCGGCATGACGATCCTGCCGCCGGCCGCCTCGACCGCGGCGACCGTGGCGGCAATGTCCTTCACGCCGACGGTCGCCTCGAGGCCCAGCATCCGGGCGCCCGGAACCAGCTCGCGCCGGCCGTGCAGCGCGCCGCCGACGCCCGCGCCAGTGATCTGATAGAACCCCGGCGGCCCCCAGGGCTCAAAGCCCCAGTCGAACACGGCCTCGTAGAACTTGCGGGCGCGCGCGACGTCGTCGGCGTTGATCGCGAAGTGGCGCAGGGGTGCGGGCATGGGTCTCTCTCCTGGATCGACCCAGGCAGCCTACGCCGACTTTTCTGGCGCGCGTGCGAAACTATGCCGAGCTTCTTCGATTACACGCCGTCGCCACGGGTCTTGCCTGCGAGGCGCTGTCGGCCGGAGAGCGTGCGCCTCGATCGTCGCGGTCTCGCCGTCCCCTAGCTCGTCAGCACCCGCGGCAGCTTGAACGTCACCGTCTCCCGCGTCGGGGCAACATCCTCGATGGTCAGCGCGTAGCGGGTCGACAGCTTGTCGATGAGGCCCTGGACCAGCACCTCGGGCGCCGAGGCTCCAGCCGTGACGCCGACGGTCGAGACGCCGTCGAGCCAGTCCCAATCCAGCCCCGAAGCGTCGTCGAGCAGGCGCCCCTTCGCCGCCCCGCCGCGCAGCCCGACCTCGACCAGCCGCACTGAGTTGGAGGAGTTGCGCGAACCGACCACCAGCAGCAGATCCGCCTGCTGGGCCAACTGCTTCACCGCCTCCTGACGATTGGTGGTCGCGTAGCAGATATCTTCCTTATGCGGCGCGGCGATGCCGGGGAAGCGCCGCTGCAGCACCGCCACGATGTCGGCGGTGTCGTCCACCGACAGGGTCGTCTGGGTGACGAAGGCCACGTTCATCGGGTCGATCGGCTCGAACACCTCGGCGTCGGCGGCCGTTTCGATGAGGCGGACGACACCCTCGGGCAACTGGCCCATGGTGCCGACGACCTCGGGATGGCCCTCGTGACCGATCAGCACGATCTCGCGCCCCGCGTTGAAATGCCGCTGGGCCTCGACATGCACCTTGGAGACCAAGGGGCAGGTGGCGTCGAGGTACAGCATTTGGCGATGCCTTGCCTCGGCCGGCACCGCCTTGGGCACCCCGTGGGCGGAAAAGACCACCGGCCGGTCGTCCGGGGCCTCCGACAACTCCTCGACGAAGATCGCACCCATGGCCTTCAGCCGGTCGACGACATGCCGGTTGTGAACGATCTCGTGGCGCACATAGACCGGCGCGCCATACTTCTCGATAGCGCGCTCGACGATCTGGATGGCGCGGTCGACTCCAGCGCAGAAGCCGCGCGGGCTGGCCAGGAGCACCCTCAGGGGCGGTTTGATCGGCGCGGCGTCATCCATGGCGTCAAGTTAGGCGTTGCGGCGCCGTCCCGCCAGACCGCTTTCCGTGCGCGCGTCCTCGCCTCGGCGGTGAAGGCGCGTTGCGGGGTCATGCATATGCCTTTATCACGCTACATCTGCTTTCGGCCGGCATGCCGCGCCGGTCTTTTTCCTGTTTTCCGGACGTACCATGCGCCGTGCTCTGACCCTCGTGCTCTCCGGCCTGCTGGCCGCCAGCGCTCTCGCCGCCACGCCAGCGCTCGCCCAGCGCCGTGACGCGCCCGACCGCGATCGCCAGCAGGAAGAGGCGGCGGCCAAGAAGAAGAAGCGCGACCAGGAGTGGAACCAGCCGGCCGCGCCGCTGCCGCAGCTGCGGAACGCCGGGCCCTGCCCCTATGTGAAGGTGCTCTACGACGCCGGCCGCTATGTCGAATTCAAGGACGGCCGCGAAGCCGCCGGCAACGTCGCCTGGACGGGCGAGATCCAGAGCCTGTCGGCCGGGTGCGCCTACAAGGACGACGAGCCGATCAAGCTGCAGGTCGAGATGCTGCTCGCGCTCGGCAAGGGTCCGCAGGCGGAAGGCGACGGCAAGACCTACCGCTACTGGGTGGCCGTCACCACGCGCAACCAGACGGTCATCGCCAAGGAATACTTCGACCTGCCGGTGAAGTTCGACGGCGACCGCGCCTTCCTGCGCGAGACCATCAGCGGGATCGTGATCCCGCGCGCCACCGCCGAGACGAGCGGCGCCAACTTCGAGGTCTTGATCGGCTTCGACGTCACGCCGCAGATGGCCGCCTTCAACCGCGACGGTAAGCGTTTCCGCGTCACCGCGGGCGCGCCGCAGGCCGCCGCCGGAGCGCCTACGCCGCAATGACCGACCTGAGACGGTCCCTGAGCGAAGCGGTCGCGGCCGTCTTCGCCGCCCAGGGACTTCCCCAAGAGCTGGGCCGGGTGACCGCATCGGATCGCCCGGATCTGGCCGATTTCCAATGCAATGGAGCGCTCGCCGCCGCCAAGGTGGCGCGCAAGCCGCCGCGCGAGATCGCCGCGGCCGTGGTCGAGGCCCTGGCCGGCCGCGCCGAGCTGCAGTCGGTCGAGATCGCGGGCCTCGGCTTCATCAACATGCGCGTCAGCGGCGAAACGCTGTCGGCCCGCGCCCGCGAGATCGCCGCCGATCCGCGCGCCGGCGCCGAGACCGTCGCCGAGCCGCGCCGGGTGATGGTCGACTATGGCGGCCCCAATGTCGCCAAGCCGATGCATGTGGGCCACCTGCGCGCCTCGATCATCGGCGAGTCGGTAAAGCGCCTTTACCGCTTCCGGGGCGATGAGGTGCTGGGCGACGCCCACTTCGGCGACTGGGGCTTCCAGATGGGCCTGCTCATCATCGCCTCCAGCGATCAGGACCCGTTCATCGCGACGCTGATGGACCGCCTGCAGGGCGCCGGCCCGGTCAGCCGGGAGGATGAGCGCAAGGTGATGGACGCGCTGGCCGAGCGCATCTCCCTGGCCGACCTCGACCGCATGTACCCTGAGGCTGCCGGCCGGGCGAAGACAGACGTCGAGTACCGCGACCGCGCCCGCAAGGCGACGGCCGAGCTGCAGGGCGGTCGCCTCGGCTATCGCCTGTTGTGGAAGCATTTCGTCAATGTCAGCCGCGTCGCGCTGGAGCGCGAGTTCCATGCGCTGGGTGTCGACTTCGACCTGTGGAAGGGCGAGAGCGACGTCGACGCCCTGATCGAGCCGATGGTCCGGGAGCTGGACGCCAGGGGCCTGCTCGCCGATGACCAGGGCGCGCGCGTGATCCACCTGGCGCGGCCCGGCGAGACCAAGAAGAAGAAGGCGCCGGACGGCACGGTTTACGAAGCGCCGAGCCCCGACCCGCTGCTGGTCGTGTCCTCCGAGGGCTCGGCGATGTACGGCACCACCGATCTGGCCACCGTGCTGGACCGCAAGCGCTCGTTCGACCCGCACCTGATCCTCTACTGCGTGGACCAGCGCCAGGCCGACCACTTCGAGCAGGTGTTCCGGGCCAGCTACCTGGCCGGCTACGCCGCCGAAGGCGAGCTGGAGCACATTGGCTTCGGCACCATGAATGGTCCGGACGGCAAGCCGTTCAAGACCCGCGAAGGCGGCGTCCTGAAGCTGCACGACCTGATCGAGATGACCCGCGCCAAGGCCCGCGAGCGGCTGAAGGAGGCTGGCCTCGGCGGCGAGCTGTCCCCCGAGGAGTTCGAGGACACCGCCCACAAGGTCGCGGTCGCGGCGCTGAAGTTCGCCGACCTCGGCAACTATCGCGGCACGAGCTACGTCTTCGATCTCGATCGCTTTTCGAGCTTCGAGGGCAAGACCGGACCCTACCTGCTGTACCAGGCCGTGCGCATCAAGTCGCTGCTGCGCCGGGCCGCCGAGGAGAAGCTGGAGCCGGGTCGCATCCAGGTGTCAGACCCGGCCGAGCGCGATCTGGCCCTGCTGCTCGACGCCTTCGACGCGGCGCTCACCGAGGCCTACGACAAGAAGGCCCCGAATTTCATCGCCGAGCACGCCTTCAAGCTGGCCCAGGCCTTCTCGAAGTTCTACGCCGCCTGCCCGATCTTCCGCGAAGCCGACGCGAAGACCGCCGCCTCGCGCCTGGCCATCGCCGCCGCGACGCTGAAGCAGCTTGAGATCGCGCTCGACCTGCTGGGCATCGAAGCGCCGGAGCGGATGTAGCGTCTAGCCGTTTCGTTCACGAAAGCGCATGATGACGAAGATGAGCAATCGCTATCACGTCCAAGCCGATTGGGATCCGGAAGCCAATGTCTGGGTGTCGTCGAGCAACATCCCCGGCTTGGTGATCGAGGCTGCGACACTCCCCGAGTTTGTCGAACTGGCTCAAGCGCTCGCGCCGGAACTGCTGTCCGACAATCTAGGCATCCACGGACCGATCCCCGTCGACTTTCGGGCCACTGAGACGCTTGAACTCCACAAGTAGGCTGCCCGCTAGCCGCTCAGCCACGAGAACAATTGGCGAACCGCCTTTCGCGAGCTGTTAACGCCCGTCAGAATGCTGGCGACGGTTCACGACTGATTCTGATGCCCAACAACTTCTACCCGGACCTGGTTCGCCTGCTGGCAGAAGCTGGCTGGGTTCGTGTGCCGGGCGGCAAGGGCAGCCACGAGAAGTGGCGTCATCCCGATTTGAACAAGACGATCATCGTGCCCCACGCGCGGAGCCGCCACACGGCCAACGGCGTGCTGAAGCAAGCTGGCTTGCCGAAGGCATTCTAGCCCGGTTGGCAACGCTAGCCGGCGGCACCATCATGCCGCCTCTTCTCTCAGGGGGCGTACCAAGGTGTTCAGATCCAGGACTCTCGCGGCCGTGCTGGCCGCTTCCGTCGCGCTGTCGCCGCTCGCCGCGACCGCCGCGCCGTTCGGCAAGCCCAAGGCCGCTCCGGCCGCCTCGCCGATCGAGGGTCTGGAACGCCATGACGGCCTGCTGACGGTCTTCGTCGACCGCAAGGCGAACAAGGTCCTGCTGAAGCTGCCTGCGGCCGACGCGGAAGGGCTGCACGGGCGCTACCTCTACCAGACCTATCTGCGGGCCGGCATGGGTTCCAATCCGGTCGGCCTCGACCGCTCCGCCCCCGGCGACACGCAGGTGCTGGCCTTCCGCCGCGTGGGCGGCAAGGTCGTCGTGCAGTTCGAGAACCATGGCTTCGTCGCCACGGCCGGTTCGGCCGATGAGAAGGCCGCCGTGCGCGAGTCCTTCGCCGTCTCGACCGTCTGGTCCACCGACGTGGTCTCGACCGAGGGCGACGGCGGCGTGGTCATCGACATCTCCGGCTTCCTGACCCGCGACACGCAGGGGGTCGCCCGCCAGCTGAAGATGTCCGAGCAGGGCGACTTCCGTCTCGCCGCAGACCTCAGCTTCCCCGATACCGGCGCCGGATCGGTCAACGCCTTCCCGATCAACACCGAGTTGGAGGCGACCCAGACCTTCGTCAGCGACAATCCGGGCGGAGAAGTGCGCGGCATCCTGCCCGACCCCCGCTTCGTCACCTTGACCCTGCACCACTCCTTCGTCGCCCTGCCCGAACCCGGCTTCGAGGTGCGGTTCAATGACCCGCGCGTCGGGGTCATCGACCATCCGGTGGTCGACTATTCCGCCCCCCTGGACGAGCCGATGGTGCTGCGCCTCGCTCACCGCTTCCGGCTCGAGAAGACCGACCCGACGGCCGCCCGTTCGGCGGTGAAGAAGCCGATCATCTTCTACATCGACCGCAGCGCGCCCGAGCCGGTTCGCAGTGCGCTCAAGGACGGCGCCCTGTGGTGGAACCAGGCCTTCGAGGCCGCCGGCTACATCGACGCCTTCCGGGTCGAGATCCTGCCCGACGGCGTCAGCCCGCTGGACGCGCGCTACAGCGTCGTGAACTGGGTCCACCGCCAGACGCGCGGCTGGTCCTACGGCCATGCAGTGGTCGACCCGCGCACCGGCGAGATTGTCAAAGGCGACGTGCTGCTGGGCAGCCAGCGGATCCGCCAGGACCGCATCATCTTCGAGGGCCTGCTCGGCGCCGACGCGACCGGCAAGGGCGGTCCCAACGACCCGATCGAGATCGCGTTGGCCCGCCTGCGCCAGCTGTCGACGCACGAGATCGGCCACTCGCTCGGCCTGCAGCATAACTTCGCGGCCAGTACCTGGGGCGACCGCGCCTCGGTGATGGACTATCCGGCCCCGCGCATCACGGTGAAGGACGGCCAGCTCGACTTCAGCGACGCCTACGGGGTCGGCGCCGGCGCCTGGGACAGGTTCGCGATCACCTGGCTCTACGGCGTGGTCGCGCCGGGCGAGGCGGGCCAGGCCCAGCTCAAGGCGCTGGCCGACAAGGCCCAGGCCGACGGCTATCGGTACGTCTCCGACGAGGACGCCCGCGGCGCCGAGACCGGCCAGCCGCTCGGCGCCGTCTGGGACAACGGCGCTGACCCTGTCGCCGAGCTGATCCACCTGATGGAGGTCCGCAGGGTCGCCCTGTCGCGCTTCGGCCTGGCCAGCCTGCCGAAGGACGCCTCGGTGGCCGACCTTCGCCGGCGCATCGCCCCGATCTACCTGTTCCACCGTTACCAGATCGACGCCACGGCCAAGCTCGTGGGCGGGGTCGACTTCAGCTATCCGGCCAAGGGCGACGGACGCGAAGCCAGCATGCCGGTCACGCCGGCCCGCCAGCGCGCGGCCATCGACGCCCTGCTGGCCACGGTCTCGCCCGCCGCGCTGGACCTGCACGATCCGCTGCTTGACCTGCTGACCGCGGGCCAATCGATGGGCGCCGACAAGCAGGACGCCGTCGAGACCTTCGCCGAGGGCCCGATCTTCAGCCTGCCCGACGCCGCCGATGTGGTCGCGACCAACGTCTTCCGCGGACTGTTCGCACCGCAGCGTCTGAACCGGCTGGTCGAGGCCAAGCGCCGCGACGCCGCCCAGCCCGGAGTTGAGGAACTGCTGGCCAGGAGCTTCGCGGCCGTCTCGACGCCGGCGACCGGACGTCAGGCGGAGATCGCGCGCCGCGTCCGGTACAGGCTGGTGGCCACGCTCGCCGACGTTCAGCGCAGTCGCGCCTTGTCTCCGACGGCCGCATCGCAGCTGCGCCAGGCGTTGAAGGACTATGGTCGCCGGCTGCAGGTGCAGACCACCGGCGACGCCGCCGACCGCGCCCAGGCCCGCGACCTCGCCGCCATCCTGCTCGCCGACGACCTCGACCGGCTGGTCGCCCTGGCCGACACCGCGAAGGCGGCGCCATCGACGCCGCCGGGGCCGCCGATCGGCGAGGACGACTGGTTCGGGGACCTCGGGCTGTAGGTCAGGCCGAGACGGCGCGGTGTGGACCGAGCAGGACCGTCCGCATATCGCCCTTGTGGCGGGCGAGCGCGGTCAACAGGTACAGGGCCAGGAACGGCATGCCGCCGAACACCGCGACCACGCCGAGCGCGAGGTCCGCGGGCTTGAACCCGCCGCGCCACGAGACCCAGAGGCCCGACAGCAGCAGGAAGCAGAAGAAGTCCAGGTTGAACTGGCCCGGCCAGCCCATCGCCGCCATGTCGCCGAAGAACACCGGCAGCAGGCCCATGCCGTGGTTGGCGATCGTGACGGCCGTGTACGGCGCGATCACCGCCAGGCACGCGATCAGAAACAGACGGAACAGGACCATGCGCCCCTCCCCGGGCTATGATGCGGGCCGGCGGCGCCGCTTGTAGCGATCGCTACAGACTAGACGCATGTAGCAAATGCTACAATAGGGATCGTGATGGCTGTGCGGGATGAACAGCGGGAACGGGTGATCGGCGATCTCGCCGGGCATCTGCTGCGGACGGGGCTGTCGCAGGCCAGCCTGCGCCAGCTGGCCGCGGCGGCCGGCGTCAGCGACCGGATGCTGCTCTACTATTTCGCCGACAAGACCGAAGTGCTGGCGCTTGCGCTGCAGACTGTCGCCGCCGACATGGCCGCCGGCCTGGGACAAGCGATCCCGGAAGGGACGCGGCTGGGCTCCGACGCGTTCATGGCAGCCACGGCCCGCCATGTCGTTGACGGTCCGTTCCGACCCTACATGCGGCTCTGGATCGAGATCGTGGCGGCCGCCGCGCGGAACGAGCCGCCCTTCGTCGACATCGCGGCCGGCATTACCGGCGGCTTCCTCGACTGGATCGAGTCCAGACTGGACCCGGCCCTGACCCCCGACCCCAAAGGCGCCGCCGCGCTGATCCTCGCCACCCTCGACGGCCTCGCCCTGGTCGACATCTGCTCGGGCCCAGAGCGGGCGCTCGCCGCCGTCGCCGAACTGGAGCGCAAGAGCGCCGGTTGACTCCCCGCCCCCGCTCCCGCACACACGCCCTCGTCTCGCGGGAGACATCGGGTGCGAATCCCGAGGCCGAAGGCGCAACCGCCCCGGAAACGCTCAGGCAAAAGGACCGCGCGACTTAGGAACGCTGGAAAGGCCGCATCTGTGGCCGCCGAAGGAGCAAGGGTCGCTTTCGCGCCCCGAAATCTCTCAGGCTCAAGGGACAGCGGGGGCGAATCGCCAGGTCATCAGGCCCGGCGAGACGCATCGACCCCGCCGGAGCCCAGCGTGTCTCAAGACGATCTGAAGAAGACCCCGCTCTACGACGCCCACGTCGCCGCCGGCGCGCGCATGGTTCCGTTCGCGGGTTACGCCATGCCGGTCCAGTACCGCGACGGCGTGCTCAAGGAGCACCTGTGGACCCGCGAGAGCGCCGGCCTCTTCGACGTCTCGCACATGGGCCAGGCCCGGCTGCGCGGCGTCTCGCCCCTGTCGGCGTTCGAGGAGATCACGCCCGGCGACTTCATCGGGCTGGCGCCCGGCAAGCAGCGCTACAGCCTGCTGCTGAACCGCAAGGGCGGCATCATCGACGACCTGATGGCCTCGCGTCCGGATGACGACGGCCTGTTCGTGATCGTCAACGGCGCCTGCAAGGACAACGACTTCCGCGTCATTGATGATGAGCTGGCGCCTCAGGTCACCATCGAGCGCCTGGAGAACCGCGCGCTGCTGGCGCTGCAGGGTCCCAAGGCCGCCGAGGTGCTGGCGAAGCACATCCCAGAAGCCGCCGGCAAGGTGTTCATGGACAGCTGGGCGACCACCGGCTTCGGCGTCGACGTGCTGATCTCCCGCTCGGGCTACACCGGCGAGGACGGTTACGAGATCTCGGTGCCAGCCGCCGCCGCCACGGACGTCTGGAACACCCTGCTGGCCGACGAGCGGGTGAAGCCGATCGGCCTGGGCGCCCGCGACAGCCTGCGCCTTGAGGCCGGCCTGCCGCTCTACGGCCACGACGTCGACGAGACGGTCAGCCCCGTCGAGGCGGCCCTGACGTTCGCCGTTTCCAAGAAGCGCCGCGAGGCCCAGGACTTCCCGGGCGCCGCGCGCATCGTCAAGGAACTGGCCGAGGGCCCGTCGCGCGTCCGCGTCGGCTTGAAGATTCTCTCCGGCGCCCCGGCCCGCGAGGGCGCGGAGATCGCCGACGCCGACGGCGCGGTCGTCGGCGTCGTCACCAGCGGCGGCTTCGCGCCCTCGCTGGGCCATCCCATCGCCATGGGCTTCGTGCCGCCCGCACTCGCGGCGAACGGCACGAGGCTCAACGTCATCGTCCGGGGCAAGTCCGGCGCGGCCGAGGTCGTCGCCATGCCCTTCGTCCCCAACCGCTACGTCCGCAAGGTCTAGGAGCCAGCCATGCGTTTCACCAAGGATCATGAGTGGGTCGAGCTCGACGGCGACGTCGCGACCGTCGGCATCACCGCCTACGCCGCCGAACAGCTGGGCGATGTGGTGTTCGTCGAAGTCCCTGACATCGGCAAGACGGTCAGCCAGGGTGACGGCCTCGCCGTCGTCGAGAGCGTCAAGGCCGCCTCCGACGTCTATGCCCCGGTGTCGGGCGAGGTCGTCGAAGCCAACGGCGACCTCGGCGACGCGCCCGAGACCGTCAACGCCGCCCCGGAAGCCGGCGGCTGGTTCGCGAAGATCAAGGTCAGCGATCCCTCGCAGGTCGAAGCCCTGATGGATCGCGCCGCGTACGAAGCCTACCTCGGCGCCCTGTAGCCCCGCTTCCCCGGCGAAGGCCGGGGTCCATGCGGCGATCTCGGATTGGATCCCGGCCTTCGCCGGGAAAGCGGTGAAGATATGCGCTACCTCCCCCTCACCCCCGACGACCGCGCGGAGATGCTCTCCGCCATCGGCGTCTCGTCCGTCGACGACCTGTTCGTGGACGTGCCCGCCAGCGCCCGGCGCACCGGCTTCGTCGACCTGCCGCGCGTCGCCGGCGAGCTGGAGGTCGAGCGCGAGCTCGCCGCCCTGTCGGCCCGCAACGTCGCCGCCGGCTCGGTCCCCTTCTTCGTCGGCGCGGGCGCCTACAGGCACCACGTCCCGGCCACGGTGGACCACATCATCCAGCGGTCGGAGTTCCTGACCAGCTACACGCCCTACCAGCCCGAGATCGCCCAGGGCACGCTGCAGGTGCTGTTCGAGTTCCAGACCCAGGTCGCCGCCCTGACCGGGATGGAGGTCGCCAACGCCTCGCTCTACGACGGCTCCACGGCCACCGCGGAGGCGGTGATGATGGCCAAGCGCGTCACGAAGCGGAACCGCGCGGTGATGTCCGGCGGTGTCCACCCGCACTATGTCGCGACGACCGAGACCCTGGCCCACGCCGAGGGCATGGACGTGACCGCCCTGCCCGCCGCCGTCGACGCCGAGGACGCGGTCATCGAGGCCATCGACGCGGGTGTCGCCTGCGTCGTCGTGCAGACGCCGAACGTGTTCGGCACCGCCACCGACGTCACGAAGATCGCCGAGGCCGCCCACGCCGCCGGCGCCCTGCTGATCGTGGTCACGACCGAGGCGATGAGCTTCGGCCTGCTCAAGTCGCCCGGCGAGATGGGCGCCGACATCGCCGTGGCCGAGGGCCAGTCGATCGGCAACGCCCTGAACTTCGGCGGGCCCTACGTCGGCCTCTTCGCGTGCCGTGAGAAGCTGGTGCGCCAGGCCCCGGGCCGACTCTGCGGTGAAACCGTGGACGCCGACGGCCGGCGCGGCTTCGTGCTGACCCTGTCGACCCGCGAGCAGCACATCCGCCGCGACAAGGCGACCTCGAACATCTGCACCAACAGCGGCCTCTGCGCCCTGGCCTTCTCGATCCACATGAGCCTCCTGGGCGAGACCGGCCTGCGCCAGGTCGCCGCCCTGAACCACCAGCGCGCCCGCGAGCTGAAGGCGGCGCTGGAGGGCGTGAAGGGCGTTGAGGTGCTCACGCCCCGCTTCTTCAACGAGTTCGCTGTGAAGCTGGCCAAGCCCGCCGCGCAGGTGGTCCAGTCCCTGGCCGACCGTGGCGTGCTGGGCGGCGTTCCCTACAGCCGCCTGGCGCCCGCCGCCGGGCTGGACGACGTCCTGCTGGTCGCCGCGACCGAAACCGTGACCGGCGAGGACATCGCCGCCTTCCAGGCCGCCCTGACGGAGGTGATGGCGTGAGTACGACGATGAACACCGTGGGCCGTCCCACCGCGCCGGCCCAGACGAACGACTTCGTCCACCCGACCCTGACCGGGGCCCGCGGGCTGCTGCAGGACGAGGCGCTGATCTTCGAACTGGGCGGCTGGGACAAGACCGGCGTCGACCTGCCGTCCGCCGACCGCCCGGCCGACGACCTGGACGGCCTTCTTCGCACCGATCCGATCGGCCTGCCGGGTCTTTCCGAGCCGGAGGCCGTGCGCCACTACGTGCGTCTCTCCCAGAAGAACCACGCCATCGATCTGGCCCTCTATCCGCTCGGTTCGTGCACGATGAAGCACAACCCGCGCCTCAACGAGAAGATGGCCCGCCTGCCGGGCTTCTCGGACATCCACCCGCTGCAGCCGGTCTCGACCGTGCAGGGCGCGCTTGAGCTCATGGACCGGCTGGCCCACTGGCTGAAGACCCTGACCGGCATGCCGGCCGTGGCCATGACGCCCAAGGCGGGTGCGCACGGCGAGCTTTGCGGCCTGCTGGCCATCAAGGCCGCCCACGAGGCCAATGGCCAGGGCCATCGCAAGACGGTGCTGTGCCCGACCAGCGCCCACGGCACCAACCCGGCCACGGCCGCCTTCGTCGGCTATAGCGTCGTCGAGATCGCCCAGACCGAGGACGGCCGCGTGGACCTGGCCGACCTGGCGTCGAAGCTCGGCCCGGACGTGGCGGCCATCATGGTCACCAATCCCAACACCTGCGGCCTGTTCGAGCGCGACATTGTCGAGATCGCGCGCCTGACCCACGCGGCCGGCGCCTACTTCTACTGTGACGGCGCCAACTTCAACGCCATCGTCGGCCGGGTGCGGCCCGGGGATCTCGGCGTCGACGCCATGCACATCAATCTGCACAAGACCTTCTCCACCCCTCACGGCGGCGGCGGACCGGGCGCGGGGCCGGTGGTGCTGAGTGAGGCGCTGGCGGCCTTCGCCCCGGCGCCCTGGGTCGTCAGCCACGGCGACGGCTTCGCCCTCGTCGAGGAACAGGTCGGCGAAGCTGCCGCCGCCTTCGGCCGAATGAGCGCCTTCCATGGCCAGATGGGCATGTTCGTCCGCGCCTACGCCTACATGCGCAGCCACGGCGCCGACGGCCTGCGCCAGGTGGCCGAGGATGCGGTCCTGAACGCGAACTACATCAAGGCCAGCCTCGGCGACCTGATGAGCCCGGCTTTCCCGGACGGCCCCTGCATGCACGAGGCCCTGTTCGATGACGCCTGGCTGGAAGGCACCGGCGTGACCACCCTCGACTTCGCCAAGGCGATGATCGACGAGGGCTTCCACCCGATGACCATGTACTTTCCGCTGGTCGTCCACGGGGCCATGCTGATCGAGCCGACCGAGACCGAGAGCAAACAAGAGCTGGACCGCTTCGTCCATGCGCTGCGGCTGCTGGCGCAGGCGGCGAAGGCTGGCGAGGTCGACCGCTTCAAGGGCGCGCCGTTCCATGCCCCGCTGCGCCGCCTCGACGAGACCCTGGCGGCCCGGAAGCCGAAGCTGCGCTGGCGGGCGGAATAGCATCTCAATCCGCTCATCCCGGCGAATGCCGGGACCCAGTTGCGAGCGCCGGACCTCAGTCAGGATCCTGAAGCTCAGGCTGAACCTGGGTCCCGGCATTCGCCGGGATGAGCGGGTCAGGGTGGCATGGCTGACGCCGTATTGACCCCGTTTCTTCACACGGCGGTCACAACCTGCGTCATTTCCGCCACTGCGACATGCAGAACCCGTCGAGGTCCGATTAAGTCTTGGTCACAGAGGAACGCGCGCCCTTTACGGCGCGCTTGAGCCTGCACATATCCGATGTGCAGCGACGCGGTCCCCCAGAACGCCGAGCTCCTCCGCCCCGTGTTTTGGTCACCATGTCCCTCGTCCTGACGATGCCCCGCGCCTTCACGTCCGCAGATGACGCCGCCCGCGCCCTCGTGGCGCGCGTGACGCGCTGGGCGCTGATCGCGCTCGGCGTGGCCATCGTGCTGCTCGGGATCGCCGTGGCGCCGCTGCCCGGGCCGGGCGGGCTGCCGGTCATCGTCGTCGGGCTGATGATCCTGCTGCGCAACAGTTTCTGGGCCAAGCGCCAGTTCGTGCGCTTCCAGCGCGCTCACCCCCGGACGGTGTTCCCGATCCGCCGGCTGCTGCGCCGCGAACCTGAAGTCTTCCCGGTCTTCTGGCAGGGCATCCTGCGCACCGAGCGGGTGATCCTGAGCAAGGAGCGCCGCTTCGCCCGCAAGCTCCGTCGCCGCTTCCGCAAGGCGCGTCGGTAGCCCCTCACGAAGCGCCAAACGAAAAACCCCGCCGGTCGCCCGGCGGGGTTCTTTTCGTATCGAGCCGGCCGCCGGCTACTGCAGTCGCGCGGCCAGGCCCTTGATCGCCTCGTCGACCGAGGCGTCGGTCTTGGCGACCGCGACGCGGGCGGCCAGGATCTGCTCGGCGGCCTGGGCGGCCAGGTCGGCGGCGGCGGCTTTCACCTCGGCAGCGGCCTGGGCTTCAGCCGAAGCGATCTTCCGTTCGGCCAGGGCGGCCCGGCGGGCGATCTGTTCTTCCAGCTTGGCCTTGGCCTCGACGGCCAGGCGAGCGGCGTCGGCCTCGGCGGCCTTCAGCATCTCGGCCGCCTGACGCTCGGCGTCTTCACGCTGGGCGCGAAGGTCGGCCAGTAGGGCCTCGGCCTCGGCCCGCAGCTTGGCGGCCTCGTCGAGGTTGCGCTGGATCTCGACCGCCTTGGCGTCGATCATCCCGGCGATCAGACCACGGGCCTTCCACCAGACGACGCCCAGGAACAGGATCAGCCCGACGCCGGCCCAGAATTCGGGGTTCGACAGGTCCCAGAAGTGGCTTTCGAGGAAAGCGGGCATCAGGCGATCCCTCCGGCGGCCTTCAGCTCGGCGGCCGTGGCCGTCTTACCGGTCAGCTTCTCGACAATGGCCTTGGCGGCGTCCTCGGCGATGGCGCCCACGTTGGCCATGGCGCTTTCACGCATGGCCGCGATGCGAGCCTCGGCTTCGGCGATCTTGGCCCCCGTCTCGGCGTCCGCAGCGGCCGACTTCTCGGCGGCTTCGGCGGAGGCCTTGGCCCGCGCTTCGGCGGCGACGCGCTGGGCCTGGGCCCGGGCTTCACCGACTTCCGAAGCGGCGGCGCGCGCCTGGTCCTCGGCTTCCGCCTGAACCTGCTTCGCCGTGTCCAGTGCGCCGGTGATCGTCGCCGCGCGGTCGTCGATCACCTTACGCAGACGCGGCGCGAAAACGCGCGAGATCAGCACATAGGTGATGACGAACAGCACCAGCAGGTAGGCGATCTGCCCACCCCAATGCTCGAACTGGAATTGCGGCACGCCGCCCCCGCCCGAGCCGTGCTCGGCCGAGGTCGTGGCATGCGTCGCGTCCGCGCCGTGAGCGGCCGGCGTCTCGTGTGGATCAGCCATAACCTAATCGTTCCGTGGAAGGTTCGGCGACGCCCGGCAGGGCGACGCCGCGCATCCGGTCCTTAGACCTGGGCCGAGAAGATCAGGAAGCCCAGCACGAAAGCCAGGATGCCGAGGGCTTCGGCCAGAGCCGCGCCGACGAACAGGTTGCCGATCTGCGAGGCGGCGGCCGACGGGTTGCGCAGGGCGCCCGACAGGAAGTTGCCGAAGATGGTGCCCACGCCGATGCCGGCGCCGATCATGCCCAGGGTGGCGAGGCCCGCACCGATGTACTTGGCGGCTGCAGCGTCCATGATTGTCTTGTCCTAGTTGGTCAGAAGTTGGGTTGGAATGTCCGGATTGGCCCGCGTTTTAGTGGGCGTGGTCCAGGTTGACCACATCGTTGAGGTAGATGCAGGTCAGGATGGCGAAGACGAAGGCCTGGAGGAAGGCCACCAGGAACTCAAGCGCGGTCAGCGCGACGACCATGGCCATCGACACCAGGCCGACGGGCGGGCCGATGATCAGGCCAAGCGAGCCGATCGCGGCGCTGGCGACGAAGCCGGCGAACACCTTCAGCGCGACGTGGCCGCCCATCATGTTGCCGAACAGACGAAGCGACAGGGTCAGCGGGCGCAGGAAGAAGGAGATCAGCTCGATCAGGCCGACCGCGGGGCGCATCACCAGCGGCGCGCCCATGGGCCAGAACAGCTTCAGGAATCCGAAGCCGTTCTTGACGACGCCGATGATCATCACCAGGCCGAACGTCAGCAGGGCGAACGTTACCGTGATGGCCAGCTGCGAGGTGGCCGTGAAGGTCAGCATCATGCCCAGCAGGTTCATGCCGAGAATGAGCAGGAAGATCGTGAAAACGAACGGGAAGTACTTGCGGCCCTCGTGACCGAGCATCGACTCCGTGAGGTTGTCGATCATGCCGAACACGCCCTCGCCGATCGTTTGAAGGCGACCCGGAACGACCTGGGCTTTGGAGGTCACGGCCGACAGGAAGGCGACGATCGCGACGAAGACGATGGTCATCGCCAGGTGCGAGTTGGTGAACGCCAGGTCGACATGGCCGACGAGCGGAAGGGTGACGTCGGGAAAATCCACGAGCTTGTGGATCTCGAACTGTTCCAACGGGCTGGCCACGGGCCTTCTCGCTCCTAGTCTTTCCCGGCTTCGGACAGCTGCGCCTGACGCGCGGCCTCTTCCGCCCTAGCTTGCGCCATCAGCCGGTTGGCCGTGCGGCGCGCCATGTACAGCGACAGCGCGAAGCCCAGGAGGACCCCGCTGATGACGCCCCAGGGGTTGGTGTGGAACAACCAGTCCACCACCGCGCCCGCCCCGATGCCCAGAAGTACGCCGCCGAGGAGTTCCGCGAGGATGCGGTAGGCCTGGCTGGTCGCCGTCGCCCCGGTGATCGGGGACGGGGCGGGTTCCGTGCGCGCCTTGAGCGCCTTCGCCCGTTCGTCGAGGCTGCGTAGCGCCTCTTCGCGCGAGTCAGGGGCCGTCGGCATGGGGGCTGTTGGGTCCGACATCGGCCCGACGGGTAAACCCGCAGGGCCCTGTTTGATCGCGGCGGAACCTATAGATCGCGCTGCGGTGCGTCAAGGTTGGGCGAGGGCGATTTAAGGCGCTGAAAAGTCTTGTGTTTTTAGACGTCGCGGCAGATGGCGGAATCAGGGCCTCGCGCGGTTGCGCTGGTGCGGCCGGGTTCCGTCGCGGAGGGTCGGGCGCGACCGGGGACATGTAACTCTTCGGTACGCGTCCCCTGCAGCTCGAACCTGATGGGGACACGCACTGAAGGGCATGCCCCCGCACAGCAAAAGGGCCGGTGTTTCCACCGGCCCTTCGCTTAGGTCTGTTCGCCGATCAGGATCAGAAGTTGATCGAGATCGTCGAACGGCGGTTCAGGGGTTCCTTGACGCCGTCGCC
>ERZ761607.1345-NODE-1345-length-31548-cov-430.476201_pt1 | contig 31548 bp, 24 predicted proteins | sample MGYA00511164_ERZ761607 | MGnify/ENA primary metagenome ERZ761607 (study PRJEB28899, sample SAMN02445080) | bioreactor sludge metagenome | biome: EBPR sludge | place: Australia: Brisbane, Thorneside Wastewater Treatment Plant | collected 2011-06-22 ... | reverse complement strand
GATGAGGGAAACGGTCATGACTTTCATCATCAGGGGTGTGTCGAAAGTCATGACCGTTAGCCCCGCTGGTGGCTCATCAGCTTGCGCAGGCCGGCGGTATTGAGGATGCGCACCTTGCGCTGATGGACGGCCAGCAGTCCATCCTCCTGAAAACGCGAGAACGCGCGGCTGACGGTTTCCAGCTTGAGCCCGAGGTAGCTGCCGATCTCATCCCGCGACATGCGCAGGTTGAACTCGGCCGGCGAATAGCCGCGTGCCTTGAAACGCTGCGAGAGATTGAGCAGAAAGGCTGCCAGGCGTTCCTCGGCACGCATCGTGCCGAGCAGCATCATGACCCCGTGGTCGCGAACGATCTCGCGGCTCATCACCTTGTGAAAATGGTGCTGCAGGGTGTGGATTTGCCGCGAAAGACTCTCCAGATGCGAGAACGGGATGGCGCAGACCTCGCTGTCTTCGAGGGCGATTGCATTGCAGGTGTGGACCTCACTGCTGATGCCGTCGAGGCCGAGCAACTCGCCGGTCATCTGGAAACCGGTGACCTGGTCACGACCGTCCTCGATCAGGACATCGGTCTTGAAGAAACCGCTGCGAACGGCGTAGATCGATTCGAACTCCTGCCCGGCACGATAGAGATGATCGCCACGCTTCAGGCGCCGGCGCGTCGAGACCAGTTCGTCGAGGCGGCGCAAGTCCGCCGGCGGCAGGCCGATCGGCAGGCACAACTCGCGCAGGTTGCAGTTTGAACAGGCAGTCTTCACGACCTCGAACGTCAGCCTCGCCGTTGCAGCATCGGTGGACATTTCAGCCCTTCGTTTCACTGATTGCCGTGTTTGATCCACGTCAACCCCGGGTTCCGCGTGCAGGCAGATAATGCCGGCAACCAACCTCGCAGCGGGACGATGAGATCCGTCACTGGCAACCTCGTTTTCGATCCACAGATCATCCGCCGTTTCGACGTCAACGGACCCCGCTACACGTCGTATCCGACGGCGGATCGTTTCGTTGAAGCCTTCGGCTCGGACGCGTCCAGACTCTGGCTCGGCAAGCGCAACATCGGCGCCATCAGCCGGCAGTTGTCATTGTACTTCCACATTCCGTTCTGCAACACCATCTGCTATTACTGTGCGTGCAACAAGATCATCACCAAGGACCACGGTCGCTCGGCCAAGTACCTGAAGTACCTCGCCCGCGAGCTGGCATTGCAGAGCAGCTGCCTCGAAGGCGGCGACCAGGAGGTGGCACAGTTGCACTGGGGAGGGGGCACGCCGACCTTCCTGTCGCACGACGAGATGCGCCAACTGATGGCAGCAACCCGCAGACACTTCACTCTGGTGGAAGGCGGCGAGTACTCGATCGAGGTTGATCCGCGCAAGGTCGATCAGGCGACCGTCGTCCTGCTCGGGGAACTCGGCTTCAATCGCATGAGCGTCGGCGTGCAGGATTTCGACGCCGGCGTCCAGCAGGCAGTCAACCGGGTGCAGAGCGAGGAGGAAACCCGCGCGGTGATCGACGCGGCGCGCAACAGCGGCTTCAAGTCGGTCAGCGTCGATCTGATCTACGGTCTGCCGCGGCAGACCGTAGCCGGCTTCGACCGCACGCTCGAACGCGTCATCGATGCCAGCCCGGACCGCGTCTCGATCTACAACTATGCCCATCTGCCGAGCCTCTTCAAGCCGCAGCGCCGCATCCTCGAGGCGGACATGCCGTCCGCCGACACCCGTCTGCAGATCCTGGCGCTCGCGATCCAGCGAATGACCGAGGCTGGTTACGTCTTCATCGGCATGGACCACTTCGCGAAGCCCGACGACGAACTCGCCATCGCCCAGAGACAGGGGCGGCTGCACCGCAACTTCCAGGGCTATTCGACGCATTCCGACTGCGACCTGCTGGCTTTCGGCATCTCGTCGATCAGCAAGGTGGGTCCGACCTACTGCCAGAACGTCAAGACGCTCGACGAGTACTACGACCTGCTGGACAATGGCACACTGCCGGTCTACCGCGGCATCGAGCTCAACGCCGACGATCTTCTGCGGCGGTCGATCATCCAGTCGCTGATGTGCCATTTCGAGCTGTCGATCGAGTCGATAGAGATTGCCCACCTGATCGACTTCCGGAAGTACTTCGCCACCGAACTCGATGAACTGCAGGAAATGGTCGATGCGGGTCTGGTGCGCGTCGATGACCGATGGATCACTGTCCTGCCACGCGGCCGCATGCTGGTGCGTGCCATCTCGATGGTATTTGACCGCTACCTGCGCGCCGACCGGCAGCGCACCCGCTATTCAAAAGTCATCTGAGGCAGACGGCGCCGACCGGCGGGAACGAAGGAGTAGAATCGTAGCTCCGCTTCCCTGACCTGCCGCCTGCCCGCCATGCCTGAATCGAGCTTCCTCGCCCTGTTGCTGATCGGACTGCTGGGCGGAACCCACTGCGTCGGCATGTGCGGTGGCATCGTCGGCGCCCTGTCGATGGGTTCGCCAGCCCGCTGCAGCCTGCTGCTCTCCTACAATGCAGGACGCATCCTGAGCTACGCGGCTGCCGGCGCGATCGCCGGCGCACTCGGCGAGGCGAGCATTGCGCTGGCGGGCCAGTTGCCGCTGCGCGGCTTCCTCTACCTGCTCGCCAACCTGATGCTGATCGCCCTCGGTCTCTACCTGCTGGGGGTCAGCAGCGCCCTGGCGTTCACCGAGCGGCTCGGCCAGAAGCTCTGGCAGCGCCTGCATCCGCTGACCCGACGCTACCTGCCCGCACGCGGCCCGCTGCAGGCCTTTCCGCTCGGGCTGCTCTGGGGGTGGTTACCCTGCGGCCTGGTCTACAGTGCACTGGCGACCGCCCTGAGCAGCGGCTCGGCGATGCAGGGAGCCGGATTGATGCTCGCCTTCGGCGTCGGTACCCTGCCCAATCTGCTCCTCGCCGGCCTCCTCGCCACTCGCCTGCGCGCCTACACCAGCCAGCCGGCCGTGCGCATGGTCGCCGGAGTCGTCGTCCTGGGCTTTGGTGTCTGGGGGCTGTTTGGCCTGCAGCAACTGCTGCATCAGTTTGCGTCGGCTTGAGCATGCGACCGCTCCATCGACGTCCGGACGCCGGCACGGCAGGCCGCGCGACGACACTGCGATGAGCACTCCGGCGCGCAGCCTGCAGAACCTCGACCTGCCGATCAGCGGCATGACCTGCGCTGCCTGCGCCGCCCGTATCGAACGGGTGCTCAACCGCATGCCGGGTGTCAGCGCCAGCGTCAACCTGGCAACCGAGCACGCACAGGTGGAGCTCGCGGGCGATGGCAGCACCGCCGCCGAAGTGGTTGCCGCGATCGAACGAGCGGGCTTCGCCGTCCCGCCACGGACGCTCGAGCTGTCAATCAGTGGCATGAGCTGCGCCGCCTGCTCGACGCGGCTCGAGAAAGTGCTCAATCGCCTGCCGGGAGTCGAGGCGGCAGTCAATCTGGCGAGCGAGCGGGCGACCGTCCGCTACCGGCCGGGTCTCGTCACTACCGCCGAGCTGATCGCCACCATCGAGGCTGCGGGCTTCCATGGCCACCTCGCCGATGCGCAGTCACGCGCTGACGAACGGGCGAGAAAGACCGCCGCGCAGCGAAGCGAGCTGCTGCGTTTCTCGATCGCCGCCGTGCTCACGCTGCCGCTGACGGCGCAGATGCTGGCGATGTTCGCGGGCGGCGAACAGCCGCATGCCGATCTGCTGCCCCGCTGGCTGCAACTCGCCCTGGCCACACCCGTGCAGTTCTGGATCGGCTGGCGCTTCTACGAGGGCGCCTGGAAGTCGCTGCGCGGCGGCGGCGGCAACATGGACGTGCTGGTTGCCGTCGGCACATCGATGGCCTACTTCTTCAGCCTCTTCGTGACGGTCGCCGGTGCGGCACACCTGCATGTCTATTTCGAGGCATCGGCGGCGGTCATCACCCTCGTCCTCCTCGGCAAGTTGCTCGAGGCAAGCGCCAAGGCGAAGACCAGTGAGGCGATCGAGGCACTCATCCGCCTGCAGCCGCGAGTCGCGCGCGTCGAACGTGACGGCAGCCTGATCGAGCTCGACGCGGCGCTGCTGATCCCGGGTGACGTCTTCATCGTCCGCCCGGGCGAGAGCATTCCGGTCGATGGCGAGGTCATCGACGGCGCGTCGAGCGTCAACCAGGCAATGCTGACCGGCGAGAGCATGCCGGTTGCCAAGCATCGTGGCGACCGCATCTTCGCCGCCACTGCCAATGGCGAAGGCATGTTGCGCTGCCGTGCGACCGGTGTCGGCGAACACACCCTGCTGGCCGGCATCATTCGCATGGTTGCCGCGGCGCAGGGTTCGAAGGCCCCGGTGCAGCGCCTGGCCGACCGGATATCGGCGGTTTTCGTCCCCGTCGTCTGCCTGATCGCCCTCGCTACCCTGCTCGGCTGGTGGGCTTACGACGGCATCTTCAGCACGGCACTGATCAATGCGGTCGCCGTGCTCGTCATCGCCTGCCCCTGCGCCCTCGGCCTGGCGACGCCGACGGCAATCATGGTGGCCAGCGGACGCGGTGCTGCCGCCGGCATTCTGATCAAGAACGCCGAAGCGCTCGAGCGGGCCGGCGAGGTCAGTGTTCTGGCGGTGGACAAGACCGGCACGCTGACGCGGGGTGAGCCGGAGCTGACCGATATCGTTCCCCTGGCGGCCACGGCCGAACAGGCACTGCAACTGGCTGCCGGCCTCGAGCAGGCTTCCGAACACCCACTGGCGCGTGCCATCCTGCAGTACGCACAGGCTGCCGGCGTCCGCCTGCCGGCGGTACAGGATTTCCGCGCGCTGCCCGGCCGCGGCGTCGAGGGCCGCGTTGCCGGCCGCTGGCTGCAGCTCGCAGCGGCAATTGCCGGAGACGGCGACCCGGCGTTGCCGCAGGAAGCGCTCGAGCGCCTGCAGGGCGCCGGCAAGACCGTCGTCGTCCTCAGCGAAAGCCGCGCGGCTGCGGGCAACGGCCCGACGCCACCGCCGACGATGGTGCCGCTGGCCCTGTTGGCCATTGCCGACCCGTTGCGCGCGACCTCAGGCGAAGCAGTGGCACGGCTCAAGGCGCTCGGCATGCGGCTGCTGATGCTGACCGGCGATCAGCCGGCGACTGCCGCCGCCATCGCCCGCGCCAGCGGCATCGACGATTTCCGTGCTGGCATCCTGCCCGGCGACAAGGCGGCTGTGGTCAATGCGCTGAAAGGCAGGGGGACCGTCGTGGCGATGGTCGGTGATGGCATCAACGACGCACCTGCGCTCGCCGCCGCCGACGTCAGCTTCGCCATCGGCGCCGGTTCCGATGCGGCGATCGCCGCAGCCGACGTGACGCTGGTGCGCAGCGATCTGAATGGCATCGCCGACGCCGTGCTGCTTTCACGTGCGACGCTGCGCAAAATCAGGCAGAATCTGTTCTGCGCCTTCGTCTATAACGTTCTCGGCATTCCCCTGGCGGCACTGGGAATGCTCAATCCGGTGATTGCGGGCGCAGCAATGGCGCTGAGTTCAGTGTCGGTGGTGGCCAATTCGCTCCTTCTCAAGCGCTGGCGCCCGGCCCGCAGCCAGCTCACGACACAGCCGCCGGACGATGCGGCTGGCGCTGCACCACTCGGGCAGCGCCCAACCTGACTGGAAAGGCTGATGGAAAGACTGCTGATCAATGTCTCCGGGATGAGCTGCCAGGGGTGCGTGAAGAGCGTCACCGCGGCCCTGACGGCAGTTGCCGGTGTCGAACAGGTCGAGGTTTCGCTGCCGTCCGGACAGGCGATGGTCGGCTACGATTCCTCGCTCGTCAGCCTTGCCGAACTGACCGACGCGATCGAGGTGGCGGGCTTCGAGGCCCGGCCTGCGCCCTGAGTCCGCCCTGTTCGCTGCCACGCGGGCAGCATCCCTCTCTTCGCCCGAGGAAGAAAATGCCCAGAAAGAAAGAAAGAAGCGTCGAGCCACAGGCTGTCGAAACTCCTCCCGGCGAGCCCCTGCGACTGACCCAGTTCTCGCATGGCGGCGGCTGCGGCTGCAAGATCGCCCCTGGCGTGCTCGAACAGATCCTCGCCCGCACCTCGCCGGCACTGGTGCCGCCGCAGCTCCTCGTCGGCATCGAAACGAGTGACGACGCAGCCGTCTTCCAGCTCAACGCCGATCAGGCAGTGATCGCAACCACCGATTTCTTCATGCCGATCGTCGACGACCCCTTCGATTTCGGCTGCATTGCGGCGACCAACGCGCTGTCCGACGTCTATGCGATGGGCGGGACGCCGCTGTTGGCGCTGGCGGTGGTTGGCATGCCGGTGAACCGGTTGCCACTGGAAACCATCCAGCGCATCCTCGAGGGCGGTGAATCGGTCTGTGCCAAAGCGGGCATCCCGATTGCCGGTGGACACACGATCGACTCGGTTGAACCGATCTATGGCCTCGTCGCCATCGGCTTGGTTCATCCGGATCACGTGCAGCGGAACTCCGGTGCCCGCCCGGGTGACAAGCTGATTCTCGGCAAGGGGCTGGGCGTCGGCTTCTTCAGCGCGGCATTGAAGAAGGGCCTGCTGTCGCCGGCCTGCTACGCGGCAATGATCGCGTCGACGACGCAGCTCAACACGCCCGGTCGCACCCTCGCCTGCCTCGCCGGCGTGCATGCGATGACCGATGTCACCGGTTTCGGTCTGCTCGGTCACCTGGTCGAGATCTGCAAGGCCTCCGGGGTTGCCGCCGTCATCGACTACACGGCGCTGCCGATCCTGCCGGAAGCCGTCGATTATGCCGCCAGGGGATGCATCACCGGCGCTTCCGGCCGCAACTGGTCGAGCTATGGCGAGCACGTCAGCCTCGACAGAAAGCAGCTCGGCGATCTCGAACGTGCCCTGCTCACCGACCCGCAGACCAGCGGCGGGCTGCTCGTTGCCTGCGCGCCGGAGGTCGTCACCGAGGTTCTGGCCGTCTTCCTGCAGGAGGGCTTCGATCAGGCAACCGTGATCGGCGAGCTCGGCGAAGGCAAACCGCAGGTCACGGTCGTCCGGAGCCACTGAAACAGCGACACCCCGTCGCGAACTTCTGCCAGCGCATCAGCTGGCCGCCGGGCGGTGGCGGCGCACGGCATCGCTGCGCGCCGCCACCGCCTTCACGACAGGGCGCCTCGTCCGCCGGCTCGCGCCGTGCCTGCCGGCCCTGCCGGCGACGATTTCTTCACCAGCTCTCAGTCGAGCAACAGCGAGACCAGTCCGTCGGCCAGCTTCGGCTCGAACCAGGTCGACTTCGGCGGCATGACCTGAGAGCTGTCGGCAACCGCCATCAGCTCTGCCATCTGCGTCGGATACATGGCGAAGGCGACCGCCATCTCGCCGCTGTCGACCCGCCGCTCGAGTTCACCAAGGCCACGCATTCCGCCGACGAAGTCGATGCGCGTATCGCGGCGCAGGTCGCTGATCCCGAGAACCGGCGCGAGAAGCTGCTCGGCCAGTACCGAGACATCCAGCCGTCGCACCGGGTCGGACAGCGGCAGCAGTTCCGGTCGTACCTGCAACCGGTACCAGCGACCGGCAAGATACATTCCGCAAACCCCGCTGCACTCGGGTCGCAACGGCCCGGCGGCCGGGCTGACACGGTAGCGCTCGCCGATCGCAAGCAGGAACGCCTCGACGCCGAGGCCGTTCAAATCCCTGACGACCCGGTTGTAGTCGAGGATTTGCATCTGCCTTGCCGGAAAGATCACTGCCAGAAACGAGTCGGCGCGGCCCTTGCCAACCTGAGGCCGGCCGGCCGCCACGCGCGAGGCCGCCGCCGAGCGATGATGACCGTCGGCGATGTAGAGTGCCGGCATGGCGTCGAATACCGCGCTGATGCGCGCCATTGCCGCATCGTCATCGATCAGCCACAGCGTGTGCCGGATACCGTCGTCCGCCCTCAGGTCGGCCACTGCCGGCTTCCCGGTCGCCGCGGCGAGCAGGGATTCGGCTTCCGGATCGTCGGGATGGGCCAGCAGGACCGGGCCGGTCTGCGCATTCAGCGCCTCGATCTGGCGCACCCGGTCATCCTCCTTGTCGGGCCGGGTGAACTCGTGCTTGCGGATGCGGTTGCTGTCGTAGGCGGCGATCGAGGCAGCGGCCACCAGCCCCGTCTGGACGTGCTCACCCATCACCAGACGGTAGGCGTAATAGCACGGTAGCGGGTCGCGGCGCAGCACGCCGCCGTCGATCAGCCGGCGGAAGTTCATCGCCGACCGGGCGTAAACCTCGGGTGCATAGTGGTCGACCTCGGGTGGCAGGTCGATCTCGGCCTTCGAGACGTGCAGGAAGGAGAGCGGCTTGTCGGCCGCCATCTGCCGCGCCTCGTCACTGGAAAGAACATCGTATGGTGGTGCAGCGACTGCTGCTGCGACATCGGCGCTGCACGGCCGCAGACCGGCGAACGGCCGGATCAGGCAAGAATCGAATGTCAAATGCTTCTCCTGCTCGAGCGAGTTTCTGGAAAGCGCGGCACTGCGCGGCGGCGGGCCCGTCGGGGTCGACCGCGAAGCGGACGGCGAAAGCTGTGGCACCTCAGATGCTTCGGTAGAGCGCCTCATAGCGCAACGCCGAGTCGGCCCACGAGAAATCCTGCGCCATCCCGCGCTTCTGCAACTGCTGCCACGCCGGCCCATTGCGCATCAGCGTCAGTGCGTCGCCGATCCGCCCGGCAAGAACGCGGCTGCTGGCGTCGTCGAAAACGAAACCGTTCGCCGTCCCGGCCCTGAGGTTCTCCGGGGTTGCGTCGACCACGGTGTCGGCCAGACCGCCAACCCGCCGCACCAGCGGAATGGTACCGTAGCGCAGGGCATAGAGCTGCGTCAGCCCGCAAGGTTCAAAGCGAGAGGGAACGAGCAGGATGTCGGCGCCAGCAATGATGCGGTGCGACAAGGCATCGTCAAAGCCCAGATAGACCGAGACGAAACCCGGGTGCGCTCTGGCCGCAGCCCGGAAGGCGCTCTCGATCTCGGCCTCACCACTGCCGATGACGACCATCTGGCCACCCGCCGCCAGCACCTCCGGCAAGGCGCCGAGGACGAGATCCATGCCCTTCTGCGAGGTCAGGCGGCTGACCACCGCAAGCAGGGGCGCTCTGGCGTTGAGGGCAAAGCCGAGATCCGACTGCAGCTTGAGCTTGCAGATCTTCTTCCCGCGCAGCTTGTCGGCAGTGTAGTTGCGGGCCAGGGCATGATCGGTGGCCGGATCCCATACGCCCTGGTCGACGCCGTTGAGGATCCCTGACAGGTTCGCGCCGCGGTCGCGCAGCAGCCCGTCGAGGCCCCAGCCGAACTCGGGTGTACAAATCTCGCGCGCATAGGTCGGACTGACCGCATTGACCCGCGCGGCATGAAACAGGGCGGCCTTCATGAACGACAACTGGCCATGAAACTCGAGCGCGCTCTGATCCGCGCCGGAGATCATCAATCCGAGGTCGTTGTGGTGATCGAGCGGGAAAAGGCCGCGGAAGGCAAGATTGTGGATCGTGAACACGGTTGCCGTGTTCAGCGCAGGATTCTGCGCGATGTAGGCCGGCGCCAGACCGGCGTGCCAGTCATGCGCATGCACGACATCCGGTCGCCAGTTGCGATCGAGTTCGCCGGCGGCGAGATGGGCGGCGATCCAGCCCAGCAGCGCGTAGCGCCGATGATTGTCGCGCCAGTCGCGGCCGTCGGGACCGAGATACGGGTTGCCGTCCCGCCGGTAGAGGAAGGGTGCATCGATGACGTACGCCAGCAGCCCGCTGTCCGGCAGGCGACCGAGGCGCAGCGTCACCACGGCGGCGCCGAAGACCGGACCGAGGCGAATGATCCGCTTGCTTTCGCCAACCCCGCTGAGGATCGGCGGCATCCCTGGCAGCAGCACGCGGACATCGAGCCCGCGCGCTGCGAGCGCTGCCGGCAGGGCCGCCACGACATCGGCCAGACCACCGGTCTTGACCAGCGGATAGATCTCCGCGGCAACGTGCAGAACGCGCAAGCCCGCCCTCCCCGCCAGCGATCAGCTCAGCCGTTCGAGCATCTTGCGCGTCACCAGGCTGATGCCGCCTTCGGTGCGGCGGAAGCGACGGGCATCTTCCTCGGGATCTTCGCCGATCACCATTCCCGCCGGGATACTGCAGCCGGCGTCGACGACGCAGTGACTGAGCCGCGCCCGCGTGCCAACCGTCGTGTCCGGCAGCAGCACCGACAGATTGACACGAGAGTAGGAATGGACGCGACAGCCCGAAAAGAGCAGCGAACGATTGACCTCACCGGAGACGATCGAGCCGCTGGAGACGGTCGACTCGACGGCCGTGCCACGGCGATCCATGTGGTTGTGCACGAACTTCGCAGGTGGCAATTGCTGCTGGTAGGTCCACACCGGCCAGTTGCGGTCGTAGAGATTGAGCGACGGCACGGTGGCGGTGAGATCGATGTTGGCATCCCAGTAAGCGTCGATGGTTCCCACGTCGCGCCAGTAGTTCTCGCGTCGCACGTCGTCCGCCGCGATGACGCAACTGCGCGAGAACGGATGCGCCGCGGCAACGCGATTCATGACCGCGCGCGGAATGATGTCCTTGCCGAAATCATGGTTCGAGGTGGGGTCAGCGATGTCGCGCTCGAGTTCCTCGTAGAGGTACTTGGCGTTGAAGACATAGACCCCCATGCTGCACAGCGACATGTCCGGATTGCCCGCCATCGCCGGCGGATCGGCCGGCTTCTCGATGAAGTCGGTGATCAGCCCCCGGTCGTCAACGGCCATGACGCCGAAACCGCTGGCATCACGGCGCGGCACCTCGATGCAGGCGATCGTGCACTCGGCACCGCTCTCGACGTGGTCGACGAGCATCAGCCCATAGTTCATCTTGTACACGTGGTCGCCGGCCAGGACGACCACGTACTCGGGTGACGGCCGGTAGGTCTCGAGGATGTCGATGTTCTGGTAAACGGCATCGGCGGTACCGCGGTACCACGACTCCTCGTCCACGCGCTGCTGCGCCGGCAGCAGGTCGACGAACTCGTTGACTTCGCCATGCAGGAAGTTCCAGCCACGCTGCAGGTGACGCAGCAGGCTGTGAGACTTGTACTGCGTCACCACACCGATGCGCCGGAACTGCGAATTGACGCAGTTCGACAGCGCGAAATCGATAATCCGGAACTTGCCACCGAAGTGAACTGCCGGCTTCGCCCGGCGATCGGTCAGCTCATGCAGCCGGCTGCCGCGTCCACCGGCCAGAACCAGGGCAATCGCCCTGCGCGGCAATTGGAATGTCTTCTTGTCAACCATCTTCGTATCCCCAAATCTGACTCGAACCACCGCATCCGGCAAGAGTACCGGATGCCACCCTGCCCTAACTGATCACGTCCGCTTTCCGTCTGCCGGTTATGGCGGTGATCTGAGCCACCGCATCGGCAAGCCTGATCAGCGGCGCCAGCGCCTCCTGCGTCGGCACCTCGTGCTGGCTGGGGTCGGCGACGAAACGCTCGAGATAGACGCGCAGCGTCGCACCCTCGGTGCCGGTGCCGGACAACCGGAAGACGACCCGCGAACCGTCGTCGAGCATGACCCGCACCCCCTGACGCTCCGAACGCGAACCATCGACCGGATCGGTATAGGAAAAATCATCGGCGGCAGCGATGCGCAAGCCGCAGGACTCCGAGCCCGCGAGTTGCGGCAGGCGCGCGCGCAGTTCGTCCATCAGGCGATCGGCGCGGTCGGTCTCGATCGCTTCGTAGTCATGCCGCGAATAGACGTTGCGCCCGAAACGCCGCCAGTGCTCGCGCACGATCACGTCGGCCGAGGTCGCGCGCACGGCGAGAATGTTGAGCCAGTAGAGAACCGCCCACAGGCCGTCCTTTTCGCGCACGTGGTTGGAGCCGGTACCTGCACTCTCCTCGCCGCACAGCGTCGCCTTGCCGGCATCGAGCAGGGACCCGAAGTACTTCCAGCCCGTTGGCGTTTCGTAGCATGGAATGCCGAGCGCTCGGGCAACCCGGTCGACCGCGCAACTGGTCGGCATCGAACGGGCGACTCCTGCCAGACCGCCGGCGTAGGCCGGCACCAGGGCATGGTTGGCGGCGAGCACGGCGAGGCTGTCGCTCGGACTGACAACGAAGTCTGGCCCGACGATCATGTTGCGATCGCCATCGCCATCCGATGCCGCGCCGAAAGACAGACCGGAAGCAGGGTCTGCCAGCGCCGAAACGAGATCGGCGGCCCACACCGGGTTCGGGTCGGGATGGCCGCCGGCGAAGTCGGGCAACGGGATGCCGTTGACGACGGTGCCAGCCGGAGCGCCCAGGCGGTTTTCGAGGATCGCCCGTGCATAGGGTCCGGTCACCGCGTGCATGGCGTCGAAACGCATGCGGAAGTCGGGACGGGCGAGAAGCGCGGCAATGCGATCGAAGTCGAACAGCGACTCGAGCAGTTCGGCATAGTCAGCCACCGGATCGATGACGCTGACGCGCATGTCGCCGATGTGCGACTCGCCGAGTCGGCTCAGGTCGACCGCCGGCGAGTCGACCGTGCGATAGGCGCTGATTTCCTGCGTCCGCCGATAGACGGCATCGGTGAACGCTTCGTTGGCCGGCCCGCCATTGCCCAGGTTGTACTTGATGCCGAAGTCGCCTTCGGGGCCACCCTCGTTGTGGCTGGCCGACAGGATGATGCCGCCGAATGCCTGCCACTTGCGGATCACGGCGCTTGCTGCCGGCGTGGACAGGATGCCGTCACAACCCACCAGCACGCGGCCGAAACCGGCCGCCGCGGCCATGCGCAGGATCGTCTGGATCGCCACGTCATTGTAGTAGCGACCGTCGCCACCAAGCACCAGCGTCTGTCCCTGCTGTCCCGACAGCGTGTCGAAGATGGCCTGGACGAAATTCTCGAGATAGCGCGCCTGACTGAAGACCTTCACCTTCTTCCGCAGCCCCGAAGTCCCCGGCTTCTGGCCGGCAAACGGCGTGCTCGGAACACTGATCACCTGCATAGTCATTTCATGCCTCGTCACAAATTGAACGCCTGAATCAATACCGTCACACCGACTCAGCCGATGTGCTGCCTGGTGAAAGCCAGCAATGCCTGCGTCGAGGCATCGAGCGGCGCGGCCAGAGCCGGGTCGTCGATCGCCGGCAGGATGCTGCTGGCCACCGCCTTGCCAAGCTCGACGCCCCACTGGTCGAAGGAGTTGAGTCCCCAGATGACGCCCTGAACGAACACCTTGTGCTCGTACAGCGCGATCAGCGCCCCCAGCGTCTGCGGCTCGAGCCGCGTCAGCAGCAGCGTCGATGAAGGCTGATTGCCCGGAAATACCTTGTGCGGCAGGAGCGCCTCGAGCGCCGCCGGCGACATCGTTCCCGCGAGTTCGTTGCGCGCCTCGGCTGCCGTCTTGCCGAAGGCCAGCGCTGCGCTCTGCGCAAAGCAGTTGGCGAGCAGCGCCTCCTGGTGCCTGGGCAGCGGATAGTCGGCACGCACGGCGGCGATGAAATCGCAGGGGACGAGCCGTCCGCCCTGGTGCAGCAACTGGAAGAAGGCATGCTGGCCATTGTTGCCCAGTTCGCCCCAGATGATCGGATTCGCAGCACAAGCGAGCGGCTGCCCATCGCTGCCGACCGCCTTGCCGTTGCTCTCCATTTCCAGTTGTTGCAGGAAAGACGGAAAATACTTCAGCGACTCGTTGTAGGGCAGAACGGCATTGCTCGTCGCACCGAGGAAGTTGGTGTTCCAGATGCCGATCAGCGCCATCACCACCGGCAGATTGCGTTCGTACGGTGCGCTGCGGAAATGCTCGTCCATCCGCTCGGCGCCCGCCAGCAGGTCGGCAAAGGCCTGCGGCCCAATGGCGATCATCAATGCCAGACCGACCGCCGACCACAGCGAGAAACGCCCACCCACCCAATCCCACAGCGGGAACACGGCGTCCTCCCTGATCCCGAACTGCAGCGCACGCTCGGGTTTGGCGGTCAGGGCAGCGAAGTGGCTCGATACCGCCGCGACGTCGCCCAGCTTGGCCAGCAGCCAGTCGCGGGCCGTCTGCGCATTGAGCATCGTTTCCTGTGTGGTGAAGGTCTTGCTCGCCACCAGGAACAGCGTCGTGCGCGGATCGAGCGTCTGCAGCAGGGGCGCCAGCTGGGCGCTGTCGAGGTTCGAAACGTAATGCACGTCGAGCCCTGGCTGCGAGACCGAACGCAAGGCGTAAGCAAGCATCTTCGGCCCGAGGTCGGAGCCGCCAATGCCGATATTGACGACGCTGCGGATCGGCAGACCGGTGAAACCGAGCGCCTTCCCGGAACGGATGGCTTCGGCAAAGGCGGCCATTCGCTGCCGCGTGGCAAGCACGTCGGGCATCACGTCGAGACTGGCAGTGGGGAACGGACTCCGCGATCGGCGCAGGGCCACGTGCAGCACCGAGCGGCCCTCGCTGGCATTGATCTCCTCACCGCCGAACATGCGCTCGGTCCATAGCTCGAGCTGCGCCTCGCGGGCCAGCGCGGCCAGCAACGGCAGGCTCGTCGAATCGATGCGCTGCTTCGAAAAGTCGTAGAGGATCCCGTCGAAGCTCAACGAGAGCGATGCCACACGACCCGGATCGCGAGCAAAGAATTCCCTGAGATGCACCGGCGAAAGGGATTGCCGATGCGCTTCAATAGCCTTCCAGGCGGCTGATGTGGTGATGTTCATGATTGATGAAAGTCATTGATGAATGATCGGGCCATCTGCATGACGGCCCATGGGAAGAGGTTTTCGATGAGATCTGAAGGGATATTGGGTAGCGGTTGTCAGCTTGCCAGAATGCTCCGCAGAACGCAAAAAAGAATGGCATCCGGCCTGCGCGCAGGCCATTCCCGAGCATTTTCCTTGGTTATTTTTCCCCGCTGCCGATCATGATTGGAAACTCCTGCCGATGCACCAATCGCTCGTCGCTCGGCAGTGAAGCATGCACAGCCGACGTCGACTGGCAAAAAAACTCAACTGCTGTTGGCCGACTGCTGAGCGTCGCCGAATCCTGCCCGGCAATTCCTCACGCTGGCTGCGAAAGGCCGGTCTTCGACGGCGATATGACGCTCGAACCAGTACTCGGCATAGCGCAGGAAGGAATGAACGTCACGTGCACCGTTGCGCACACCGGCGAAAGCCTTCTGCAGGGCCTGCAGGTTGTCGCGATGGGCGGTTGCGTGACCGGCAAAGTCAAGGCCGACCGCATTCGCGATACGTTCTTCGCTGGCGAAGTGGTATTCGAGATAATCGAGCAGGCTTTCGAACTCGGCAAAGGAAACGGGTCCGCTGCCGAAACATGTTGCCTTCAACGACTCGATACGGCGAAAGATTTCTTCGTGTTGTGCATCAATTTCGGGCAGATCGATCAGCAATGCTTCCGGCAGCAGACCGGCAAGGTTGATCTCCACAACGAGTCTCTCCTGGAAAACGGTCGGTTTCGCAAGTCCACACAGTATAAAAAGGGCGCTCGAAAAATTCCAGTAAAATCAGCCCGGATTCAGGCGAAAACGCCATGCAGGAACCAGCCCGCCTGGCTGCGGAAAATCCACAGCCATTCGTCACGCCGTGAAATGGCGACAAAGTAGTCGCGGCAGACATCGCCGAGCGCATCCGGCTCAGCCGCATCCCACCAGCCACTCTCGATTCGCTCGGGACCGGCAAGCAGACGCAGGGGACCGCCGCACTGCGGCCGGCCAGCCAGTTCGCGCAAGGCCTGCGGTTGCACCAGCAGGCACAGCGGACGCGGGCCGGCAGCCGAATTCCGCAGGACCGGGGCAGGCAGCAGGCTGGCCGGCGATTTCTCTCCTGTCAGCGGCGCCGCCACGACCCGCAGCCAGGCATTCTCCGGCCGATGCTCGGCGACTGTCGACAGCGCATGCACGCTGTCGTTGCCAAGGCGTGCCTGCAGCCGCTCGACCAGTGCTGCCATCGATTCGCCGCCGGCACCCTCGCCACGCTCACCGAAAAGGCTGCGCGAGCGACCGGCAAGTGCTGCTGGCGCCTCCGCCCGCAAGCCGATGAACTCGACCGCGGCTGGCAGCGGCAGCCGGTACAGCCGCTCACCGAGCACACGACTCATCCGTTCGCCGTCACGCGTGGCGCCGGCAAAACCAAGGGCCAGTACGGTCGCCGGTCGCTGCCTGGCGCCGCGTTCATGCTCGAACTCGAAAATGCACTCACTGACTCCGCCACCACGCGCAGCAAGCCAGCCGCACAGGGCGTTGATCAGGCGACGTGCGGCAAAGCCGAGCGCCGATGCCTGCTCGACCCGCATCGGCAATTCCAGTCGTTCGGCAAAACGTTCCGGAAAGACGAAACGCGAACGCGGGTCCGGCAACTCACCCAGCGCTCGTGCCAGATCGGCCGCCAGACCGGGACCCAGCCGCCGCGCCAGACCGCCGCGCGGCAGCCGCAACAGATCGGCAAGCGAACGCGCACCGAAGCTGGCGAGACGAGCATCATCTGCTGACGACAGGGCGAGCACCGACAGCGGCAGACTGCCGAGGCGCTGCGGCAGTTCGTCGAGCGCGCAACAGGCCCGGTCGTCACCGCCGATCGCCAGCCACTGGGCGGCGAGTGGTGTCGGCGCCAAGGCTGCCTGCGGCAGGTGACCCTGCTCGGCACAACCGGCGATGACATCCGCGAACAGTTTCGCAGCGCCACCGAACAGGCGCAGTGACGCAGCCACTTCGAGCAACAGCATCGACGGTGGCAGACAGCAGACTTCGGAGGTAAAGCTGCCTGCCCAACAGGCGAGCCGCTTCAAGGCGGCCTGCTCACGCTCGACAGCGCGCTCCCGAAGTGTCAGATCAGGCAGCAATGCCCGTGCTTCAGCCAGCCGCTTGCCGGCCACCACACCTGCCAACGCCGCCGCGCGGTCAGCAACAATGACCCGCTCGCGGCCGACGATGGCGCTAGGCGATGGCAGACCGGGAAAGGCTTCGAGCGGCAGATACGGCAGATGCAGGGCAAGCCAGAGCATGACGCAAGCGCAGCGGGCGTTGCACGGCGATCGGCAGAGGCAGCGACTGTGCGCTGCCACGGCGTTTGAGCAGATGAACGATGAGCTGTTCGCCCTCCCCTTCGAGAGTCAGGCGCAACGGTGCCGGCGACGGCTGGCTGGCGCAGGCTGCCGGACGAAAGACGAAGAGCAGTGCCTGGCTCGCCTCGGCAGCGAGCTGCAGGCGACGCAGCGAGGCGGCCTGGACTTCCGGCAGCCAGACGACGATGGCACCAACCCCATCGGCAGCAAGCGAGCGTTCGCAGGCCCAGGCGGCATCGCGACCGGGAGCGCTGGCAACCAGCAGGCGCGAGAGATCGACTCCTCCCGCCTGCAATGCCGGAGCATACAGCAGATATGGCGGGGCAATGCAGACCAGCCAGGCCAGTTCGTCACGCGATAGCCGGGCCAGCGCCGGCAGCAGCAGGCTCAGCTCGCCGACGCCGCGACGCAGCGGCAGGAGTTCGGTCAACCCGCCCCGCGGCCAGCCGCCGCCCGGCAACTCGCGGTCCAGATCGGCGAAGCCCGTCGGCACACCGGGCAGCGCTGCGCCGGCAAGCGCATCGCCACGCCACACATCGGGACGTTCGAGGATCTGCGCAAGCGTGGTGGATGACGACATGGTCAAATCCGGTTGGCGACCGGTGCGCTCTTCAGATCGTCTCGCCGCTGCGGATCAGCCCGACAGCGATGCCTTCGATGGCCAGTGTCCGCTGCTCGGGATCGACGATGATCGGCGCGAAATCGGGATTCTCGGCAATCAGCTCGACGATTCCGTCGCGCCGCCGGAAGCGCTTGACCGTCACCTCGTCATCAAGCCGGGCAACGACAATCTGGCCATTACGCGCCTCGCTGCTGCGGTGCACGGCAAGCAGGTCACCATCGAAAATTCCGGCATCGATCATCGACAGGCCGCGCACCCGCAGGAGGAAATCGGCACGCGGCGAGAACAGGCCGGCATCGAGCGTGTAACGACGCTGCACGTTCTCCACGGCGAGTATCGGGCTGCCGGCCGCGACACTGCCGATCAACGGCAGGCCGAGCTGTTCGACCAGGCGAATGCCGCGCGCCGAGCCCGGCTCGAGGGTGATCAGACCCTTTCTCGCAAGCGCCCGCAGATGCTCCTCGGCCGCATTGTGCGAGGCGAAACCAAACGCCGTAGCGATCTCCGCCCGCGTCGGCGGCGCGCCGAAGTTCTCCAGCGTGTCGCGAATGAACTCGAGTATTTCCTGTTGCCGCGTTGTAATCTTGAGCATGATCGGTGCCCCCTGTTGGCATGGCTGTATTTTTGTACAGCCTGAAAAAAAAAGCAAGCATGCCGGCAGGCACGATCCCCGGCGCTTGACCCGGGTTGCCCTTTCTTACCACAATCGTCTCCTCCACTCCTGCCATCCCGAGGCCAGCCATGATCGACCAGCCCGTAGAAGACTTCAGCCTGCCCGCCAGCGGCGGCCGAACCTTCACCCTCTCCGCCTGCCGTGGCAGTACCGTGGTCCTCTATTTCTACCCCAAGGACAGCACGCCCGGCTGCACCAGCGAGGCGCAGGACTTTCGTGACCTGCAGCCGCAGTTCGTCGCTGCCGGCGCGATCATCGCCGGTGTGTCGCGCGACAGCCTCAGGTCGCACGACAACTTCACGGCGAAACAGGAACTGCCCTTCGCCCTCATCAGCGACAGTGACGAGATGCTGTGCAACCGTTTCTCGGTGATCCGGATGAAGTCGATGTACGGCAGGCAGGTGCGCGGCATAGAACGCAGCACCTTCGTCATCGATGGCAACGGAGTCCTGCGGCGCGAGTGGCGCGGCGTCCGGGTGGCCGGGCATGCGCAGGAAGTCCTGGACTTCGTCAGCCGCCTCTGAGGCGCCCCAACGCTGCGATCACTCCGGAAGACTCCCGACATGTCCCGCAAGAATGCCATCGACAGCAGTGCCGCAACAGCGACACCGAGGAAGCTCTTCGTCCTCGATACCAACGTGCTGATGCACGACCCGACCTGTCTGTACCGCTTCCAGGAGCATGACGTCTTCCTGCCGATCATGACCCTCGAGGAACTCGACAACCACAAGAAGGGGATGTCGGAGATCGCCCGCAATGCACGCCAAGTGACTCGCACGCTCGACGAAATCGTCAACAGCACGGCTGCCGCGATCGAACTCGGCATTGCTCTTGATGGCACGTCGCGCCAACTGGCCAGTGGCCACCTCTTCCTGCAGACGGAAGCGATCGCCGGCGAACTGCCGGCGGGACTGCCGACGGCGCGGGCCGACAACCAGATCCTGGCCGTTGTCATTCACCTCCAGCGCCGCCATCCCGAGCGACCGGTGATCCTCGTCTCCAAAGACATCAACATGCGCATCAAGGCGCGTGCACTGGGATTGCAGGCGCAGGACTACTTCAACGACAAGGTCCTCGAAGACACCGACCTGCTCTACACCGGCATGCGCGAACTGCCAGCCGACTTCTGGGACGAGCACGGCCAGGACATGCAGTCGCGCACCCGGGACGGGCGAACGCTCTACCGCATCAACGGTCCGCTGTGCCCGCAGCTTCTGGTGAACCAGTTCCTGTACCAGGAAGGCGAGCGCCCGCTGCAGGCAATCGTCCGCTCGCTCTCCGGGACGACCGCCGAGATCGAGACGCTGATCGACTACACACATTCCAGGAACAGCGTCTGGGGAATCACGGCGCGCAATCGCGAACAGAACTTTGCCCTCAATGCGTTGATGAACCCGGAAGTGGATTTCGTCACCCTGCTCGGCCAGGCCGGTACCGGCAAGACCCTGCTGACGCTGGCGGCCGGCCTGACACAGGTGCTCGACGACAAGCGCTACGGCGAAATCATCGTCACCCGCGTGACGGTTCCGGTCGGCGAGGACATCGGTTTCCTGCCGGGTACCGAGGAAGAAAAGATGGGGCCATGGATGGGCGCCCTCGAAGACAATCTCGAGGTGCTCAACCGAGGCGACGAACAGGCCGGTGATTGGGGCCGGGCAGCCACCCGCGACCTGATCCGCCACCGCATCCGGATCAAGTCCCTCAACTTCATGCGCGGCCGCACCTTCCTCAACAGGTACCTGATCATCGACGAGGCACAGAACCTGACGCCGAAGCAGATGAAGACACTGATCACCCGTGCCGGTCCCGGTACCAAGGTGATCTGCCTCGGCAACATCGCGCAGATCGACACGCCTTACCTCACTGAAGGCAGTTCCGGCCTGAGCTACGTCGTCGACCGCTTCAAGGGCTGGGAACATGCCGGCCACGTCACCCTGCAACGCGGCGAGCGCTCGCGCCTCGCCGATTACGCGGGTGAAGTGCTATAATCGGTAGCGAATTGGGCCGTGTCTGGTGACACGGCCCAGCCGTTTGTGGCCACCGATCGCTGGCGCCGGGTGCTGGCGGCAGCGGCCCCGAGCCTGCCGGAGAGTCGATTGAAACGACGCGATTTCCTTGCTGCTTCTGCGCTGATTGCACTGCTGGCCCCTGCGCCGGCGCTGGCAGCCCGGAAGAAGGAGAAAAGCAGCACGACAGCCAGTGCCAAGCCGGGCAGCAAACCAGCGGGCGCGTCGACCGGCCGCAGCAGGCGCGAGACGAGAACGGACAACCGGAGTCGCGCGCGCGGCAGACAGAGCTACCGCCCCGTCGCAGAACAGCCGGCTACCGCCCCGGCCGCCGCTGCCATCTCGCCGGCGACAACCAACGAACACACCTACAACGCCATCGCGCTGCCGGACGAGCCGCAGCCGCAATGGCGAACCTACGACATCACCTCGCTGCTCACGCTCAGCAACGTCAAGGGCAGGCTGCGCCTCTGGCTGCCGCTGGCGCAATACCGGGACAACCCCTGGCAACGTGCGCTGGGGCATGACTGGCGCGGCAACTTCGACAGCGCTGGCGTTTACCGCGACCCGGTCGCCGATCTCGAAGTCTTCTACGCCGACTGGAACAGTGGCTCGGCGACACCGCAACTGCAGCTGGTCAGCCAGGTGGCGAAGCGGGACCGGAGTTTCGACATCACCCGCCGCGGCGGTGCCGCCGAACGTGGCGAAGTGCTGCGCCGCTGCCTGCAGTCGAGCGACCTCATGCCGACCGATGGGCTCGTGCGACGTACTGCCGAGGTTGCAGTGGGTCGCATCAAGGATCCGGTGGCCCAGGGCAAGGCGATCTACGACTGGGTGGTCGAGAACACCACCTACGATCCGGGGCCGACCGGCATCGGCCGCGGCGATGTCGAGGCGATGCTCGACAGCGGCCGGCTGAGCGGCGGCAGCGCCGACATCGCCCTGCTCTTCGTTGCACTGTGCCGTTCGATCGGCATCCCGGCACGGCCGGTCTTTGGGCTGCGCATCGACAGCTCGCGACTCTTTTCCGGCCTCGGCGCGACCGGCAACCTGCGCACCGGACAACACTGCCGCGCCGAGTTCTACACGCCGGGCTATGGCTGGATTCCGGTCGACCCCGGCGACGTGCGCAAAGCGATCCGCGACGAGAATCTGGGCTACGGCGACCCGAAGCTGGTCGTCCTGCGGAAGCTGCTGTTCGGTTTCTGGGAAAGGAACTGGCTGGCGCTCAATACCGCGCAGGATGTCCAGCTGCAGGGCGCCAGCGGTGGTCCCCTGCCCTTCCTGGTGCTGCCGCAGATCGAGGCGGGCGGTCAGCGCTTCGACAGCAACGACAGCCAGCGCTGCAGCTACAGCGTCACCTCGCGCCGCATCGACGGCTGACGCGACGCCGGCGCTGCCGGCACTCAGTACGATCCCGGGTTGGCAAAGCTCTCGAAGCGCGTGTACTCGCCGAGGAAGGTCAGGCGCACGGTGCCGATCGGCCCGTTGCGCTGCTTGCCGATGATGATCTCGGCGACGCCCTTGTCCGGCGTGTCGGGGTTATAGACCTCATCGCGGTAGATGAACATGATCACGTCGGCATCCTGCTCGATGGCTCCCGACTCGCGCAGGTCGGACATCACCGGACGCTTGTTCGGCCGCTGCTCGAGCGAGCGGTTTAGCTGTGAAAGCGCCATCAGCGGCACGCCGAGTTCCTTCGCCAGCCCCTTCAGCGAACGTGAAATCTCGGAGATCTCGGTCGCCCGGTTCTCGCCATGCGAGGTCGCCGACATCAGCTGCAGGTAGTCGATGACGATCAGCCCGAGCTGACCGCACTGCCGGTAAAGGCGGCGCGCGCGCGCGCGCAGGTCGATGGGATTGAGGGCCGGCGTCTCGTCGATGTAGATCGGCGCCTCGTGCATGCGGCCGAGTGCAAACGAAAGGCGCGACCATTCATCGTCATTCAGGCGTCCGGTACGCACGCGGTGCGCGTCGAGACGACCGACCGAGCAGAGCATGCGCATCGCCAGCTGCGTGCCACCCATCTCCATCGAGAAGATGGCCACCGGCAGCCCGACCTCGAGCGCCACATGCTCGGCAATGTTCATCGCGAACGAGGTCTTGCCCATCGACGGCCGGCCGGCGACGATCAGCAGATCGCCGCTCTGCAGGCCGGATGTCTTGCCGTCGAGGTCGTGGTAACCGGTCGGCACGCCGGTGATGTCGGAGGGGTTGTCGCGATCGTGCAGTTCCTGAATCCGTTCGACAACCTGCGTCAGCAGCGGATTGATATGGACGAAGCCGGACTGATGCCGGAATCCGCCCTCGGCGATGGCAAACACCTTCGCCTCGGCTTCGTCGAGCAGGGTCTTCGCGTCGCGGCCGAGCGGGTTGAGCGCACTGCCGGCGATCTCGTCGCCGGCAGTCACCAGTTGCCGGAGAATCGCACGCTCGCGAACGATCTCGGCGTAGCGGCGAATGTTTGCCGCCGATGGCGTGTTCGCCGCCAGTTCGCCGAGGTAGGCGAGGCCACCGGTCGCCTTGCCCTCGCCGGCCAGATCGAGGCTCTCGGCGACCGTTACCGCGTCGGCCGGCTTGCCGCCTTCGAGCAGTTTGCGCATCTGGCGATAGATGCGCCGGTGCTCGTCGCGATAGAAATCACCTTCGCCAACCACGTCGGCAATCCGGTCGAAAGCCGCGTTGTCGAGCAGCAGACCGCCCAGCACCGATTGCTCGGCTTCCAGCGAATGCGGTGGCACGCGCAGTTCGGACAGCGCTGGGTCAGGCTGCGGGCTGCGGCCCCGCCGCGCGCCGCGCCCGGCAAGCTGCTGTTGCCCGTCGTCCGGGCGGAATGAATCGGAAGCACTGGCCATCGGCAATCCGCAGCAAGGAGAAGGGGACAGGGCGGGGAGTTTAGCGCGCTGGCGAGCGATCCGGGGTCCAGAAGCAGAAAAGCCTTGCCAGCAGGCAAGGCTCGTCTCCGACCACAGGCCGTTGCGCCGGCGGCCGCGTGCTCTAGATCTTCGCCTGCTCGACGACCACGGCGACCGTGATGGTCGCCAGCACATCGCTGTGCAGAGCCACTTCGAGCTGCGTCTCGCCGATCGTCTTCAGGGGTCCGCCAGGCATGCGCACGGCCGACTTCTCGATCTCGAAGCCTTGCGCGCGCAGGCCATCGGCAATGTCGAAATTCGTCACCGAACCAAACAGGCGACCATCGACGCCGGCCTTGCGTTCGATCCGCACGACGATGCCGGCGAGCTTCTCGGCATAAGTCTGCGCGTCAGCCAGCTTCGCCGCCGCGGCCTGCTCGAGCTCGGCCCGCTTCGCCTCGAACTCCTGCAGCGCCGCCGGCGTCGCCCGCTTGGCCTTGCCGGTCGGAATCAGGAAGTTGCGCGCGTAGCCGTCGCGCACCTTGAGCAGATCGCCGAGGTTACCGAGGTTGGCGACCTTCTCCATCAGAATGATTTGCATCGTCGTCTCCCCGCTTACTGGTGATTGTCGGTGTAGGGCAGCAGCGCCAGGAAACGCGCGCGCTTGATCGCCACCGACAGCATCCGCTGATAGCCCGCCTTGGTGCCCGTCAGCCGGGCCGGCATGATCTTGGCGTTCTCGGCAATGTACTCCTTGAACAGATCGACATCCTTGTAGTCGATCTCTTCCATCTTCTCGGCAGTGAAGCGGCAGAACTTGCGCCGCTTGAACAGACCACTGCCCCGCTTCTTGACGTTCTTGTCATCCTTCTTCTTGAAGAACCTTGGCATCTCGATTTCCTTCGACAAATTCGATCTTGGTTACATGCAGTCGCGGCTGCCTGCTGTGGCGGCTGCGCGCAGCGAGAAATCCGCTCAGCTGCAGCCGTGTCCCGGGACTCGCCGCCTGCAGCCAGTGCGCCGTCTCGCCGAGAGCAATCGCCTGCACCTCACATTCGACGCGGCGGTTGCTGCCGGCCTCGAGCTGCTCCGACTGGTGACCGATCAGGCACTCCGTCACCGGCACTCCGGCCGGCGTGAAGCGCAGAGCCTTGCGCTCGATCAGGACTCCGCTGAGCTCGACACGGTTCAGCAGCGCCTCGGCATTCAGGCTGCGGGCGGCTCGCCGGCAGCAGCCGGCTCACGGACTTCCAGCAGCGACTTGGACTTCTCGTCCTTCATCATCGGCGACGGCGCGCTGACGCCGCGCTTGGCCTTGATCGTCAGATGACGAAGAATGGCATCGTTGAATTTGAAGCCGTGCTCGAGTTCGCTCAGCGTCGCGCTGTCGCACTCGATATTCATCAGCAGATAGTGCGCCTTGTGCAGCTTCTGGATCGGATAGGCGAGCTGGCGGCGACCCCAGTCCTCGAGGCGGTGGATCTGTCCGCCACGCGAGGCGATGAGCCCCTTGTAGCGCTCGACCATCGCCGGCACCTGCTCACTCTGGTCGGGATGGACGATCAGGACGATTTCGTAATGGCGCATGAACACTCCTTATGGCTGAAGCTCCCCGCCATGCGAGCGGTGGAGCAAGGTGAAAAGCCGACGATTATAGCGCTGCCGCGATCGTCCGGGCAATCACTTCGCAGGGTTCGGAAGATTCGCAGGATTTCGCGACCGCAAGACACGGCGACATTCGTCTCCTCGCGCCATGCTCCGGCTCCGGCGAGCACCGCCAGCCGGCGTCACCACAGCTTGCGCGTATCGATCCAGTTCACCCGCCCGGTACGCCGCTTGACTTCACCGTACATATGGCCGGTACCGCCCGGCCCATCGCCGCCGCCACCGTTCCACAGACAGACGAAACGCACCTTGTCGACACCCCAGGCAAGCGCGGTATAAAGCAGCCAGAGGTTGCAGCGCTCGAAAGCGTTCACCGTCGGTCCGCGGCCACCCAGCGGCAGCGGACCGAGTTCCTCGGGCATGATCCGCGGCTCCTGCGCAGCCGTCGCGGTGAGGGCGAAGTAACGTTCCCGCCAGCGCTCGCCATTGCTCGCCGGCAGGATCGAGCGATCGATGAACTCCGGCTCGACGAACGGCAGCATCACCTGCAGGCGGGCGCCGCGCGCCTGACAGGCCTCGAGGAACAACAGGTCACCGCCGCTCGCCGCCTGCGACAGCGCCAGGTCACCCGCACCGATGCCGAGCTGGTCGAGAACCCTGGCAAGCTGCTCCGCAGCCAGCGCTTCCTTGTCGGCAGGAAAGCGCGGCGGCACGCGACCGGCGGCATCGATCATGTGGCCGCTGAACAGCACCACCTGCCGCGGCACGAAGGGTTGCGTGCTGCGCGCGATCTCGCGGTCGACGATGCTTGCGGCGGCGGCCGTTTCCGCCGGGCGAAAATCGATGTCACGCAACAGGCCCAAGGTCTGCCTGCTCGATTCGAGCGCAAACCGGTCCTGGTTGGCTGCCGCCACCATGTGGCTGAACTCCCGGCGCACCGATTCGACCGGTGCCAGCAGCAGGCACACCTCGGCGTAGCTGGCGCGCGCCCAGTAATCCCTGCGGTCGCGTTCCTGCGCCGTCAGGCTGGCCCAGCGCACACCGCCGCTGAGGTTCTCGATCAGCTTCGGGTCGCTGTCGCCGCCCAGATGCTGCCGCAGCAACAACAGGGTCAAGGCGTTCACCCCGGCGTAGTGCTGCGAGGGATCGGCGACGAACGCCTGATGATAGGGTTCGATCGCCTCGCCCAGCGCGGCATTCTCGAATGCGGCTGCCTCGCGCATCTGTACTGGCGACAGTTCCGGCTGCCGCCAGAGGGCGACCCAGCGCTCCTTCTCGATACGACCGGCCAGCGCCCAGCATTCGGCATCGCGCGGATGATCGGTGGTGAGTCGTCGCACCAGTTCGCGCGCTTCCTCGAAGCGCCCGAGGCGGCCAAGGCAGACCGATTTCCTTTCCCGGCTCGCCTTGTCCTCGTCGTCTATCGCCAGTGCCAGTTCGAACTGCTCGAGCGCCAGTTCGTACTGCTTGAGCTTCAGCAGCGCGTTGCCGGCGCTGCGCCGGGCCTCGAGCTGCAGCGCACGCATCGGCGTTTCATCGGCGAGGACGAGGATGTCGCCTGGCCGATTCTTCTGCCGCGAGACCTCCATGCGGCTCGCCCAGCTTTCATAGGCATCGGAAAACTCGTTACGTTCGGCGAGCAGCAGCCGGCGCCATTCCGGCTGCTCGAGCTGCGGCATCAGCTGGAAGACGGGGCTCACCTTGCGCCGCGTCGAACTGGCCATGCTGGCGCGGACCATCGCCGTCAGCGCCGCGCGATCCTGCTCGACGGTCGCCGGGTCCGGCGCGCCGTCGCGCAGCGAGTAGCGCAGCTTGCGGTCGGTGTAGATGTCGAAAGGCTGGTTCGGCCGCGGCCCCTGTACCAGCACCACCCCGCGCGCGCGCAGCGCATGCCGCACGCCGAGTTCATACCAGACGTTGGGGTTGTCGAGGGTCAGATCGGCAACGACGAGATCGGCAATCAGCAACTCCTGGAACATGTCGGTCCGGATGTCACCGGCACGCTGCTCCTCGTCGGCGCGAAAGACATCCATTCCCGCCGCCTCGAGGGCCGGCCGGATGTACTCGGCGTAGACGCGATTGAAATCGATCAGCTGACCATCGGCTCCGGGCTTGCTGCCGAAGGGCATGGCGACAAAGGCGTGTGGCTGCATCGGCCGTTCCTCAGCGGGACGCTGCGTTGGCGGTGGCGGCAGCCAGCAAGGCGCCGCCCCTCATGGTGTGCCGCCGCGGGCACGGCGCGGCCGGCCGGAGCGGGGCGATGCATCGCCACCCGCCACCGGCTGCAGCGGGCGGTCGGCCCGCTGACCGGCGCCCGGCCAGACCTGCTCGACCAGCGCGACCAGACGGTCGGCCGCGAGCTGCCACCCCGTCTCGCCGCTGGTCACCCGGCGGGCATCGCAGAAGCGTGACAGCATGCCGATCTGGCTGACGATCGAGTCGAGATCGCGCGGCCGCAAAGCCAGGCTGGCCAGCGTCTCGGCGTAGGCACGGGCGACTTCCTCGTACGCCCGCTCGCCGTCCTCGCCGGCCTGCAGCAGTTGCTGGTCGAGCAGCCGATCGACCAGCAGCGCGTCGGCGGCGATGAGCGCATCCCAGACGCCGGCGCCGCTCGCGCTGCCACCGCTGACGCCCTGCCGGCAGTGGCCGGCGAGCGCAATCGCCGCGGCGCGCTGCCCATCATCGGGCAGCAGTGCCTGCAGGGCGAGCCGATTGAGTGCGTTGTAGGCGCGGAACGAGCTCTCACCCGGCCTGCCCTCACCGGCGGCGTAGAAACCTGCGCTGTCAAGCAGCGCACGTTCCATTGCCGCCGCCGCATCGCCGTCCACCGCCCGCTGCTGCGCCTCGCAGCCGTTCCAGGCGGCGAGCAGGCGGGTGGCATGGAGACTGGCGAGGCGCTTGGCGGCCCCGCCGCGCAAGGCACTGCGCTCGCCACCCGCCGTCGCCGGTGCCGCCCCGTCCGGCTGCCGGCCGGCCTCGGCGACGATCTGGTCGAGGTCGGCGAGGCGTCCGAGAGCCCGCTCGATCAGGCCCGGATCGGCGCTGGCCTCACCGAGGCGAGCCTCGATGTTCGCCAGTTGCTCGATGGCGCCGATCGGCACTTGGCTCGCGTCATCGTTGTCCTGCAATGCATCGAGATAGCAGCTGCGCGCCTCGGCAAACTGGCCGAGATCGGCCCACAGCGCGCCGACGGCGAACTGTACCGCCGGCAGGCGCTGCCAGCCGGCGGGGCAGTGTTCCTTGAGCAAGCGACGGAGGTTCCTGGTGCTGGTCTCGATCTCGCGTCGCGTCTGCTGACGGCTCGCTCGCGCCAGCCCGGCCCGCCGGCTCACCAGTTCATCGAGCAGTTCCTCGACCGACGCGTAGCCCGCATCGTCGTTGCCGCTGCCCTCGAGGCTCGGCTCGGCCCGCCAGCCGGGATCGCCGTAGGCCTGGAAGGCACCCCAGGTGATGTCCTGCGCGTTGCTGCGCCAGACCGCCTTGCGCGCTTCGTGTACGGCCTCGCCGAAGGGTAGCCGCTCGACCAGCAGGTGGCGGTAGAAGGCGTTGCCGAAAACCAGCGCCCCCTGGTCGTCGACCGCCCAGCCGGCAACGACGACGCAGCGCACACCGCAGTCGATCAACTCGCGCGCGACGCTGGCGGCAAGCAGGTTGCCGTCACGCACCGTCGCCGCGGCGGCCGTGTCGGCAACGGCGACGGTGTCGATCTTGCCGAGATGGCAACAGCTCAGGAAGACCAGCTCGGGAACCGTTTCCATCGCCCTGATCTCGGCCGCGGTGAGCAGCAACCCGTCGGAGAGGACGACCCCACTGCGCCGCCGGCCATCGGCGTGCAACTGGTCGAAGATGCCATGCGCCGAGATGTGCAGCAGCCGATGGTTCTCCTGGTACAGCCGCGTCAGCACGTCGCAGGCACGCCAGTCGGCACCGATCGCCGACAGCACCTGATAGCCCATCGCCTGCAGCACGGCAGCCACCTCGTTCGCCTCGCTCTCGGCGCCGGGCAAGGGCGGCGGATTGGCCGGGTCCGGCCGCCGCGGGTCGGGAAAGGCGCGGGTGAAGCCCTCGACCGAGGGGTTGCCGACGACGAAAGCCCGGCGCTCGAACCCCTGCCGTACCTGCCGCCGGAACTCGCTGGTGGCAAATTGCCGGACCACCGGCGTGCGCAGCGCCAGCGGCAGCTTCTCGCCACCGCCGCCCGGCGAGTCGGCGAACATCAACTCCCACGGCAGGTTCGCCGTGTACTCGTCGACCACCAGGACGATCCGCTCGAGCTGCCGGGCAGCGTCCTTGAAGTCGTTCGGCACCATCAGCTGGAAGAGTGCGCGGCCGAAGCTCTCCTGCCAGACCGTGCTGTGGATCTGCTGCCGGACCAGCATCTCGACCAGCCCCGGCTGGCGCTGATGAACGATCGACTCGGCACGCGCCCGCTGGCCAACGTAGAGGAAACGCAGGCGATCGGTGACCGCCGTGCGCGCCGCCCGCAACGGCCGCCCGGCGGCGTCGGCTGGCGTCGCGCCGACGGCGGCCGACGGCATCGCAGCCGCCTCCGCCGGCTCCTGCCGGTCGGCGGCGGTGATCATCAGACGCGGCCAGTAGGCAGACCCGCCACGATCGAACAGGCGCCGCCGCCAGCCCTCGCCCTGCTGCAGTTGTGGCCGACAGACCAGCGCGACGCCGTGGCGGCCGAGCAGTCCGGCGAGGCGCTCGGGCACCCGGCGCAAGGCATAGGCGGCGGTGATCGCGGTATCCTGGTAGAGCTCGACGATGTCGACCCGACTGACCCGGATGTGGCGCCGGGTTGCCTCGTGGAAGCGCGCGTTGGCCTCGACGACCCCGCGCACCAGCGCTTCGACGGAAGCCGCGACCGAAACACTGGCCGACGAATTGTAGCCGAGGAGCAGCGTCGCCAGCGGCAGGTCACGATCCTCGTCGCCGAGCACGTCGATCGCCTGCAACAGATAGCGCAGCACACCCGCCCGCACCGCAGCAGTCAGATCCTCGACGTTCAGGCTGCCGTCGTAGCTCCCGAGACCACAGACGACGGCGCCACGCAGCGACCCGCGCCGCCGTTCCTGTGCGTTCGGCAGTCGCAGCACCACCGTCGCACTGCCCCGCGGCCCGGCATAGAGGCCGAGGTTGTAGCGTTCGCCGAGATCGCCGTCGAGCAGTTCGCGGTCGATCAGCGCCTCGGCGCCGGAAATTGGATCCTGCTCGTAGTGACCGAGCAGGATCGGCTGCTCGAGGAAACGCAGGTCCATCGCCCGCACCACCACTTCCAGCCGGCGCTTCGAGCGCGGCGCGACGCGGTTGCGCGGCGCGCCTCCGAGCAGGCCGACGGCCACCGCTTCGCCGCTCGCCAGCAGCGGCGGTCCGGCGTCATAGACAACCGGCCGCGCCTCGCCATCGCCGCGCACCGCCGGCGGACTGCGCAGCAACGCCCCGGTGGCGCCGCTGTGCAGCAGTTCGGCGAGCGCCGGGTGATACTCGCCGGTCGAAGGCAGATCGCCGTGCTGCGCCGGCATGTAGTAGTAACTGCCGACGTTGTCGATCCGCCCCGAGGCCCAAGTCACCGTGCCGTCACCCTGCGTCGTACCGACCAGCTTCAGCCGCCCCTTCTCCTCGCGGATGCCGCACGGCGTGTTGCGCGCGACGCCGAAGACATAGACCGACTGCTGCTCGTATTCCTTCGGCAGTGCGGGCGTCGGCGCACCATCCTGCCGCCAGAGCCAGCTGCCCTCGTCGAGCTCCGCCTGGCTCGGTGTTGCCGACTGGCCGTCGCCAAACCAGAAATCCTTCACCTTCTGCCGGTAGTCCTGCCAGGTCTCGGCGCGCTCGAAGCTCTGGCCGCCGAGGCCACCGTCCGGTTGCCCCTGAAAGCAGTCGACGAAACCCGGCTTTGGCAGCAACTGCAGGGCGCCACGGAAGCCGGAGACGATCTGCAGCACTTCGCGCATGTCGTGCCGGACATCGAGTCGCACCAGCGAGCGCAGCGTGTCGCCCTTGCCGAGCAGATTCTCGACCATCGAGTAGGCGCCCTGGTTCGGCGTGCCGAGCATCACCAGACGGGCGCCCGGCCGCGCCATCAGCGCATCCATCACCGGCCGCCGCCGATGGATGCAGGCACGCACGACGAGACCGCCCATGCTGTGCGCCAGCAGCCGGATCGGCTTTTGCGTCTCCTGCAGCAGCCGATCGAGCAGCGCCGCCAGGCGTTCGCCAAGCACGTCGAGCGGCTGCCGCCAGTCGTAGGCAAAGCACTCGACACGGTGGCTGGCGGCGAGAAACCTGCAGAGATCGCCATAGAACATGCCGAACAGCTCCTCCGCCTCGACTTCCGGCTGCCCCCAGGCGATCTCTTCGAGACCGCCACTGGCAATGTCGAGCGGATCGAACCAGACACGGTCGCGGCGCCTGACGTGCAGGTGCGACCCCATCACGCCGGGCAGGACGACGACCACCGGCAGATCGGCGACCGCCGTTTCGCCAGCGCGCCGCAGCCGGGCGCCGGGCATGGCGGCGTCGGCGAAAGGCCCCGGCAACGGCCGGAAAGCGGCCAGCGAGCCGACGTCGCTGCTCACCAGCCAGTCACGCAGAGCCGCCCGCGTGTCGATGTTGCTGAAATAGGCGAAATGCGATACCGCCGCGCCACGGTCGAACAACGCCCGCGCCCGCGCCTGCGGCGCGATGCCGGCGTACATCGAATCGGTATCGACGACCAGGTCGTTGTCGATGTTGTCGAAGAGCAGGAAGTCGGTCAGCAGCACCCCCAGGCGCTGCAGCAGGCCG
>ERZ761607.1344-NODE-1344-length-31557-cov-393.331439_pt1 | contig 31557 bp, 28 predicted proteins | sample MGYA00511164_ERZ761607 | MGnify/ENA primary metagenome ERZ761607 (study PRJEB28899, sample SAMN02445080) | bioreactor sludge metagenome | biome: EBPR sludge | place: Australia: Brisbane, Thorneside Wastewater Treatment Plant | collected 2011-06-22 ... | reverse complement strand
GAATGCTAGAATACTACAGGAACCTCGGGGCCCGACGTTTCCCCTGGAGAATCACATTAACGTGAAAGTCGCGTCGGCGACTCGCGAATCTCCCTTCTCCCGTGCGCGGGAGAAGGGCCGGGGATGAGGGCAACGGTCATGACTTTCATCATCAGGGGTGTGTCGAAAGTCATGACCGTTCGCATGAGCAACAAGCCGGTCGTGCCGGATGTCGCGTGGCACTGCATGCCTGCACACGAGGCGGCAGAGCGTCTGACTGCCAGTTTCGAGCTGGGACTGGACGACGGCGAAGCGGCCTGCCGCCGTTCGCAGCATGGTGAGAACCGGTTGACACCGGATCCCGGCCGCGGGCCGGTCCTGCGCTTCGTTCTGCAGTTCGTCCAGCCGCTGGTACTCGTGCTCCTGCTGGCCGGGGTGGTGACGGCGATACTCGGCGAATGGGTGGACGCGACCGTCATCTTCGGTGTGACCCTGGTCAATGCGGTGATTGGCTTCATCCAGGAAGGTCGGGCCGAGAGTGCTTTGGCTGCACTGGCCCGCTCGGTCACCAGTGAAGTCACGGTCTTGCGCGGTGGCTGCAAGCAACGCTTGGCGTCGACCGAGCTCGTTCCTGGCGACGTTGTGCTGCTGGCGGCCGGCGACAAGGTGCCAGCCGACCTGCGGCTGTTCCGGACCAGGGATCTGCAAGCCATCGAATCGGCGCTGACTGGCGAGTCGTCGGCAGTTGCCAAACATGGCGAGGCGCTGCCGGAGGACACGCTGCTCGCTGAGCGCTGCAACATGGCGTATGCCGGCACGGTGATGATCAGCGGCCAGGGAGCCGGGGTGGTCGTCGCAACCGGCGATCAGACCGAGACCGGCCGCATCTCGAGGCTGATCTCCGAGGCCCCTGATCTGACGACGCCGCTGACTCGCCGTATGGCGGTCTTCAGCAACTGGCTGCTGATGGCCATCGGCCTGCTTGCCGGGCTGACCTTTGCAGTCGGCATCTGGCGGGGGGAATCGGCTTTTGCCATGTTCATGGCAGCGGTTGCGTTGGCGGTGGGCGCGATTCCGGAAGGACTGCCGGCAGCGATGACGATCACCCTGGCCATTGGCGTTTCGCGCATGGCCAGGCGACGAGCGATCATTCGCAAGCTACCTGCTGTCGAGACCCTGGGCAGCACGACGGTCATCTGTTCGGACAAGACGGGGACCCTGACCGAGAACCAGATGACGGTACGCGAGATCCATGCCGGTGGCACCAGGGTTGCGGTCAGCGGCAGCGGCTATTCGCCGAACGGCAGGATCGGCGATGGTGGCGACGTCGCCGGTGCCCTGCGCGAGTGCCTACTGGCCGGAGCACTCTGCAACGACGCCGGCCTGAGCAGGAGCAACCGCCACTGGGAGGTCGTCGGCGACCCGACCGAGGGCGCGCTGCTGGTCGTCGCACGCAAGGCGGGGCTCGACGAGCGGACCCTGCAGAAGATGTTTCCCCGCCTGGACGAGATCCCCTTTGACTCGACACGGCAGTACATGGCGACCCTGCACGACATCGACGGGACGCGGGTTGCCTACTTCAAGGGGGCGCTCGAGCAGTTGCTGCCGCGTTCGCTGAGCATGCGCGACTGGAACGGGCGGAACGTATCGCTGCGCCGCGACGAGATCGAGAGTGCTGCCGCGACGATGGCGGCAGAGGGTCTGCGGGTACTGGCCGTGGCTCGCCTTGCCGCCGGCTCGGCAAGCGCGCTGACCCCCGTCAGCGTCGACAGCGGTCTGGAGTTCATTGGTCTGGTAGGCATGGTTGACCCGCCGCGACCGAAGGCCATCGCCGCGGTCAGGACCTGTCACGCTGCCGGCATCACGGTCAAGATGATCACCGGTGATCACGCTGTCACCGCGCTGTCGATCGCCAGGCAGATGGGAATCGCCAGGACCGGCGACATGGCGATCACCGGCCGCGAACTGGCGTCGCTCGATGATGCCGCGCTGCGGCAGGTGGTGCGCAGGATCAACGTCTTTGCGCGCGTCGAGCCGGCGCAGAAACTGCGACTGGTGCAGGCGCTGCAGGCCAGTGGCGAGGTGGTGGCGATGACTGGTGACGGAGTCAACGACGCGCCAGCCCTGAAGCAGGCCGACATTGGCATCGCCATGGGCCTGGGCGGGACCGAAGTGGCGAAGGATGCCGCCGAGATGGTGCTCACTGACGACGACTTCGCCGCCATCGAGGCTGCCGTTGAGGAGGGCAGGGGCGTATACGACAACCTGGTGAAGTTCATCACCTGGACGCTGCCGACCAACTTCGGCGAGGGCCTGGTGATCGTGGCAGCGATTCTTGCCGGGGCAACGCTGCCGATCACGCCGCTGCAGATTCTGTGGATCAACATGACGACGGCGGTTTTTCTCGGCTTGATGCTGGCCTTCGAGCCAATCGAGCACGCCGTCATGCGCCGCCCGCCGCGCCCACCGGGGACACCGATTCTCGACGCCGCGCTGATCTGGCGAATCGTTCTCGTCAGTCTGCTGCTGCTTGCCGGTTCCTTCGGGCTCTTCCTGCGTGCGCTGGCACAGGGCAATTCGCTCGCCGAGGCGCGTACGGTCGCGGTCAACGTCTTCGTCGTCGTCGAGGGAATGTACCTCTTCAATTGTCGCTCACTGAAGTTCTCGGCGCTGCGTTTGGGACTCTTCTCAAACCCGGCGATCTGGTACGGCATCCTGGTGATGGCGCTGCTGCAGGTCGCGCTGACCTACCTGCCGTTGCTGAACCGTCTGTTTGCAACCGCGCCCATCGGCTGGCACGAGTGGCTGGAAATCGCTGCCGTCGGCGTCGTTGCCTACCTCGTGGTGGGCGCCGAGAAGCGACTGCGCGCAAGTCGCTGATTCGCGTGTCGTGCGGCCACGGCATCCCTTTTTCGCCATGGTCGCTGAACTTCGCGCATGCCATAATGACCAAGACGCGCAGGGGGCTGCGGCCAGCCCCCTCCTGTCCCTTCAACCTTCAATCCCGATCAGGATCCGACATGACAAGCACAGTGACTCTCGGTGGCAAGCCGTTTCAGCTCAAGGGCAGTTTTCCGCAGCCGGGCCAGGTGGCGCCGGCTTTTTCGCTGGTTGGCAAGAACCTTGCCGACGTTGCGCTGGAGAGCTTTGCTGGCCAGCGCAAAATTCTCAACATCTTTCCGAGTATCGACACGCCCACCTGCGCGACGTCGGTACGCAAGTTCAACCAGCAGGCGAGTGCGCTGTCGGGAGTGGTCGTGCTTTGCATTTCTGCCGATCTGCCGTTTGCCCAGAGCCGCTTCTGCGGTGCCGAGGGCCTCGACAAGGTGGTGACGCTGTCCACCATGCGTGGCCGGGAGTTTCTCACCGATTACGGCGTCGCCCTTGGCGAGGGGCCATTGGCTGGCCTTGCTGCGCGCGCCGTTGTCGTTCTCGACGCCGACGATCGCGTGCTCCACAGCCAGCTCGTTGCCGAGATCAAGGACGAGCCCGACTACGCGGCGGCCCTGCAGGCGCTGGCCTGACACGGTCGACAGGGACGTGCCGGAAGTCGAGGTCAGCGATCCCGTCAGGCAGCGCCAGGGTATCCAGTCGGTCGAGATTGGTACCCGGCTGCTGCAGGCGCTGGCGAGCAGTGGTCGATCGATGCTGTTGCGCGACCTGTCGCGCAGCGCCGGCATGCCGGCAGCCAAGGCGCGTCGCTACCTGGTCAGCTTCATGCGCATGGGACTCGTCGAGCAGGACGCCAATACCGGCCGCTACGACCTTGGCGGCTTCGCGCTCGAACTGGGGCTGGCCAGTCTGGCGAGGCTGGACCCCGTGCGCCTGGCCGGGCCGGTGCTCGATGATCTCTGCGAGCGCACCGGCGAGACTGTTGCGCTCGCCATGTGGGGCAATTGCGGCGCCACCTATGTTCGCTGGCTGGAGGCTGGTGGACCGGTGACCGTGACTCTGCGCACCGGCGTCGTGCTGCCACTGCTCTCTTCGGCTACCGGTCTCGCCTTTGCGGCCTTCTACCGCTCGCCCTATCTGCGCAGGATGCTCGATGCAGAGATCGAGGTGGCAGCAGCGGTGAGGAACGCGCCGCCGGCAGCATTGCGTGCAGCGCTGGCGGTGCAACTCGACGAGGTCCGGCGGCACGGTATCGCCCGCGCCGCAGGTAGCGTCACGCCCGGGGTCAATGGCTTCAGTGCGCCGGTATTCAATCACGCCGGCCGCATGGTGGCGGCGATGACCCTGCTCGGCACCATCGGCAGCTTCGACATGGACTGGGACAGCCCGACGGCGCAGCTGACGCGCGAAGCTGCGGCAGCCCTGTCGCGCAGGCTTGGGCATGGTGGTCTCGAGGCGGCCGCGGGCGCGGGGTCGTCGGTCAGCGGCGACGCGGCGGCAGGCAGCGATGCAGCGCGCGCGTGATTGTCGCCCCGGCTGTGGCGCCTGTTGCATCGCGCCGTCGATCAACACGCCGATGCCCGGCCACCCGCGAGGCAAGGTGGCCGGTGCGCGCTGCGCCAACCTCGCTCCCGACTACCGCTGTCGCCTGTGGAGTACTCCGGAGCGGCCCTCCTTCTGCAACGGGCTGCAACCGTCGGAAGAAATGTGCGGTAACGATCGACAGCAGGCGATCGCCTGGTTGACGGCGCTCGAACGGGTAACCCGGCCCTGAGTGCTAGAATGCCGATTTTTCCGAAAGTTTGGTGTGGATCTTCTGCTTCTGCTGAAAGCCCTGATTCTGGGTATCGTTGAAGGGGTCACCGAGTTCCTGCCGGTATCCTCCACCGGCCACCTGATTCTCGCCGGAGCTCTGCTTGACTTCAACGACGAGCGCGGCAAGTTGTTCGAGATCGTCATCCAGTCGGGAGCGATGCTGGCGGTCTGCTGGGAGTATCGGGCAAAGATCGGCAGCGTCGTCCGCGGATTGCCGAGCGAGCCCGCCGCGCAGCGCTTCGCGCTCAACATCTTGGTCGCCTTCCTGCCGCTGGCGGTCATCGGCCTGCTGTTTGGCAAGACGATCAAGACCCACCTCTTCAACGCGCCGGTGGTGGCTACGGCCTTCATCGTCGGCGGTCTGGTGATCCTCTGGGCCGAGCGCCGGCAGCACCGCGTTCGCATCGAGTCGATCGACGACCTGTCCCTTGGTGATGCCCTCAAGCTCGGTCTCGCGCAGGCGCTGGCGCTGATTCCCGGCACTTCACGCTCGGGGGCAACGATCATCGGCGGTCTCTTCTTTGGCCTGTCCCGGCGGGCGGCGACCGAGTTTTCCTTCTTTCTGGCCATGCCGACCCTGATCGGCGCCAGCATCTACCAGCTCTACAAGGAACGTGCGCTGTTGTCCTTCGACGACTTGGGGATGTGGGTGGTTGGTTTCCTCACCTCGTTCATCTCGGCGTTCTGGGCGGTGCGCGGTCTGTTGCGCTACATCAGCACGCACGACTTTTCGATCTTCGCCTGGTACCGGATCGCTTTCGGCATCGTCGTCCTGCTGACTTGGCACTACGACCTGATCTCGTGGGCCGGAGGCTGAGATGGCGGCGGCAGCGCGCATCCTCTACCTGCACGGCTTCTGCTCGTCGCCGGCCTCGTGGAAGGCGCGCCTGCTCGGCGAGTGCCTGACGGCTCGCGGCCTTGGCGATCGTTTCGCGTGCCCTGTGCTGCCGCCTGCCCCGCTGGCAGCTATCGCCAGCGCCGAGAGCTTGCTGATCGGCGGCGACGGCGAGACGACGCTGGTTGGCAGCTCTCTGGGCGGCTACTATGCGAGCTGGTTGGCCGAGAAGCACGATCTGCGGGCCGTCCTCATCAATCCGGCGGTGATGGCGCCGGCGCTTCTCGGTGGGCTGGTCGGCAGGCACACCAATTTCCATACGGGCGAGAGCTTCGAGTTTGGCAACGAGCACGTCGCCGAACTGCGTCGGCTCGAAACGCGGCAGGTCACGGCGGCGCGCTACCTGCTACTGGTCGAAACCGGTGACGAGGTCCTCGACTATCGCCAGGCGGTGTCGCGCTATGCCGGCAGCCGGCAGGTCGTCGTCGAGGGCGGCGATCACAGCTTCCTCAGTTTTCCCCGCCTGCTGCCGCAAATCCTTGAATTCTGTGGCCTATAATGACCCCGATGCATGTGCTATTCGAAGAAGACGGGGCTTTTCGGGCGGCGACCATACTGGTCGATAACGACAGTTCGTTGCAGGTCGAGACGGCATCCGGCAAGCGCAGCAAGATCAAGGCTGCCAGCGTCCTGCTGCGTTATGCTGATCCAGCGCCGGTGGCGCTGCTCGAGCAGGCCGATCTTCTGCTGCCCGGTATCGAAGCCGACTTTCTCTGGGAGTGCGTCGGTGACGCGGAGTTTCATTTTGCCGATTTTGCCGACGAGTACTTCGGTCACGACGCCACTGCGGCCGAGGCCGCAGCGCTTCTGCTGGCGCTGCACGCAGCACCGATCTACTTTCACCGCAAGGGCCGCGGGCGTTTTCGCAAGGCACCACCCGAGATCCTCCAGGCCGCGCTTGCCGGTCTCGAGAAGAAGCGGCAGCAGGCCCTGGCGATCGAGCGGATGGTGACTCAGCTGACATCGTTCACCCTGCCGCCCGAGTTCCCGCCGTTGCTCGGGCAGTTGCTCTACAAGCCGGATCGCAACCGCGGCGAGACCAAGGCGCTGGAGGCCGCGTGCAGCGAAACCGGCCTCAGCGCAGCGCATCTGCTGCACCGCTGCGGCGCCATCCGCTCACCCTACGACTATCATCTGCAGCGCTTCCTGCTCGAGCAGTTTCCGCGCGGGACAGCCTTTCCGGACGTCGCGGCGCCGCTGCTGCCACTCGATCTGCCGCGTGCCGATGTGCAGGCTTTCTCGATCGACGATGCGACGACGACAGAGATCGATGACGCGTTTTCACTGCAGTCGCTGCCCGGTGTCGGCTGGCGCGTCGGCATCCACATTGCGGCGCCGGGCTTCGGCATCATTCCTGGCTCGCCGCTTGACGAGATCGCGCGCGCACGTCTGTCGACGGTCTACATGCCGGGCAGCAAGTTCACGATGCTGCCGGATGCGGTCGTCGAGCGCTACACCCTGGCCAGCGGGCGTGAGGTCCCGGCCGTTTCGCTCTACCTCACGGTGACGTCGGAACTCGAGATCGTCGGCGACGAGTCGCGGATCGAGATCGTGCCGGTCGTCGCGAACCTGCGTCATCACGACATCGAACCGCTGTTCAATGAGCAGAGCCTTGCCGGCAGACTGGCAGACTTTCCGTTTCGCGACGAGTTGCTGACGCTCTGGCAGCTCGCCAACGCCTGTGAGGGTCGGCGCGGCAAACCATCGGCGACCCCCGACAACAGGGACTTCAACTTTCGCATCGAGGGTGATCTTGCCGACGCGGAGAACTGTCGCGTCGACATCACCGTGCGCCGTCGCGGCAGTCCGCTCGACAAGCTGGTTGCCGAACTGATGATCGTCGCCAACAGCACCTGGGGCGCCCTGCTCGCGAGCCGTGGGGTGGCGGCGATCTATCGTGTGCAGGGCGCAGGCAAGGTGCGCATGAGTACCGCACCGCAGGCTCACGAAGGACTGGGCGTGAAGCAGTACGCCTGGTTGTCGTCGCCCCTGCGCCGCTATGTGGACCTGCTCAACCAGTGGCAGCTGATCGCCTGTCTGAAAGCCGACACGCCGCCCTTTGCTGCCCGCTCGGACGCCCTGTTCGCTGCGCTGCGTGATTTCGAGCTGACGTATGCGGCTTACGCGGAGTTTCAGCGTGGCATGGAGCGGTACTGGTGTCTTCGCTGGTTGCGGCAGCAGGGAATCGAGCGCATTGCGGCGACCATTGGTCGCGACAGCCTCGCGCGGCTCGATGGCCTGCCCCTCGTGCAGCGCGTACCGTCGGCGCCGGAACTCAAGCCGGGGCAGCGAGTTCTTCTGCAGGTGGAATCCATGGACTACCTGAGCCTTACCCTCGGCTGTCGCTACCTCGAGACGCTGTCGCCGGTGACAGCAGCTGACGAGGCGGTGGTCGACACGCTACCGGAGGCTGTCGATTGAGGTGAGGCGGGGATCGTTGCATCTGCTCGAGCGATGGTCGGCCAACCACCGGTTGGCGTTGGCGGTCGGTTTTTCCCTGCTGCTGCATGGTCTGCTTTTGTCGCTCCATTTCAGGTTCCCCGACGCGTCGCGTGCCGTCAGGGAGCGGCCGCTCGATGTCGTTCTGGTCAATCGCCGCTCCGCGCGTGCACCGGAGGAAGCGACCGTGCAGGCGCAGGCCAATCTTGACAGTGGCGGCAACACCGAGTACGAGCGCCGCGCGAAGACACCCCTGCCGGCGGCACCGCGGCAGCAGGACGGTGACGACCTCGAACACTCGCAGAAGCGGATCCAGGCACTCGAAGCGCATCAGCAGCGGCTGGCGGCGCAGACGCGGAGCAGGAATCCGGTGCCACCGACAGCGGCGCAGGAAGCGCAGCCGGATCCGGTGCCGAATGTCAGTGGCCGTGACCTGGCGCAAAGCGCCCTGGCGATGGCGCGCCTCGAAGGCGAGATTGCCAAGGAACTCGACGAGTACAGCAAGCGGCCGCGCAAGCAGTTTCTCGGCAGCAGTGCAATGGAGTACCGTTTCGCGCAGTACTTCGAGGAGTGGCGGCAGAAGGTCGAACGCGTCGGCACCCTCAACTACCCGGCCGAAGCACGCGGCAAGCTGTACGGCAGCCTGGTTCTGACGGTGACGGTCAGGAGCGACGGCTCGGTCGACTCGGTAGAGATCAATCGCTCGTCGGGCCACAAGGTCCTCGACGATGCCGCTCGGCGAATCGTCGTCATGGCATCGCCCTTCGCCGCCTTTCCTCCTGCCATCCGGCACGACACCGATAGCCTGGTGATCACTCGCACTTGGAATTTCACCCAGCGCGACAGCCTGGAAACAAGGGCCGCGAAGCGATGAGCGAGCGATACGGTGTCTTCGGCAATCCGGTCAACCACAGCAAGTCACCAGCGATTCACGCCGCCTTCGCCGCCGCATGCAATCAGGATCTCGCGTACGAGGCAATCCTCGCGCCCCGAGACGGCTTTGCCGACTGTGTGCGCGTCTTTGTCGCAGCGGGCGGTTGCGGCGCCAATGTCACCGTGCCGTTCAAGCAGGAGGCTTGCCGGCTGGCGACGCGACTGACACCGCGGGCGCGGCTCGCTGGCGCGGTCAATACCCTGTCCTTCGACAGCACCGGCTGGCTTGGTGACAATACCGACGGCGCCGGGCTCCTGCGTGACCTGACGAACAATCTGGGTTGCACGATCAGCGGGACGCGTGTCCTGCTGCTCGGCGCCGGTGGCGCGGCGCGCGGGGTGCTCGGTCCGCTTCTCGAGGCGGCACCGAGCCGACTCGTGATAGCCAACCGGACCCCGGCCAGTGCGCATGAGCTGGCAGAGCGGATGACGGGTGCTGGCAAGCTCGGCGCCTGTTCCTATCCGCAACTCGCCGGCGAGAGTTTCGACCTGGTGATCAACGCCACTTCCGCCAGCCTTGCCGGCGAGCCGTTAGCCTTGCCGGACGGCATCTTCGCCCCCGGCAGCCTGGCCTACGACATGATGTACGGGCAGGGACAGACCCCGTTCCTGCTACTTGCAGCCAGTCACGGTGCGACGCGCTTGGCTGACGGGCTCGGCATGCTCGTCGAGCAGGCTGCCGAGGCCTTTCATCTCTGGCGTGGCATCCGGCCAGCGACGGCGCCGGTGATGGCGATGCTGCGCGCCGACCGCAACGAATGCGGCAGCCGATGAAGCCGCTGCTCTGGGCGAAGCGCCTGCTTCTTGCCGGCATCGGCCTGCTGCTGCTCTATCAGTTCTGGCTGTTTGGCTGGGTCCTCTGGTGGAACTGGGCCAACCCGGACCTTAGCCGCTTCATGGAGATTCGCCTCGAGGAACTGCGTCGACAGCAACCCGAGGCGCAACTCAGGAAGCAGTGGGTGCCGTACGACCGCATATCGCTGAACCTGAAGCGGGCGATCGTCGCTGCCGAAGATGCGAGGTTCGTCGATCACGAGGGTTTCGACTGGGACGGCATCCAGTACGCGATCGAGAAGAACCAGAGAACGGGGCGGGTCGTCGCCGGCGGCTCGACCATTTCACAGCAGCTGGCCAAGAATCTCTTTCTGACCCCGGCCAGGACGTCCTGGCGCAAGGCCGAGGAGGCCGTCATCACGCTGATGCTCGAGGTCGCGTGGAGCAAGGAGCGAATCCTCGAGGTCTACCTCAACGTCATCGAATGGGGCAATGGCGTGTTCGGCGCCGAAGCGGCTGCTCGCCATTACTACGGTGTCTCCGCCGCACAGCTGTCGCGCGAGCAGGCGGCGCGACTCGCGGGAATGGTTCCCAGCCCGCGCTATTACGACCGCAATCGCAACGCGCCGGGCCTGGCGAGAAAAACAGCGATCATTCTCGCCCGCATGCCGTCCGCCGACCTTCCCTGACCGGCGGTCAGCCAGTTGTCGGCCGCTGCCGCAGTGGCCGGTGATCGGCAAGCCTGCGATACTATGCACCTGTCGCCGCTGGCACGATCGTCGGGTCCGGATACCTTTAATGTGAAAGTCGCACCTGCGACTCGCGAATCTCCCTTCTCCCAGGCGCGGGAGAAGGGCCGGGGATGAGGGAAACGGTCATGACTTTCATCATCAGGGGTGTCTCGAAAGTCATGACCGTTAGGAGGCATCGAACCATGAAGCTTCGCACCGTTTTCCTGCTGCTCATCTGCAGCCTCGTTGGCGCCTTCGCCGCGCTCAACTGGCACGCCTTCACGACTCCGACGACGCTGTCGCTGGCGGTGGCTGACGTGGAAGCGCCGCTCGGGGTGATCATGCTCGGTGTCACCGGCTTGCTGACGGCCTTCTTCCTGGTCTTCGTCGTCTATGTGCAGGCCTCGGCCCTTTTCGACTCGCGTCGTCACGCGCAGGAGCTGCAGCTCAACCGCGAACTGGCGGACAAGGCCGAAGCGTCACGTTTCACCGAACTCCGTTCCTTTCTCGAAGCGGAGTTGCAGAAGCTGGCGAGCCGCGGTGCCACCGGTCCCACGGCGAGCGACGCGGCGATCCTGGAGCGGCTGGATCGGCTGGAAAAGGAACTGCTGACGGCTCTGGAGCAGTCGGCCAACAGCCTTGCTGCATGTGTGGGTGAACTCGAGGACCGGCTCGAAAGGACGGGCGCTGCGCTGCCGGCGCGTCGGCCGGGAAGCTTCTGAGTCCCTTGCGGGGCGGGTGCCGACGCGAGGCGTTGTGGCAACCGGAGCGGCTGCCGGCAACGCATCGTCGCTCGGAGTCCTGAGAGGCCGCCGAAGGCGTGCAGCCTCCTGCAGGAAGGTGCTGCATGCAGAGGCGGGCCCGGCCGCGGCCCGCCGTGGGCTCTCAGCGACCGCTGGCCAAGGCGCGACGGCCGCCGTTGCCGCCTTGGCTGCCGTGTGCCGAATCCTGGCGAGCTGCTCGCGGCAGACCATCGCGCCAGTGTGCTGTCGCCTTGGCGGGGCGTTTGTCGGTCTGTCCGGCGTTGCGCGTGTCAGCTCCCTGCCATGCCGGCCGGCCCGCCGGGCGTGGCTTGGTCGTCTGCGGACGGCGCGTCGGCTCGTGACCGACGACGACTTCGACGGGAATGCTTTGCCGCGTGAAACGCTCGATTCGCCTGACGTTGAATTGTTCGGCGTGATGCACCAGCGAGATCGCCAGACCGCTGCGTCCGGCGCGCCCGGTGCGGCCGATCCGGTGCACGTAGTCCTCGGCAGCTTTCGGCAGATCGTAGTTGAAGACGTGGGTGATCGTCGGCACGTCGAGGCCGCGCGCAGCAACGTCGGTGGCGACGAGGATTCTCACCTGGCCACGCCGCATCGCGGCGAGGGTCCGGTTGCGGGCACCCTGATGCATGTCGCCGTGGAGCGCCGCCGCGTTCAGGCCGGCAACGTTCAGGCGATCGCTGACACTGTCCGCGTCGCGCTTGGTCGCTGTGAAGACAAGCGCCTGATCGATCGACGCATCACGCAGCAGGTGATCGAGCAGGCGGTTCTTGTGCGCCAGATCGTCGACGAAGTGCATTCTCTGCTCGATGTTCTCGTGCTTGGCAGACGGTGCGTCGACTTCGATGCGCAGCGCGTTGCGTGTCATGCGCTGGGCCATCGCGCCGACCGTACCGTCGAGGGTTGCCGAGAAGAGCATCGTCTGACGTGCCTCCGGCGTTGCCGCAACGATCCGCTCGATGTCTTCGATGAATCCCATGTCCAGCATGCGGTCGGCTTCGTCGAGGACCAGCATCTGCAGCTGCGAGAAATCGATCTTGCCCGAACTCATGTGGTCGATCAGGCGGCCCGGCGTCGCAACCAGGATCTCCGGGTTGCGGGCGAGAAGTTCCATCTGCTTCGGGTAGGGCATGCCACCAAGGATGGCGACGGCCCGCACCTGGTGCATCCGGCGGCCATACTTCTCGCTGGCGGCTGTGACCTGGAGCGCGAGTTCTCGCGTCGGTGTGAGGACCAGCATGCGCGGCCGTGCCGGCTGCCAGCGCTGCTGGTCGCGGCCACGCGCCGCCGTGCGGCCGTCTTCCCGGCCACCGCTGCGCGCTGCGGCCAGCGGGCGCTCCTGCAGAGCCAGGCGGTGCAGGGCCGGCAGCATGAAGGCGGCAGTCTTGCCGGAGCCCGTTTGCGAGCAGGCGATCAGGTCGCGGCCTTCGATGGCGGCAGGAATCACTTGCGCCTGCACCGGCGTCGGCACGCTGTAGCCCGAATCGGTGAGCGCTGCGAGGAGAGCGGGGTTGAGCCCGATTTCTGAAAAGGTCATATTGTCTTTCGTGTGGATGTGCAGCCCCTTGCCGCAAGGGTCCGGGGGGTGCGAATGAAGCAGGAAGGGCAACGCCAACCAACGAAAGGCTGCGGGACAGACTCTGTCGGATCACCAGAAGTCAGCACCCATCAGCACAAAAGCTTTGTGCCAGGACGGCGCTGACTTGATCGACACCAGAAGGCAGGGGGGCTTGAGACTTACGGCCAGGTTCGCGATGCTCGGGGCACACAGCAGGTTCCCTGCGTCGTGCGGCGCGCATTATAGCACTCTCGCGAGTGCGGCGGCAGTTCCTTGACGGCACTACAATGACTGGCGGCAACGGGGCGACTACTGAGGGCAGCGGCTGACGGCTGGCACCTCAGGCGGACGGCCAGGAAAGTATCGTCGGCGCTGACGCGTGCGTTTGCTTCGCCGGCGCTCCGACGAGCGTTACAGCGGCGGCGGCCAGGCGCGCCGGCTTCCTGGTCAGTGCTGGCAGTAATGCACCGGGAACGTGCGCGTACCCGTGGCGATGCACCGTTCTCTGGCGTCGACGGTCTGCCGGCAGCGCGGCGCCGTTGGCTGGCAGGGGGTGGCCTCGCATGGCACGGTTCCTGCTTGAAGACGTGGAGACCTACTATGGCGGTGAGCCTCATGAGCACAGCTTTCTACAACGAGATGTACGATTCGGATGCCGGTTTGCGGCCGCACTATCGGGCCTTCGCCGAATGGCTGGCCGGCATGCCGGCTGACCGGTTGGAGCGCAAGCGGGCTGAGGCGGACACGGCTTTCCATCGTGTCGGCATCACCTTTGCCGTTTACGGAGAGGAGGCGGGGACCGAGCGCCTGATCCCCTTCGACATCATCCCCCGGATCATCCCCGCGGCCGAATGGACGCAGCTCGAGGCCGGCCTGCGGCAACGTGTGCAGGCGCTGAACGCCTTTCTGCACGACATCTATCACGAACAGGCGATTCTCAAGGCCGGCTGCATCCCGTCCGAGCAGGTGCTGAACAATGCCCAGTTCCGCCGCGAGATGATCGGTGTCGATGTTCCCTCCGGCATCTACGCGCACATCGCCGGCGTAGACATCGTTCGTGCAGGCGCCGGAGAATCGTACGTTCTGGAGGACAATCTGCGGGTACCCTCGGGCGTGTCCTACATGATCGAGGACCGCAAGATGATGATGCGGCTGTTTCCCGAGCTCTTCTCGAGGCACCTGATTGCGCCGGTACAGCACTACCCCGACCTGCTCCTCGACAATCTGCGCACCGTCGCGCCGGGTGTCGCCAATCCGACGGTGGTGCTGCTGACGCCGGGCGCCTACAACAGCGCCTACTTCGAGCACACCTTTCTGGCGCAGCAGATGGGCATCGAACTCGTCGAAGGCCGCGACCTGTTCGTCCGCGATGAAACGGTGTTCATGCGCACGACGCAGGGGCCGCAGCGGGTCGACGTGATCTATCGTCGCCTCGACGACGACTTTCTCGACCCGCTGGCGTTCAACAAGGACTCGATGCTCGGCGTGCCAGGCCTGCTGTCGGCCTACCGTGCTGGTCACGTGACCCTGGCGAACGCGATCGGTACGGGTGTCGCCGATGACAAGTCGGTCTATCCCTACGTTCCCGAGATGATCCGCTTCTATCTTGGTGAGGAGCCGAAGCTGAACAATGTGCCGACCTGGATGCTGCGCAAGCCCGAAGACCTGCGCTACGTCCTGGCCCACCTGTCCGAGCTGGTGGTCAAGGAGGTGCATGGTGCCGGCGGCTACGGCATGCTGGTCGGACCCGCGTCGAGCCGGGCGGAGATCGAGGAGTTTCGCGCCCGCATCATCGCCGCTCCCGAGAAGTACATTGCGCAGCCAACGCTGGCGCTGTCGAATTGTCCGACCTTCGTCGACTCCGGCATTGCTCCGCGCCACCTCGACCTACGCCCGTTCGTCCTCTCCGGCAAGCGTGGCGTCGGCATGGTGCCGGGCGGTCTGACGCGTGTCGCGTTGCGCGCCGGTTCGCTGGTGGTCAACTCGTCGCAGGGCGGTGGAACCAAGGATACCTGGGTGCTGGAGAACTGAGATGGACGGAGGATCGAGATGCTGAGTCGCACGGCGGACCACCTGTACTGGCTGGCGCGCTACACCGAAAGGGCAGAGAATCTGGCACGCCTGCTCGACGTGTCCTATCAGATGTCGCTGGTTCCCCAGTCTCTCGCCGCGCAGAATGAGAACTGGCGTGCGATTCTCGCCCTCAACAGCCTTGAGTCGGCCTTTGCCGCGACGCACAGCGGGGTCAATGTCGACAACGTGTTGCGCTTCATGGTTGCTGACGCGACGAACCCGTCGTCGATCTACAGTTGCCTGCGTGCGGCGCGCGAGAATGCGCATGCGGTGCGCGGGACGTTGACAGCCGAAATGTGGGAGAGCATCAACGCCACCTGGATCGAGCTGCGGCAGCAGACCTTCGAGCAGATTCTCGCGCGTGGCATCAGCGAGTTCTTCGACTGGGTGAAGCTGCGCTCGGCGGTGACGAGAGGCGTGACTTTCGGCACCATGCTCAAGGACGACGCGCTGCACTTCATCCGCCTTGGTGGCCTGCTCGAACGCGGCGACAATACGGCGCGGATTCTCGACATGCAGTACCACATCCTGCGCCAGAGCGACGACGAGGGAGCCAGCGACTTCTATCGCTGGGGCGCACTGTTGCGCTCGCTCTCGGCGTTCCAGGTCTACCGCAAGGTGTACCGTGATGCGATCACTCCGGCACGCGTCGCCGAACTCCTGATCCTGCGCATGGATCTGCCGCGATCGCTGCACGCCTGCGCCGACGGGATCGTCCGCATGCTGCAACTGATCGCCAACGATGCTTCGGCAGAGACCCAGCGGCAGGCGGGCGTGCTGCATGCCCGGCTCCATTTCGCCCGCATCGACGATGTGCTGGCGGGCGGTCTGCACGAATACCTGACCGATTTCATGGATCGCATCTACGAACTCGGTGACGGCATCAGTCGCGACTTCCTCATCGCTGCCTGAAGGCGCGGCGGTTGACACGATCCACGCACGCGGTCGCCATGGCCGTTCGCTGCCGGGCGGCGGCGCGGCTGTGTGGCGGGCAGTCGCATTGACCGGCAAAAAGACTTGTGCTGTAATCGCGCCTTCGTCGCAGTCAGAGCGGTTCATCTGCAGCTTGCGGGCGATGCCCTTGCCGCACTTGGCTCAGGGCATTGGACGGGTTGCCGGCGACGAGCATGCAGCAGGTTGGCAGCAGTCTCACCGCCGCCACCGGCCTGCCGGCGATCGGGCGATTAACTCAGCGGTAGAGTGCCACCTTCACACGGTGGAAGTCAGTGGTTCGAACCCACTATCGCCCACCATCCCGACTCAGGTACCGGTCTCCGGGAGGCACCGGCAGCGCGAGATGGCTTGCCTTGCGGCCCGAGTGAGCTGGTTCTGCGCTGGGCGCAAGAGCCGGCAGAGCGCGAATCTTTCTGTTAGAATCGGCGCCACGGCCTCGCAGGCAGGCGGCCAACGAGCTACAGGAGCCTTCCCCGGTCGACTTCGCCACGACATCACCGAGATATGAGCACTTCGCCGCATCCCTCTTTCATCATCGTCGGTCTGACCACTGCCGGCAGGAAGTTTCGCCCGAGCGACTGGGCCGAAAGGCTCTGTGGTGTCCTCTCGGTCTTCGGCGCAGAGAAGAAGATGCGCTATTCGCCCTACGTCGGTCCGCGGACGTACATGGGAGAGAAGGCGGTTCACGTCGATGGACGATTGTACGAAATCGAGCCGATGGCCTACCGTTTCGTCCTGCACTTTGCCGAGGATAACGACCTGCAACTGATCCGGGATGCCGTTGTGCCGGGTACGTCGGCCGAATCCTGATCTGCGGCGGCTCTCGCCCGCGCCTCGCCTCGCTACGCCAGTTGCACAGGGCGAAAGCGTGCGCAAAGAGCCGTCGCGGCTGGCAGCAGATCGATCAGGCCAGCGACAATCCCTTGCCCTCTACCGCGACGAGCGCCTTCGCCTGGTTGAGGTCGGTGGCGCGACCACAGGCGTAGAGGCAGCACGCGAGCTGATTGGCGAGCGGCAGCGGCAGCGGCAGTTCGCCGACGAGGACACGGCGCATCCAGATGACGGTCGTCCGGGCATCGCAATTCGCTGGCAGCTGCGGCAGGTTTCTGAGACTGTCATGCTCGGCTTCGAACAGCGTGTCGCTCACCCCCGCATGCACATGCTCGATGGCTGGTCGGCGCTTCGGATTGGCGAAAGGCTCGCCCTCCGTGCCGCGCAGGAGAAGGGCATTGGCGCCGACCAGGCGGAGCACGGCGCGCATGCTGTCGATGTAATCGGGATGCGTCGCTGCGGCCAGGAGCAGCGCATCGCCATGAAACGGATCGAGCATCTTGACCAGGCTGTGGGCGCTGTTGCGCAGGCCCAGCCGATCGCGCAGCGCCAGCTGGCATGCCAGTCCGGGAGAAAGCTGCGATAGTGGCAGGTAGGCAAGACCATTCTCGTCGATCCGCTGCTGCGCTTCGTGCACGCTGTCGCAGGGCGCCAGTCCGTACTCACAGAACACCTGCTCGCTGGTGACGCGCCCGTAGTCCTGGCTCAGGCCATGCACCAGAACCGGTACGCCATGACGCCGCAGGAGCAGCGCCAGCAGCGGCGTCAGGTTGGCGCCACGACGGGCGCCGTTGTAGCTCGGGATGACGACCGGCTGGGCGCGGATGCCGGGGCGCTGCAGTTTCGGCAGCCGCTCGTTGGCAGCGGTGAGAAAGCCGACCATTTCGTCGACCGACTCGGTCTTCATGCGCAGCGCGATGGCGATTGCGCCGAGTTCGAGATCGGGAACCATCCCGTCGAGCATGGCCCCGTAAAGCTGCCGCGCCTCGTTGCCGGACAGGTCACGCGCACCCGTCGCGCCACGTCCGATTTCCCTGATCAAAAGCGCCAAATCCATGTTCCCCCCTCCCGGTGTCGTCAGATCACTGTCGCCGTCGCCCGCAATCGCGGCAAGACGGCAAACCACAGCGGTCAGCGAGCTGCGCCCCTTGCCGCCGACCACGATGCCATCGAGCCGGCATCCTACTATTTCCCGCCGATGGAAACACCCCTCGGGCCGACGCGCGCTGCACTTGTTCCCTTGGGCTCAAGCAATAGCCGTGCCACCCATCAGGGCATGGCTCATGGCGTGGCGGTCGGCGGCAGTACGTGCAGTCCCCGCAGATCGTGGGTGCTGGTTGCCGGAGAAGCGTTCGCCGGTACGCGTTGCCAATAACCGCCGGACCGGCAGTGTATGTAGAATGCCGGCTGCCGGGCGCCGTATCCGGCAGCACACAGTATCAACCGAAGAAGGAATCGACGAGCAGATGATGAGACTCTATACGATGGCAGTGGCCCTGTTCTTCGGCCTGGTTGGCAGCATCCAGGCGGAGAGAACCCCCTTCTGGGGAGCCAGGGAGCCCGTTCCGTTCGAGACGCCAGCCGATCAGTTGCGTAACGGCGAATTCACCTGGGCGCCGCAACTCGCGCCGAGCGGTCCCATCGTCGTCTTGGTCAGTCTCGAGGAGCAGCGCGCCTATACCTACCGTAACGGCCTGCTGATCGGCATCGCGTCGGTCAGCACCGGCAAGCCGGGCTACGAGACGCCCAATGGCGTCTTCCAGACCTTCCTCAAGGACAAGGACCACCACTCCACGAAGTACCACAACGCCGCCATGCCCTACACGCAGAAGATCACCCAGGATGGCGTGGCGCTGCATGCCGGTGGCGTCCCCGGCTATCCGGAATCGCACGGCTGCGTTCATCTGCCGAGCGAGTTTGCCCGCCTGCTGTTCGACGCCGCACCGACCGGAATGACCGTGGTGATCAGCAAGGCGGGCGCGGCACCCGAGGAGTTCAGGCATCCTCCTTTCCTCAGCCCGGTCACGGATCACGGCGAACTGGCGCAGCAGCGCCGCTTGTCGGCCGAAGCGAGCTATCGCTGGCAACCGCAGCAGTCCCTGCAGGGTCCGCTGTCGATTCTCCTGAGCCGTTACGATGAACGCGTCCTCGTGCTGCGCAACGGGGTCGAGATCGGGCGCGCCAAGGTAGCTTTCCGCAATCCACGGAAGCCGGTTGGCAGCCACGTCTTCGTTGCCAAGGAAGGCGGTCAGTCAAGTGGGCTGTTCGAGCATCAGTGGGTCGGCGTCGGACTGGTCGGACACATGAGCGATGCCAACACGAGGCCGGACCCGCAGGTGGTGAACGAGATCACGATTCCGGCCGACTTCGCGGCGCTGCTCGCTCCCGAGATCAGGCCGGGGACGACGTTGATGGTGGTCGATGCACCGGTCCTCGAGCACACGACCGGGCTCGACATGGCAGTCCTGAGTTCCTTCCCCGATCACTGATCTCGCTGTTGCTGCGGCGGTTGCACGCGCTGCTCCCGGAGGTTGTGGACCCGTACCGCGCCCGCTGCGCTCTCGCCACCCGTTGCGAGTCGCAGCGGGCCTCTGGCGGCAGTCGTCCGCTGCCGTCCCGTTGCGGCTGACGCACGGCTTGACTTCCAGCACGCGCCGCCTATCCTGAATATTGCACTGCACCATGGTCCTGCTTTAACAGAAGTCCTGGCGCCGGGTCGGTTGGCTATTTGCGGATCGTGCCCGGACCGTGGGGATGAACGGACGTGGTGCATCCTCGAGACGAAGGCGAATGGGAGGAACATGATGTCACGGCATCCTATGAACAACCGCTGGGCACGCTGTCTGGCGACTGCTGCGGCAGGCATGCTGGCCATTGCGCAGGGCGTGACAGCGGCGCCGGCACTGGAAGAAGTCGTGGCCGGCGTCAATATCGATCCGGCGCAGATCTCGGTTTCCGGCATCTCGTCCGGTGGCTTCATGGCGCACCAGTTCCATGTCGCCCATTCGGACCGCATCATGGGCGTCGGTATCGTCGCCGGCGGCCCATACTACTGCTCGGCGGGGAGCATTCTCGACGCGGTGACGAAGTGCAGCCAGTTCGTCATGCTCGAATGCAGGCAACTCGGACTGGACGCGAAGTGGTGTGGCAAGACCGATCTGGCGCCGAAGAACACCCGGGAGGCCAGGCATGTGGCGCAGGCTTCGTTCACCGAGGCGAAGAAGCAGGAAGCGGCGGGCAGCATCAGCAAGCTTGCCGGCCTCAAGGGCGACAAGGTGTACCTGATCAGCGCCGAGTACGATGCGATCGTTCCACACGGCGTGATGGACGCGGTGTTCCACTTCTATGCCGACGCTGACAAGGCTGGCATCGAAGCGGGCAACATTGATTACAATCGGACCTTCCCTGCCCGTCACACGATGGTCCGCGATGCCTTCAACAAGCCTGCCGGTGATGTCGTCGGCAACTGTGCGCTGCCACCGGCGGTGGCGCCGCCAACCGACAGGAACGCCTTCATCGATGATTGCGAGGCAGTGGCGAGGCAGCGCCAGGCGCGGGATCAATGTGTCTGTCCGCCGCCGTCTGGGGCGTCAGGCGCTGCGGCAGGATGCCCCCCGGCGGGCAAGCAGGCGGCCTGCAAGGACCTGCAGGATGTCGATCTGGCGGGTGCCATCCTCAAGCGCATCTACGGCGAGCAGGCGCTCAAGGGCGGACGGGTGGCGGTGGCGGAAGGCGAAGTGAAGGCTTTCGACCAGCGGTCGGTCTTCAGCAGGTTTTCCGACATCCCCTACAACGAGTTGCAGAACGCGTCGATGGCCCGAGAAGGCTACGTGTTCATTCCCAAGTCGTGTCAGGATGGCCGCAAATGCAGGCTGCACGTCGCCTTCCACGGTTGTCTGCAAGGCGGCTCGACCGACCACAGGAGCGGTCAGTCGGGCAATCTCTTCGCCAAGTTCGCGGGCTACAATGAGTGGGCGCAAGCCAACGACATCGTTGTTGTCTATCCGCAGGTGCAGGTTCGCAACGGCACCCTGCAGAGCCCTCCGGTCAACCCGCGGGGATGCTGGGACTGGTGGGGACAGTATTACACGCACGCGGGCTACCATACGCAGGGCGGCCAGCAGATCAGAGCTGTGGCCCAGATGATCAACACGCTGGCGGGCGGGCAGAAGCTGCTGCCGGTGCCGACAAGATGAGGCTTGCGCGCCAGCAGTCCTGAAGCGCGGGCAGGCTGCCGGCAGCCCACAAGGCGTCGATTTTATTGGGAGAACGGAAATGACGGAGATGTCGAAACAGATGGCCGACTGGCTGCGGGCGTTGAGCAGCCTGGACATGAGCAAGGGAAGCGAGCAGTTGCTGAACGCACTCGCCAGGCTCGAGGTGCCGGGCCTCAACATGGACGCACTGGTGGCCAGCCAGCGTGACAACCTGGAGGCGCTCAACGCCGCCAACCGTGCCGCGATGGAGGGCGTCAAGGCGGTCGGCGAATGGCAGCTGAAAATCCTGCAGGAGACCATACAGGAGATGACGTCGGCGATCGGTGGCCTGAGCGGGGTCGGTTCGCCGCAGCAACTGGTGGCGGCCGAAACCGAGTTGGCGAAGAAGGCTTTCGAGACCGCCGTCAGCAGGATGCGCGAGCTTGCCGAGATCGTTGCCAAGGCGAATCAGCAGGCTGCCGACGCCATTGTCAAACGGGTTCCCGCCAGCCTCGACGAGATCCGTGACGTGCTGAAGCTCCCGCCGCCCCCGCGCGCTTGAGTTGGCGGACGCGGCTTCGCTGGCGACGGATCGCCGTTGCTGCTTGCCGGAGCCAGGAGGGCGTCCGTCGGGTGGGGCCAGGTCGCAGCCGGCGGTGCTGCGCGGTCTGGCCGGTTTCGGCCTGCCGTGGCGCGCGGCAGTCGTCGCTAGCTCTCGGCAACCATGACCACGCCGCCGCGCCGGCGGTCGCCAGAACCGCTCAGCTGTCCGTCGCTGCTGGCGACACAGTTCACGCCGCCAAAGAACATGCTTGCCGAGTCGAATCGGGTGGCGCCAGGCCAGACCGCTTGCAGCGCCGTGGCGGCTTCGGTATCGAGGCCGCCGCTTTCGAACCACAGCTGTCTGCCTTCGACGTGCTGGCGGGAGGCGTTCACCGCTTCGTCCAGTGGACGTCGATAGGCCAGCACATTCAGCAGCGCCTGCAGGATGGCGCTGCGAATCCGGTTCGAACCGCCGCTGCCAAGTGCCAGGCAGGGTCGGTCACCGGCGAGGACGATGGTTGGCGACATCATGGTGCTCATGCGGCTGCCCGCTGCCAGCCGGTGGAAGCCGAGGGGATTGATGTCGTCCTCGCCGAGGAAGTTATTGACGTGAATCCCGAGCCCCGGCAGCGCGTGCCCGCAGCCCTCGCCGTTGCTTGTGGTCATCGCCGCTGCCATGCCCTCGGCATCAATTGTCGAGATGTGGGTGGTCGCCCCGAGGCGGTTCTCGACGCAGAGCGCGCGGGCATGGCGGGTCCATTGCGGCAGCCCGCCGCCGGCGACCAGTCGCCGGATTGCTTCCGGGTCGGCGTGCAGGCGGTCGTCGTAGCCCGTACGACGCACTTCGGAAACCGTCGCCAGGACGGCTGCGATGACCAGTTGATGCGCCCGCGAAAGGAACTCCTCGCGACCGACACCGAGTTCCTCGGCGATGCGCAGTCCGGCGCCGATCAAGCCACCACCGGCCGACGGTGGCGGGTTCGTCAGCACCGTATGGGGCCCGAAGGGAATGCGCAGCGGCGCGCGCGTCACCGGCGCGTAGGCCGCGACATCCTGGTCCGTGAGCAGCCCCCCGTGCGCCGGCCCGAAGTGCTCGACCAGCGCGGCCCCGTACATCGCCACCTGGGCACTTGGACTGCCGTCTCCCAGTGCCTGCAGGAAGTCTCCGAGTTCCGGGTTGGACAGGCGGTCGCCCGCATGTGGTAGCCGCCCTGCGGGCAGGAACAGGCGCTGCACCGTGCGTGAGTGGCTGGCGATCGGCGCGATCAGGGCGGCAATCATCGCGATCTGCGGGCTGACCGGAAAACCGTCCCGCGCCCATGCCACCGCCGGTGCGACGACCTCGTGCAGGGGCAGGCGGCCGGCGCGTCGGTGCAAGGCGAGCAGACCGACGAGTTCACCCGGCACCGCAGCCGCTCCCTTGCCGATATGGAAGACCTGGCTGGTCTCGCCGAAGTCGACAGTGATCGGTGCGAAGTCCAGGACCGGCCAGGGCGCGAGCCCGATTCCCGGTGCCGCGGCGAAGAAGTCGAGCACTTCATAGCCATCGCGCGCGTCACCCCAGATGCAGGCGCCACCGCCGCCAAGCGAGGTCAGTGGCAGTTCGGTGACGGTCGCCGCCAGCTTGGCGGCAACGATCGCGTCGACCGCGTTGCCGCCGCGTCGCAGCAGGCGCGCTCCGGCTGCCGCCGTGTGCGGCTCCGACGCCGCGATCACTCCACGAATGCCCATTGGCCAAGGATACGCGATGCGGCGACGAGCGGGAAGCCGGTCGCTGGCCACCGCAGCGGCCCCTGGTCGTGGCTCGCGGCGGGCGCAGGCGGCGTGCTGCACGCCGCCGATGCCACGGCTGTGGCCGCCGGGGTCGGCTCTTCCACTAGAATGGTCGCTTTTCCGATAGCGACCAGCGACCATGATCCGCACCCGCTTTGCTCCCTCGCCAACCGGCTTTCTGCATGTCGGTGGCGCACGTACCGCACTTTTCTCGTGGGCCTACGCCCGTCGCCACGGCGGCAGCTTCATTCTGCGCATCGAGGACACCGATCTCGTCCGATCGACTCCCGAGGCCGTGCAGGCGATCCTCGACGGCATGCAATGGCTCGGGCTCGCGCACGACGAGGGCCCCTTCTACCAGACGCAGCGCATGGTGCGTTATCGTGAGGTGATTGCCCAAATGCTCGCCGCCGGCACCGCCTATCATTGCTACATGCAGTCCGATGAACTCGACCGCCTGCGCGCGGAGCAGCGCGAGCAGGGTCGCAAGCCGCGTTACGACGGCCGCTGGCGCCCGGAGCCCGGCAAGGTGCTGCCGATGCCACCGGCGGGCGTGCAGCCGGTGGTCCGTTTCCGCAATCCCGTGGATGGCGTGGTCGCCTGGGACGATCTGGTCAAGGGACGCATCGAAGTCGCCAACGGCGAACTCGACGACCTGGTGATCGCCCGCGCCGATGGTTCGCCGACCTACAACTTCTGTGTCGTCGTCGATGACCGGGATATGGGCATCACGCACGTCATCCGCGGTGATGACCACGTCAACAACACGCCACGACAGATCAACATCCTGCAGGCGCTCGGTGCACAGGTGCCGCTCTACGCGCACCTGTCCATGATCCTTGGCGACGATGGCCAGAAGCTGTCGAAACGCCATGGCGCGGTAAGCGTCATGCAGTACGACGATGCGGGCTACCTGCCGGAGGCGGTGCTCAACTACCTCGCCCGTCTCGGCTGGTCGCACGGCGACGACGAGATTTTCTCGATGCAGCAGTTCTGCGACTGGTTCGAACTCGACCACATCACGCCGTCGGCGGCCCAGTTCAACAGCGAGAAGCTCAACTGGCTGAACGCGCATTACCTGCGGCGGAGCGACGCCGGTCGCCTGGCTGCCCTGGTCCGCCCGCGGCTGGCGGCGCGCGGCGTCGTCGTCAGCGAGACGCCGTCGCTGGCGGCGATCATCGAACTGCACAAGGAGCGCGTCAGCAACCTCAACGAACTGGCCGATATCGCCGAGCTGTTCTACATCGACCTGCAACCACCGAGCGGACTGCTGGCCCGCCACCTGACGCCCGAGACGCTGCCGCTGGTGGAAGACTTCGCTGCCGCGCTCGCCGAAGTTCCCTGGCAGACGGCGGCGATCGGCGCGCTGATCAAGGACTGCGTCGCTCGGCACGGCGTCAAGATGCCGAAGCTGGCGATGCCAGTGCGCGTCCTCCTGACCGGTCTCGAGCAGACGCCATCGGTCGATGCGCTGGTCGCGCTTTTTCCGCGCGCCACCGCCCTCGAACGGCTCGCGCGCGCCGGCCGCGGCGCGTTGCCGTCTACGCGCAGTGCGTGATGCCGCGCGGCTTGCCGCGCCGGCCGGGCACGACCTGCTCGCGCCGGGCGCGGGAAGGGCAGCGATTCGCGCTTTACAGCGGCAGGTTGACTGCCTATAATCGCCGCTTCTTTCGGGCGGGGGTATAGCTCAGCTGGGAGAGCGCTTGCATGGCATGCAAGAGGTCCGCGGTTCGATCCCGCGTACCTCCACCAGCGCGGCGAGAGAATTGATCCGGGTCCCCATCGTCTAGAGGCCCAGGACACTACCCTTTCACGGTAGGTACCGGGGTTCGAATCCCCGTGGGGACGCCACCAGTTCCCCGCTTTTGACGAGCGGGCGGATGCGGTAATACCTCATCGCATCAAAGGTTTCTGGGGTTGATTCGATCCGATCGATCAGTCGGTGAATCGCGTCACGCAGCCCGTCCGGGTTGTTGTTCAGATCATTCAGAATCGTTCGGAGCAGCCTGTGCGCCGTGTCCGGCGTGATGACTGCACACACCGTCATCGCCGCCCCTTCCGATTCCATCGATACCAGCTCTTGCGGGTTGCGATGCCTGCCATGATGAGTTCGGCCTCTTCGTCCGTGATCAGCGAAGGATGTCAGGTGCGGGTGCCGGCGATTGCGAGGTGCTGCGGGGTTGTCGAGTTTGCTCAGGACGAGTTCGACATCTCTTCCGTTAGGCACACCCTCACAGCCAGCCAGAGTACCGCGCGAGTAGAAAGGGCTGGTGGTCAGCCGAGGCGGTGAGCCAAGAGCCGATGGCCAATGGCGTCGACCTCGAACAGGAGGCAAGCCTGGCCCGATCGAACATCGTGCGAGTTCACGGAATCTTGTGGGCTTTGGGCCTACAACCCCCGTGTCGAAGATCGCCGATGGTCGCCTGACGCTGGAAAAGCTGCTCAGTGGCTGCGTCCTCGCCGGCTCCAGAAACGTTCCATCAGCGGCTTGACGCTGATGCCGTGAACCAGGATTGACAGCGTCACGACAATCAGAGTCATGTGGATGAGTTCGAGTGCGATCCCCTCCGGCAACCCGTGCTCGATAGCGTACATCAGGTAGTAGAGCGAGCCGATACCGCGGACCCCGAACCAGCCCGCCAAGCCGCATATTCGCCATGAGTTGCCTGAGCCGAGCAGTCCCACGAGCACGCTCAGCGGGCGGGCGACCACGAAGAGGAAGGCGGCGAGAGCGACCGCCCGCCAACTCCACGAATCGAGGAACAGGGAGCCGCCGATGAGCAGGATCAACAACACCTCGGACAGCCGTTCGAGGTGCTCCTTGAATATCAGCGAGCCGCCGCTCACCGAAGGCGGTGCTCCGCGTATGGCGTCGGCGCCCTCAATTCGCTCGGCGACTCCCGCAGCCGGCGCGGCAACTTCGGCAAGCCTCTGCTCGGTCTGGCGCAAGGCGACCGCGGCGAAGAACACGGCCAGGAAACCCCAGGCGCTCAGCAAAAGGCACAGGCCGTAAACTAACCCGATCAGGCCAAGCCCGAGGAAATCGTCCATCAGCTGATGCTCGTTTCCCTCGCCGCGCAGTCGTTTTCCCAGATGAGCCAGCGTCACGCCGCACAGCACGCCGACAAGGATGCCCGCGGCCGTGGCCCACAGGACATCAACCAGGAGCCAGCGCAGCCCGAGGTCTCCCAACTGATGCAGGCCGAGCAGGCCGAGGCCGAGCATCACCAGCGGGAAGGCCGTACCGTCGTTCATGCCGGCCTCGCAGGTGAGCGTGAAGCGGAGTTGGTCGCGGTCGCCGGGATGGCGGATCTGCACGTCGGTGGCGAGCACCGGGTCGGTGGGCGCGACGATCGCCCCGAGCAGCACGGCGGCACCCAGCGGCAAGCCGAGCAGATAGTGGGCAAACGCCGCAACCAAGCCGACCGTCAACGCCATCGACAGGACGGCGAGCAGGATCGGTGTCAGCCAGCGCTGCCGTCTCACCGGCACCGGCATCTTGACGCCGGCAGCGTAGAGCGAGATCAGCACCACTGCCTCGGTCAGAACCTCGAGCAGCGCCGACTGCTTGAGCGGATTGAAATGAAAGACATTCAACACCGTCGGTCCGACGACCAGGCCGACGAGCAGGTAGATGATCGCCGAGGTCACCGGAAGTCGACCGAGCGTGGGCCGGCTCAGCCCCATGCTGAGCAACAGGCCGCCGACGAGCAGGAACCACTGAGCGCTGCTCATGGTATTCATCGCCGTTTCCTTTCGCCATCGTGACGCCGAGGCATGCCCGACCGCTGGTCACCAAGGGTGGCCACGTGGACTCGCCCAATTTGAGGGCGCTTGCTGCGTCGCCTCAGGCTTGGCCGTCGATACCGGCTCGACACGCACCCAAGAGAAGATTCTGCGGCAATCGGCCTCATTCACGCTGCCGCTGTACAATCTGGTCGCCAGGGAATCATATCCTTCTGCTGACCCCAGCATTGGACGGTCGAATGGTTGGCCAAATCGCTTCGATGCTACCCGCGAAAGGCGTCGTCCATTGGGCCAGACGACACCAGACGAAAGCCGACGTTGTCGACCTGCTCGCCGGGGTCATTCCAGTTGCGCTCGGCGCTGCGCACGGCGTCCGGATTGCCATACCAGGAGCCCCCGCGCAGTACGCGCGCATCGCCACTGGTATCGGGCTCGATTTCCTCGGGATGTTCATGTTTCTTCAGACACCATTCCCAGACGTTGCCGGCCAGGTCCAGCACGCCTTCGCTCGATGCGCCCTGCGGATACGCGCCGACGACTGTGGTCTGTTCGAGCTTGCACTCGCCGGCGTTGTCCCAAGTTTCATTGATGTTGGCGTAGCCCGTGCTGTAATCGTCGCCCCAGGGAAAGGCTCGGCCATCGCGGCCGCGGGCCGCGCGTTCCCATTCCTCTTCGGTCGGCAGCCGAACGGTGTAGCCGAGTTGCTCGCTGAGCCACCGACTGAAAGCCACTGCCTCGTTCCAGTTGACGCTGGTGCAGGGCCGTGTCGCTTGCGGCCAGCGCGACTCTTGCGGCTTCGTGCGCTTGATGCGGTGCCACCAGCGCTCGTCGTCATAGCCGCCGGCGTCGATGAAGGCTTGGTAGCGCACATTGGTGATCGTGTGGCGTGCCATATAGAAGGTCGGCAGCGTGCAACTCTTTCCGTCCTGGTAGATGTAGTCGCCACCGGGTATTTCGACCCAGTCGATGCCCGGCAGTGCGGCGACGGACGGGGCGGGAGAAATAGTCATCGTGAGGCGCACTCGCAGGGGTGGGTTGGCCCCATGATACCCGCAGTCCTTCTTCTTCTATGCGCGCTGCCGTACAGAATGACTCGGATTTAATTCAGATCCATTTGGCAATGAGCGATGAATTTGCCAGCAAGACGCTCTTGACCACCACTTCGCATGGATCAGGATGCTGCAGGTCCGGCCGGCGGTAGTTCCTCGCCAACCGCCCCAATCCGCTCCCGCTGCTCCTCCCACAACACCGGTGGACTGATTGCCAGCGCACGCACGGTGACGTGCCGAGGCAAGGTTTCATCCAGGATCGCCGCCACAATGTCGGGCGCCAGCGTGGTCAGGTTGAGCATGCGGCACATATGGCTGCTGTCGACCTTCTCGCCGGCAGCCAGTTCGGTGATCGATTTGGCTTTGCCGGATTCGAGCATCGCCAGCCAGCGATGGCCGCGGGCCCGCAGATATTTGCATCGGTGTGGCGGCCACATCCCAGGGTCGGGGCTTGGTGGTTTCCGCCAAAGGCCCTGTGATGCTATTCGTCTGTTGTGTTGGATCTCTACGCGCACGTCTGCCCTGAAAGCGGGGAACAGTTCGTCTTGCCGTGGGGACGCCAGCCGCTCGCCAGCTTCACGAGCCGGCGGATGCGCCGGCAGTGCCGTCGTGCAGCAACTCCTCCTTCGATCTCCCGGCAGCGCCTCGTTTACCCGGGTTCACTCGTGGCAGTGAGAGTCGCCCGATGGGCTGCCGCTGAAGACCAAGGCTTGGTGACGTCGGGCGCGGGTGGGTCGAGGCGCCAAAAGCGTACGCCGGGCGTGTCAGCGAGGCCGCCATGTCTTATCTTTTCAGGATTGCCGCCGACGATCGCCGCGCGCTGTTCGAGGCCCGCGCCAGGCCTGCACCGGTGCGCTGCCGGCGGTTACAATCGGCGCCGGACGAACGATGACCACACTAGCTCAACTGCATCTGGAGATCGACTCGCGCGTGCAGGCGATCCGCGGTAGCCGGCCCGACTGGCAGTGCGCGCAGGGCTGCGACGCTTGCTGTCGGCGGCTCGCCGCCGAGCCGCGGCTGACGGCCGCGGAATGGGATCTGCTGCGCGAAGGGCTGGCCAAGTTGCCGGTGGAACGTTTGCGTCAGTTCGCCGTCGACGTCGCGGATCTCGACGGTCGGCCGCAGGGTCCGCTCGTCTGCCCGCTTCTCGACCGGGCGGCAGGTGCCTGCACGGTCTACGCCTGGCGGCCGGTCGCCTGCCGTACCTACGGCTTCTACGTCCAGCGCGAACTCGGGCTGTACTGCCACGACATCGAGGCACGCGTCGCCAGTTGTGCACTGGCCGATGTCGTCTGGGGCAACCACGATGCCATCGACCACCAGCTTGCCGGTCTTGGCGAAGTCCGCACGCTGAGCGAGTGGTTCGCGTGCTGGCAGGGCGGCGGACCCTGAGCAGTTGCGCCGCGTGCCGGCTGCGCCGCGCGGCGCTACTGCTGGTGACCGGCCGCCCTGGCCGGATGATCACGCCGCTCCGCCGCGGTCTGGCCTCGGGTTGCACCCTCTGCCCTGAGCAGGTTCCGCGGCGCCGGTGGCTGGCCGGATGCCCCGTACGGGCGCGGTGCTATTCCGGCTGGCGGGAGTCGATCACGAGCGTCACCGGTCCGTCGTTGACCAGATGGACCTGCATGTCCGCGGCGAAGACGCCGGTCGGCACCGGGCGGCCGAGGACGCCCTCGAGGCGCCCGATGAAGCGCTCGAACAGCGGCTGCGCGACCGCCGGCGGCGCGGCGCGCTGCCACGATGGCCGGTTCCCCTTGCGGGTCGAGGCGAAGAGCGTGAACTGGCTGACGGCCAGGACCTCCCCGCCGATGTCGACGACGCTGCGGTTCATGACGCCGGTCGCATCGGCGAAGATGCGCAGTCGGACCAGTTTGCCGGCCATCCAGTCGAGGTCGCCGTCACCGTCGCTCTCCTCGAAGCCGGCGAAGACGAGCAGCCCGGCGGCGATGGCGCCGACGGTTTCGCCGGCGACATCGACACGCGCCTCGCCGACCCGTTGCACGACCACCCTCATGCCGGGCTGTCGGCGGCCAGTGTCCGCCGCATGCAGACTGCCGAGGCGGGACACAGCTCGCGGAACTCGCTGCACTGCGCGAGTTGGGGCGGCACTTGGCGGCGATCGAAGGGTTGAAAGCCGCGGGCGGCAAAAAAACCGGCGGCGCTCGTCGTCAGGAGAAAGATCTCGCGCTGGCCACGGTTCCGCGCGTGCTGCACGAGCTCGTCGACCAGCCGGCTGGCGAGTCCGCGCTGGCGGTGACTGGCTGCCACAGCCAGCGACCGCAGCAGCGCTGCCGCCGCTTGAAACTCCAAGCCGCCGCTGGCGACGATTCGCCCACCGTCGCGGCAGAGCAGGAAATCCGCCAGGTGTCGCTCATCGAGGTCGGCTGTCGGCAGGGAGCAGGCGGCGAGCAGGGCCAGCAGATCGGGCAGATCGCCGGCCAGCGCCGGCTCCGGCAGCAGAGCGCTCATGACGGCCGCGCTGCGCCTGGTTGCCAACCAGCGGCGCGTGGCAGCCAGCGCACCGGCGCCACAAGCGGCTCCGGTTGCAGCGTCACGTGCGTGATGCCGCTGGCGGCCAGAGCTTCCCGGCTGGCGGTCAGAACCGTCGGCCATTGCTCCAGCGAGTCGACGACGAGGTGCGCCGACAGCGCGACGCGACTGGACGAGATGGTCCAGATGTGCAGATCGTGGACCGAAGCGACGCCGGGAATCCCCGCCAGCACGTGCGCCACCCGTTCGGTGGAAAGACCGGCCGGTACGCCTTCCATCAGCGCCCGCAGTACCTCGCGCAGCAAGCGCAGGCTGGAGGCCAGCATCAGGGCACAGATCAGCAGCGAGAGCAGCGGGTCGGCGGTGGTCCAGCCGGTCCACATGACGACCGCACCGGAGACCAGCGCGGCGACCGAGCCGAGCAGGTCGCCAAGCACGTGCAGCAGCGCGCCGCGGGTGTTCATCGTCTGCTCGCCATGCATCAGCAGCCAGGCGACGGCGATGTTGAGGAGCAGCCCGAGGGCAGCCACCAGCGCCACGGTTTCGCCCTGGACGGCGACCGGCGTCAGGATGCGCTCGACCGCCGCCACCGAGATGCCGACGACGACGAGGACCATGAAGAGGACGTTGAGGAGCGCCGCCAGCGTCTCTACGCGACCGTAACCGTAGGTGTGGCGCTGCGTCGGCGGCCGCTGCGCGAGCCAGGCGGCGAAGGCGGCGAGGCCGAGTGAGGCACTGTCGGTGACCATGTGGCCGGCGTCTCCGAGCAGAGCCAGTGAACCCGACCAGAAGCCGGCGGCCGCCTCGACGCCAGCAAACCCGAGCGTCAGCAGCAGTGCCCAGAGCAGGCGCGGTCCGGCGTCCGGCGCGTGTCGGTGCGTATGCTCGCCGTGTCCGTGGCCGTCGTGGTCGTGCGCGTGCTCGCAGTTCTCGCGCGATTGTGCGTCGTGTTGCTGCAGGTGTGTTCCGCTCATGGTGGCGGAATTCTAACCGACATGGCCGTCCGCCCGGACTCAGGGATGTGAGCGGAAGAGGCTGCCGCTGGCCACGCCACGGATGGTTCCCATCAGCGTCGCCAGCCAGACGGCGAGCAGGAGACACCAGCAGGCGATGCCAATCCA
>ERZ761607.1341-NODE-1341-length-31575-cov-5.467989_pt1 | contig 31575 bp, 27 predicted proteins | sample MGYA00511164_ERZ761607 | MGnify/ENA primary metagenome ERZ761607 (study PRJEB28899, sample SAMN02445080) | bioreactor sludge metagenome | biome: EBPR sludge | place: Australia: Brisbane, Thorneside Wastewater Treatment Plant | collected 2011-06-22 ... | reverse complement strand
ATCTTGGGGTTGACCGATTGCGCACCCAGCGTGAAGCTGTTGATGTTGCGGATGGCCTCGGGAATCGGAATCGAGCCGACGACCCCCAGCGTGTTGGACTTGGTCATCTTGCCGGCGATGACACCGGCCATGTACGCGCCCTCATACGTGCGGCTGTCGTACGTGCGCATGTTCTCGGCCGTCTTGTAGCCGGTGGCATGTTCGAACTTGATCCCCTTGTTGTCGGCCGCAACCTTGAGCATGGGTTCCATATAGCCGAAGGTAGTGCCGAAGATCAGCTTGTTGCCTTGCGCGGCCATGTCGCGGATCACGCGCTCGGCGTCGGCGCTTTCGGGCACTTTCTCGACGAAGCTGGTGACGATCTTGTCACCGAATTCTTTCTCGATCGCCTTGCGACCGTTGTCGTGCGCGAACGTCCAGCCGCCATCACCGACCGGTCCGACGTAGGCGAAGGCAATCTTCAGCGGCTCAGGCTTGGCCGGAGCCGAAGCAGGAGCAGCCGCCGGCGCAGCAGCGGGTTTGGCTTCTTCTTTTTTGCCACAGCCGGCGAGGGCGGCCGCGGCAATGGCCGTAAATGCCGCCGCCTTGAGCAGGGAGCGCTTGCGAAGATCAGTCATGGATGTTCCTGAAGAGTCAAGGTTGAAAAAATGGCCATTATGAGCCGGGGAAGAACGGTTTACCCAACGAGGCCGGCATGTTGACCCTGATCCACGTGGGGTTGCGGGAAATCAGTGCGAGTACCACGATGGTGGCCAGATAGGGCAGCATGGTCAGGAACTGGCTGGGCACTTCCACGCCGATGCCCTGCAGGTGAAACTGCAACATGGTGACCCCGCCGAACAGGTAGGCACCCAGCAGCACACGCGCCGGCCGCCAGGTGGCGAAGGTTGTCAGCGCCAACGCGATCCAGCCTTTGCCGGCCACCATGCCCTCCACCCACAACGGGGTGTAGACAACCGAGATGTAAGCGCCCGCCAGGCCACACAGGCCGCCCCCGGCCACAACCGCCAGCCATCGGATGAGGCGAACCGGGTAGCCCAGGGCGTGCGCAGACTCGGGTGACTCGCCCACGGCCCGCAGCACCAGGCCGGCACGCGAGCGGTACAGGAACCAGATCAGGCCGGCAACCAGCGCCATGGCCCCATAGACCAGCGGATGGTGGCGAAAAAGCGCCGGGCCAATCAGCGGCAAATCACCCAGCACGGGCAGGACGAACTGGGCTCGCTCCGGCAGCTTTTCCTGCACATAGGCAATACCGGCAAAGGCCGAGAAGCCGAGCCCGAACAGGCTCAAGGCCAGGCCGGTGGCGTACTGGTTGGTGTTGAGCCAGATCACCAGCACACCAAACACCGCGGCCAGCAAGGCCCCGGCGCCGATCCCCGCAGCGAATCCGGCCCAGTCACTGCCCGTATGAACCACCGCCGCGAAACCGGCGATCGCGGCACACAACATCATGCCTTCGGCGCCGAGGTTGACGATGCCGGCTTTCTCGTTGATCAGCAGGCCGAGCGCCGCCAGTGCCAGAACGGTCCCGGCATTGAGTGTTGCCGCAATCAGCAACGCATAGGCGTCCATCAGCGTGCTCCTTTCTTCCACCGGATTCGGTAGGCGATCAGGGTGTCACAGGCGAGCAGGGCAAACAGCAACAGCCCCTGGAAAACCCCGGTGATCGATTTGGGCAGACCCAGGCGCGACTGCGCCAGCTCGCCGCCGATGTAGAACATACTCATCAGGATCGCCGAAAACACCATGCCCACCGGGTGCAGGCGCCCGACAAAGGCAACAATGATCGCGGCAAAGCCGTAGCCTGCGGGCACATACGGTGTCAGCTGGCCGATCGGACCAGCCACCTCGAGAGCGCCGGCCAGACCGGCGGCGCCGCCCGAGACCAGCAGCGCCAGCCACAGCGCCTTGCGGGAGGAAAAACCGGCATAGCGGGCGGCGGCCGGCGCCAGGCCACCCACCTGCTGCGCGAATCCGGCCCGGGTGCGAAACAGGTAAATCCACAATGCCGCTGCGCCGGCGAGGGCCAGAATCAGTCCGACGTGAACGCGCGATCCCTCCATCAGCCGGGGAATCTTGGTGACGGATTCAAAGGTTTTCGACTGGGGAAAGTTGTATCCGCCCGGATCTTTCCACGGCCCGTAGACCAGGTAATTGAGCAGCTGGATCGCGACATAGACCAGCATCAGGCTGACCAGGATTTCATTGGCGTTGAAGCGGTCGCGCAGCAGCGCGGTAAGCCCCGCCCAGGCCATGCCCCCCAGCACCCCGGCCACCAAGACGGCCGGCACGATCCAGGCGCCGGTGTCCTTGCCCGCCAGCAGTGCCACACCACCGCCCGCAATGGCGCCGAGCACAAACTGCCCCTCGGCCCCGATGTTCCAGACGTTGGAGCGGAAACACACCGCCAGGCCGAGCGCAATCACCAGCAGGGGCGTGGCTTTGACCATCAGCTCGCCCACGGCGTAAGGTGTTCTGATGGGTTCCCAGAAAAAGACCAGCAGACCCTTGACCGGATCCTTGCCCAGCAACGTGAACAGGGCCAGACCGATCAGCACGGTGATGACCAGCGCCAGGATCGGCGAGCCGTAACTCCAAAGCGCAGACGATTGGGGCCGCGGTTCAAGCCGGATCATGCGCGACCTCTTTACTGCTGTGCTCCACATCGGCCAGGTGCGCCTGCACCGCCGGACTCCACAGTCCACTCATCCATTCGCCGATCTGGCTCACGGTCGCCTCGGCCCGGTCCAGTGAAGGCGAAAGCCGGCCATGCGCCATGACATGTAGTCGATCGCTGATTTCGAACAGTTCGTCCAGCTCTTCGCTGAAGACCAGCACCGCACAGCCGGCGTCGCGCAACGCCAGGATCGCGCCCCGGATCTGGGCCGCCGCACCGACATCGACACCCCAGGTCGGCTGCGAGACGATCAACAGTTTCGGCTGCGCATCGATCTCCCGACCGACAATGAATTTCTGCAAATTGCCACCGGACAGTGAGCGCGCCGACGCGTCCGGCCCGTTGGCCTTGACATTGAAGCGACTGATCAATTCCTCGGCTTGCCGTCGCAAGTCACCCAGCCGAATCCAGCCCCCGGCACCGACCGCATCATCGCGGGTCAACAGCAAGTTCTGCGCGAGACTGAGCGCCGGAACCGCACCGCGTCCCAGTCGCTCTTCCGGCACAAAATGAAGACCCAGCGCCCGGCGCGGACGGGGACCGAGGGCGCCCACCGGGCGCCCATCCAGCCACACCATCTCGGCCGATGCGCGGGTGTCTTCACCCGACAGGGCATACAGCATTTCCCGTTGCCCGTTGCCCGAAACACCGGCAACACCGACCACCTCCCCGGTGCGTACCGCCAGGTCGATGTTGTGCAAGTCCACACCAAAATGGTCCTCGCGCGCCAGCGACAGGTTGCGCACTTCGAGCATGACGCCCCCCGTCTGCGGTGCCACCCGCTCCAGCGCGGGCGGCTCGGCGCCGATCATCAGTCGGCTCAGGCTGGCATTGGATTCCTGGCGCGGGTCGGTCACCCCGGTGACCTTGCCACCGCGCAGCACGGTGCAGGCGGTGCACAGTTCGCGGATTTCGTGCAACTTGTGGCTGATGTACAGGATGCTGCACCCCTCGGACGCGAGCTTGCGCAGCACGACAAAAAGCTTGTCCACCGCCTGGGGTGTCAGCACGGAGGTGGGCTCGTCCAGAATCAGCAGCCGCGGATCGGTCAGCAGTGCGCGAATGATCTCGACTCGCTGCATCTCCCCGACGCTCAAGGTATGAACCGGACGCGCCGGGTCCAGATCCAGACCGTACTCCGCCGCTTTCAGGCTGATCCGCTCACTGACCTGGGACAGACTCAGCTGCTTGTCCAGCCCCAGCCAGACGTTTTCCGCCACCGTCAAGGTATCGAACAGGCTGAAATGCTGGAACACCATCGCGATACCCAAGGCACGCGCCTCCTGCGGATTGCGGATCACCACTTCGCGGCCATCAAACCGCATCTGCCCTTCGTCGGGCTTGACGCTGCCGTAAATGATCTTCATCAGCGTGGACTTGCCCGCGCCGTTCTCCCCCAGAACCGCGTGAATCTCGCCGGCCCGCACGCTCAGGGCAACACCGCTGTTGGCCACCACGCCGGGATACCGTTTGGTGATGCCGCTGAGAAGCAATCGGAGCTCACCCATGGCGCGCCACCCTGTTTGTGAAGTCTTTTTGGTCAATACCCAGCATAAAAAGGTCTTTTTTTGCTATTCTTTTCGAAGTTCAGCGGCAACTGCCTTCACCCGGTCGCGCAACCAGCGCGCCGGTCGCGACGCATGGGTACGTTCATGCCAGAGCTGGTAGTACATCAGGCGCGGAAAGGCAATCGGACAGGGCAGTATCTTGACCGGGAGACGATCGACGTACCGCTCACAGTACTGCCGACCTGTCGTCAAAACAAGCAAACTTGATGCCACCATGCTGGGAATCAGGCCGAAATGCGGACACCGGGCAGTGATGTTTCGTTGCAAGCCCAGCGAATCGAGGTGGTCGTCGATCACGCCCCGCGCCCCCGGGTGGGTTGGGGTCGGCGCGATATGTTCCGCCTCCAGCCAGGCCTGACTATCCCAGCCACGTCGCACAGCCGGGTGGTCCTGCGCAACCAGGCAAACCACTTCATCCCCGAAAAGGCGCCCGAGATGCAGGTGATCCGGCGGCGTCGGCCAATTGCCTATCACGACGTCGACCTCGCCTTGGGCCAGACGGGTGCGATAGTCGCTCTCAGCGGAGAGGGGATGGATTTCGATCGGGCAATGTGGCGCCTGCGCCTTGATCTGTGCGACCAGGCGCGGCAGGAACAGGGGGTCGAGGTAGTCGCTGGCAGCGATGCGAAATGTGTGCCGTGCCGTGGTGGGTTCAAAGCCACGTGCGTCAGAGAACAGCGACTCGGCGGCGCGCAGGATGCTGGCGGCGGGCTCGATCATCTGCAGGCCGGCATCGGTAGGCACCATCGCGGAGCCCGACCGCACCAGCAGGGGATCGCCCGCCAGGTCACGCAGACGTTTGAGCGACGCGCTGACCGCCGGCTGGTACATCCCCAGCCGGATCGCCGCACGTGACACGCTTCGCTCGGTTAACACGGTATGCAAGACCCTGATCAGATGGAGATCAATCTTGTCGAAGAGTGTCTGATCGCGCATACGTTCGTCAGAATGAAGTCCATAACAGGATCGGAATGCCCGGCCACCACGGCCGCCCTACCCTCGCGCAAGAGGACTGCTTTCATGGACAAGGTCAAACCCATTCGGATTCTTCGTCGCGGCCAGCCGGTGCGCCTGGACAATGTACCACCCGACCGGACCCTGCTGGAATTGCTACGCGAAGACTTGCGCTGCACTGCAGTCAAGGAAGGCTGCGGCGAGGGCGACTGCGGCGCCTGCACCGTGGTGCTGGGCGAAGTGGTGGACGGCGAGTTGCGCCACAAAGCCATCAACAGCTGTATCCGGCTCGCGCACTCGGTCGACGGCATGGCGGTCTATACCGCAGAGGACATTGTGTCGCCTGGCGGCGAACTGCACCCGGTTCAGGAAGCCTTGGTCCGGTGCCACGGGAGCCAATGCGGCTTCTGCACGCCCGGGTTTGTCATGAGCCTTTTCGGCATGTATGTGAATTCACGCGGTGGTCAAGGCATCACCCGCGCGCAGGCTCAAGCCGATCTTTCTGGCAATCTCTGTCGCTGCACCGGATACCGGCCCATCCTGGAGGCAGCGCAACAGATGGGCGCCCTGCCCTTGCCCACTGGGTGTGCAGTGAACGCCAAAGCCACCGTGGCGGCGCTTCTTGATCTGCGCCCCCGGTCCGCGTCCCGCACCACATACCGGCGCCCGACCCGCCTGAAAGCCCTGCTGCAGGCCCGCGCCAACGAACCCAGAGCCCAGGTTGTCGCCGGCACCACGGATGTCGGCCTGTGGGTTACCAAGCAACACAAGCGTTTTGCCTCGGTGCTGGACGTCACCGCCACGCGGGAGTTGCTGCGTGTCGAGAACTACCCGCACCATGTCGCCATCGGCGCCGCGGTGACGCTGACCGACGCCTTTGATGCGCTCGTACAGATCCGCCCCCATCTGCGGCGCTTTGCCGAGCGTTTTGCCGGTCTGCCGGTACGCAATTCGGGCACCCTGGGAGGCAATGTGGCCAACGGTTCGCCCATCGGCGATTCCATGCCCCTGCTCATCGCGCTTGGGGCCAGTGTCGTCCTGATGCGGTGGAAAAAGGGACGCACCAAGGGCGAGGTCGCGCACCGCGAGCTGCGGCTGGAAGACCTCTACACCGGCTACCGCACCAATGTCATGCATTCCGACGAGCTATTGTGCTGGATCAAGGTGCCAAAGCCCATCCCCGGGGAAATGTCTCGCGTCTACAAGGTCAGCAAACGGTTCGACGATGACATTTCTGCCATCTGCCTGGCCATCAACCTGACCGTGACCAACGGGGTGGTGCGTGGGGCCTCCATTGGCGTCGGTGGCGTTGCGGCCGTGCCGGTCCGGGCTGCCGGCACCGAGACAGCCCTTGTCGGCCAGCCCTGGAACGAAACCACAGTGATGAACGCCATCGCCAGGCTGCGCAATGAGTTCCAGCCGATCTCGGACATGCGGGCCAGCGCGGCTTACCGGCAAACGGTGCTGGGCAACCTGCTGCGCCGCTTCTGGCTGGAAAGTGCGGGCCTGACCGACATCAACCTCGAAAACCCGCTGGAGGTATCCGCATGAATGCCCCCGAATTCCAGCCCGTGACAAGCGGAACTGGCCCGAATGCCGGACTGCCCCAAGGGGGCGACAGTCCGCCTGGGGGGCGCCTGCCCGCGTCTGCGGTGGAGTGTGGGAACTCCAGATTTCACGAAAGCGCATGTGCCCAGGTGGCTGGCGCTGCCGCCTACATCGACGACATTGACGAGGTGCAGGGTACCTTGCACGCTGCGCCTGTGTGCTCTCCCGTGGCCCATGGCGTGCTCAAGGGTATCGACGCCACGGCAGCACTGAATATGCCGGGGGTGTGGGCTTTCATCGGACCTGAGGACATCCCGGGCGAGCAGACACTTGCCGCCTTTGCTCACGACGAACCGGTTTTTGCTGTGGGAACGGTGCAATTTCTCGGTCAGGTGGGCGGACTGATCGTGGCCAACGATGCCATGACCGCGCGCCGAGCCGCCCGCCTGGTGAAATGGAATATCGAGCCACTGGAGCCGATCCTCTCCCCCCAGGAGGCGCATGCGAAAAAGAGCTATGTGCTGCCGCCGGTGCATGTCGCCCGTGGCGATGCGGCGGGCGCTTTGCGACGCGCGCCAAACCGGCTTGCCGGGGCGTTCGAACTCGGCGGGCAGGAGCACTTTTACCTGGAGGGACAGATTGCCTATGTGATCCCCCAGGAGCAGAACCAATGGTTGGTCTGCAGCAGCACCCAGCATCCCGGCGAGGTGCAGCACTGGGTCTCACATGCGCTGGGTCTGGCCAACCACGCGGTGACCGTTTCCTGTCGTCGTATGGGCGGGGGTTTCGGCGGGAAGGAAACCCAGGCCGGTCATCTGGCGGTCTGGGCCGCCATTGCAGCCAAGAAGCTGCAGCGCCCGGTGAAGCTGCGACTGGACCGCGATGACGACTTCCTGATTACCGGCAAACGCCATCCTTTTGCCTACCGCTACAAAGTCGGCTTCGACGAACGTGGTCGCCTGTGCGGACTCGATCTGGAGATGCTGGCCAGTTGTGGATTCAGTGCCGACCTTTCCGGACCGGTGGCCGACCGCGCCGTATTTCATAGCGACAACGCGTACTTCCTGGAAGACGTTGTCATTCACTCGTATCGGTGCAAGACCAACACCCAGAGCCACACCGCATTCCGAGGTTTTGGCGGCCCTCAGGGGGTAATCGTGATCGAGCGCATCATGGGAGACATTGCCCGCCATCTGGGTCTTGATCCGCTGGATGTCCGCATGGTCAATCTGTACAGCGATGAAATCATTGCACCGGAAAGTCTCGTCGGTCCGGTACGCCGCCGGGATACCACCCACTACCAGATGCGGGTCGAAGACAACATCCTCCGCCCCCTGATGACCCGTCTGGAGCGCAGCGCAAACTATCGGGAGCGTGTGGGGCAGATTGCCCGGTGGAATGCCTCCAGCCCGGTCATCAAGCGCGGGATCGCACTCACTCCGGTGAAGTTCGGCATCAGCTTCACCGCGACCCTGTTCAATCAGGCGGGCGCGCTGGTCCATGTCTACACGGACGGCAGCGTTCAGGTCAATCACGGCGGCACCGAGATGGGCCAAGGCCTCAATACCAAGGTGGCCGCGATCGTGGCCGATGAACTGGGCGTGCCTTTCAACAGGGTTCTGTCGACGGCTGCCGACACGAGCAAGGTGCCCAATGCCAGCGCAACTGCGGCGAGCAGCGGCACCGATCTCAACGGACGCGCGGCCCAGTACGCCGCCCGACAGATACGCCAGAACCTAGCCGCGTTTGTCGCGGGAATGGACGGCTGCGGTGCCGGGGCCGTTCGCTTCGAGGCTGGTCAGGTCGTCACGGACAAGACCACACGCGCATGGGAGGACGTGGTTCGCGCCGCCTACGCCAACCGCATTCAGCTGTGGAGTGACGGTTTCTACCGCACGCCAAAGATCCACTATGACAAGGTAACGATGCTCGGGCGGCCGTTTTACTATTTCGCCTACGGTGCCGCGGTAACCGAGGTCGCAATCGATACACTGACCGGTGAAAACCGGGTGCTGAAGGTCGACATCCTGCACGACGTCGGGCGCAGCATTAACCCGGCCATCGATATCGGGCAAATTGAAGGCGGTTTTGTGCAGGGTATGGGTTGGCTAACGACCGAGCAATTGGTGTGGGACAGCAAGGGGATGCTGCGGACGCACGCGCCCAGCACCTACAAGATTCCGGCGACCGGGGATGTTCCGGAGCATTTCACGGTTTCCCTGTGGCCTGAGCCAAACCCGGAAGACAACGTCTTTGGCAGCAAAGCGGTGGGGGAACCGCCCTTCATGCTCGCCATCAGTGTGTACGAAGCCATCCGGGACGCGGTCGCACAGGCGGGCGGTCAGGCGCAAGCCATGAATGCACCGGCAACGCCCGAAGAAGTCCTCTCGGCGCTGTGACCTCGCAGGACAGTCGATTGGCTACCCGGCGGCTCGCCGGCGCAGCCAGCGCATGAGCGCTCCGAGAACCGGGATCTTCTCGTAGAGCTCTTCGGCCGCATCCCAGTAGTCGCGGTGCATTTCAATGCGTCCGTCTTCACCCAACTGCAGGTAGGAGCCGCCATGGATGACCTGAGAAAGCCCCGCGCGATCGCTGCGGAATCGAAAGTGGAACTCCCAGACGAGGAAACACTGGCGACCGTCCAGAACCCGCCTTGTCACGACAAATCGCGGCTCATCCAGCGTCCGGAACATGTGCTCGAACACCGCACGAATCGCCCCGACGCCTTGCACGTCGTTGAACGGGTCCTTGAATCGTGCATCGTCGGCATATATCCGAGCAATATCACTCAACGACGCCGGAGTGAGGCTTTCGAAAAAGGCGACAACGCGCTCGACGCTGATCGACAGGGTATTCACAGTCCGGTAGCGCGATGAATCAAAGGAAAGCTGACGCGGTAGGGCAGCAACCGAAGCATTTTTACCCACAGCGTAAACCGACGTGGGAAATGAATGTCGAAACGTCCCGCGGCCCAGCCTTCAATCATGGCTTCGGCCGCTGCTTCGGGCGTGATCAGAGCGGGCATGGTGAAGTCGTTTCCGGCGGTCAGGGGGGTCTGCACGAAGCCGGGGTGAATGACGCTCACGCCCACGCCGTGTACCGACAGATCGAGGTGCAGGGTTTCGGCCAGGTGCGTCAGCGCCGCCTTGGTAGGGCCATAGGCCAGCCCGTTCGGAAGTCCGTGAAAGCCCGCCACACTGGAAACCAGACTCAAATGGCCATGACCTTGAGTGAGCAATTGCGGGACGACCGCAGAGCACACGTTCAGAGCGCCGATGTAATTGACATCAAGATGACGGCGCATTTCTTCCAGGTCCATCGACACGGCCCGCATCGGTTTGTAGTGTCCGGCGCAATAGAGAACCAGATCCAACGGGCCCTCCGCGGCAATCATCCGCGCGGCGCGCGTCACTTCACGCTCGTCCGTCGCGTCAAGGGGGCAGGCACGGGCGTTCGCCATGCCGCGCACCAGTTCATCCAGAGTAGTTTGGCTTCTGGATGAGACAAACACCGTCGCCCCCCGGTCGTGCAAGGCTCTCGCGGTGGCGGCACCAATGCCCGTGGATGCACCGATCAGCCAGACCCGCAACCCTTTCCAATGCAACAAGCGGGGATTCGCCGCGCCAAAGAAGCCGGGGACCACGGGGACTCTTTCGGGCAGAGGGGCCGCCCTCTGGACAGCCAGCGGGGAATGGGCCATGGTCAGCGTCCCGACCGACGGACAAAGGCCAAGGTGACTTCGCCGAGACGAAACCCCAGCTTGCTCATCTCTGCGCGGTTCAGCATGACGCGGTCGTCCATGAGGTACATCCAGTCGTCGAACTGCACTTCGATGACCGACTTATCGAGCGGCAACATCAAGGTGTAGTTCCACCGGAACGCGTTGCCCTGGGTCTGGCCTCTTGCTTCGCCTTTCACGTCGTCCGCCGTGCCGACGTATCGCCCATCGCCGAGGTGGCGCAGACGCCAGATCCGCTTCTGGCGCTCACCGTCCGAGTAGGTGAAGTCCTCGTCCAGAACGCCGGATTCACCTTGCCATGAACAATTCATCACTACCGTGAAACGGCGAACCACCTTTCCGCCGCGGTCGGTGAATACGCCGTACCCATCGACCACCCCGTTGAAGTAGCGACGCAGGTCAAGTTCGGGGCGCTCGTTGGCGTAGTTCACAATCTCGGGACCAGCGCAGCCGGCCAACATCCCCGCCCCGGACACCAGGGCAGCCGTCACTACCGTTCTTCTTCTCATTGCGAAACCTCGTTGGTAAGGGACCTGCGACCAGCAGGCGTGATGATTGCAAACTGCAGCGCCGCAGCGGCCAGCAACTTGAGCGCGCAGGGCAGCACGCAATAGGCAAACGTCAATGCGACCAGCCCCTCTGGCGCGCGATCGCCCGGGGTATAGCCAAACCACGCGAGCATGGGCAACGCCAATCCGGCCGCCAGCGCCAGATTCAGCTTGGCAGCAAAGTTCCACCATCCGAAGAACGCGCCTTCACGCTTGCCGCGTTCACCGCAGTCGTCAACAATGCCGGCGAGCAGAGCACTTGGCATGGTCAGATCGGCACCTACCGCAAACCCGGACAGGGCGCAGACAACAAAAAATGGCAGAAGGTCCCCAGCTCCCAGAGTCGCCGCCCACACAAATACACCAACCGAAAGCAACATTCCGGCTCGCCAGCTGCGAGCGAGACCAAACCGGGCGACACTCCACGTCCAAGCGGGTATCGACATCGCAGCACACGCGAAATAGGTCAACAGGAATAGCGGCTCCAGTTGCGGGGATGCCTGAAGTCGATCCTGAACGAAAAACAGCACCAGCGTGGCGGGGATCGCACTGGCAATGCCGTTGATGAGGAAAACCGCCATCAGTCGTCGGAAAGGCCCCTGGCCCCACGGGGAGAATGTCGCGTTCGTCAGCGCGGTCTGCCCGAGCGGAGGTGAAACGCTGCGTGCCCAACAGACCCAGCCGACGGCAAGTAACAGGGCGAATACCCCAACAGTTGGCGCCAGTCCGGCAACGGACGGCAAAACGGCAGCAAGCAAAACACCCACAACCGCCGCCCCCTCCCGCCATGCGACCACGCGGCTGCGCTGAGTCTCCGTTCCGCCCAAGCGCGCTCCCCATGCCTGATGGGCCACCGCAACCACACTGTACGCCGTGTACGTGAACACAAGCGATACCCCCGCCCACATCAGAATCGCGCCCGTGCCGGCAGTCACCACGGACAGCGGCGGAAAAAACAGGGCGCCAAATCCCCCCACGAGGATCAATCCGCTACCCCCAGCGACAGCCAGAAGCGCCCCCGACGAGCGGGCAGCCAAGCGATCGCACCAGCGGCCAATCAAAGGATCGAGTACTGCATCAAAAAGCCGCGCGAGCAGCAGAACCATCCCGAGTGCCGCCAATGGCGCGCCGAACGCGCGGGCGTAGTGGTTTGGCAAGAGCACGTACAAGGGCAAGGCGACGAAAGCCAAGGGCAATCCAAGGAATCCATAGGCAATGCCGTGTCTCCACCCGCCAGATCCGACGAACAGAGCCGCTGGATGCCCGGGTATGTGCATTACCGCGCTCCAATGACCGGACGAGGACCTGAGAGCAACGCGTCCCGCAGGCCTGGCTGCGATGTTTGGGGCGACAGCCAGATAGCAAAGAAGCGCCGGGAGAACTCAGCGTCGTCGATCGAGGCTTTCAGGCGCCCGTTGAAATAGAACCGCGCTCCCGTGACCGGGTGATGGGTTCCCAGCAACCGATCGCCCGGGTTGACATCAGGAAATGCGGCCGTCATTTGCGCAAGCCAACGTGTCGCTCGTGGCGGATCAATCGGACCTTGGTCTGCCATTTCTTTCAGCGACCGCTCAGCGATGGCAGCACCTTTGAGCGCACGGCGGTAGGTCAGTTCAAGCGCAAGTGGATGGGCTTCAAATCGCCGAAGGTCAGCGCCGCTTGAGGAGAACAGGATCGCGTCGTAGATCGGTACGCCCAGGAACCGAAGCGTGCCCGAGCCGGTGGCGGTCTTGTCGCGAAGCGCGGCTGCGGCATCGCCCGGTTCTGCTGCGACGGCCGCCCCCGCGCAAAGGAGAATCACGGCTGACAAGAACAAGGTACGGAAAAAAGATATGCAGCGCATGATTCAGCCCGGCTTGCGCAAGGTGAACTGCACGACATCGGTGCTGGTGTCCAGAAAAGCGGCTTCACAATACGCCAGGTAGAACTCCCAGATCCGCAAAAACCGCGCGTCGAATCCTAAAGACAGCACCTCGTCTTTTCTTTGCATGAATCGCTCGCGCCACCATCGCAGCGTGTGAGCGTAGTCCTTGCCGAAACACAGCTCGTCAACGACCTCAAGACCGGCTCTTACGGCATTCGCACGGAAGGCGGAAGGGCTCGGCAGACAACCACCGGGGAAAATGTATTGCTGGATAAAGTCCGTACCGGACAAATAGCGCGCGAAATGCTCATCGGCGATCACGATGCTCTGAATGCAGGCTCGCCCCCCCGGTTTGAGCAGGCGGCTCACCTGTTCGAAGTAGGTCGGCCAGTACTCGTGCCCGACGGCTTCCACCATCTCGATGGAACAGATTGCATCGAACGGCTCATCGGCGATGTCGCGATAGTCCTGCAATCGAAGGTCCGCGCGGTTCCCTGCCCCAAGCCGGTCAAGCCTCTCTCGCGCGTACGCCAGCTGTTCGGTCGACAGAGTCACCCCAACCACGTTGGCTTCGAACTCGAGAGCTGCCTTCTCGGCCAGTGCGCCCCAACCACAGCCAATCTCCAGCACCCGATCACCAGCCCGAACCCCAGCCATCGCCAGCGCCCGCCGCACCTTGGCATGTTGCGCCTCCTCCATGTTCAAATCCGGGGATTCGAACCAGGCCGAAGAATAGTTGTGCGTTGGGTCGAGCCAGAGCGCGTAGAACGCGTTGCCCAGGTCGTAATGCGCGTGAATATTCTTGCGGCTGTTTGCGCGGCTGTTGCGGTTGAACCGGTGACGCAGGCGGTAGATCAGTCCGCCCCACCAGCTGCCGTGGATCAGCGACTCCAGATGAACACGATTACGTAAAAGCAACGTGAGCAGTTGCGCCAGGTCCGGCGTCGACCAATCGCCCCGAAAGAACGATTCCGCCATTCCGATATCGCCGGACTTGAGCACTTCGGCGAAGAGCCGCCAGTTGTTCAAGCGAAGGTTGGCGTGGGCGCCACCCTCCACCCCGAATCGACTGACGGAACCGTCGGGAAGTGTCAGTGAAAGGCTTCCGTGTTCGATGGTTTGAAGACACCTGAGGGCAGGTCGTGCGACCGCTGGTACGTTTCTGGCGGATACGTCGTTGGCACTGCGGGCCGGCAAGCTGCTGCTATTCATCGCTATCGTTTCCTTTTCAGTTCGATTTGCCAGCGACCAGGGTCACCTGTCGCGGCGGAGCCGGGGGCTGTCGGTAGAAGGGGAGGCGCTTCAGCCACAGCTTCAGCGCCTGCCAGTGGATCCGAGCCACCACCAGCGCGGTCATGGCGGGGTAACCAAGGATGGCTCGCCACCGCGTCGCCGGATTCAACGCACTGACGGCGCCGCTGATGCTCGTGGTCAGCACAGGGCTTTCCTGGGCAGCATCAGTGAAATATTCGATGCGCGCGACAACCCGCGGCGGCGACGCCGGACCTGAACCGCCGGCGGTCGCCATAAATCGAAAGCGGTACCTGCCCTGAACCGGGCAGAACGGCGAGACGTGAAATGCCTTTTCTGCTTCACAGTCAACGCCGTACCGGGGCGCGTCCAGGAGGTAGAAGTGACGCTCCCCGAAGGTATTGTTGACTTCAGCAAGCACCGCGCGCAGGCGTCCGTCCCGACGATGACAGAACCAGAAACTGACCGGCTTGAAGACAAAACCAAGGACTCGCGGAAAGGTCAGGAGCCATACTTCACCAGTGACGTCATCCACACCATGGCGGGCCAGAACTTCGTCAAGCCATTGAAGGGAGTCGTCCCGTCCGTCGCCATGGTCGCGGTCATGGAAACTGAGGGCTCCACCACGATTGCGGTGCAAGACGGGCGAGGCGGTGTCTCGCAAGGATCTCATGGGCAACCACAGGAAGAAAACCGGGTAGTTGAATGCGTTGGGCTGAGGTTCGGCGCGCGAGTGACGGACCTCGCCAAAGGCGATTCCTGCTACACCGTCTCTGGACGGCGGAGAAAGGCGTGCCGGGCTCATCACGCCTCTCCCGCCACCGCCTTTGCGGAACCGCGGAAATGGCGGGCCAGACCGGGATGGTTCGCCATCTGCCCGGCCACCTGTTGTCCGCTCTTGAGACCATCCTCGTGAAATCCGTAGCCGCACCAGGCCCCGGCATACCAGGTTTGTTCAGTTCCCTGAATTGCCTCGATCTGCGCTTGCGCCCGGATCGCCCCAAGGTCAAACACAGGATGGTCATAGGTCCATTCCCCCAATACCAGGGAAGGATCGATCGATTCCAGCGGGTTGAGCGAAACGATCACCGGCTGCTCCACCGGCAGTGGCTGTAGCCGGTTGATCCAGTAGTGGAGGCTAACCCTGGATGCCTCCTGTTCACGATCGCTGGCACGGACATAGTTCCACGCCGCCCAGGCCTTGCCAGATTTCGGCATGACCGAAGCGTCGGTGTGCAGCACCGCCCGGTTCGGCTGATAACGGATCGCTCCAAGCACGGAGCGTTCAGATTCGGTTGCGCCCGCGCCCAGCAAACGAAGTGCCTGATCGGTGTGACAGGCCAGCACGACGGCATCGAAGCGTTCCGCGCCTTGGTCCGTGACAAGGGTCACCGAGCCCGGTGTCCGCAGAATCCGGCGTACCGGCGTTCTCAGCCTCACGTCACCCAAACGCGCAATCAGCCGTTCAACATAGTTGCGCGAGCCGCCAGGCACCGTATACCACTGGGGACGATTTTCGATCTGAATCAAACCATGGTTGTAACAGAAGCGGACCATCGTCACGACCGGAAATCGCAACATCTGATCGGTCGGACAGCTCCAGATGCAGCCCAGCATCGGTAACAGGTACCAATCGCGAAACGCTGCGGAGAAGCCGTTCCTTTTCAGAAACTGTTCGAGCGGCTCCTCCATATCCTGGCAGGCCGCGTCATCCAGTCGCTCCGCCGCCAAGCGGGTACACAGGCGGTTGAACCGGACGATTTCAAGCAACATGCCCCAGAAACGCGGTCGAACCAGATTGCTCGGTTGGGCGAACAATGTCCCCAGGTTTGAGCCGCTCCATTCCAGCGTTCCGCCGCCAAGCCCCGCTCCGGGAGCCTGAACCGAAAACGACATATCCGAAGGCGCAATAGCCACTCCGAGCTCGGAAAACAGCGCCAGGAGTTGCGGATAGGTCCGCTCATTCAAAACCAGAAATCCGGTGTCAACGCCAAACGTCTGTTCCGCACCGTCGCGATCGCGCAAGGTCACGTCGACCGTATGCGCGTGACCACCAAACCACTCCGCAGACTCGAAAAGGGTCACATCGGCTCGGTGGCGAAGGGCATGGGCCGCGCCAAGCCCCGCCACACCAGATCCGACGACAGCGACCCGCCGCCCTCCCGGACCACCACCCAGCGCAAGACCCGAGACATCGTTGTACATAAGCATCCTCTGATTCGACTTTGAAGACCGGAATTGATGAGACTATTTTTTTACTGATCGGTCACATTGTTTCTTTTTGGTCTGTTTATATCCAGTTTCGTGCAAATTAACCACTCAGTCAGTATGGCTACTTCCGCAGTTTGAGGCGGTTTGCCACCGAGGGGTGAGGATTCTGACGGTCCGTAGAATCCGTCCTCGACCTACCCGCCAAACCGAAAAAATCGAACCCCATGCATTACTCCCTTTCCCACCACAAGCTCAAACTCATACTTTCCGCGCAAGGTCTCAAGACCGGCGATGCGGGCGGCATTGACCGCTTGTTTGGTGGCGCAGACGGCTACTACTGGTTCGGGACCCTGCGCGACATGTGCCCTGAAGGCAAAACCCTGTCCTGGGAAAATCAGTACGCCATGGTCGCGGCCATCCAGGCTCATGAAAACGCCAGCGCCGCAGAAGACGACATGCCGGCGGAGAAGCCCAGCGCTGCCCATATCGCGGCAATCTCCAAGCTGCTGGCGGATCCGGTCTGACCATGCCCACGGACCGGCCACTGAACGTTGCCGTCTATGGCGCAGGCGCGGTCGGCTGTTATTACGGCGCGTTGTTGGCCAGGGCCGGCCATCAGGTCACCGTGATCGGACGCCCCGAACACGTCCAAGCGATAAATGCGCGAGGCCTTCGACTTCAGTCGCGGGACTTCGATATCAAAGTGGCGGTCCAGGCGACCACGGAACCCGTTGGGGTTCTCGACGCCGAACTGATTCTGCTCGCCGTGAAGTCCCCGGACACCGAGCGCGCCGGCCAGCAAATGCACCCTCATCTTGCACCGGGCACCGTGATCATCTGCCTTCAGAACGGGGTTGACAACGCTGAGCGACTGCGTGCGGTCTTACCCGGTTTCAAAGTCTCGTCCGCTGTGGTCTATGTCGCGTCGGAGATGGCTGGCCCTGGCCACGTGCGGCATCACGGCCGTGGGGAATTGGTCATCGAGCGCGCAGCCATGCCCGAGCGCGTCGGTCAGGCATTCCGCGCCGCCGGCATTGCGGCCATCATGGACGAAAACGTCCGCGGCGCGTTGTGGGCGAAGCTGATCCTCAATTGCGCCTACAACGCCTTGTCAGCGGCAGGACACATGGCCTATGGTGACCTGATTCGCCAGCCTGGCGTCGAGGACGTCATGGAGGCCGTCGTGGCCGAATGTGAGGCCGTGGCGGCGGCAGACGGTGTCGCCATACCCGGGGATATCAGGCTGGCGGTGCGCCGCATTGCCGAAACGATGCCCCGACAGCACTCGTCGACTGCGCAGGATCTCATGCGCGGAAGGCCCAGCGAAATCGACTACCTCAACGGCCACATCGCCCGCAGGGGGAAGGCGCTGGGCATTGCGACCCCGGCGAACACCGCGCTTTGGGTCACCACCCGCCTGGCCGAAACCTGGCAGACCGGTCAGGCCAACGCAGCCTCGTCCTGAAGGTCCATGACCAGGGCCCGGGTATCAAACTCGGGCTGTTCCGGAGCATCGCGCAGGCCGAGTCGCCGCGCCATCTCCAGCATGCGGGTGTTCTCCTGCAAGACGACCGCTTCCAGTCGCCGTGTCCCGTTCGCCCGCAGATAACGGATCAGTTTGTCCATCAGAATGCGGCCTAATCCCCCCCCTTTGAGCTCCGAACGAACGATGACACCGAATTCGGCACTGATATTGTCCGGATCCGTCATTGCCCGGGCGACCCCCAGGGTCTGCAAGAGTCCATCAGGCCCGGCCGCAACCGCAATGAAGGCCATCTCGCGGGTGTAGTCGATCTGGGTCAGCCGCGCCAGTTCGCTGCGCTCCATGGTTCTGCGGGTGTAGAAAATCCGCAAGCGGATGTCTTCCGGGTCAAGATGCGTCAGAAACTCGATATGGCGCAGTTCGTCATCCGGGCGAATTGGCCGCAACACAAGCTCTCGGCCTTTCCAGACGACGGTTTCGACGAGTTCAGCGGGATAGGGACGAATGGCAAACCGGGCCGCCCCGCCCGCGTTTTGTGCAGTCACACGAATTCGCGCGTCCAGGGCGACCACGCCCTCCGGGCTCGCAATCAGCGGATTGATGTCGATTTCGGCCAGTTCGGGCAAATCAGCCAGCATCTGCGACACCTGAATCAGGGTCCGGTGTACCGATTCGAGGTCAGCAGGCGGCACGTCACGCCATCCACGCAGCAGGCGCGAAACCCGCGTCCGTGCAACCAGCGAGCGGGCCAGTGGTTCGTTGAGCGGCGGAAGGGCAATCGCCCGATCAGCAACCAGTTCGACCGCGGTTCCCCCTTGCCCGAAAAGGATGACCGGGCCGAAGACCGGGTCCACCGCGGAGCCAATGATCAGCTCTTGTCCGTGGCGACGCCGAACCTGACGCTGAACCGTGAGACCAACGCGCCGAGCATCCGGACGCAAGCGGGCAACCCGCTCCAGCATGGACCGCGCCGCCTCGACCACGGCATCCCTGTGATCAAGTCCCAGTACGACTCCACCCACGTCCGATTTGTGCGAGATCTCCGGCGAAAGAATTTTCAGAACCACGGGATATCCGATTTCGTCGGCGACGGATGCCGCCATCTGCGGATCTGCAGCAACCGTGCGCGTAGGCGCGACCGGCACACCACAGGCCTGGAGAACGGCTTTCGCCTCCGGCTCGGTCAGCAGTTCGCGCCCCTGATCCAGAACATCGCGGATGACCTGACGCGCTGCCTTGATGTCCATGCTGGCAGCTGCGGCCCCCAGCGGCGAAGCGTCCGCAGGAGGCGCCTCAATCAGTTCCTCCTGGTTGCGGTGATAGGCCCGCAGCATGCCAAACGCCTTGACTGCGTCTTCCGGGGTCGCAAAGCCGGCAATACCGGCCTGGGAGAAAACGTCGCGGGCCTCGGCAACACCCTGACCACCCAGCCAGGAGCTGAACAGACGTCCTGTCAGCGGTTTGGGCATGACAGCCACCGCGCGAGCAATGTCGGCACTCGGAACAATCGCCGTCGGTGCGTGAATGAAAAGAACGGCGCCGGCCTGCGGATCGTCGGCAAGCACTTCGAATGCCCGCAAATACCGGTCCACCGGCGCATCACCGATGATGTCGACCGGGTTGCTCTGTGACCAGTTGCCAGGCAAAACAGCGTCAAGCCGCGAAACGGTTTCTGCTGACAACTCCGCCAGCGGAACATCCGATCGGGCCGCCGCGTCGGCCGCCATGACACCGGCACCGCCCCCGTTTGTCAGGATGGTCAGCCGCTCGCTGCGGTTGGCTCGAAACCGGGTCAGTGTCTCGGCCGCCAGGAACAGGTCCTGCAGGGTATCCACGCGCAACATGCCGGCCCGGGAAATTGCCGCGTCATAGACACTGTCCGCTCCTGCCAGAGCGCCCGTGTGAGACGCGGCAGCCCTTTGACCCCGCTCTGATCGTCCGCTCTTGACCACAATGACCGGCTTGTTGCGGGCTGCCGCCCGCGCGGCCGACATGAATTTGCGGGGCGATTCGATGGACTCGACATACAAAAGCACCGCCCGCGTCCGGCAATCGGTGGCCAGGAAGTCCAGCATGTCCCCGAAGTCGACATCGATATGTTCACCCAACGAAACCACCTGCGAAAACCCGATTCGCTGCGCCCGGGCCCAATCCAGCATGGCAGTCACCAAGGCGCCGGACTGTGAGACAAAAGCGAGATCGCCGCGATCGGCGCCGACATGCGAGAAACTCGCGTTGAGTCCCGCATGGGGTGCGATCAGCCCGATACAGTTGGGACCCAGCAAGCGCAGCAGATACGGACGGGCGGCGTCACGAACCGCCTGCTTGTCCGAGGCCGTCAGACCGGCGGTCAAGACCACCGCCGCCTTCGTACCGCGGGATCCAAGCTCGTGCACCAGAGCGGCAACGGTCGGAGCCGGCGTACAGATAACGGCCAGTTCAGGCGCTTGGGGAAGTTCATCTACCCGGGCGTAACAGCGCTGTCCGTCCAGCTCCCGGTACTTAGGATTCACCGCCATCACCGGCCCTTTGAAACCGGCCGTCAGCATGTTGCGCCAAACCGTGGCGCCGACACTTGCCAAACGGGGCGATGCACCAATCACCACCACCGAGGACGGATCGAGCAGCGAGTCCAGATTTCGAATACTCACAACAGTCACTCCACAAACACAGGGACGAACCCTAGGTTACCGGGAAACATCCCGAATGGAGGTCTGTGTGTTGTACTTTTCTGGGGTCACCCCACTAAGCGAGGTAATGACGGATCGTCATCGGATGTCCTCGATCGCGACCCGTTTGTCGGTCACCTGCGGAACAATCAGCGCATAGCCTTGGTTCTGCCAATGCACCAATTCGGTCATTGCCGACGGCGCAATCTCGATGAAGGACTGCATGTCGGCATCCTGATAGCCGTAGTCCGACAAGGCGAGGCCACAAACACGAAAGCGAACGCCCTGTTCAACATAAGCTCGCATGCGCTGAACGACCTCCTGGTAGCGATCTTCATTCTTGCGCGCCACGGTGACGATTTCCGTACCATGCAGCAGCACCACAACACTCATGTCTTCCGGGAAAAAGCTGTAGGGCGCCTCTGTCAGCGGGTTCACGAAAGCCCGTAGCCAGAACAAGGCGGCGCCCATTTTGGCGGGGTGGTCGAGATAGACATCAAACAACACCTTGGGCCTGGCATAAGGAGTCTGGACGCGACGACCCTGGGCTGCGGTGCCACCTGCGCCCATCGCCAGACCGGCGGCCAACGCAAACGCCGCTCGCCTGCTCATCGTGGAAATCACAGTTTTGCTCCTTGCATTTCTGGATGCGATGGCCGCAGCCACACGCTCCGACCGCAGTGTAGACCCGTGGGAAAATGCCCACATGTCCGAATTCGACTGCGTCATTCTCGGCGGCGGGATCGCTGGCGCCTCGCTGGCCTGGCAGCTGGCAGGGTTCCATCGCGTGGCAGTCCTGGAACGAGAGACCCAATGCGGCTATCACACGACCGGCCGCTCGGCGGCCCTGTACCTCGAATCGTACGGTCCCGCCGGCGTGCGCGCGCTGACGCGAGCCAGTCGGGGATTCCTGTGCTCGCCGCCCGACGGCTTCGCCGAGGTTCCCCTGCTGGCGCCGCGCGGCGCTCTCCACCTGGCGTTTCAGGGGCAGGAGATCCTGCTGAAGAACTCTCTGGCCGAGCTCTCGGCAGTCTGCCCCGACCTGGTGGTGCTGGACGCGGCGGCCGCACGGGAGCTTGCACCCTGCCTGCGCCTGGACAGGTTGATTGGCGGCCTGCTGGAGCCGGGTGCGCAGGATATGGATGTTGACGCGCTGCATCAGGGCTATCTGCGCGGCGCACGGCGGCTCGGCGCCCAGGTTCGCACCGACATCCGCATTGAATCGGTGGCACGGGCAAACGGGAACTGGCGCCTGCGGCTGGCCGATGGTTCGGGCATCGACACACCACTGCTTGTCAACGCCACCGGTGCGTGGGCTGACGAAACCGCCCGCCTTTGTGGTGCCCGACCTGTCGGCTTGGAGCCGCGACGACGCAGCGCGTTCACCTTCGAGGCCGGGGCAGATGATGAGCCGTCGCGCTGGCCTGCACTGATCGCGATGGATGAAGGCTGGTATATCAAGCCGGGTCATGGTCGTCTGCTGGGTTCGCCGGCGAACGCCGACCCGACAACGCCCCACGATGTGGCCCCCGAGGAGATGGACATTGCCACCGCGATTTACCGGATCGAAGAAGCGACCCGCCTGACGATACGTCGGCCAACCAGCACGTGGGCAGGCCTGCGCACCTTCGCCCCGGACGGCGAAATGGTCATAGGGTTCGATCCGCAATGTGAAGGCTTCTTCTGGCTGGCAGGTCAAGGGGGCTATGGCATTCAGAGTGCCCCAGGGGCCAGCGATCTGGCGGCCTGCCTGATTCGCGGAACGCCGTTGAGCAGCGTACTCATCCGGTCCGGCGTCAGCCCAGACGCATTTTCGCCGGCCCGTTTTCACCCGACCTGAGTGCCCCGGACCCAGGCGGACGAATGAGGGAGTTAGCGCACCGAACTGCCTGGGAAAAAATTTTCGCCGGGCGAAACCAGCGGTGGCTCAAACTCCGGCCAGAGACCGCAACCCGTTGGGGTCGACCAGGTTGACGACCCGACCGGAGCCACTGATCAGGCTTTGCTCCCGAAGGTGGCGCAAGACACGCGAGAAAGTCTCGGGCGCAATACCCAGCTGGGCTGCGATGATGCGCTTGCGCTCACGCAGCAAAACCGCCATCGAACCAGGCTCACCGACCGGCTCGGCATGGCGCAAAAGCCATTCGGCGCAGCGCGCTTCGGCGTCTTTGGCCAATCGGCTGACGGCCAGCTCGGTCTGCTGGCGATGTGCGCGCGCAACATCCAGCAACACAGCCCGCGCGGGCGCCGGCATGGCACTGAGATGGGCTTCAAAGACCCGCAGCGGAACGCGGCGAACCGTCACGGCGCTTTCGGCCCGCGCATCGACGGCACTGGGCAGCCCCAGCACCGCCGCCGTGGCCTCCAGCCAGAACGGCCCCTGCACCACACCCAGCTGGTGAACCAGTTCGTCGCCCTCGGTCAGGCCCAAAGCCACCCGTCCGGCTTCGACATGAAGGACTTCGTCCAAGGTCACCCCCCGACGGAGCAAGGGCGACCCGGCCGGCAGCGTTTGCAAGCCAACAGAGGAATCGAAGGTCGGAGAGGTCAACATATTTGCGCACTGTGCCGCGCAACCGGAGCACCGGCTTTGACCCACGTCAACCGAGCGCAAGGTCGAATCGGAGCGGCCGCGCCCCGGGTTGGACGGGCGAAAGCCCGTCAGGCCTGGGTGCAGCCCGTGTGGCACGCCGCCGCCCGCCCCGCCGACTTCCCCGCATGCCCCGAGCATGGCATTTACCGCAATTCTTTACGTTTTCGAGCTGTACCCAGCATAAAAAGGTCGCTTGTTGCTATACTTATTATAGCTAAATCGACGTAAATTCAGCGCGATCTCCCAACGAAAATCGCCCGGAAGTCGTTGACGTTGGTAAAAGTCGGCCCGGTGATGACCAGATCCTCCAGACTGCCGAAGAAACCGTAGGCGTCATGACGGTCCAGGTAATCGGCAAGCTGAAGTCCCCGCGCTTGCGCCCGTGTCAGGGTATCCGGTGTGACCAACGCACCAGCGTTGTCTTCCACGCCGTCTATGCCGTCGGTGTCGGCCGCCAGTGCCCAGACGTCGGGATGACCGTTCAAGGCCTGTGCGAGGCCCATGCAGAACTCGCCGGCGCGTCCGCCCCGGCCCTTGGGCCGCCCTTGCACACGCGCGCTCAGGGTCACGGTGGTCTCGCCACCGCTGAGGATGACGCAGGGCGCCTTGAAACTGCTGTGCCCGAGCACAGTCGACCGCGCCAGCGCCGCATGGACCCGCCCCACCTCGCGCGACTCGCCTTCGATCTCGTCACTGAGGATGTAGGCGTGCAGGCCCATCGCGCGCGCGGCGTCGGCGGCGGCTTCCAGACTGTGCAGTGGTGTCGCCATCAGACGGGTCTCGCAGCGCGCGAGCCGGGGATCCCCCGGCTTGGGCGTTTCAAGTGCACCGGTTTCCAGTTGCGCCAGCACGGCCGGCGGTACGTCGATGCGGTATCGCCGCAAAACAGCCAGCGCCTGGGCGCAGCTTGTTGCGTCAGCCACCGTCGGCCCGCTGGCAATCACACTCACGTCATCCCCCGGCACGTCGCTGATGGTCAAGGTCAGGACCCGGGCGGGTGCGCAGGCTGCGGCCAAACGCCCGCCCTTGATGCGCGAGAGGTGCTTGCGCACGGTATTCATTTCGCCGATGTGAGCTCCGCATTCGAGCAACTGGCGGTTGATCCGTTGCTTGTCGGCGAGGCTCAGACCGTCACACGGCAGCGTCAGCAGTGCAGACCCGCCGCCCGAGATCAGACACAGCACCAGATCGTCCTCGGTGAGACCGTTTGTCAGCGACAGAATGCGCCGCGCAGCGTCCAGTCCCGCCGCATCGGGAACCGGATGCGCCGCCTCCACCACCTCGATACGCTGGGCGATGCCATCGGGCCGTGCTGGGGTGTGCCCATACCGGGTCACGACCAGTCCGGAGAGCGGAGCCCTCGGCGGCCAATAAGTCTCGACCGCTTGCGCCATGGCGGCAGCGGCCTTTCCTGCGCCCAGGACCAAGGTGCGGCCTGTGGGCGGCGCAGGCAGATGGCCGGCCGAGATGTGCAGCGGCAGAGCACGCGCCACCGCAATGTCAAACAGGTGTCGCAACAGCTCCCGCGGCGATCTGGTCATGAATGCCGTCCGCCAGCTGTGCGCCCATGTCCGGCCAGCCAGGCAAGCCCGGCTTCGGTACCCCGGTCACCCTTGTCGGCCGGAAAGTACTCACATCCGACATAGCCCCGGTAGCCGATGCGCTCGAGCCAGTCGAAAAGGAAAGGGAACCGGATCTCCCCGCTTCCGGGCTCCGCACGGCCCGGATTGTCAGCCACCTGCACATGGCCGATCAGTGGAAGCCACCGCTGCAGGGTTGCGGCCAGCTCACCTTCGGTTCGCTGAGCATGGTAGATGTCAAACTGCACCAGCAGATTGTCCAGTCCGTGCCGTTCACGCAGTTCGGCAACAAGGGCGAACGCACGCGAGGGCCGATCCAGAAAAAAACGGGGTACGTCAATCGGGTTGATCGGCTCCACCAGCAAACGCAGTCCGTGCGCAGAAAGCGTCCGTGCCGCGTGGCACAGGTTGGCACACAGCGTTTCCTCGGCTTCGCGCGGATCGATCCCCTCGGGCAGAACGCCGGCCAGGCAGTTCAGCTGAGTTACCCCCAGCGTCCTGGCATACCGAATCGCGCACTCGACACCGGCGCGGAATTCATCGAGCCGGTCCGGATGGCAGGCAATACCGCGCTCGCCTGCGGCCCAATTGCCGGCCGGCAGGTTGTGCAGCACCATCTTTTGCCCCTGCGCCCGCAACTGCGCCGCCAGCTGATCGGCCTCCCAGTCGTAGGGGAACTGGCACTCGACGGCCTCGAAGCCCGCCACCCGCGCAGCTGCAAAACGTTCAGGAAACGGCCGATCGGCAAACAAAGTACTGAGGTTGGCTGAGAATGCGAACATGCCGCACATTGTGGCGCAGCCTCCATTCGCCATGTCCACCCTGCTGATCCACAACGCTGATTGCATCGCCACGTTCGACCACCCCGAACCGTCCAAAGGGCGGGAGCTGCGAAACGCCTCAATCTTCGTTCGCCACAATCGCATCGAATGGCTCGGCGCGGCAACCGAGTTGCCGCCCGCGCTGCGCCAAAGCGCCGCCGAGGTGATTGACGCCCGCGGCCACCTGGTGCTGCCCGGCCTGGTGAACACCCACCACCACATGTTCCAGAGCCTGACCCGCGCCATCCCCGGTGTGCAGGACGCCGAGCTGTTTGCCTGGCTGCGCGGCCTCTACCCGATCTGGGCCGGGCTGACGCCCGAGATGGTGCAGGTGAGCACCCAGGTGGCGATGGCCGAGCTGCTGCTGTCGGGCTGCACCACCAGCAGCGACCACCTGTACATCTACCCCAACGGCGTCCGCCTGGACGACAGCATCGAGGCCGCGCGCGCCATCGGCATGCGTTTTGTCGCCACCCGCGGAAGCATGAGTGTGGGCCAGAGCCAGGGCGGCCTGCCGCCGGACCGGGTGGTCGAGGACGAAGCCTTCATCCTGAAGGACACCCAGCGGCTGATCGAGACGTACCACGACGCGGGCCACGGCGCCATGGTGCAGGTGGCGGTGGCGCCGTGTTCGCCGTTTTCGGTCAGCCGCGACCTGATGCGCGAGTCGGCGGCGCTGGCGCGGGCCCATGGCGTGCGGCTGCACACCCATCTGGCGGAAAACGACCACGACCTGGCCTACAGCCGCGAGCGCTTCAATTGCACCCCCGCGGAATACGCGCAGGACCTGGGCTGGCTGGGCGAGGACGTCTGGCACGCCCACTGCGTCAAGCTCGACGACGCCGGCATCAGCCTGTTTGCCGCCACCCGCACCGGCGTGGCGCACTGCCCCTGCAGCAACATGCGCCTGGCCAGCGGCATCGCACCGGTGCGCCGCCTGCTCGATGCCGGCGTGCCGGTGGGCCTGGGGGTGGACGGCAGCGCCAGCAACGACGCCGCCCACATGGTCAACGAGGCGCGGCAGGCCCTGCTGCTGGCCCGCGTGGGACGCGCGCTGGCGCCGCCGGAAACCCGCACCGCGGCGGATGGCGGCCGCCAGACCTTCTTCGGCTGTGACCTGGGCCCGGCCGAGATGACCGCCCGCGACGCGCTGGCGCTGGCCACCCGCGGCGGGGCGCAGGTGCTGGGCCGGCGCGACATCGGCCACCTGGCGCCGGGGATGTGCGCCGACCTAGCGCTGTTCGACCTGCGCACGCTCACCTTTGCCGGCGGCGCGGTGCACGACCCGGTGGGTGCGCTGCTGCTGTGCGCCAGTCCGCAAGCCGCCTGGACGGTGGTGAACGGGCGGGTGGTGGTGCGCGAGGGTCGGCTCACCACCGTGGATCTGGGCCCGCTGATCGAGCGCCACAACCGCCTGGCCGTGACGCTGGCGCAGTCAGATGGCTTCTGACGAACCGGCCTTTTCCGCGAGCCAGCGGGCCGTCTGGCGTACGACCCAGGGTCCGTCATCCAGTGGCAGGTCGTGCCCGGCCCAGTCGTGCAGCACACAGTCGGCGCGACCGTGACGGGCGAGGGTCCGGGAACATTCGGCCGAGACCAGGCGGTCCCGAGCGCTCGCCAGCACCAAGGTCGGCACGGGCAGCGGGCCCGGCGGTGCCCGGTAGCGTGCCGCCGCCAATAGCTGCCGCAGTGCGTTCGAACGACGAACCGGGCAGGCGGCCCGCCAGGCGGCCCATTGGGGCAAGATGGCCCTATCGGGACGATTGCTGGTCAGCCGAAGGATGGTCTGCTCCCAGTCCAGCGGCGTGGCGGGCAACGCCATCCGGGCCAGGATGGGGCCGTAGCTGGCGGGCCGCAAACGCTGGAAGAACGTGCTGTAGGGACGCAGACTGGTATTGAGCAGCACCATCGCCGCCACCTCTTCCCGATGGCGACTGGCCCACTCCACGGCGACCATCGCGCCCAGCGACAGCGCCAGCAGGTACACCGGTTGCCGGACGCCTTTGTGACTCAGTCCGGCCCGCGCCTGCTCGACCATGTCCGCCACCCGGATGGCGCTGCGCTCGGCGTACCGCGCGCCATTGCCAGCGAAATCCAGCGCGACGATTCGGTCCTGCGGAAAAGCGGCCTGCAGTTCGCCGACAAAACGCCCCCAGTGGCGGCTGTCGCGCGTCAGTCCCCGCAAGAGCACCCAGGTCCGTCCAGCGGCGGTGGCGATCGGTGGCCGCATCATGTCAGTACCAGTCCTGCAATGCCTGCGCGTGGTGCGCGGCGCGCGATTCGCCCCGCGGCAGCCACAGCGGATGACTGCATGCGGCCCGGGCGAAAAAATCCAGCAGGGTCAGATGCTGGCGCAGGACACGCTGCTGACGGTGTTCGATCAGCGGATTGAACAGGCCGTGCCGCGAGAACAGCTGCCGGGGATTCTTGCGAATCCACAACCAGCTGCCCATTTCGAGCGTCAGCGGCAGAAACAGGCCGTGACCCTGCGCCAAGGACTGCCGATACAGATGGTCCCAGAGATCACCATGTGCCAGGTACTGTTGGCTCTGGGGCTCGATCAGGTAGCGGTGATGGGCATGGGACTGCTCGAACACCTTCATCAGCGCATGCAACTCAGCAAGGTGCGCGATCGGTGTCCGCGTGCCGGCGTAGGGAAACCATACCCGGTCCCGGGCCCCGAACCCGGAATGGCAGTCCACCGCCAGGCTGAAAGACCTCGTCAGCAACTGTTCGGCCACCACCGCACACAGGGCGGCGCTTTCGGCCTGCAGGGGTTCACCCGCCCGGCCTCGGTACCAGGGAAGCCCCGGACTGGTACGCTGCCCACCCACCAGGAACGGAACCGGTTCGTCCGCATCCACCGGCGCGTTGCGCATGAGGTCGACACCCCTCGGATTCGCCCGGGTGCCCAGAACCATGCCGCCGGGGTTGACCAGCGGCATGAAGACCAAGCGAACGGTTTCGAGTTGCCGGTGCAGTGTGCTGTCCCAGGAAAGACGCATCACCAGGTTCTGCAGGTGGGCGATCACGACGCTGGCGCCGATCCGCTCCAGACCGTGAACGCCCCCGAAATAGCCGACTGCCGGAACCTGAGGGTCGGGATTGCCCAGAGTCACGACCCGCACCGGCAAGGTTTCTCCCTCCCGGAGTTCGATACGACAAGCATCCCGCGCCTGCAGATGGGCGCCACCCAGTTCGATCAGGCGTTCGAGCGCCAGCAACTCTGGCAACCGCAATGAACTCATTCGCAAGCATTCGGCATCCAGCCGCCTCCCGCCCAGGCGAAGGCCGATTCGCGCCGGGTTTCACCGCCCAGCATAGCGCCTGGCGATGCCTGCGACCGCAATGTCCGTTGAGCCTGCCGGGTCGACCATGTGCATTCACACGCCTGTCATATCGACCCGCTACGCTGGACTCGGCCAACCCCCCCCGGGACCACGTCCAGAGTCTGTATGAACCGAAGCTTTCCCTTCTTCCGGCTGCTTGCGCTGCCCGCCTGCATGGTGTGGGGCATCCGCGAATTCATTGCGCTTCAGCGCGCGCGTCTGCTGTCGCCACGCCCGCCACAGCACCTCGGTCGCTAGGCCCGCCGGCACTCGCCTCGGCGGGCAGCGTCCGCCGGCTTGTCCATTCCCCCGCCCATAGCCAAAACGGGCTTGCCGCTCTCATGATCCGTCCCCTCAACTCCCGCCCCGGCCCCTGACCTGTGCGGCTGGTGGCTCGGGCTATTGCGGCCCGTCAACCCCTATCAGCTTGGCCAGGTCGGCGGTCGACATCGAACCGTCCCCTTTGGCCATCTGGCCGGTACGCAGGTTGCGGGCGACGGTGAAGGGCACGCCGGTCGCCCCGAAGGCCTCCATCAGACCCGTGTTCGTCTTGATGGCCTGCGCAAGGTCGGCCGGTGGTGTGCCGGGGGCCGAGATGCCTCCTTTCTTGGCCAGCAACGACCCCTCATGTTCGTTCATCGCGGCCACAGGATCGGCGGCGCCCAGGATGGCCGCGCCCTGTGGCAGGCTGCTGGCATTGAGCAAAGCCACCGGGGCCCAGACAAATTTGACCTTGCTGTGCAAAGGCTTGGCTGCTTCCCACAATTTGGCGCAATGTGGGCATTGCGGATCAAAAAAAACGTAGACCGGGTTCGCGCTCATCAACGCTCCGACGGTGAACCCCCGGACCTCCGCCAGGGCTTCCACGGTTGGTGCACGCGGAGTGACCTTGGCCGGTGCAGGTACGGCCGGGACTTCGCTCTCCTTCTTGCCGCAAGCTGCCAGCGCAACGGCCGCCCCACCCAGGGACAGAACTAACAGGGATCGACGTTTCATGACTCGAAAGGGGAATGGTGCCCCGCAGGTTGATCAGTGCGCGCATGGTAGCGCGTTCCCGTCCCGCCCCGGTCGGCGCCCCACACGGCCCGTGCGTTAATCAGCCCATGCGTGCCATTTCGTTCCGTTTTCCGTCAAGCGCCCCGCGCTGGGTGCTGATCTTGAGCCTCGCCGCGGTGGCAAATCCGCTCAGTGTGGCCGCGCCGCTCCAGTTCGAAGGCCAAACCTTCGAGGATAGGGTCGTGCTGGCAGGCCAGCCGCTGCGCCTCAACGGCCTTGGGGTGCGCGCCGTTTCCGTGATTCGCGGTTATGCGGCGGCGCTATATCTGCCCCAACCGGCCACCAGCCATGCCGAAGCCAGTGGCCAAAGCGGACCGAAGCGTCTGGAGATTCGCTTGCTGCGCAATGTGGCTGCCCGAGAACTGGCCCAGGCGCTCACCCGCGGGGTTTCCCGCAATAGCACGCAAACCGTACGGGACCGATTGGCCGACCGCCTGCAGCAGCTGACCGATCGGTTCGAGCAGGCCGGCTCCCGGCGAAAGTCGGACACGGTCTCGCTCGACTATCTGCCAGGCCAGGGAACCGAGCTGAGAATCAACGGCGCACTTCAAGGTCCGCCGATTCCCGGCGAGGACCTGTACGACGCGCTCCTGGCAGTGTTCATCGGCGCCCACCCTGCGGACGAACGTTTGCGGCGCGGCCTGCTGGGTTTGCCCCCGGCCCCGTCCTGATCGGGGGTGGCCACGCCTGTGCGGTTGTGCACGCCCCCGCTCAGGCCAGATGCGCGAGCAGCTGCGTGGTGCTGCGCACCCCCAGCTTGCGCAGCAGCCTGGCGCGGTGCATTTCCACCGTGCGCGGGCTCAGGCCCAGCTCGCGGGCGATCTGCTTGCTGGTCAGGCCGTGGGCCAGTTGGGTCACCACCTCGCGCTCGCGCGGGCTCAGGCGCGCGGCCGGCGCCTGCACCGGGCCCAGGGCCTCGAAACACCACACCGCGTGCCGGGCGGGGTCGGTGGCGTCGGCCGCGTGGCCGCGCACCCGGCACCAGATCAGCTCGCCGTCGTGGCGCCGCATCAGGCGCTCGTCCTCGTAGCGGCCGTCGCGCCGCATGCGCGGGTAGCCGCGCTCGCCGGTGCGCTCGAACTCCTGCGGCGACGGATACAGCCCGCTGATCGACTGCCCCACCAGTTCGGTCGTGTCATAGCCGAACAGCTCGCCAAACGCGGCGTTGCAACGGGCGATGAGTCGCTCGCGCGTCACGCACAGCGCGGCGGGCGCCAGCAGAAAGTCGTCCTGATCCGGCATGGTCGGCGGTGAATATACGGTATTCATACCGTATTTCAAAGCCGGGGCCATCCGGCTATCGTGCGGCCCATGAACCTTGCTCATCTGCTGCTCCGCCAGGCCCGGCTCGACCCGGACCGACCCGCCCTCTTTTTCGGCACCACGCCCTGGGCCAGCCACGACCAGTGGGCGCGCCGCGGCCTGGCGCTGGCGCAGCGGCTGCGCGCCGACGGCCTGGACACGGGTGACCGGGTGGTGCTGTTCCTGCGCAACCATCCGCGCTATCTCGAACTGCTGTGGGGCCTGTGGCTGGCCGGCGCGGCGGTGGTGCCGGTCAACGCCAAACTGCATCCGCGCGAGGTGGAGTGGATCGTCGACAACGCGCAGGCCCGCCTGGCCTTCGTCACCGCCGACGTGGCCCCGGGGCCGCTGGCGGGTCTGGCGCGGCAGATCGACATCG
>ERZ761607.1340-NODE-1340-length-31583-cov-5.966125_pt1 | contig 31583 bp, 30 predicted proteins | sample MGYA00511164_ERZ761607 | MGnify/ENA primary metagenome ERZ761607 (study PRJEB28899, sample SAMN02445080) | bioreactor sludge metagenome | biome: EBPR sludge | place: Australia: Brisbane, Thorneside Wastewater Treatment Plant | collected 2011-06-22 ... | reverse complement strand
GGTGGGGGAGGAGGCGGAGGAGTCGGCTCGCCCGGAGGCGGAGTGGACCCGGTCGGAGGCTCGGTGCTGCTCATTGCACGGTGCTCCATTCATCAGTAGGTCATCGGTAGGGCAACGCGGCCGGACGCACGAGTTCGCCGTCGCGTTGCGAACGGGGCTGAAGATAGTCCGATTGGGAGCCACGGTGCAGGACGCGCGCGCTCAACCATCGACGTGTGGCGCGAGATCCGCGCGAGCTACCCCCGTGGACACGGGTGGACACTGGGTGCGTGAGCAACCTGGAGGACAAGCCTGACGAGGTGGTCTGCGAGTCCGGCCGTGGCGGCATCGAGGTGATGGCCCCGCGGGACGTCCCCCTGGGCGGTCCGCGCGCGATGACCGTACGGCGCACGCTTCCGCAGCGGGAGCGGTCGCTGATCGGCGCCTGGTGCTTCCTCGACCACTACGGCCCCGACGACGTCGCCGACACCGGCGGCATGAGCGTCGCTCCGCACCCGCACACCGGCTTGCAGACGGTGTCGTGGCTCTTTACCGGCGAGATCGAGCATCGCGATAGCGCCGGTCACCACGCGCTGGTGCGTCCCGGCGAGCTCAACCTGATGACCGCGGGTCACGGGATCAGCCATTCGGAGGTCTCGACCCCGACGACCTCGGTGCTCCACGGCGCGCAGCTCTGGGTCGCGCTGCCGGCCGATGCGCGCGACGGTCGGCCCGACTTCGAGCACTACGCACCGGACGCCGTCACCGGGCCCGGTTGGGAGGCGCGCGTCTTCCTGGGCACGCTGCTGGGCTCCACCTCACCGGTGTCCACAGCCACCCCGCTGCTCGGCGCCGAGCTGCTGATCAGCGGCGGCACCGAGCTACATCTCGATGTCGAGCGCACCTTCGAGCACGGCGTCCTTGTCGACACCGGCGTCGTCTCGATCGGCGAGGTCGAGACCAAGCAGCACCAACTCGCCTACCTTCCACCCGGCTCGCAGCGGCTCTCGATCGACGCCCACACCGACGCGCGGGTGCTGCTGCTCGGCGGGCCGCCGTTCGGTGAGGCGATCGTCATGTGGTGGAACTTCGTCGGCCGCAGCCACGAGGAGGTGGTCGGCTTCCGCGACGAGTGGATGGCCCAGCTCGCCGACGGCCGGTACGACGACGGACGGTTCGGCGTACCGACCGGCAATGACCTGCCGCCGATCCCGGCCCCCGACCTCCCCAACGCCCGGCTCAAGGAGCGCCGCTGACGCGAGTCCGGACCGACTGTCCCCGGCGTGGTCCAAGATGGCCCGCATGGGACCACTGGTCGGTGAGGATGGCGTCGCCCGCTGCCCCTGGGGCGGTGGGCCGGGCGTCATGCGCGACTACCACGACACCGAGTGGGGCAACCGCGTGCGCGGCGAGTCGGCCTACCTCGAACGGCTGACCCTGGAGGCCTTCCAGTCCGGCCTGTCGTGGTCGACGATCCTCCACAAGCGCGAAGCCTTCCGCGAGGTGTTCCTCGGCTTCGACGCCGACGCGATCGCGGGGTTCGGCGCCGACGACGAGGCCCGGCTGATGGGCGATGCCCGGATCGTGCGCAACCGCGCCAAGATCTCCGCCGCCGTCGTCAACGCGCGCGCCACGGTTGCGCTGCGCGACGCCGAAGGGCTGGAGGCGCTGGTGCTCTCCTTCGCTCCCGATCCGCCACCGGCGCCCACGACCACCGAGGAGATGCAGACGACCTCGCCGGAGTCGGTGGCGCTGTCGAAGGCGCTCAAGAAGCGAGGCTTCGCCTTCGTCGGCCCGACGACGATGTTCGCCCTGATGGAGGCGATCGGCGTCTTCGACCCGCACCTGGCCGGCTGCTTCCGGCGCGGTCAGGAGTCCTGAGCCTGCGCGGCGCCGGAGCTCGCTGACAGGTCTTCGAGCAATGACTCGGCCGGGAGGAGTCTGACCTCGGGTCGGCCGGCGCTGAGCTCCCGCAGCGCCTTGCTGAATCCGACCTTGGCGGCCAGCACGATGTCGGCGCCCGACACGTCGAACCCGGCCTGTGCCAGCGCGGGGAGTTTGTAGTCGTCGAGGTCAGTCAGCACGTCGGCGCGCATCTTTGAGTTGGTCCACTTGGCCTCGGCCACTGCGACGACCTTGGTGCCGTCGACCACGACGACGTCGATCTCCTCGCTGAACCGCTCCTTGGCCCGGCGCAGCGGGTGCAGTGCGCTTCCCCACCAGGAGCCGACCACTGGTGCCAGGTCTCGGTGTTCCTGCCGCATCCATTCCGCCACGACCCGCTCGAAGGTTTGCCCAACGTGTTCGGGGAGGAAAGGCATGACCCGTCGACGCATGAAGGCACCCGGGTCCGCACCTGCTTCGAGCTCGCCCTGGTACGGCTCGACGAACCGGAACCAGAATCGGATGAAGTCGTCGTCGCACCGCCATCGACTCGCGCCGCGCGACCGCGGCTTGCCGCCGATCGGCTCGTAGCGGGACACCAGTTGGAGGCTTTCGAGCGTCTGGAGATAGGGGCTCAGCTCGCGCGACTCGAGTCTGAGATCCGTCGCGATCTCGGTGGCGAGGGCAGGTTTGACCGCCAACGACGAGAGGATGGAGAAGTACATCGCAGGCTCTCGAAGCTCACTTGCGATGACGGTGCGCGGCTCGTTGAACAAGGCGCCGTTCGGGTCGAGGACGGTGCGGGTCACGGCATTCAGCAGGTTGTCGGCGTCGAGCGCCTTGAGGTATCGCGGCATGCCACCTGAGATCGCGAAGTGCGTGAGCTCCTCTACGTGGCCCTGACGCTCACGCCGCTCACCCATGAGTTGACGGGCGTGCGCGAACCCCAGTGGCCTGACCGCAAACGGGACCAGGCGCCCATGCAGGGGGTTCTTCTCGGCGAGCAGTTCCTCCATCACGGCGATCGTGGAGCCTGCCAGGACGAGCTTGATCTGGGAGGAGTCGCGCTCCTGTTCCATGACCGCCTGGATGGTCGTGAGGTTGGCTTGCTGCTCGGCGGTGCTCGTTCCCAACAGGTACGGCAACTCATCGATGACCACGAGGGTTTTCTGTTCTCGTGCCAGGCGGAAGAGCGTCGTGAAGAGCGCGGCAATGTCGTCCAGCTGAGGACGAAAGCCGATCACCTCTTCCAGGTCACGAGCGATGCGCTGCAGCTGGAGGCCCTGTGACACCCGGTCCGCGACCAGGATGACGGCGGGCTTGCCATCCGCGAGCCGACGAAAGAGCCAGCTCTTGCCCACGCGCCTGCGGCCCCAGATCGCCAGCGGTTCCACGCTGGAATCCGCCCACCATGCCTCGAGTCGGGCCAACTCCCTCGTCCGATTGCGGAACTGGGACTTGGCCGACCACGAGTAGATCTCCGATGCCATGCTCACAGGATAATCTAAATTTGCCTAATTACGATTCTCTTAACATACGCCGGAGCTACGTCGCTCGTGTCTGGTTCAACCCGGACCGTCACCCTCCTACTACCGTGCAGCCGTGACCTCGCGCATTCACGCGTTCGGCGACGACGCCCTCGGTAGCCACGATGCGGTCGGCCTCGTCGAGGAGCTGCATTCCGGCCGGGTCTCGGTCGCCGAGGTCGTCGAGGCCGCGATCGCGCGGGCCGAGCGGGTCCAGCCCGTAATCAACGGCATCGCCTACGCGGCCTTCGACCGGGCCGGCGCCGAAGCCCGCAATCCCCGCCCGGGCTACTTCGCCGGTGTCCCGACCTGGGTCAAGGACAACGTGGACGTCGCCGGGATGCCGACGATGCAGGGCGCTGACGCCTGGACGGCGATGCCGGCGAAGCAGGACGGCGACTTCGCCCGATGTACCTCGCCACCGGGCTGGTGCCCCTGGGCAAGAGCCGGTTGAGCGAGTTCGGGTTCTCACCCAGCGTCGAGCACCCGCGGCTCGGCCCGGTGCGCAGCCCTTGGGACCCGCGGCGTACGGCGGGCGCCAGCTCGGCCGGCTCCTCGGCGATGGTCGCGGCGGGCGTGGTCCCGATCGCGCATGCCAACGACGGCGGTGGCAGCATCCGGATCCCCGCGAGCGTCAACGGTCTGGTGGGGCTCAAGCCGACCCGGGACCGGCTGGCGCAGGACGCGATGCTGCGCCAGATGCCGGTGCGCATCGTCAGTGACGGCGTGGTGACCCGCAGCGTGCGCGACACGGCCGCGTTTTTCCGGGAGGCCGAGAAGGTCTATCGCGGGCTGCACCTGCCCCCGATCGGCGACCTCACCCGACCGGGGCGCGGGCGGCTACGGGTCGGCGTACACACGCAGGGCATCGGCCGCGGCGCCAGCCCCGAGGTCACCGAGCTCACCCTCACGACCGCGGCGTTGCTCGAGGAGCTCGGTCACCGCGTCGAGGAGGTGGGGACGCCCGTGGACGCGTCGTTCCGGGACGACTTCCTCCTCTACTGGTCGAGCATGGCCTTCTTCTTACTCCGCGGTGGGCGCCGCCTCCACGGCAGCTCATGGGCGCCGGAGCGGCTCGACCACATCACCCGCGGCCTGGCCGCGCACGCGCGACGCCATCTGCACCGGATGCCCGGCGCGATCCGCCGGCTCCGACGCAGCCGTCGGGTGACCGAGGAGCTGTTCGGCCGTTACGACGTCGCACTCACGCCCACGCTGGCGACCGAGACCCCCGAGCTCGGCTGGCTCGACCCGACCCAGGAGTTCGACCTGGTCATGGACCGGATCATGGACTGGGTGGCTTTCACGCCGCTCCAGAACGCCACCGGCGACCCGGCCATCTCGCTGCCCTTGGCCACCACCCGGACCGGCCTGCCGCAGGGGATGATGTTCGCCGCCGCCGCGGGTCGCGAGGCGACCCTGATCGAGCTCGCCTACGAGCTCGAGGAGGCGGTCCCGTTCGCCCGGATCCAGGGCTGACCGAGGCCGCTTCGCGGCAATTTCAGCGAGACCCTGAACGCTGTGTAGAGTTCTCCGTCGGTGTCACCCACCAGCCCCTTTAGCTCAGTCGGCAGAGCGTCTCCATGGTAAGGAGAAGGTCTACGGTTCGATTCCGTAAAGGGGCTCTGGCACAGCCACGGTGCCGAGAGTGTGCGCGAGTACGCTCGAGGTCAGGGGCCGTGTCCCCGCGGCGGGGTAGCTCAGGTGGTTAGAGCACACGGCTCATAATCGTGGTGTCGCGGGTTCGAATCCCGCCCCCGCTACAGCGCAACAGACGACGTACCAAGACCCAGAGGACTGACCGTGGCCAGCAAGAGCTCCGACGTTCGCCCCAAGATCACGCTCGCGTGTGTCGAGTGCAAGGAGCGCAACTACATCACCAAGAAGAACCGGCGCAACAACCCCGACCGGCTCGAGATGAAGAAGTTCTGCCCTCGCGACCGCAAGCACACGCTGCACCGCGAGACCCGCTGAACGAGCGACCCACAGCGAGAGCCCCGACCGGACCCGTCCGGCGGGGCTCCCTCTATGTTGGAGCCATGCCAGTCGACTCCTCGCTCGTCGGCCGGTCCTTCCCGCCCACGGCGGCCTTCGAGGTGACCGAGGACCGGGTCCGGGCCTTCGCGACCTCCACCGGCGGCTCGTACGCCGGCGGCCCGGCACCGGCGACGTTCCCGATCGTGCTGGCCTTCGAGGCGATGAACGCCTTCCTCGAGGCCGAGGCGCTGGACCTGTTCCGCATCGTCCACGGCGAGCAACGGTTCAGCTACGAGCGCCCGGTCGTGCCCGGCGACGTGCTCACGGCGACGCTGACCGTGGCCAGCCTCCGCCAGATCGGCGGCAACGACATCATCGGCACGACGAGCGAGGTCACCGACGCCGACGGCGCGCTGGTGTGCGCGACCAGCGCCACCCTCGTGCACCGGGGGGCCGACGCCCCATGACGAACAGGGCCAGCCTCGACACCAGGACCTTCTCGATCACCCGCGCCGACCTGGTCGCGTACGCCGAGGCGAGCGGTGATCACAACCCGATCCACCAGGACGAGCAGGTGGCCCGCAGCGTGGGGCTGCCCGGCGTCATCGCCCACGGCATGTACACCATGGCGCTCGCGGCGCGGGCGGTCGCGGACTGGTTCCCCGGCGCCGAGTTGATCTCGATCGGCTGCAAGTTCACCGCGCCGGTCGTCGTACCTGCCGAAGGCGCCGTCGAGGTCGAGGTGGCCGGCGAGGCCAAGGAGCCGGTCGACGGCCTGACGACGATCGCGCTGACGGTGACCTCGGGCGGACAGAAGGTCCTCGGGATGCCCAAGGCCGTCGTCCGCGCCGATGACTGAGCGGCTCGCCGAGCACACCACGCTCCGGCTCGGGGGCCGGGCCCGCGCCTGGCTGCGCGCGACCTCCGAGCAGGGGCTGATCGACGCCCTGGCCGCCACCGAGGGACCGGTGCTGGTGCTCGGGGGCGGCAGCAACCTCGTGGTCGCCGACGAAGGTTTCGACGGGACGGTCGTCGAGATCGCCACCAGCGGCGTACGCGAGGATGTCGAGGGCGATGACCCCACCTGCGGAGGCGTCCTGGCGACGGTCGCGGCAGGGGAGGAGTGGGATGCCTTCGTCGCGCGGGCCGTCGGCAGCGGCTGGGTCGGCGTCGAGGCACTGGCCGGCATCCCTGGTCGGGTCGGCGCCACCCCGATCCAGAACGTCGGCGCCTACGGCCAGGAGGTCGCGCAGACGATCGCCCGGGTCCGGGTCTACGACCGGGTGCTCCGGGGCGTGCGCACCTTCGCCGCCGCCGACTGCGGCTTCGGCTACCGCACTTCGCGGTTCAAGCACGACCCCGACCGGCACGTCGTCCTCGACGTGACCTTCCAGCTCCGCCAGGGGGCGCTCGGCGCCCCGGTGACCTACGCCGAACTGGCACGGACGCTCGGCGTTGAGGTCGGTGGCCGGGCGCCGCTGGCCGACGTGCGGGAGGCCGTCCTGGGGTTGCGCCGGGCCAAGGGGATGGTGCTCGATCCCGCCGACCACGACACGTGGAGCGCCGGCTCGTTCTTCACCAACCCGGTCGTCGAGCCGGCCCGCGTGCCCGACGGCGCACCGGCCTGGCCCGCCGCCGACGGGCTGGTCAAGACCAGCGCCGCATGGCTGATCGAGCACGCGGGGTTCGCGAAGGGGTACGGCAATGGTCCCGTCTCGCTGTCGACCAAGCACACCCTGGCCCTCACCAACCGCGGTGGCGCCACCACGGACCAGCTGCTGGCCCTGGCGCGCGAGGTCCGAGACGGCGTCGAGGCGGCGTACGGCATCTCGTTGGTCAACGAGCCGGTGCTGGTCGGCTGCGAGCTCTGAGCGACCGCCGCGGGTCGCCGAAGCCGACTGTGCACCGTTGCCGGCAGCTGGTGCCGACGATGCTCGGCAGATAGACGAATGGTGCCGAGTCGGCTCGGATTTTGGTCGACTGTCTACCGAAATCCGAGGCCCCGGTTCCGCCTGCGGCCCTAGAAACTCGTGCTGTTGAACGTCGCGATCAGGGCGGCCACGCCGGCGATCATCAGCGCGCCAAGGAGTGTGGTGACGATGCCCATCCACATCCCCGCCTGGGCGGCGCCCGGGTTGCGGTAGGTCCCCGGGAACCGCCGGATCTCGCGCCGCGCCCGCGCCCCGACGACCCACGCGAACGGCGCGCACAGCACGCCCGGCAACGTGACCAGGCAGGTGAACGGGGCGGCGGTGATCGCGATGACCGAGATGATGCCGAGCACCAGCGATGCGGTCGCGCCCGTATGGGACAGCGTCGGGGCGTAGGTCATGGCGTACGCCGGCGCGGGCTGCCACGACTGCTGCCACGGCTGCTGACTGGGTTGCTGCCACTGGGGAGCCGGCGTCGGAGCGCTGTACGGCGTTGTGGGTGGCGCGACCGGGGCGACCGGGGTCGGGAGCGGTGTGATCGGAGCGGTCTCCTCGGGCTCGGTCACAGCTCAGAGGATGCCAGGCCGGTCCCAGCACGACGTCACGAGAGCCACGTCTCGATGCCGGTCAGCAGCCGCTGGCGTACGTCGGAGGGCGCGGCGGACGCGCGCACCGACATCCGGGCCAGCTCGGCGAGCTGGGTGTCGTCGAGCTCGTGGGCCGCGCGCATCGCGGCGTACTGGCCGAGCAGCCGGGAGCCGAAGAGCAGCGGGTCGTCGGCCCCGAGCGCCACGGTGGCGCCGGCCTCGAGGAGGGTGGGGAGGGGCACGGAGGTGAGGTCGGAGTAGACGCCGAGCGCCACGTTGGAGACCGGGCAGACCTCCAACGCGACGCCGTCGCGCACGATCCGCTCGAGGAGGGCGGGGTCCTCGGCCGAGCGGACCCCGTGTCCGAGCCGCCCCGCATGCAGGGCGTCGAGGCATTGGGTGATGTGCGCCGGCCCGAGCAGCTCGCCGCCGTGCGGCACCAGTCGAAGTCCGGCTCGCTCGGCGATCCGGAAGGCGCTCGCGAAGGCGGCGGTCATCCCGCGGCGCTCGTCGTTGGACAGGCCGAACCCGACCACGCCACGGCCGGCGTACTGCGCCGCGAGCCGGGCCAGGGTGCGCGCGTCCAGCGGGTGCCGGGTGCGGTTGGCGGCGATGACGACCGCCATGCCCAGCCCGGTCTCGCGCGAGGCCGCTGCCACCGCGTCGAGCACCAGGTCGGTGAAGGCGGTGATCCCGCCGAACCGGGCGGCGTACCCGCTCGGGTCGACCTGGATCTCCAGCCAGCCTCCGCCGTCCGCGACGTCGTCCTCGGCGGCCTCGCGCACCAGCCGTCGGACGTCGTCCTCGGTGCGGAGCACCGATCGGGCGACGTCGTAGAGCCGCTGGAACCGGAACCAACCCTTCTCGTCGGCCGCCGAGAGCTGCGGAGGCCACTGGGAGACCAGCTGGTCGGGCAGCCGGATGCCGTCGCGCTCGGCCAGCTCGAGCAGGGTGGCATGCCGCATGGAGCCCGTGAAGTGCAGGTGCAGGTGCGCCTTCGGGAGTTCGCGGAGGGAGCGGCTGCTACCCAACCAGCTGCTCCCCGGCCGGCTTCTCTCCAGTCAACTTCTCCGCGGCGGCCAGCCGGGCGCAGGTCGCGACCACCCGGGTCGCCAGCTCCACCTCGGCCGGCTCGGGGAACGTGGGCGCGAGGCGGATGTTGCGATCGTGCGGGTCGGCGCCGTACGGGAACGACGACCCCGCCTGGGTCAGGGCCACGCCGGCGCCCTTGGCCAGCTCGATCACCCGCGCCGCCGTGCCGTCCAGGACGTCGAGGCTGATGAAGTAGCCGCCGGTCGGCTCGGTCCACCGGGCGATGTCGAGGCCGCCGAGCTGCTCGCCGAGGACGTCCAGCACCGACTCGAACTTGGGCGCGATGATCTCGGCGTGCCGCTTCATGTGGTCGCGGACACCCTGCGGCGAGCCGAAGAACTGCGCGTGCCGCAACTGGTTGAGCTTGTCGGGACCGATGGCACCCTTGCCGAGATGGCCGGTGTACCACGTCACGGTCTCGACCGAGCCCGCCAGGAACGCCACGCCCGCGCCGGCGTAGGTGATCTTGGACGTCGAGGCGAACATGATCGGTCGGTGCGGGTGCCCCGCCGCGGAGGCGAGCGAGAGGATGTCGGCGCTCTTGGCCTCGGCTTCGGTCAGGTGGTGGAACGCGTAGGCGTTGTCCCAGAAGATCTTGAAGTCCGGCGCCGCGGTGGCCATCGAGGCCAGTCGCTCGGCCACCTCCTGGCTGCAGATCGAGCCGCTCGGGTTGGCGTACGTCGGCACCACCCAGATGCCCTTCACCGACGGGTCCTTGGCGGCGAGCTCGGCCACCGCGTCGGGGTCGGGGCCGTCATCGTTCATCGGGACGGTCACCATCTCGATGCCGAACCACTCCAGCAGCGTGAAGTGCCGGTCATAGCCGGGGACCGGGCAGATGAAGCGGACCTTCTCCTCCTGGCCCCAGGGGCGCTCGCTGTCGACGCCGCCCTTGAGCCACAGGTCGGTGAGCACCTCACGCATCATCACCAGGCTGGAGTTGCCACCGGCGACCACCTGTTCGGGCTCGACCCACAGCAGGTCGGCGAACATGGCCCGCAGCTCGGCGATGCCCTCGAGGCCGCCGTAGTTGCGGGTGTCGACGCCGGCCTGGTCGGTGGTGCCGTGGGGCAGGCCGAGCAGCGCGTCGGAGAGGTCGAGCTGGGCGGAGGCGGGCTTGCCACGGGTCAGATCGAGCTTGAGCCCCCGGCCCTGGAGCTCGGCGTACGCGGCCCGCTCCTGCGCGAGGAACTCGGAGAGCTCCTCGGGGGAACGAACGGCTAGGGGCGTGCGTTCTAGGCTCTGCGAGGTCACGGGCCCATGCTCCCAGAGGACGGGAGTCGAGGTCCCAGACGGGTGCGAGTTCGACTCGGGTCGGGCAAGCACCGTAGACTCCCCGTTTGGTGGTTTCCCACAGGCTTTGCCATGCCCTGGCAGATGTTTCGGGACCCAACCACTTAGGGCACTAGCTCAACTGGCAGAGCATCGGTCTCCAAAACCGAAGGTTGGGGGTTCAAGTCCCTCGTGCCCTGCAAGGCAAGCACCTACCACGACAGACGAGGATCGAGGCGAGCAGCGTGACGGACAGCAAGGCGGTTCGCGGACCGCGCGAGCGCGGGTCCGACAAGCGCACGAGCATCCCCACCTTCTACCGGCAGGTCGTGGCCGAACTCCGCAAGGTGGTCTGGCCGACTCGCGACCAGCTCGTCACCTACTTCATCGTGGTGATGGTCTTCGTGCTGATCATGATGGCGATCGTGTCGCTGCTCGATCTCGGGTTCGGCAAGCTCGCCTTCGAGATCTTCGACGGCCCCGACGCCGGTTAGTCACCACTAGCCCGCCCGCAGCCGGCAGCACCGGCCATCGACCGCGGCCCGCGAGCCAACCCCAGCAAACAGTGATGGAGCACCACGTGTCCGAGCAGTACGACGAGCCGACCGGCGAGGAGGGCCTCGAGCCCGGCCAGAGCCCCGACCCCGAGCTCGAGGACCAGTACGGCGAGCCCAACGACGGGCCGGACGTCGAGGACGACGCGCGACTCGACGCCGAGTTCACCGACGAGGACTCCGACGACGAGATGGGTCTCGACGACACCGATGACCTCGGTGCCACCTCGATCGACCTGGCCGAGGCCGAGGGCGACGAGGGTCCGGACTTCGACGAGGCCGACGACTCGGAGGAGAGCGACGAGGCCGACGCCTCCGACCCCCTCGAGGCGTTCCGCCGCGAGCTGTGGGCCAAGCCCGGCGACTGGTTCGTGGTCCACACCTACTCCGGCATGGAGAACCGGGTGAAGTCGAACCTCGAGAACCGCATCATCTCCTTGAACATGGAGGACTACATCCACGAGATCGTGGTCCCCACCGAAGAGGTCGCCGAGATCAAGAACGGCCAGCGCAAGATGGTCAAACGGACCGTCCTGCCCGGCTACGTCCTGGTCCGCATGGACCTCACCGACGAGTCGTGGGCCGCGGTGCGGCACACCCCGTCGGTGACCGGCTTCGTCGGGCACAGCCACCAGCCGGTGCCGCTGAGCATGACCGAGGTCGAGAACATGCTGGCCCCGGCCGTGGTCGCCCGCGCCGAGGCCGAGGCGGTCGCCGCCGGCACTGCCGCGCCCGGCACCGCGACGGCGACGAAGAAGCCGGTCGAGGTGGCCGACTTCGACGTCCAGGACAGCGTCATGGTGGTCGACGGTCCGTTCGCCACGCTGCACGCGACGATCACCGAGATCAACCCCGAGTCCCAGCGCGTCAAGGCGCTGGTCGAGATCTTCGGCCGGGAGACCCCGGTCGAACTCAGCTTCTCGCAAATTCAAAAAGTTTGAGCGGACGGAGCTTGCGACGTCCGGTCAATGACTTTTTGGGTTGAGCAGCGTCGACTCGGATCCGAGCTTGCGAGGAGCCGAGTGACGATGTCGAAACACCCCGCAAGGTCGGCTGGAACTCAACACCCCCGGTGAGCCGGGACAACACAAGAAGTGGCAGAGCGACGTACGAGCGCTCGTCATGACCACACGAAGGAAAGAGAAGGCAGATGCCTCCCAAGAAGAAGATCGCTGCACTGGTCAAGGTGCAGCTCCAGGCCGGCGGCGCGACCCCGGCCCCGCCGGTCGGTACCGCCCTCGGTCCGCACGGCGTCAACATCATGGACTTCTGCAAGGCCTACAACGCCCAGACCGAGTCCATGCGCGGGAACGTCGTTCCGGTCGAGATCACGATCTACGAGGACCGTTCGTTCACCTTCATCACCAAGACCCCGCCAGCCGCCGAGCTGATCAAGAAGGCCGCCGGGCTGAGCAAGGGCTCGGGCGTGCCGCACAAGGAGAAGGTCGGCAAGCTGACCAAGGACCAGGTGCGCGAGATCGCCGCGACCAAGCTCCCCGACCTCAACGCCAACGACATCGACGCCGCGATGAAGATCGTGGAGGGCACCGCCCGCTCGATGGGCGTCACCACGGAGGGGAACTGACATGCAGCGCAGCAAGACCTACCGCGCGGCGGCCGAGACGTTCGACAAGGACGAGCTCTACGCCCCGCTCGCGGCGATCAAGATCGCCAAGACCTCCAGCAAGAAGAAGTTCGACGAGACCGTCGACGTCGTGATGCGGCTCGGGGTCGACCCCCGTAAGGCCGACCAGATGGTGCGCGGCACCGTCAACCTCCCGCACGGCACCGGCAAGACCGCTCGCGTCCTGGTCTTCGCCAACGCCGACAAGGCCGAGGCTGCCCGTGAGGCGGGCGCCGACGTCGTCGGTGGCGACGAGTTGATCGAGAAGGTCAACGGCGGCTGGCTCGAGTTCGACGCTGTGGTCGCGACCCCGGACATGATGGGCAAGGTCGGCCGCCTCGGCCGGGTGCTCGGTCCCCGCGGCCTGATGCCGAACCCCAAGACCGGCACCGTGACCCCCGACCCGGCCAAGGCCGTGACGGACATCAAGGGCGGCAAGATCGAGTTCCGCGTCGACCGGCACGCCAACCTGCACTTCATCATCGGGAAGGCCTCCTTCTCCGAGGTGGCGCTGGCCGAGAACTACGCCGCGGCGCTCGAGGAGGTGCTCCGGCTCAAGCCGGCCAGCTCCAAGGGCCGCTACATCAAGAAGGTGACGGTCTCCACGACCATGGGCCCCGGTGTCCAGGTCGACCCCAACCGCACCAAGAACGTCGCTGTCGAGGACACTGCTGAATAGTTGACCCTCGTGAGTCTCGGCCCCGAGCCCATGGCGACGCTCGCTCCGCTTCGCGGGCTTCGCAGTCGCCATGGCCATGGGGCCGATCACGAGGCGCGCTCGCTCCGCTCGCGAACCACTCCCGGACGGCGCGTCGCGTAAATCAGCGTCGTAGCCACGCGCGCCGCCAATGGCGTGCGCGACACCTTCGCAGCGACGTACGTCGGCGGCTGGAGAAGCCGCGCTGGGATCGGGCCACCGCTGGTCGAGCTTGTCGAGACCGCCGCAGGGTGAGCTGGGTGCCGACCCGCGGTCATCTCGACAAGCTCGATGTGCGGGGCTGCGATTTGGCTCATCGCGCGCGGCGCCCGTACTCTTGACGCCGTAACCAGAGACCGCCGGTCACCCGGGTGCGCAAGCAGCCGGACCGAAGGTTCCGCAGCGATGCGGACGGCCTGCGCAGGGGACAGAGCAGAGGATCCTCCGGATCTATCCACGCCCTGAGCCTGCGCTCGGGGCGTTCGTCTTTCTGCGGGGCCGGTCTCAATCCATGAGAGAAGGAGACCGATGGCGCGGGCAGACAAGCAGGCCGCCGTCGCGGAGATCGTCGACTCGTTCAACGATGCCGCCGGCGCTGTGCTGACCGAGTACCGCGGACTCACCGTCAAGGAGCTGCAGGACCTGCGCCGCTCCCTCGGCGAGCACGCCGACTACGCCGTGGTCAAGAACACGCTGGCGAAGCTGGCCGCCCAAGAGGCGGGCATCTCCGGCTTCGACGAGCTCCTCGTCGGTCCCACCGCGATCGCGTTCCTCAACGGGGACGTCGTGGAGGCCGCCAAGGGGTTGCGTGACTTCGCCAAGGCCCACCCCGCCCTGATCATCAAGGGCGGCTACCTCGACGGCAAGGCCATCGACGCGAAGGAGGTCGCGAAGCTCGCCGACCTCGAGTCGCGCGAGGTGCTGCTGGGCAAGCTCGCGGGCGCGATGCTCGCCTCGCTCAGCCAGGCCGTCTACCTGCTCAACGCGCCGATCGCCCAAGCCGCCCGTCTCGCGGGTGCGCTGCAGGCCAAGGCCGAGCAGGACCCCTCGATCCTCGCTGGTGGAGCCGGTGCTGCCGCTCCGGCTGAGCCCGCCGCAGAGGAGGCCGCTCCCGCGGCCGAGGAGACCACCGAGGAGAGCACCGCAGACAGCACCGAGGAGCCGGCCGCCGAGGTCGCCACCGAGGATGCGTCCACCGAGGACGCTGCTGTCGAGGAGCCGACCGCGGAGGCCACCGAGGCCGCTGAGGCGACCGACGAAGCCTGACCAGGGCTGACCACCACCTAGAGAACCCGACTCGCGGCGTACGCCGCGGGTCACCAAACGGAAGGAACCGCCACCATGGCGAAGCTCAGCACCGACGAGCTGCTCGACGCGTTCAAGGAGATGACGCTGATCGAGCTGTCCGAGTTCGTGAAGCAGTTCGAGGAGACCTTCGGCGTCACCGCCGCTGCCCCGGTCGCCGTGGCCGCCGCCCCCGCCGCGGGTGGTGGCGCTGCTGCCGCCGCCGGCGACGACGCTGCCGACCAGGACCAGTTCGACGTGGTCCTCGAGGCCGCCGGCGACAAGAAGATCAACGTCATCAAGGAGGTGCGCGCCCTGACCTCCCTCGGTCTGAAGGAGGCCAAGGACCTCGTCGAGGCCGCGCCGAAGCCCGTCCTCGAGGGCGTGGACAAGGCTGCCGCCGACAAGGCCAAGGAGGCCCTGGAGGGCGCCGGCGCCACCGTCACCGTCAAGTGACGCTTCTTTGAACCACGTGTGACTCCAGGCAGCTCAGCTGCCTGATGCACGACCGCCGCGGCGGCCGTCCCCAGCTCATGGGGGCGGCCGCCGCAGCGCATTTCGCCAACATCACCCTCCGTAACCTCACCGCCTCCCCGCCGTTGTTACTCATCAGTGCGGGCCGGGTACCACCCGCCCGCCGGAGGGGACCGCGGCGCGCCTGCCTCGGTCGATGGGAGTGCAACAGATGGGTGTGGAGATCAGGATCGAGGGGCTGTCGAAGTCCTTCGGCAAGCAGCTGATCTGGGGTGATGTCACCCTGACCGTGCCGGCCGGCGAGGTCTCGGTGATGCTCGGCCCGTCCGGCACCGGCAAGTCCGTGCTGCTCAAGACCCTGATCGGGCTGCTCAAGCCCGACCGGGGCTCCGTGGTCATCGAAGGCACCGATATCGCGAGCTGCTCGGAGAAGGAGCTCTACGAGATCCGCAAGCTGTTCGGCGTGCTGTTCCAGGACGGCGCGATGTTCGGCTCGATGAACCTCTACGACAACGTCGCCTTCCCGCTGCGCGAGCACACCAAGAAGTCCGAGTCCGAGATCCGCGGCATCGTCATGTCGAAGATGGACCTGGTCGGCCTCCTCGGCGCCGAGGACAAGCTCCCGGGCGAGATCTCCGGCGGGATGCGCAAGCGCGCCGGCCTGGCCCGCGCGCTGGTGCTCGACCCCGAGATCGTCCTCTTCGACGAGCCCGACTCCGGCCTCGACCCGGTGCGTACGGCGTTCCTCAACCAGCTGATCGTCGATCTCAACGCCCAGATCGACGCGACCTTCCTGATCGTCACCCACGACATCAACACCGCCCGGACGGTCCCCGACAACATTGGGCTGCTCTACCACCGCCACCTCGCGATGTTCGGCCCGCGCGAGATGCTGCTGTCCTCGGAGGAGCCGGTGGTGCGGCAGTTCCTCAACGCCCAGCGGGTCGGCCCGATCGGGATGTCGGAGGAGAAGGACGCCGACGAGCTCGAGGCCGAGCGCGGCCAGGAGATGCCACCGCTGCCGCCCATCCCGCTCCAGCTCGAACCCTCCAACGGCATCGCGCGACGCAGCCAGCGCGAGCCCGGCGCCTGGTGTCAGGAGAACGGCGTGACACCGCCGCCGGGGTCGTTCGCCGAGAACATGTCCATGGCCACCGGTGGTCGGTAGGTCGGGCTGACACAGATGGCATCCACGACCGCCACGCGGGTCCTCGCGCCGGTCGGGACCGCAGGCAAGCTGTTCGCCTTCGGGCTCGACGTCGGGCGAGGGCTGTTCCGGCGTCCCTTCCAGACCCGGGAGTTCATCCAGCAGGCCTGGTTCATCGCCTCGGTGACGATCATCCCCACGGCGCTGGTCGCCATCCCCTTCGGCGCGGTCATCGCGCTCCAGGTCGGCGGGCTGATCAAGCAGTTCGGCGCGCAGTCGTTCACCGGCTCGGCGGCGGTGCTGGCGGTGGTGCGCGAGGCCGGCCCGATCGCGACCTCGCTGCTGATCGCCGGCGCGGGCGGCTCGGCGATCGCCGCCGACCTCGGCGCCCGGAAGATCCGCGAGGAGCTCGACGCGATGATGGTGCTCGGCATCGACCCGATCCAGCGGCTCGTGGTGCCGCGGGTGCTCGCCTGCATGCTGGTGTCGGTCTTCCTCAACGGCCTGGTCTCGGTGGTCGGCGTCGCCGGCGGCTACGTCTTCAACGTCGTCCTCCAGGACGGCACACCCGGCGCTTATCTCGCGAGCTTCACCGCGCTCGCGCAGCTACCGGACCTGTGGCAGGGCATGGCCAAGGCGCTGATCTTCGGCCTGATCGCCGCGGTCGTGGCCTGCTACAAGGGGATGAACGCCGCCGGTGGCCCGAAGGGCGTCGGCGATGCGGTCAACGAGTCCGTCGTCATCACCTTCATGCTCCTGTTCGTCGTCAACTTCGTGATGAGCGCGATCTACTTCCAGCTCGTCCCACCCAAGACGGGTTGAGATGGCGAACCTCAAGGCGATCTACGAGCGGCCGGCCGGCTTCCTCGACCAGCTCGGCGGCCAGCTGGGCTTCTACATCCGCGCGCTCGCGTGGACCCCGCGGACGCTCACCCGCTACCGGAAGGAGATCCTCCGGATCCTCGCCGAGACCACTCTCGGGTCGGGCGCGTTGGCCGTGATCGGTGGCACCGTCGGCGTCATCGTCGCCATGTGCTTCTTCACCGGCACCGAGGTCGGCCTCCAGGGCTACGCCGCCCTCAACCAGATCGGGACCGCGGCGTTCTCGGGGTTCGTCTCGGCGTACTTCAACACCCGCGAGATCGCGCCGCTGGTCGCGTCCATTGCGCTCGCGGCCACGGTCGGGTGCGGTTTCACCGCCCAGCTCGGTGCGATGCGCATCTCTGAGGAGGTCGACGCCCTCGAGGTGATGGCGATCCCCTCACTACCGTTCCTCGTCACCACCCGCATCATCGGCGGGCTGATCGCGATCATCCCGCTGTACGTCGTGGGTCTGCTCTCGTCGTACTTCGCGACCCGGCTCGTGGTCACCGGGTTCTTCGGCCAGAGCGCCGGCACCTACGACCACTACTTCAACCAGTTCCTGCCACCCGGTGACGTGCTGTGGTCCTTCGGGAAGGTGCTGGTCTTCGCGGTCGTGGTGATCCTCATCCACTGCTACTACGGCTACAACGCGAGTGGCGGTCCGGCCGGGGTGGGCGTCGCCGTCGGTCGTGCGGTCCGCACCAGCATCGTGGCGATCAACGTGCTCGACCTGCTGCTCTCGATGGCGATCTGGGGCGCCACCACGACGGTGAGGTTGGCCGGATGACCTCTCTCATCTCGGGCCTCACCCGTCAGGCCAAGCTGCTGGGCGTCGTGTTCCTGGCACTCGTGGTGCTCGCCGTCTACCTCACCTATGCGACGTTCAGCAAGAAGTTCGCCGACTACGACGAGGTCACCGTCGAGACCTCCAAGATCGGGCTGCAGTTGCCAGCGCGGGCCGACGTGAAGATCCGCGGCGTGCTGGTCGGCGAAGTCCTCGCCATGGACGCGAACGCCGAGGGCGCCGAGCTCACGCTCGGGATCTACCCGAGCCAGCTCGACACGATCCCCGCGAACGTCACCGCCTCGATCGTGCCGAAGACGCTCTTCGGCGAGAAGTACGTCTCGTTGATCGTGCCGGACGATCCGTCGACCAGCCCGATCCGGGCCGGCGCGACGATCGAGCGCACCCACGTGGCGACCGAGGTCGAGCAGGTGCTGTCCGATCTCTACCCGCTGCTGCGCGCCGTCCAGCCGGCCCAGCTCAACATGACGCTCAACGCGCTGGCCACCGCGCTCGAGGGCCGCGGTGACCAGCTCGGCCAGAACCTCGAGATCCTCGACGGCTACCTCCGACGGCTCAACCCCGAGCTGCCGGCCCTGGTCGAGGATCTCCGCCTCACCGCGCAGGTCTCCGACACGTACGCCGACGTGCTGCCGCAGGTCGGCGACATCCTGCACAACACCGTGACGACGACCGGCACCCTGGAGACCCGCGAGGAGCGGCTGCACGCGCTGCTCGATGACGTCACCGCGTTCTCCGGCACCGCGCAGACCTTCCTCGACGACAACGGCGACAACCTGATCCGGCTCGGCGAGGTCAGCCAGGCGCAGCTGCGGGTGCTGGCTCGCTATTCGACCGAGTTCCCGTGCCTGCTCGGCGGCGTCGTCAATGCCGGCGCGCGGCAGGCCGAGGCGTTTCGCGGCTTCACCCTCCACATCGTCCTGGAGACGCTGCCCAACCAGCCGCGCGCGTACACCGCCGACGACCAGCCGCGCCTCGGCGAGGATCGCGGTCCTGCCTGCCTGCACCTCCCCAACCCGCCCTGGACCCAGGACAACCCCGTCAGCAGGCAGCCCGACTTCGACGACGGTGTCGACTCGCCGCTCGGCAAGGGCACCTCGCGCGCCGCCGCGTCGTACGACGGCGCCGACGGCCGGCTCAGCGGCTACGCCGGCTCGCCCGAGGAGTCGGGTCTGATCTCCGAACTGCTGGCCCCGGCGCTCGGCACCAGCGCCGACCGGGTGCCCGATCTCGGCGGCCTGCTGCTCGGTCCGGTCGTGCGCGGCGCCACGGTGTCCTACGGCGACAGCACCTCGTCGGGGGGTGGCATGCCGTGAAGTTCCTGGACAAGCGGACGGCGGGTGACCTCACCAAGCTGCTGATCTTCATCGTGGTCACCACGCTGGCCACCGGCATCCTGGCGGTGACCATCGGCAACCTGTCCTTCTCCAGCGCTCGCGAGTACAAGGCGGTCTTCACCGACGCGACCGGACTGGTCAAGGGCGACGACATCCGCGTGGCGGGCGTGAAGGTCGGCACCGTCGACGATGTCGCGGTCACCGACCGCACCCGAGCGCTGGTCACCTTCTCCGTCGACGACGCCACCCGGGTGACCGGGGCGACCCACGCGACGATCAAGTACCGCAACCTGGTCGGGCAGCGGTACGTCGCACTCACCCAGGAAGTCGGGGCCACCAGCAGGCTCGCCGACGGGGCTACCATCCCGATGTCGCACACCGCCCCGGCCCTCGACCTCACCGTGCTGTTCAACGGGTTCAAGCCGCTCTTCCAGGCGCTCAGCCCGACCGACATCAACCAGCTGTCCTACGAGATCGTCCAGGTCTTCCAGGGTGAGGGCGGCACGCTCGAGAGCCTGTTGGGCCACACCGCCTCGGTGACCAAGACCCTGGCCGACCGCGACCAGGTGATCTCAGCTCTCGTCGACAATCTCAGTGAGGTGCTCGACCACGTCGCCGACCGCGACACCCAGCTCAACCAGCTGATCACGACGTACCGCACCTTCGTCTCCGGGCTCAACTCCGATCGCGAGGCGATCCTCGGCTCGCTCGACCAGATCTCGCAGCTCTCGGTCGAGACCGCGTCGCTGGTCAAGGGCGTCCGGTCGCCGCTCGTCGACGACCTCGCGGAACTGCGCCAGGTGACCGCCAACATTCAGCGCAACCGCAGCGAGCTCGACCGCGCCCTGCAGGTGATGCCGATCAAGCTCGAGAAGGTCGGCCGGACCGCGATCTACGGCTCGTGGTTCAACTTCTACCTCTGCCAGTTCCAGGGCAAGGTCAAGCTGCCCGGGCTGACCGTCCCGGTGCAGTACAACACCGGCTCCGAGAGGTGTGATCTCGGATGAAACCCTTCCGCGAGCGCAACCCCGTGGTGATCGGAGCGATCAGCCTCGCCGTCATCGCGGTCACCATCCTGGCCGCCTTCCGGGCCCAGGACCTGCCGTTGATCGGCGGCGGCGACACCTACACCGCGGCGTTCAGCGAGGCCGGCGGGCTCAAGCCCGACGACCCGGTGCGGATCGCCGGGGTGCGGGTCGGCAAGGTCGAGTCGATCGAGCTCGACGGCGACCACGTCCAGGTCACCTTCCGGGTCAAGACCGACTCGGAGTTCGGCAAGGAGACCGCTGCGTCGATCCGGGTGAACACCCTCCTCGGCGCGATGTACCTCGCGCTCCAGCCGGCGGGCTCCGGCCAACTTGCGGCCGGGTCCGAGATCCCCGTCGAGCGCACCAGCTCGCCGTACGACGTGGTCGAGGCCTTCTCGGGACTCGCCGACACCGCCGACAAGATCGACACCGACCAACTGGCCACGTCGCTGACCACGCTGGCCGACCTGACCCGCAACACCCCGGAGGAGTTCCGGGCCGCGCTGTCCGGGGTCTCCCGGCTCTCGGCCGACATCGCGGCGAAGAACGAGCGGATCGGCGAGCTGCTGACCAACCTGCATCGCGTCTCGACCGTCCTCAACGACCGCGACGAGGACATCGTCGACCTGATGAAGCAGTCCGACACGCTCTTCCGGGCGCTGGTCGCGCGGCGCGACGCCGTCCACGACCTGCTCGTCTCGACGTCCACGCTGTCCAAGGAGCTCAGCGCCCTGGTCAAGCAGAGCCGGGCCGACCTCGGTCCCGCGCTGGCCCAGCTCGACGACGTGGTCGGCATCCTCAACAAGAACGAGGACAACATCGACAACGGACTGCGGCTGATGGCGCCGTTCTACCGCGTCTTCGCCAACACTCTCGGCAACGGTCCGTGGTTCGACACCTACATCCAGAACATGCCCCCGGTCCCCGACCTGGCCAACGGCGGTGGGGTCGGATGAGCGGCCGGCTCGGAACGGCGAAGCGCCTCGTCGTGCCGTTGGTGATCCTCGCGCTGGTCGCCGCGGCCGGCTGGACGATGTTCCGCGGCGGTGACCAGCAGAAGACCCTGACCGCACACTTCCCGCGAACCATCTCGATCTACGAGGGCAGCGAGGTCAAGGTGCTCGGCGTCGGGATCGGCAGCGTCGACAAGGTGACGCCCTCCGGCACCGAAGTCGTCGTGGAGATGCACTACGACCCCGAGGTCGACCTGCCCGCCGACGCCAAGGCGGTGATCGTCGCGCCCTCGATCGTGGGCGACCGCTACGTGCAGATCACCCCGGTCTACGAGAGCGGCCCCACGCTCGCCGACGGGGCCACTCTGAGGACCGAGGACACCTCGGTGCCTCTCGAGCTCGACCAGATCTACTCCAGCCTCGACGACCTCAACGTCGCGCTCGGCCCGAACGGCGCGAACAAGAACGGCGCGCTCTCGGACCTGCTCGACGTGACCGCCGACAACTTCGGAGGCCAGGGCGCCCAGCTCCACCAGACGATCGAGGACTTCAGCGCCTTGAGCCAGACCCTCGACGACAACAAGGACGAGCTGTTCGGCTCGGCCCGGGAGCTCGAGGGGTTCATCAACACGCTGGCGACCAACGACCAGACCGTCCGGCAGTTCAATCAGGCGCTGTCCGGCGTCTCCGATCTCCTGTCGGGGGAGAAGGAGGAGCTGGCTGCCGCGCTGCACAACCTGTCAGTCGGCCTGGGCGACGTCGCGACGTTCGTCCGTGAGAACCGCGACATCCTCGGCAAGAACATCCAGCACATCAACCGGGTGGCCAAGGTGCTGGTCAAGCAGCGCGAGGCGTTGGACGAGACGCTCACCGACGCCCCGCTCGCACTCAACAACCTGGCGCTCGCCTACAACCCCCAGGCCGGCACCCTCGACACCAACGCCAACCTCGGCGAGCTGGTCAACCAGATCGGATCCGACCCGGCCACCCTCGTGTGCGGCTTCCTCGGCCAGGCCGACAAGAGCGGCCAGCTGTGCAACCTGGCCAGCCAGGTGCTCAAGCGCTCGGCACCCTTCGGCACCGGGTCGTCGTACGGGCAGCCCTTCGACCAGTCGCTCGGTGGCCTCGTGGAGGTGGCCCCGTGAACCCAGTGACCGCCTGGCCGCGCCGCCTCCGCCTGTTTCTCGGCCTCCTGCTCGGGAGCGTGGTGCTGTCCGGTTGCGACTTCGACGTCTACTCCCTGCCGCTGCCGGGAGGCACCGACGTCGGCGATCACCCGATCGAGGTGACCGTCCAATTCGCCGACGTCCTCGACCTGGTGCCGAAGTCGACCGTCAAGGTGAACGACGTCAGCGTCGGACAGGTCAAGACCATCGAGCTCCAGGGCTACCACGCCAACGTGACGCTCGAACTGCGCAAGGACACGTTGCTGCCCGACAATGCGGTCGCCGAGATCCGGCAGACCAGCCTGCTCGGCGAGAAGTTCGTCTCGCTCTCCGCGCCCGAGACGGGGGCCAGCGACGCGCTCCTCAAGAGCGGCAGCGTCATCCCGCTCGAGCGGACCGGCCGCAACCCCGAGGTCGAGGAGGTGCTCGGCGCGCTGAGTCTGATCCTCAACGGCGGCGGGGTGGCGCAGCTCAAGACCATCTCCCAGGAGCTCAACAAGGCCGTCACCGGTCGCGAGGGCGACGTCCGCTCGGTGCTCACCCAGCTCGACACGTTCAGCGGCACCCTCGACACCAACAAGGCCCAGATCGTCGATGCCATCGAGGCACTCAACCGGCTCGCGGTCTCGGCCCACGAGCAGGAGGGCAACATCGACGCCGCCCTCGACGAGCTGCCCTCGGCCCTCACCAGCATCGACGGGCAGCGACAGGACCTGGTGCGGATGCTGCAGGCGCTCGACCAGCTCTCCGGCGTCGGCGTCCGGGTGATCCAGGCATCGAAGACCGCGACCGTCGACTCACTGCGCCAGCTGCAGCCGGTGCTCAACCAGCTGGCCGCGTCGGGCGACGACCTGGTCAAGGCCTTCAACGTCTTCTACGCCTACCCGTTCGTCGACGAGGTGGTCGGTCGCGACCCGCAGGTGGCCCGCAACCTGCACATGGGCGACTACACCAACCTCTCCATCACCCTCGAGGTCGACCTGACCAAGCCGGGGCTGCCGACCGACCCGAGCGACGTACTCCCGACCCAGCTCGACCCCGGGCCGCTGGTCCAGGACGTGCTGGCCTGCATCACCAGCGGCAGCCTGAGCAGCGCCGTCTGCCAGCGGGTGCTGGCCACCCCCGAGGCACTGCTCAAGCTCAAGCAGGTCTGCCAGGAGCCGGGCAACCGCCAGAAGACGGTCTGTGTGCTGGTCAACACCGTGCCAGGGCTCCCCGCGGTGCCCGGGCTGCCGGGCGCCAGCGCCGGCAGCGATCCGCTCGGCGACCTGGGTGACGCCGTGGGCGGTGTCGTCGGGGGCCTCGGCGGCCTGGGCCGCACCGCGCCATGGCCGGACGCCGCACACGGCGGCCCGACGATGGCGCAGCTTCAGTCGGTCTACGACCCGTCGTTGGTCAACCTGCTGGTGCCCCAACTCGTGACGGGGAAGACGCCGTGATCACCCGCCGTACCAAGGCTCAGCTCGTGGTCTTCGTGGTCATCACGCTGCTAGGTGTCACCTTCGTGGGCGCTCGCTACGCGCACCTGGACCGCGCTTTCTATGACGACGACTACACCGTGACCGTCCAGCTCTCCGACTCCGGCGGCATCTTCGCCGGCGGTGAGGTGACCTATCGCGGCGTCGGGGTGGGGCGGGTGAGCAAACTCGAACTCACCGATGAGGGCGTGGATGTCGCGCTCGACGTCGAGAACTCCTACGACGAGATCCCCGCCGACACCCTGGCCGTGGTCGGCAACCGGTCGGCGGTCGGTGAGCAGTACGTCGAGCTCCAGCCGCAGCGCGCCGAGGGCCCCTACCTCCACGAGGGGTCGGTCATCGAAGCGCGACACACCAAGCTGCCGATCGCCACCGACGCGTTGCTCACGCACCTGTCCGAGACGGTCGGGTCGGTCGACCCGGACTCGCTCGCCACCACCGTCGACGAACTGGGCGCCGCCTTCGCCGGCAGCGGCGAGGACCTGCAGCAGATCATCGACTCCGGCAACTCCTTCATCGGCACCGCCAACGACAACTTCGACCTCACCACCGACCTGATCCGCGACAGCAACACCGTGCTGCACGGGCAGATCGCGTCCGAGTCGGCGATCCGCAACTTCAGTGCGCAACTCCAAGCGTTCAGCAGCGTGCTCGCCGGCGCCGACCCCGATCTGCGCGACCTCATCGACACCGGGGGTGTCGCGGCCACCCAGCTGCGGACCTTCCTCGAGGACAACCGCGTCGAGCTCGGCGATCTCATCAACAACCTGGTCACCACCGGCGACATCGTGGTCAAGCACCTCGACGGCATCAAGCAGGTGCTCGTCCTCTACCCCTACGTCGTCGAGGGCGGCTTCACCGTGGTCTCCAAGACCCGCGAGACCGGGCTGTACGACGCCCACTTCGGTCTCGTCCTCACCACGCAGCCGGTCTGCCACCAGGGCTACCAGGGCACCGACACCCGGCCTCCGCAGGACGGCTCGAACCGGCCGATGAACCTCGACGCCCGCTGCACGGAGGACGCGTCGCACACCAGTGCCCGCGGCGCCCAGCACGCCGCGGAGCGAGCCCCGGCGGCCTACACCGACCAACCGGTCGTGGCCGCCTACGACCCGGCCACCGGCGAGCTGACCTGGGGAGACCCGGCCGCGCGCGGGGACGGTGGCCACCGATCGACGGGTACCACCACCCCGTCCACCCGAGAAGAGGAGTCCTGGAGATGGCTGTTCCTCCAGCCGTTGACGTCGCCCCAGTCGTGACGTCGACGACCGAACCGCAGACCGAGCCGTTGGTCGATCCGACCGGCGCCGGGGCCCCCCCGAGTGCTGCCCCGCGTCCGGCGCGGACCCTGCGGCTGGCGCTGCTGGTCGCGCTGCTGGCGCTCCTGCTCGCCGGCACCGCGGCGGTCGTCCACCTCGCCTCCACCCGCCCGGTGCCGGCGCTGGGCATCCAGGGCGAGCAGGCAGCGCTGCAGTCCGAACGTGAGTCCGCGATGGCCCAGGCCGAGCAGTTCCTGCTCCGTATCAACACCTACGGGCCGGAGTTGCTGGAGGGCGAGACGATGCCGCAGTACCGCGACCTCGTCGAGGAGGTCATCACCGCCAAGTTCGCCGCCGACTTCGAGAAGAACGCGCCGTTGGCCGAGGCCACGGTCAAGCAGGCCGGCGTCGGTCGGAGCGCGCAGGTCTACAGCACCGGCGTCTCGGCGATCGACGACGACTCCGCCACCGCGCTGGTGGCGGGCTCCTTCACCCAGTCCTACCCGGCCAGCCAGGGGTCGAAGGAGCGTGTCGACACCGAGCCCGCGCCGTTCCGGGTCCAGGTGAGCCTGGTCAAGATCAAGGGGCAGTGGCTCGTCGACGACTTCACCCCGCTCACCGGCGACACGCAGGACCAGCCCGGTGGCGGCCAGCAATCCGGCGGGCTCGGCTCCACCCCGACCCAGGGAGCGACCCCGTGATCCCCACCGTGACCGGCGCCGCCACCCGTACCACGAGCTCGGCTGCGGCCCCCACCTGGTACGACCTGCTCGGCGTCGAGGTCGACGCCGGCGCCGACGAGATCCGGACCGCATGGAAGTCGGCCATCGCCGACCTCGACCCGGGAGATCGTCGGTTCCGCGTCCTCAACGAGGCTGCCGAGGCACTGCTCGACCCGGCCCGGCGGGCGGCGTACGACGACACGCTCGAGCCGACGGTGGCTGAGGTGCGAGGCGCGCCAGCGGCGAGCCTCGAAGCCTCCCAAGCCGAGGCAGCCGTGCCGACCAGGGCCCGACGCCCGGTGCCCGCGTGGTTGCTGGCCGCGCTCGCCGTCCTCGTGGCGCTGCTGGTGGCGGCCGCCGGCTACCTCGCGACCCAGCCCTCCGACGCAGCCATCGCCGACGGCACCGGCGAGGCGCAGGGCGCGGCGGAGCAGGCGGTGACCACGATCCTGTCCTACGACTACCGCCACCTCGACCAGGACCAGGCGGCTTCGGGCGAGCTGATGACGCCGGCGTACCGGAAGAAGTACGACGCCCTGTTCTCTCAGATCGCCGCCAACGCGCCGGACCTCAAAGCCGTGGTGACCGCGCAGGTCGTGGCCTCCGGGATCGTCCGGTCGGGGGAGGACCGGGTGCAGGTGCAGATCTTCGTCAACCGCCCGACGCTGCGCAAGGACCTGACCGAACCCCAGGTCTACCGCGACCAGGTGGTGCTCACCATGGAGCGCTCCGGAGACCAGTGGTTGGTCGACGACATGGACACCAACAATCTCGGATCTTGACCCTCGTGAGTTTCGGACCCGAGCCCATGGCGACGCTCGCTCCGCTTCGCGGGCTTCGCAGTCCATCGTGGCCGCCGGACAGTCGCGGGCGCGGGCTTCGCCGGATGGGCGCGCTCGCTCCGCTCGCGAACCACTCCCGGGCGAGGTGTCACGAGAGGCATCGTCGTAGACGTCGGCGCCGCCAACGAATTGGGCGACACCCTGGCGCTCGGCGTTTGCATCGGCGCAGGTCAGCGCGGGTGTGGACCGCGCCACGCCCCCAGAATCGGCCCGAAGTGCTTGACCTGAGCCTCGGCAGCACCGACACTCGGTGAACGCCATAGGGATCAGCCGTGGCGCGGTCTTGATGGCTGCCCGCTGATCGGCTATCGTAGGTCCTTGCGCCTGCCCTCAAATGCGCTTCGCTCTGCCCGGAAGGGCGATTCAGTGGTGGTCGGGCCGCATCTCCGCTCACGAGCCCGCATGAGGACAACTCTTGGCCGCGCGCACCGCCTCCCGCACGTCCGCACATAGCAACTCCCGCCGCATCTCCTTCGCGAAGATCCACGAGCCGCTCGAAGTCCCGCAGCTCCTCTCCCTCCAGACCAGCAGTTTCGACTGGCTGATCGGCAACGAGGGCTGGGACCGGACCGTCGAACGACGCCGCGCCGAGGGCGAGGACGTCTCCAGCAAGTCCGGTCTCCAGGAGATCTTCGAGGAGATCTCCCCGATCGAGGACTTCTCCGAGACGATGTCGCTCTCGTTCGAGAACCCGGTCTTCTATGACCCGAAGTACACCGTCGACGAGTGCAAGGAGAAGGACTTCACCTACTCCGCGCCGCTCTACGTCTCGGCGGAGTTCACCAACAACGACACCGGTGAGATCAAGGGCCAGACGGTCTTCATGGGCGACTTCCCGCTCATGACCGACAAGGGCACCTTCATCATCAACGGCACCGAGCGGGTCGTCGTCTCCCAGCTGGTCCGCTCGCCCGGCGTCTACTTCGAGCGCACCGCCGACAAGACCTCCGACAAGGACATCTACACCGCCAAGCTGATCCCCAGCCGCGGTGCCTGGCTGGAGTTCGAGATCGACAAGCGCGACATGGTCGGCGTCCGCCTCGACCGCAAGCGCAAGCAGAACGTCACGGTGCTGCTCAAGGCGCTCGGGATGACCATCGAGGACATCCGCCGCGAGTTCGCCGACCCCAACAGCACCGAGGGCCGGGCCTACGAGTCCATCGAGCTCACGCTCGAGAAGGACCACACCCAGGCCGAGGACGACGCGCTGCTCGACATCTACCGCAAGCTGCGCCCGGGTGAGCCGCCCACACGCGAGGCCGCGCAGACGCTGCTCAACAACTACTACTTCAACCCCAAGCGCTACGACCTCGCCAAGGTCGGCCGCTACAAGGTCAACAAGAAGCTCGGCCAGGCCGAGGCCTTCGACCAGCAGACGCTGACGCTGGCCGACGTCGTCGCGGCCATCCGCTACATCGTGGCCCTGCACGACGGCCAGGCCCAGATCGAGTCCGCCCAGGGCACGATCGAGATCTCGGCCGACGACATCGACCACTTCGGCAACCGCCGGATGCGCACGGTCGGCGAGCTGATCCAGAACCAGCTCCGCACCGGCCTGGCCCGGATGGAGCGGGTCGTCCGCGAGCGGATGACGACTCAGGACGTCGAGGCGATCACGCCGCAGTCCCTGATCAACATCCGTCCGGTCGTCGCGGCGCTGAAGGAGTTCTTCGGCACCTCGCAGCTCTCGCAGTTCATGGACCAGACCAACCCGATCGCCGGGCTGACGCACAAGCGCCGCCTCAACGCGCTCGGCCCTGGTGGTCTGTCCCGTGACCGCGCCGGCATGGAGGTCCGCGACGTCCACCCGTCGCACTACGGCCGGATGTGCCCGATCGAGACCCCTGAGGGTCCCAACATCGGTCTGATCGGCTCGCTCGCCTCGTACGGGCGGATCAACCCGTTCGGCTTCGTCGAGACGCCCTACCGCAAGGTCGAGAAGGGCAAGATCACCGACCAGGTCGACTACCTCACCGCCGACGACGAGGACCGCTACGTCATCGCGCAGGCCAACGCCACGATCGACGACCAGGGCAAGTTCGTCGACGAGCGGGTGCTGGTCCGTCAGCGTGACGGCGAGGTCTCCGAGGTCCTGGCCGACGAGGTCGACTACGTCGACGTCTCGCCGCGCCAGATGGTCTCGGTCGCGACCGCGCTGATCCCGTTCCTCGAGCACGACGACGCCAACCGTGCGCTCATGGGTGCCAACATGCAGCGCCAGGCCGTGCCGCTCATCAAGAGCGACTCGCCGCTGGTCGGCACCGGCATGGAGTACCGCGCCGCGGTCGACGCCGGCGACGTGCTGGTGGCCGAGAAGGCCGGTGTGGTCAAGGAGGTCTCCGCCGAGGTCATCGAGACGATGAACGACGACGGCACCTACACGACGTACCGGCTCAACAAGTTCCGCCGCTCCAACCAGGGCACCTGCATCAACCAGCGTCCGTTGGTGGCCGAGGGCGACAAGCTCGAGGCCGGCAGCCCGCTGGCCGACGGCCCGTGCACCGACAACGCGGAGATCGCGCTGGGCACCAACCTGCTCGTCGCGTTCATGCCGTGGGAGGGTCACAACTACGAGGACGCGATCATCCTCAGCCAGCGGCTGGTCCAGGAGGACGTCCTCACCTCGATCCACATCGAGGAGCACGAGGTCGACGCCCGCGACACCAAGCTCGGCCCCGAGGAGATCACCCGGGACATCCCGAACGTCTCCGAGGAGATGCTGGCCGACCTCGACGAGCGAGGCATCATCCGGATCGGCGCGGAGGTCACCACCGGTGACATCCTCGTCGGCAAGGTGACCCCCAAGGGCGAGACCGAGCTGACCCCCGAGGAGCGGCTGCTCCGCGCGATCTTCGGTGAGAAGGCGCGCGAGGTCCGCGACACCTCGATGAAGGTTCCGCACGGCGAGTCCGGCACCGTCATCGGCGTCCGGGTCTTCGACCGCGAGGAGGGCGACGAGCTCCCGCCGGGCGTCAACCAGCTGGTCCGGGTCTACGTCGCCCAGAAGCGCAAGATCTCCGTCGGCGACAAGCTCGCCGGACGCCACGGCAACAAGGGCGTCATCGCGAAGATCCTGCCGATCGAGGACATGCCGTTCATGGAGGACGGCACCCCGGTCGACGTGGTGCTCAACCCGCTCGGTGTCCCGCGCCGGATGAACATCGGCCAGATCCTCGAGCTGCACCTGGGCTGGCTGGCCAAGCAGGGCTGGGACCTCGACATCGCCGGGGACAAGTCCAAGGCCCAGAAGCTGGCAGAGTGGCAGCAGCGGCTGATCGACATCGGCGTGGAGCAGGCCGACCCGGACACCAAGGTGGCCACACCGGTGTTCGACGGTGCCCGCGAGGACGAGATCGTCGGTCTGCTCGGGGCTACCTACCCCAACCGCGACGGCGTCCGGATGGTCAAGGAGGACGGCAAGGCCGCCCTGTTCGACGGTCGTTCCGGCGAGCCGTTCCCGGACCCGGTCTCGGTCGGCTACATGTACATCCTCAAGCTGCACCACCTCGTGGACGACAAGATCCACGCCCGCAGCACCGGCCCCTACTCCATGATCACGCAGCAGCCCCTGGGCGGTAAGGCCCAGTTCGGCGGCCAGCGGTTCGGCGAGATGGAGGTCTGGGCGATGGAGGCGTACGGCGCCGCCTACGCCCTCCAGGAGCTGCTGACGATCAAGTCGGACGACGTGCCCGGCCGGGTCAAGGTCTACGAGGCGATCGTGAAGGGCGAGAACATCCCCGACTCGGGCATCCCCGAGTCGTTCAAGGTGCTCGTCAAGGAGATGCAGTCGCTCTGCCTGAACGTCGAGGTCCTGAGCCAGGACGGTACGTCGATCGAGTTGCGTGACGCGGAGGAGGACGTCTTCCGTGCCGCCGAGGAGCTCGGCATCGACCTGTCCCGTCGCGAGCCCAGCAGCGTCGAAGAGGTGTGAGGTGAGGACCCGCACCGGCACCTGTGCCGGGCGGGTCTCCACCACCACCCCCACCATCAGCACGACACAGAACTAACGAAAGAAGCGAAGCCAAAGTGCTCGACGTCAACTTCTTCGACCAGCTTCGGATCGGCCTGGCCACCGCGGAGGACATCCGCGGGTGGAGCCACGGTGAAGTCAAGAAGCCGGAGACCATCAACTACCGCACGCTCAAGCCCGAGCGTGACGGCCTCTTCTGCGAGAAGATCTTCGGTCCCACCCGGGACTGGGAGTGCTACTGCGGCAAGTACAAGCGGGTGCGCTTCAAGGGGATCATCTGCGAGCGCTGCGGTGTCGAGGTGACCCGCAGCAAGGTCCGTCGCGAGCGGATGGGCCACATCGAGCTGGCCGCCCCGGTCACCCACATCTGGTACTTCAAGGGTGTCCCCAGCCGGCTCGGCTACCTGCTCGACCTGGCCCCGAAGGACCTCGAGAAGGTCATCTACTTCGCGGCGTACATGATCACCTCCGTCGACGAGGACGCCCGCCACAAGGACCTCTCCTCGCTCGAGAACAAGGTCGGTCTGGAGCGGGAGCGGCTCGAGAAGCGCCGTGACCAGTCCATCGAGGACCGCACCAAGAAGCTCGAGGAGGACCTCGCCGCCCTGGAGGCGGAGGGTGCCAAGGCCGACCAGCGCCGCAAGGTCAAGGACGGCGCGGAGCGGGAGATGAAGCAGCTGCGTGACCGTGCGCAGCGCGAGATCGACCGCCTCGAAGAGGTGTGGAGCACGTTCAAGGCGCTCAAGGTCCAGGACCTGATGGGCGACGAGATGCTCTACCGCGAGATGAAGAACTGGTTCGGCAAGTACTTCGAGGGCCACATGGGCGCCACGGCCATCCAGAAGCGCCTCCAGGACTTCGACATCGCCGCCGAGGTCGAGTCGCTGCGCGAGACCATCGCGACCGGCAAGGGCCAGAAGAAGGTCCGCGCCCTCAAGCGGCTCAAGGTCGTCGACGCGTTCCGCAAGACCGGCAACAAGCCCCAGGGCATGGTGCTCGACGCCGTACCCGTCATCCCGCCGGACCTGCGCCCGATGGTGCAGCTCGACGGTGGCCGGTTCGCGACCTCCGACCTCAACGACCTCTACCGCCGGGTGATCAACCGCAACAACCGGCTCAAGCGGCTGCTGG
>ERZ761607.1336-NODE-1336-length-31680-cov-5.944348_pt1 | contig 31680 bp, 29 predicted proteins | sample MGYA00511164_ERZ761607 | MGnify/ENA primary metagenome ERZ761607 (study PRJEB28899, sample SAMN02445080) | bioreactor sludge metagenome | biome: EBPR sludge | place: Australia: Brisbane, Thorneside Wastewater Treatment Plant | collected 2011-06-22 ... | reverse complement strand
ATGGCTCCGCGGGTAGGATTCGAACCTACGACCAGCCGGTTAACAGCCGGCTGCTCTACCACTGAGCTACCGCGGATCAGGCCGTCTCAGAGAGCGGGGGCTATAGCCGTGGTCGCGGGGCGGCGCAAGCGCGAAGAGGGACAAAAAAGAGCCCGGCGGGAGACGCCGGGCTTTGTAGGAGTCGGTGATGGTGGGATGTCTTCAAGGAAGACCGGCCGAGGCTGCGCCGACATGGTTAACGCGGTCCTAAACGATCAGCGCCCCTCGAGGATTTCCAGGGCCTGACGGGCCAGGGCGGGGGCGCCGTTCTCGGCCGGGCGGTCGCTGGCGGCGTTGCCGGCGAGGATGCGGCGGTAGACTCCCTGGGAGATCGAGGCGAGGCGGAAGATCCCGAAGGCCAAGTAGAAATTCCAGCTCTCGATCCCGTCCCGACCGGTCCGTCGGCAGTAGGCCGCGACATAGTCCGCTTCTGTGGGGATGCCGCTGGTTGCGAAGTCGACGCCGTCGAGGCTGCCCCAGGACGGCGAGTGCGAACGCCACAGGAAGGCGTTGTAGGCGATGTCGGCCAGCGGATGGCCGATGGTCGACAGCTCCCAGTCCAGCACCGCGATCAGCTTCGGCTCGGTCGGGTGGAACATGACGTTCTCGAGCCGGTAGTCGCCGTGCGCGATGGAGACCGAGTCGTCGGGAGGAATCAGGGCCGGCAGGCGCTCGATCAGCGCCTCCATCTCGGGGATGTGTTCCGACTCGGCGCCGCGGTACTGCTTGATCCAGCGCGCGACCTGTCGCTCGAAATAGCCGCCGGGCCGCCCGAAATCGCCCAGGCCGACGGCCTCGAAGTCGACCTGATGCAGCTTCGCGAGCGTGGCGTTGAGATCGTCATAGACGGCGGCGCGCTCGGTCGGGGTCAGGCCGGGCAGGGTCGCGTCCCGGAAGATGCGGCCCTCCAGATAGTCCATGACATAGAAGCCGGCCCCGATGACGGCGTCGTCCTCGCACAGCACGCGCATGTGCGGCACGGGGATATGGCCCTCCAGCGCCCTCATGGCCTTGAACTCGCGGTCGACCTGATGGGCGCTGGCGAGCAACTGGCCCGGCGGCTTCTTGCGCAGGACATAGCGTCGTGGCCCGTCCGGCGTGTCGGTGGTCAGCAGGAAGGTCGGATTGGAGGCGCCGCCCTGGAACTGCTGGACCCGCATGCCCGTCCCGAAGGCCTCGATCCGCGGCTCGAGCCAGGCGCGCAGGCGGCCTTCGTCGAACCGGTGCGCCGGCAGCACGTCGCGGACGGGGGGACTGGTCGTTTCCATCGGCATTTCCTCGCTCGCGCCGAGGATGGGACGTTCCCCTGCGAAAGCCGCAAGCGGTTTGTTCAGAACCGCGCCGCATGATGCCATTGAAACGGCGGGACGGCTCTGGTAGCCATCCGCCCCTCCCGGCGCGCCGCCAGCGCCGAGCGAGCGTGAGGCCTGGTGGCGGAGTGGTTACGCAGAGGACTGCAAATCCTTGCACCCCGGTTCGATTCCGGGCCAGGCCTCCATCCTGCTTCGCGCCGATGGCGCTTCGCGGGACAAGTCCCTTGGGACATTCCGGCGCGCCTGTCCTTCGTAGCCTTGGCGAAGAGGGACGCCGGACCTATAAGCCGCCGACAAACGCGCCGTCATCAGAGTCTCGAGGAACGCATGAGCGCCGACTTCGCCGCCGCCCGGCTGAACATGCTGGATAGCCAGGTGCGCCCGGCCGACGTGACCGACTGGGCGCTGCAGGACGCCATCGGCGCGGCGGCGCGCGAGTCGCTGGTTCCGGCGGACAAAGGTTTCGCCGCCTACGCCGACGCCGAGGTCGAATACGCGCCGGGCCGCTGGCTGCTGCGGCCGCGCGACGTGGCCAAGCTGCTGCAGCACCTGCGGCCGCGCGCCGGAGAGAGGGCCCTGGCCATCGCCGCTCCCTACGCCGCCCTGGTGCTCGAAGCCATGGGACTGACCGTCGACCGGATCGATGGCGAGGATCTCTCGGCCGTCACCGGGTCGAACTACGACGTCATCATTGTCGAGGGCGCGGTGGCCAAGGCGCCGGCCGCTTGGACCGCGGCGCTCGCGCAGGGCGGCCGGCTCGGCGTGGTCGAACGCTCCGGTCCCGCCGGCAAGGCCACCCTCTATGTCCGCGCCGAGGACGGCGTGGGCGCCCGCCCGGTGTTCGAAGCCACGCCGCCCTATCTGGCCGGTTTCGAGCCCGTTCCTGGTTTCGCGTTCTAGCCGGTGTTGCTGAAACACGTCGGCAAACGACGCGTGAAAAAAGCTTAACTCGCCGCCACTGGCGGCGGAGGTTACAGGCGATCATATAGAGGGCTCGATCGCGTACGAGCCCGCGGGGATAATGCATGTCGAAGAGTCATCGAGCGGGTCTTCTCGCCGCCGTTTGCAGCGCTGGTCTCCTGGCCGGTCTAGCGGCCCCCGCGAGCGCGGAGACTCTGGCCGACGCGATCGCGCTCGCCTACCAGTCGAACCCGACCCTGCAAGGGCAGCGGGCCAGCCAGCGCGCGCTCGACGAAAGCGTGGTGCAGGCGCGAACCGGCCTTCGCCCGACCGTGAGCCTTTCGGCCGACGCCAGTTGGGCTGACCGCGACGTCGGCAACAACGGCGCGGGAACGGCGACCACCCGCACCAGCGGCGCGGGCCTTTCGGTCAGCCAGCCGCTCTACACCGGCGGCCGGGTCGCCTCGGATATCTCCGCCGCCCAGGCCGACGTCCTGACCGGCCGCGAAGGCCTGCGCAGCGTCGAGGCCCAGGTTCTGCAAGCGGTGATCACCGCCTATGTCGATGTCCGCCGCGACCAGGAGCGCCTGCGCATCGCCACCGACAACGTCGCCGTGCTGCAACGCCAACTCGACGAGGCGAAGGCCCGCTTCGAGGTCGGCGAAATCACCCGCACCGACGTCGCCCAGGCCGAGGCCCGCCTCGCCGCGGCGCGCGCCTCCTACGCCAGCGCCCAGGCCCAGCTGGCCATCAGCCGCGCCTCCTACGCCGCCGTGGTCGGCCAGAATCCGGGCGACCTCGCCGCCGAGCCGTCTCTGGGCGGCCTGCTGCCCGCCAGCGTCGACGAGGCCTTCACGGCCGCCGAGCAGGCCAATCCGCAGGTGCTGGCCGCCGAGTACAGCGAGCGCGCCAGCGCCGCGCGTCTGGCGGCGGCCCGCGCCGAGCGCCGCCCGACCGTCTCGGCCTCCGGCTCCATCGGCTACGACGCCTCCAACGCCGCCTTCACCGGCACGGGGGGGCAGTTCGAAAACTATCAGCAGAGCGTTGGCGGGTCGGTCACGGTGCGCGTGCCGATCTTCACCGGCGGCCTGATCAATTCCGCCGTACGCGCCGCGACCGAACGCAATCGGGCCGACCAGTTGGCGATCGAGGAAGCGCGCCGCGACGCGCTGCGCTCGGTGTCGCAGGCCTGGAACAGCCTGGTGGGCGCCCGCGCCAACCTGGCGGCGAACGAGGAGCAGGTCCGGGCCACCCGCATCGCCTTCGAGGGCGTGCGCCAGGAGGCCCAGGTCGGCCTGCGCACGACGTTGGACGTGCTGAACGCCGAGCAGGAACTGCGCAACGCCGAGCTGGCCCTCGTCAACGCCCGCCGGGACGAGTACGTGGCCTCGGCTCTGCTGCTGTCCGCCATGGGCAAGCTCGAAGCGCGCTACCTGACGCCGGACGTGCCGGTCTACGACCCGACCGCCAACGCCGGCCGCGTGAAGGCGGCCTGGGGCTGGGTGCCGTGGGAGCCGGTGGTCGAGATCGTCGACCGTGTCGGCGGCCCCTCGATTCCGAAGGCTCCGGCCGACGCGCCGGTCGCCACCGCGAAATAGGCGACGATTGGCCGAAAGGCCGCGACATTCACCACGATGCGCGTTTGCAGGATCGCCGGCGCGCGCTTAGGCTAGGTGACTGGAATCGCCTCGCTCAGGTACGGCCCCCCCATGTCCGAACAGACCGCCCAGGAACCGACGATGGAGGAGATTCTCGCCTCCATCCGACGCATCATTTCCGAGGACGACGCTCCGGCCGCGCCCGCCGCCGAGCCCGAGGCCGCGCCCGAGCCGGTCATGGCCGCGCCCGCGCCGGCGCCGATCGCGCCCGAGGAAGACGATGACGACGTGCTGGAGCTGACCGACGCGGTCGACGCCGGCGGCGATGTCCAGACCGTGGGCGATCTCGACGTCTACACCGCCAAGGCCGAGCCCGAGCCCGTCTGGGAGCCGGAACCCGAACCCGAGCCGGAGCCCTTCGCGGCCGACCCGGCCCCCGCCGCCGCGGCCTTCGTCCCGACCGGCGACATTCGCATCCATGGCGACATGACCATCACCGAACTGGTGCGGGTCATCCTGGAGCCGCAGCTGAAACAGTGGGCTGACGAGAACCTCGACGACATCGTCCGGTCCGTGCTGCGCGAAAAGCTGGAGCGAGTATTCCGCTAAGCCATAGAGGCTGGCCGCCGGGTCAGCCTTGCCGCTTCGCGTTCCCGATCACCTTTGATAGAGACCGGCGGCCCGCTCTCGCGGCGCCGCCGTTTTCATTAGCGACATCCGATGCTTGAAAAGACCTTCGACCCCAAGACCGTCGAGCCGCGTCTCTACGCGGCCTGGGAACAGTCGGGCGCCTTCGCCCCGACCGACGATCCGAACGCCGAGCCGTTCAGCATCGTGATCCCGCCGCCCAACGTGACGGGCAGCCTTCACATCGGCCATGCGCTGAACAACACGTTGCAGGACGTGCTGATCCGCTTCCAGCGCATGCGCGGCAAGGCGGCGCTGTGGCTGCCGGGGACGGACCACGCCGGCATCGCCACCCAGATGGTCGTCGAGCGACAGCTGGCCGAGCAGGGCAACATCGGCCGTCGGGACCTGGGCCGCGAGGCCTTCGTCGACAAGATCTGGGAATGGAAGGCCCAGAGCGGCGGCACGATCGTCAACCAGCTGCGCCGCCTGGGCGCCAGCTGCGACTGGTCTCGCGAGCGCTTCACCCTGGACGAGGGTCTGTCCGCCGCCGTGCGCAAGGTGTTCGTCCAGCTCTACAAGGACGGGCTGATCTACCGCGACAAGCGGCTGGTGAACTGGGACCCGCACTTCCAGACCGCCATCTCCGATCTCGAGGTCGAGCAGAAGGAGGTCGACGGCGCCTACTGGCACTTCGCCTATCCGCTGGAAGCCGGCGTCACCTACGAATATCCGGTGGAGATCGACGACAAGGCGCGCGTCACCGCCTGGGAGACGCGCGACTACATCGTCGTCGCCACCACCCGTCCCGAGACGATGCTGGGCGACACCGCCGTCGCGGTCCACCCGGACGACCCGCGCTACAAGGACTTGATCGGCAAGACCGTGACGCTGCCGATCGTGGGCCGTTCGATCCCGATCGTGGCGGACGAATACGCCGATCCGACCAAGGGTTCGGGCGCGGTCAAGATCACCCCGGCGCACGACTTCAACGACTTCCAGGTCGGAAAGCGGCACGGGCTGGAAGCGCTGAACATCCTGGACGCCTACGGGCGCATCAACGAGAACGCGCCGGCCGAGTTCGTCGGCCAGGACCGCTTCGTCGCGCGCAAGATGGTCATCGAGCGTTTCGAACAGCTCGGACTGCTGAAGGGTGTCGAGAAGACCCGCCACATGGTCCCGCACGGCGATCGCTCCGGCGTGGTCATCGAGCCCTGGTTGACCGACCAGTGGTACGTCGACGCCGAGACCCTGGCCAAACCGGCCATCGCGGCGGTCGAGAACGGCGACACGGTCTTCGAGCCGAAGAACTGGGAAAAGACCTACTTCGAGTGGATGCGGAACATCCAGCCGTGGTGCGTCTCGCGCCAGCTGTGGTGGGGGCACCGGATCCCGGCCTGGTACGGGCATGTTAAGCGCGATCGAACCAGCGGCACGTATTTCGCCGATCGAGCTAACCCTGAGATATTCGTCGCGGAAAGCGAGGAAGAGGCCAAAAGCCTGGCCCGAGAGTACTTTGGCGCGGACGTGGTCGTGGTCGCCAGTGCCATGGAAGCTGAGACCTTCGCGTTCGAAGAGCTTACCTCCAAGCCAGACGATCGGCGGTGGCCGATCTACCGCGACGAGGACGTCCTCGACACTTGGTTCTCGTCCGGCCTGTGGCCGTTCTCGACGCTGGGCTGGCCGGAGAAGACCGCCGACCTGGAGCGCTTCTATCCGACCCACACCCTGGTGACCGGCTTCGACATCATCTTCTTCTGGGTCGCCCGGATGATGATGATGGGCCTGCACTTCACCGGCGAGGTCCCGTTCAAGCGCGTCTTCATCAACGCCCTGATCCGCGACGCCAAGGGTCAGAAGATGAGCAAGTCCAAGGGCAACGTCATGGACCCGCTGGAGCTCATCGACCAGTTCGGCTGCGATGCCGTCCGCTTCACGCTGACCGCCATGTCGGGCCAGGCGCGCGACATCAAGCTCGCGCCGCAACGCATTGAAGGTTATCGAAATTTCGGCACGAAGCTGTGGAATGCCACGCGCTTCACCCAGATGAACGAATGCCGCCGGGTCGAGGGCTTCTACCCCGCGACCGTCCAGCAGACGGTCAACAAGTGGATCCGCGGCGAGACGGCCAAGACCGCCGCGCAGGTCACTCAGGCGCTGGAGGCCTGCGCCTTCGATAGCGCCGCCAACGCCCTCTATCGGTTCATCTGGAACGTCTACTGCGACTGGTATCTGGAGCTGGCCAAGCCGATCCTGGGCGGGGCGGATGAGGCCGCGAAGGCCGAGACGCGGGCCATGGTCGCCTGGGTGCTGGACCAGATCCTGGTCTTGCTGCACCCGGTCATGCCCTTCATCACCGAGGAGCTGTGGGCGCGGACGGCGGAGGAGGGCGGCGCGGCCCGCGACCGGCTGCTGATCGCCGAGCGCTGGCCGGACTATCCAGCCGACTGGATCGACGCGGGCGCCGAGGCCGAGATCGGCTGGTCGACCTGGTCACGGAGGTCCGTTCGATCCGCGCCGAGATGAACGTGCCGCCGGGCGCGCGAGTCCCCCTGACCGTCGCCGGGGCTGGGGCCGAGACGCTTTCCCGCCTTGAGCGGCACCGCGACCTGATCCTGACGCTCGCCCGCCTTGAGAGCGCCGCTCCCGGTGAGGCCCCGGCCGGCTCTGTTCCGTTCGTGATCGGCGAGGCCACGGCGGCCCTCGCCATCTCCGACTTCATCGACCTCGTCGCCGAGCGCGCCCGTCTGACCAAGGAGATCGCGGGCCACGACTCCGACATCGAGCGGGTCAACCGAAAGCTCGGCAACCCGGACTTCATGGCCAAGGCCAAGGAAGACGTGATCGAGGAAAATCGCGAGAAGCTCGCCGAGGCGCAGGCCGCCAAGGCGAAGCTGGAAGCCGCGCTCGGCCGCCTGGCGGCGGTCGCCTAGGAGGGACGGAAATGGGGTTTGAAAAGGTCGCCTTCACCGTTCTGGTCGAGACGGTGGTCGGCGGTGAGCTGCAGATATCGGAGCCGGCGGCGTTCACCCTGGCGGGGGCGAACCTGATCGCCGAGACGGCGCCCGGTCCGGACGGCGCCCAGCGGCTTCTGCTCCGCGCCGGCCCGCCCTCGCAGCAGGGCTTCGCCCGGTTCGAGAAGACGTTCATGGCTCCGGCGACCTTCAAGGTCTACCGAAACCGGGAACCCCTGCAGTCGGTGGAGCTGCGCAACATGTTCACCGCCACGACGCTGGATCTGTCGAACCAGGGCTAGGCGGCCGGACCTGGGGCGATGACCGCGGCTGCCCGCCGCGCGAGTTCCGCCAGGTCCCTCCGGCGGAACACGCCCAGCAGCAGCGCCGCGAACGCCAGGTTCGCGCAGGCGGCCGCGAACAGGCCGCCGCCGTCGCTGTTGGGGTCGATCCCGAGGGGCGTGAAGAGGTGGAAGCTCACCGCCCCGGTCATCACCAGCAGCCCAGCCAGGGCGCCGCCGGCCTGCAGGTGCTTGAAGCGCGGGTGCAGACCGACCAGCAGCAGGGCCGCCGCCAGCAGCTCGATCGACCCGATCACATACTGTGAGAACAGGCCCTGGTGCGCGAACAGCCCGGGCAGACCCAGAACGCCCGCCCAGCCGTCGAGGCGGCCGAAGATCTCCTGCGTCTTGGGATGGTCGGTGAATTTGTACCGCAGGCTGTCCAGGAAGATGACGGCCATGAACACGGCCATGGCGTCGGGGACGTAATTCAGAAGGCGCTTCATTGGCATTGCCTCACTTGCCCAGCACGGACGGCCAGTTGGCGTCGCCCTTGCGGACCAGGCCCGGGATGTCCTTGACCCAGCGGCTTTGGATCTCGGCGTTGTAGTTGAGGTAGAGCTTGCCGCCGACGATCTTCCACTGCCGCGGGTCGCCGCTGGCCGTGTAGCCGTTGGCCACGGCCCAGGCGCAGTAGCCGCCGTACTGGGGCGCGTAGGCCGCCGGATTGGCCCGAAATTTCGAGAGGTTGGCGGCGGAACTGAAGCGCCAGGTCGCGCCCTTCCACGGCATCGCGTAAGCCTTGTCGCCCTTCACCGCCGCGCCCTGGGTGAAGTAGGCGACCACGTCGTAGCCGCCCGCGCCCAGGTCGGAGAGCGGGGCGGTATAGACGGGCGCCTTGGCGGCAAGGGCCACGCCGGGGATGGCGCTGGGGATGACGGCGGCGGCGAAGGCCGCGGCGAGCAGCAAGCGCTTCATGTCGGTCTCCTTCAGGCCGCGCGACGGCCGGCCGCGAAGGCGTCGGCGACGAGCGGCGGGTCGAGCGGGGTCTCGGCGATATGATTGACGTAGTTGCTGAGGGTCTTGAGGCCCACCGCCAGGATGATCTCCAGGGCGTTCGCGCGGGTGAAGCCGGCGGCCTCGAAGGCCGCGATGTCGGCGTCCGCCAGGAAGCCGCGCTCGCGGACCATCTTGACGGTGAAGGTCCTCAGGGCCTCCAGCTTCGGGTCGACGAGCGAGCGACGCTCGCGGACCGCATCGATGGCGTCGGCGTCCAGGGCGGCGTCGCGGGCGCGCACCGTGTGGGCCGGCGTGCAGTAGTGGCTGTCGTGTTCGACCGAGACGGCGAGCAGGATCAGCGCGCGCTCGCGGGCGGTGAAATCCGTCTTCCGGAAGACGGCGGCCAGGCTCGCATAGCCCTCCAGCAGGGCAGGGGCTTCGGCCATCTGGGCGACGAGGTTGGGAATGTAGCCGATCGTGCGGCCGGCCTCCTCGAGGATCGGCTTGGCGGCGAAGGGCGCGGTGGCGCGGGTGTGAAGCGGAAAGTCAGCCATGAGCGACTGTCGCCCAACCTGGCGGGAGCGATAATGCTGTCATCTTGCAGCACATCCATGCAATATCTGCATGAATGGATCGCCTGGACGCCTACCGTCTCTTCGTCCGAGCCGCGGAAACCGGCGCCATCTCGCGCGCCGCGCGGGAGCTGGGCATCGGCCAGCCGGCCGCCAGCCGACTGTTGGATGCCCTGGAAGGCCGGCTCGGCGCGCGCCTGTTCACCCGCACCACGCGCCGTCTGGTCCTGACTGAGGCCGGTCGCCTGGCGCTGGACCGGGCGCGGGCGGTGCTGACGGAGGCCGAGGGGCTGGAAGCGGCCGTGAGGGGGCTCGACCGCGCGCCGGCCGGCCTGCTGCGCATCGCCGCCTCGGTCGCCTTCGGACGGGCCGAGCTGATCCCGCATACGGCCGCGTTTCTCGACGCCCATCCACAGATGCGGCTCGACTTCGTGCTGAAGGACGAGCGCGTCGATCCGGTCGCCGACGCCGTCGATCTCACCTTCCGGCTCGGGGCGCTGGAGGACAGTCGGCTCACCGCCCGACGGCTTTGCGCCTACGACCGATGGCTGGTCGCGGGCGCGGACGCGGAGGCGCCGCGGACCGTCGACGATCTGCAGCGTGGTCGCACCATAGATTTCGCCGGCATCGGCTACGGTCGTCGCTGGCCGCTGGGCGACGGCAAGCGGACGGTCGAGGTCGAGGTGCGGGGCGAGACCCGGGCCAGCTCGGGCGAGGCGATCGTCGACCTGGCCGCCCAGGGGCTGGGCGTCGCGCTGCTGCCGTCCTTCGCCGTCGCCGCGCCGCTCGCGGCGGGCCGGCTGGTCCGGGTGATGCCGGGCTGGAGCGGTCCGCCGCTGGAGCTTCACGTCCTGTGGGCGGCGAAAGAACTTCCCCGCAAAGCCCGTGCGTTCATCGATTTCATTGCGCCGAGGCTGTCCGGATACCGCTAGGTCAAACAGATGTTTGCGCGCAGCGCCGCGCTGTGCTTTGGACCAGTTCAGAGCGCCGCCAGGGCGCCCGTCCGATTCAGTGCCCGGGAGGACTTCCATGACCGACGCCGCCGCGACCCTGCCGCCGAACTGGCCCGCCATGTCGATCAAGGACGCCTACGCGATCCTGACCGCGCCCGGCATGCCGACCGAGATGGAAGAGGTCGACATCCGAGGCATTCGGACGCGCGTGTGGAAGAACGCGCCGCCGACCCTGCGGGATGTGGTCACCGTCGGTCGCACGCACGGCGACAAGGTCTTCCTGGTGCACGAGGACGAGCGCGTCACCTTCGAGGCCTTCCACCGCGCCGTGGCCAGCTTCGCGAAGGTGCTGCAAGCCAAGGGCGTGAAGAAGGGCGACCGCGTCGCCATCGTCATGCGCAACCTGCCGGAATGGCCGGTCGCCTTCTACGCCGCCGCCTGCCTGGGCGCGATCATCACGCCGCTGAACGCCTGGTGGACCGGGCCCGAGCTCGAGTACGGGCTGACGGACTCCGGCAGCAAGGTCTGCATCGTCGATGTCGAGCGCTACGACCGGCTGGCGGAGCACTTTCCGAACTGCCCCGACCTGCAGCACGTCATCGTCAGCCGCATGGTCGACGAAGTCGCCCACCCCTATGTGACGCGCCTCGAAGACGCGATCGGCGGGCCGAACGACTGGGCGTCGCTGCCGGATCTGCCGCTGCCCGAGGTCTCGATCGAGCAGGACGACGACGCCACCATCTTCTACACCTCCGGCACGACCGGGAAGCCGAAGGGCGCGCTGGCGACCCAGCGCAACATCAATTCGAACATCATGGCCGCCCTCTGCGTCGGCGCGCGCAACTTCCTGCGCCGCGGCGAGCAGCCGCCCGCGCCCGATCCCACCCTGCCGCAGAAGGGCTCGCTGCTCAGCGTGCCGTTCTTCCACGCGACGGGCTGCATGGCGGTGCTGAACCCGACGCTGTTCGCGGGCGCCAAGCTGGCGATGATGCGCAAGTGGGATCCGGAACAGGCGATGCAGGTCATCGAGCGCGAGCGACTGACCAGCGCGGGCGGCGTGCCGACCATCGCCTGGCAGATCATCGAGCATCCGGCCCGCGAGAAGTACGACCTCAGCTCGATCGAGAGCATGGCCTACGGCGGCGCGCCCTCGGCCCCGGAACTGGTCCGCAAGATCAAGGAAGTCTGGCCCAATTCCCACGCCGGCAACGGCTGGGGCATGACCGAGACCAGTGCGACGGCGACCTCGAACTCGGCCGAGGACTACGTCAACCGCCCCGACAGCTGCGGACCGGCCGTGCCGGTCACCGACATCAAGATCATGAGCGTCGAGGAGCCCCACGTCGAACTGCCGATCGGCTCGGTCGGCGAACTGTGGTGCAAGGGTCCGCAGGTGGTGAAGGGCTACTGGAAGAAGCCGGAGGCCACGGCCCAGACCTTTGTCGACGGCTGGGTGAAGACCGGCGACCTGGCCCGCATCGACGAGGAAGGCTTCTGCTTCATCATCGACCGCGCCAAGGACATGCTGATCCGCGGCGGCGAGAACATCTACTGCATCGAGGTCGAGAACGTCCTCTACGACCATCCGGCCGTGATGGACGCGGCCCTGGTCGGCATCCCGCACAAGACGCTCGGTGAGGAGCCGGCGGCCGTGGTCACCCTCAAGGAAGGCGCCCACGCCACCGAGCAGGAGCTGCGCGCCTTCGTCGCCGACCGCCTGGCCGCCTTCAAGGTGCCGGTGAAGATCGAGTTCTGGCACGAGACCTTGCCGCGCAACGCCAACGGCAAGATCATGAAGAACGAGCTGAAGAAGGTGTTCGAGGGGTAGGGGCGCGACCGGGGACATGTACCGCTTCCGGTACGTGTCCCCAGCAGCTTGAAATCGCCGGGGACACGCACTGAAGTGCATGTCCCCAGCTCCCTACGCGCTCACGCCCGGCTTGCGCTGCGCCCACGGCTGGGCCGCTTCCAGCTGGTAGGCCAGCGCGAACAGCAGCGCGTCATTGCCCGCCTTCGCCGCGAAGTGCACGCCCACCGGCAGGCCGTCGGCGGTCCAGTGCAGCGGCACGCTCATCGCCGGGGCGCCGGCGACGTTGTGCAGCGGGGTGTAGCCAACGTAGTCGGTCAGCCGCTCCGACAGCTCGGCGAACGGCACGTCGCCGGAAACGTAGCCCAGCGGCACGGGCGGCTTGGTCAGCACCGGCGAGACGACGACGTCAAGGTCGGCGAACCAGCCGTCATACGCCTGCGCCGCCTCCATCAGCCGGTTGATGGCGGCGGGGACCGCCCCCTCCGGAGCCCTGGCGATCAGTTCCGCCATGCCGCGGGAAAACGGCTCGGCGTCGAAGGCGCCCGGCGCGCGTCCGAGCATCTTCGCCATCGTCTGCATGTCCATCGCCGCGCCCGCCGACCAGAGGGTCAGGAAGTCCTGGCCGAAGCGCACGGAATCCAGCGGCCACTTCGTTTCGGTGACCCGATGTCCGAGGCCTTCCAGCAGCTTCACCGCCCCGTCGAGGCCGGCCTTCACCTCGGCGTCGGGCTCGCGGCCGTTGCCGCTGGCGGTGAGGACGCCGATGCGCAGCGTCTTCCTGAGCGGCCTGGTGACGAAGCCGATCGGCTTGTAGGGCGCGCCGTCGCCGGTCCGCTCCGCGGCGGCGAACATCGCGGCGGAGTCGCGGACCGAGTGACTGTCGACGTGGTTGACGGAGAGGTTGGTGACCATCCTGTCGGTGCTGCCGGCGAGGCGTGGGCGCGACGGCTTGAAGCCGAACAGGCCGCAGCAGGACGCGGGGATGCGGATCGAGCCGCCGCCGTCGGTGGCGTGGGCGACCGGGACCACGCCCGCGGCCGTCGCCGCCGCCGCGCCGCCGGAGGAGCCGCCGGTCGAGCGGCCGGTGCTCCAGGGGTTGCGGGTCGGACCGAAGGCGAGCGGCTCGGTCGTCGGCAGATAGCCGAACTCCGGCGACGAGGACTTGCCGATCGGAATGAAGCCGGCATTCAGCAGCGCCTGGACATAGGGTTCGCTGGACGCCGCCGCCGGCGCGTTGAGGTAGCCGCCCGATCCATTGCGGGTCGGCGTTCCCTCGTAGTCGTAGAGGTCCTTGATCAGGATCGGAACGCCGGCGAACGGGCCGGTCTGGCCGCCCTTCTTCGCGGCGTCCAGCGCGCGGTCGTAGTCGGAGTTGACCATGAAGTTCAGGCTGGGCTGCAGAGCCTCGGCCCGGCGGACGGCGGCCTCGACCGCTTCGACGGCGCTGATCTCCCTGTTGCGGATCATCCCGGCGACGCTGGTGGCGTCGGGCGTCCAGGCCGTCACGGGCGCGGGCTTCGGCTTCGCCTGGGCGGCGAGGGGAGCGGCGGCCGCGGTCGCGGCGGAAGCGGCCAGCAGGCCGCGGCGGGTCAGTTCGGTCATCGTGAGCGCCCCTAATGGTCCGGACGTCTGATGCGTCCCTGAACGGCGATCAGCTTGGCGCGCGGAGCGCCGCTCGGCAAGGCGCCGAAGCTTGACGCAGAGAACACGCGGCGCGACTCTGGCGCACTCAAAGAGGCGCGGGAGGAACAACGCCATGGCCGACGGTTCGATCACGGGCGTCAGCTCGCTCAAGGGCAAGGTCAGCGAGGCGGAATGGAAGGCGCGGGTCGACCTGGCCGCGCTCTACCGTCTTGTCGCCCTCCACGGGTGGGACGACATGATCTACACCCACATTTCGGCCCGCATTCCGGGGCCGGAGCATCATTTCCTGATCAACCCCTACGGCATGTTCTTCGACGAGATCACGGCCAGTTCGCTGGTCAAGGTCGACCTCGAGGGCAACGCGCTGCAGGAAACGCCGTACTTCATCAATCCGGCGGGCTTCACCATCCACTCGGCGGTCCACGCGGCCCGCGAGGACGCGATGTTCGTCATGCATCTGCACACCGACCAGGGCGTGGCCGTGGCGGCGCAAAAGGACGGTCTGCTGCCGATCTCGCAGAACTCGCTGGCCGTGCTCGGCTCGCTCGCCTATCACGACTATGAGGGAATCGCGCTCAACCTTGACGAGCGGGAGCGACTTGTGGCTGACTTGGGGGACAAGTCGCTGATGCTGCTGCGCAACCACGGCACCCTGGCCGTGGGCGCGACGGCGGCGATCTGCTGGACGAACATGTTCTTCCTGGAGCGGGCGTGCAAACAGCAGGTCATGGCCCTTTCGGCGGGACGGGACGGCGTGCTGATCGCGCCCGAGGCCGCCCAGGCCGTGGTCAAGGGGCAGACGGCCGGCGGCGTCGGCATGACCGGCGCCCTGGCCTGGTCGGGTTGCCTGCGTCAGCTGGATCGCAATCTGCCGGGCTACGACGCCTAGTCCGTTTCACCGGCCTGGCCCGGCGTGTCCGGGCCAAGGTGACCACCGAGCTTCGCAAGGGGAGCGCCGCGATCGCGGCGCTCCTCTTTTTTCATGCCCGACGCCCGGCTGGACGGGCGGGCCGCGACGGGAGCCGACGGGCGATCGCGCTCGGCCTCGCCGCCGCCTGTGTCTGCGGCGAGGCCGGGGCCGGCGCCTGGCCGCTTGAGCCAGGCGAAACCCTGGCCATCCTGAAGTACGAAACGGCCCGGTCCGATGAGGCCTGGGACCTCGACGGCCGTCGGTATTCGGTTGACGAAAGAACAGACGAAACCGTCAGCCTTTACCTGGAGCGGGGCGTGACCCGGCGCATCACGCTTCAGGGCAAGGCGGGCTGGTCCAGGGGCGAGGAAGCGGGCCTGCCCTACGAGGGGCGGGCCCCGATAGAGCTTGGCCTGCGCTACGCTCTGCGGCGCAGCGACGACTGGGCCGTGAGCCTCTACCTTGGAGGCGTGCTGGCGGGCGAGGGCCGCAACGCAGGCTACGCGCTGCCGGGCGCCGGGAAGGCCGACGTCGAGGTGCGGCTGCTGGCCGGACGCTCGTTCCCGCTCGGCGAGGGGCGGATGTTTGTCGAGGGGCAGGCGGCGCGGCTGGCGCGGACGGGGCTGCCCGACGAGACTCGCCTGGACCTGACGGCCGGCTATCAGGCCTCTCCGCGCTGGCTGATCCTGGCCCAGTCCTATGGCGGCGTCACCGACGCGGAGCCGGCGTGGTTGAAACTGGAGACGTCAGCCGTCGGACGCTTCGGCGACTGGAGCCTTCAGGCCGGCTGGCGCGCCTCGGCGGCCGGGAGGGCCGGTCCCGTCGAGGATGGTCCGGTCGTGGCCGTCTGGCGGCGCTTCTGAGTGTTTCAGGCCTGAAACGCCCCGCCATGGAACAACCACGCAATCCCGGTTTACGCGCAGGGAAATGCCCCTATATGTGCCAGACCATCGCGCCGGACGTGCCGGCCTGGAGAGTCGCCTACCGTGATCCGCCGGCACTTCTTCCTGATCACCGCCGCCGCCCTGCTGGGCGTCCTGATTATCGGCGGCGCCATCAAGCTGGCCACGGCCGAGCCGAAAGGTCAGGCAGGGTCGGGCGGCGGTCGGCCGGCGGCGGTCTCCCAGGTGGCGGTCGCAGCGCGCCCTTTCGTTGATCGCATCGAGGTCCTCGGCGTCGCCAAGGGCCGCAGCTCGGTGACCATCACCTCCAACACCACCGAGTTGATCACCGCGGTCCGCTTCCGCGATGGCCAACGCGTCGCCCAGGGGCAGGTGTTGGTGGAGCTCAAGGCGGGCGAGGAGGACGCGGGCCTGATCGAGGCCGACGCCCGCCTGGCCCAGGCCGAGCGCGACTACGCGCGCTGGGCGGCGCTGGCCGAACGCGGCGTCGCGCCCAAGGCGACCGCCGAGCAGTATCTCTCCGCGCTGGAAGCCGCCCGCGCGGGCGTCAAGGCCGCCAACGCCCGCAAGCTGGACCGCGTGATCCGCGCGCCCTTCTCGGGCGTCGTCGGCCTGACCGACGTGGCCCCGGGCGCCCTGATCAGCCCGGGTTCGCCGATCGTCTCGCTCGATGACCTCTCGGTTGTCCGGGTGGATTTCAAGATTCCCGACCGCTACCTGCCTGTGTTGAGCGAAGGCTCTCCGATCGCGGCGCGGCCCGACGCCTGGCCGAACGAGGTCTTCACCGGCCGCATCGCCCGGCTTGACAGCCGTATCGATCCCGCGACGCGCGCCATCACCGCCCGGGCCGAGTTCCCGAACCCCGCGGGGCGCATCCGGCCGGGCATGCTGATGCGGGTGACGATCTCGCACGGCGGCCGGGATGTGATCGCCGTCCCCGAGGCGGCCGTGCAGTTTGAAGGCGACCAGGCCTATGTCTTCGTCATCGCTCCGCGCGGCCAGGGCCTGGCGGCCCGCAAACAGGCGGTCGACACGGGCGTCAGCCAGGATGGCTTCGTCGAGATTCGAGGTGGTCTGCGGGGCGGTGAGAAGGTCGTCGCCGACGGCCTCAACCGCATCCAGGACGGCCAACCCGTGAAGGTCGGCGGCGGCAAGCCGGGTGCGTCGGGCGGGCGGCGAGCGCCGCGCTGATGCTCTCCGACCTTTCCGTCAAGCGTCCTGTCTTCGCCGCCGTCGCGGCGATCATCCTCGTGGTCATCGGCCTGGCGGCTTTTCTCGCCGTGCCCATCCGCGAGCTGCCCAACGTCGATCCGCCCGTGGTGTCGATCTCCACCACCTATCGCGGCGCCTCGGCCGAGATCGTCGAGGAACGGATCACCCAGGTGCTCGAACGCCAGGTTTCGGGCATCCAGGGCATCGACCGGGTGTCGTCGTCGAGCCGTGACGGCCGCAGCCAGATCAACATCACCTTCACGCTGAACACCGACCTCGAGACGGCGGCGAACGACGTGCGCGACGCCGCCAGCCGCGTGGTCAATCAGCTGCCGGACCAGGCCGATCCGCCGCAGATCGCCAAGGCGAACGCCGACTCCGCGCCGATCATCATCATGAACATGACGTCGACGACGATGTCGCCGCTGCAGCTGGCCGACTATGCCGACCGGTTCCTGGTGGAGCGGATGTCGACGATCCCCGGCGTGGCGCAGGTCAACATGTTCGGGCCTGTGTACGCGATGCGCATCTGGCTGGACTCCGATCAGATGGCGGCGCGGGGCGTGACGGTCGACGATGTCGAGAGCGCGTTGAACAGCCAGAACGTCGAGCTGCCGGCCGGCGCGCTCGAAAGCACTGCCCGGGACTTCACGATCCGCGTCAATCGCGGCTACGCCAAGCCGGACGATTTCGCGCGCCGCCGACACCACCGCCTATGTCACGCGTCTGGGCGACATCGCGCGGATCGAAGAGGGGCCGGTCGAGCCGCGGCGGATCTTCCGCGGCAACGGCATTCCGCAGATCGGTCTGGTCCTCACCCGACAGTCCCAGGCCAACGACCTCGCCATCGCCAAGGCCGCGACCCGCGAGGTCGCGGCGATCAACAAGACGCTGCCGGCCGGCACGAACCTGATCATCGCCGTGGACTCCTCGGTGTTCACCGCCGAGGCGATCCGCGAAGTGTGGATCACCATGGGCATTTCGATCGGCCTGGTGGCCCTGGTGAACCTGCTGTTCCTCGGGAGCTGGCGGGCGGCGATCATCCCATCGGTCATCGCGCCGATCTGCCTGCTCTCGACCTTCATCGTGCTGGCGCCGATGGGTTTCTCGCTGAACCTGCTGACCCTGCTGGCCCTGGTGCTGGCGGTCGGCCTGGTCGTCGACGACGCCATTGTGGTGGTCGAGAACATCCAGCGTCGCGTCGACGAGGGCGAGCCGCCGACCGTGGCGGCCACGCGCGGCGCCCGCCAGGTGTTCTTCGCGGTCATCGCCACCACGGCCGTTCTGATTTCGGTGTTCGGCCCGCTGATGTTCCTGCCGGGCTACATCGGCCGGCTGTTCGTCGAGCTGGCGGTGGCCATCGCCGCGGCCGTGGCGTTCTCGGCCTTCATGGCCCTGTCGCTGTCGCCGATGCTGGCGTCCAAGCTGCTGCGTCCGGCCTCGGGCGAAGGATGGTTGGCCCGACGCGTCGACTGGACCGTGGACAGGGTCAAGGAGAGCTACCGTCATTCGCTGGAGATGCTGCTCGGGCGGCGCTCGGCCTCGATCGGGACGGGCGTTCTGGTCGCCGTACTGGCCGGTATGGCCGCCTTCCTGTTCGTCGCCCTGCCGCAGGAGCTGGTGCCGGCCGAGGATCGCGGTCGTGTCGACATCTCGATCAGCGGACCGGAGGGGGCCGGCTTCGACTACACCCGCCAGGCCGCCGCCCGCGTCGAAGCCACGATGAAAGCGTACCAGGAAGACGGAGTGGCGGAACGCTACATCCTCAGCATCCCGCGCTTCGGCGCGACGCAGTTCAACACGGCGAACGGCGTCATCGTCATGCGCGAATGGGGCGAGCGCACGAAGACCTCGGACGAGGTCGCCGATGAACTGAACCGGTCGCTGTCGAGCATCACCGGCGTGCGCGCGGTGGCCACCGTGCGGGGCGCCTTCCAGCGCGGCGGCGGGCAGGGCGGCGGCACCAACGTCGACCTGATCGGCCTGGGCAACAGCTACGAAGAGATCGCGGCCTGGCTGGAACCGATCCGCGACGCCATGCAGAGCAATCCCGGCTTCTCCCGTCCGCGCCTCGACTACGAACCGACCGCGCCGCGCCTGTCGGTCGACATCGACCGGGAGAAGGCGGCGGCCCTGGGCGTCACGCCGCAAGCGGTGGGCCGGGCGCTGGAAACCATGTTCGGCTCCCGCCGGGTGACGACCTACATCAAGGGCGGTCAGGAGTACGATGTCATCGTGCAGACCGACCTGGAGAAGCGGCGGACGCTGGAGGACCTCAACACCCTCTACGTCCGCGCCTCCTCCGGCGCGCTCGTTCCCTTGTCGTCCGTGGTCACCACGGCGCTGCGCGGCGACACGCCGGACCGCGAGCGGACGGATCGCCAGCGGTCGATCGATCTGACCACCCAACTGGCGCCGGGCTACACGGTCGCCGAGGCCGTCGCCTTCCTGCAGAAGGAAGCGGCGAAGAACCCCAACCCGGCTGTGACCTACACCTGGGGCGGTCAGGCCAAGGACTATCTTGAGGCGTCCGGCGCGGTGAGTCTGGCGTTCGGCATGGCCCTGCTGCTGGTCTTCCTGGTGCTGGCCGCGCAGTTCGAGAGCTGGATCCACCCGGCCGTGATCATGCTGACGGTGCCGTTGGCCGCCCTGGGCGGCCTCTTCGGCCTGCTGCTCACCGGCCAGACCATCAACACCTATAGCCAGATCGGGTTGATCATTCTGATCGGGGTGGCGGCGAAGAACGGCATCCTGATCGTCGAGTTCGCCAATCAGCTGCGCGATCAGGGCAAGCCGATCCGCGAGGCGGTCATCGAGTCCGCCGTGCTGCGCCTGCGACCGATCGTAATGACCTCGATCACCGCCGCGTTCGGGTCGTTGCCGCTGATGCTGTGGGAAGGCGCCGGAGCGGCCAGCCGCCAGACGATTGGCGTGACCATCTTCTTCGGCGCCATCTTCTCCACCATGCTGACGGTGTTCGTCGTGCCGGTGTTCTACAATCTTCTGGCGCGGTTCACGAAGTCTCCGGAGTGGACGGCGCGCCAGATCGAGGCGTATGAGCAGGACCTTCCGGCGGGGCAAGGTTCACCCGCCGAATAGGTAAGGGTGGACATGGACGACGCCGGCTTCTCCATTCGCGGCAAGGATATCGCGCTTCTTCGCCGGATCGAGGAACGCGTTCTCTGGCTTGCCAGCTGGACGATCCACAGCGCCAACCATCTGCGGGAGAGCCGCGACGGTTTGAAGGTCGGCGGACACCAGGCGTCCTGCGCCTCGATGACCACCCTGATGACGGCGCTCTACTTCTCCGCGCTGCGGCCGCAGGACCGGGTGGCGGTGAAGCCGCACGCCAGCCCGGTGTTCCACGCCATCCAGCACCTCTACGGCCGCCAGACGATCGACCAGCTCCGGCGCTTCCGCTCTTTGGGCGGCGCGCAGTCCTATCCCTCGCGGACCAAGGACATCGACGACGTCGACTTCTCGACCGGCTCGGTCGGCCTGGGCGTCGCCATGACCGCTTTCGCCTCCCTGACCCAGGACTATCTGGCCGCTCGCGGCGCGGTGAAGCCCGACGCCATGGGCCGGATGATCTCGCTGCTCGGCGACGCCGAGCTGGACGAGGGCAACATCTACGAGGCCCTCATCGAGGCCTGCAAACACGACGTCCGCAACACCTGGTGGATCGTCGACTACAACCGCCAGAGCCTGGACGCGACGACGTCCGACCGGATGTTCACCCGCTACGGCGAGATTTTCGAGGCCGCCGGCTGGACGGTCGAGACGCTGAAGTGGTCCAAGCGCCAACGCGAAGCCTTCGCCCGGCCCGGCGGCGCGGCGCTGCGGGCCTGGATCGAGCGCGCGCCCAATGACCTTTACGCCGCCCTGACATACCAGGGCGGCGCGGCCTGGCGCGAGCGGCTCAAGGCCGACCTGGCCGGCGACAAGGCGGCGTTGAAGCTGGTCGAAGGCTACAGCGACGAGGACCTGGCGCTGGTCATGACCGAGCTGGGCGGCCACTGCCTGGAGACCATTCTTGAGGCGTTCGAGCGGGCGGCCCGGGACGACGCCCCGCGTTTCTTCATCGCCTACACGGTCAAGGGCTGGCGGCTGCCCTTCCAGGGCCACAAGGACAACCACTCGGGCCTGATGACCCCGGCCCAGATCACCGAACTGCGCGGCCGGCTGGGCGTCGTCGAGGGCGAGGAATGGGACATCCTGTCCGGCCTCGCCGACAACGAGACCAAGGCGATCCGTCGGCTGGTCGAAACCGCGCCCTTCGCCGGCCGCAAGGACGGTCACAGGTCGGCCGACCGCATCGCCACGCCGTCCGCCGAAACGCTGCTCAAGGCCGTCGAGGGCGGCGGCGAGCAGTCGACCCAGGCTGCGTTCGGCAAGGTGATGTTCGAGATCGCCAAGGTTCAGGACGACTTCGCCGGCCGGGTGGTGACCACCTCGCCCGACGTGACCGTCTCGACCAACCTCGGCGGCTTCGTGAACCGGCGCGGCGTTTTCCACCGCCGCGCGCACGAGGATGTCTTCAAGAGCCGCCGCATCCCCTCGGCTCAGGTCTGGGCGATGGGCGAAACCGGCCAGCACGTCGAGCTGGGCATCGCCGAGAACAACCTGTTCATCGCGCTGGCGGCGCTGGGGTTGTCGGCCCCGCTGTTCGGCGAGCGGCTGTTCCCCGTGGGGACGCTGTACGACCCTTTCATCGCCCGCGGCCTCGATGCGCTGAACTACGCCTGCTACCAGGACGCCCGCTTCCTGCTGGTGGCGACGCCCAGCGGCCTGACCCTGGCGCCGGAAGGCGGGGCGCACCAGTCGATCGGCACGCCGCTGATCGGCATGAGCCAACCGGGGCTCGACAGCTACGAGCCGGCCTTCGCCGACGAGACGGCGGTGCTGATGGCTCACGCTTTCGACCGCATCCAGGCCGACAACGGCGGATCGACCTACCTGAGGCTTTCGACCCGCGTCATCGATCAGCCGGTCCGAACCGACGAGTCCTGGAAGGCGGGCGCCGTCGCCGGCGGCTATTGGCTGAAGGCGCCGGCGGCCGACGCGCGACTGGCGCTCGTCTATAGCGGCGCGATCGCGCCCGAAGCGCTGGCGGCCTTCGCGCAGCTGCTTGAGGACGAGCCCGGAGCCGGCCTTCTGGCCGTGACGTCGCCCGACGTGCTGCACGCCGACTGGACCGCCGCCGGCCGCGCCCGCTGGACCGGCGGCGCGGCGCGGGTCTCCACGGCCGAGACGCTGCTGTCGGCGCTGTCGCGCGATGCCGACCTGGTCACTGTCATTGACGGATCGCCGGCCGCCCTGTCCTGGCTGGGCGCGGTGCGCGGCCAGAAGGTGAGGGCGCTGGGCATGGAGAGCTTCGGCCAGTCCGGCGACCTGCCGGACCTCTACGCCAGGTATCGCCTCGACGCCGAGGCCATCCTCGACGCCTGCGCCGACCTGCTGGTCTGACGGTTCAGTCCTCGCTGTCCATCACCGCGATCAGGCCATCGCGGAAACTGTAGACGTGCGTGATCGTCTCTTGCGTCCATAGTCCGCCGCTGGGGCGGCGCAGCACGTGGTGCATTCGCACGGCGAGGCGACCGTCCGGCCGGGCTTCGATGCCGAGGATGACGGACTCCGGGCGGATATATTCGACCATCCTCTTCCAGTAGGCGACGACGGCCTCGCGCCCCTTCAGGCGACCGCCTTCGAGCAGGCTCGCCCAATCGACATTCGGGGCGAGCAGCGCGGCGGCGTCCTCGAACGCGTGCGCGTTCAGCAGGTCCCAGAGACGGTGCATCGAGGCCGTCGCGTCGGGCATGGCTTGCGTCTCCATCGACCGAGATCCGCTGTTCAGCGCGCGGGGCCTCGCGCTGAAGCTCCTGCTGCTAGTCTTCCCAGTCCATACGGCTGATGGTCCCGTCCCGGAAGGCGAAGGTGGCCACGAGATTTTCGTCGGTGAAGACCCGGCCCTCCTGGTTGCGGGCGACATAGTTGAGTCGGACGCGCCGTCGGCCGTCCGGAAGGATCGTCATCTCCAGAAGGCTGACTTCGGTCTGGAAGCTGCTGATCTGCTCCGCCCACATCGACATGATATTGTCGCGGCCCTCGACCCGGTCCCGACCGAATAGATTGGGCCAATTGGCGTCGGGATGGAGCAGCGCGCCGGCGGCGTCGACGTCCCGGTCGCCCAGGGCGTCGAAGAGATTGATCACGAGGGTGTCGGGCGAGCCCAGTTCGCCGCCCTCGGGCTCGCCCCAGTCCATGCGGCGAACGAGCCCCTGCTCGAACGTGAAGGTGTTCGAGGTCATCTCGTCGGTCCAGACGCCGCCGCCGTCGATCGCCCGGATGACATAGTGGAGACGGACATAGACCCGGCCGTCCGCCAGTTCTCGCAACTCAAGGGGCGACGCCTCGGGCGAGACGATCTGGAACTGGCGCGTCCAGTACTCTCGAAGCGCTTCCCGCCCCTTGATCCGCCCCCCTTCCAGGAAGTTGGGCCAGTCGACGTCGGCGTGCATGCCTCCCACGAGCGCCCCGACATCCTTGTCGTTGAACGCCTTGTATAACCGCAGCAGCAGGGCCTTGCGGTCAGGCATGGGATATCATCAGCCCCCCGGCTTGTAGCCCGTTTCCACCTTCAGGTAGGCGATCAGATCGACGCGGTTCTTGGCGTCCTTCACCCCCATGAAGGACATCCGGTTGCCCGGCAGGAAGCCGCGCGGATCGGCCAGCCACTTGTCGAGATGCTCGGCGTCCCAGGCGAAGCCCGCCGCCTTCACCGGTTCCGAGTAGCGGAACTTCTCGACCGTTCCGGCCTGACGGCCGAACAGGCCGTAGAGGTTCGGCCCGGTCATGTTGGCGCCGCCCTCGGTGATGGTGTGGCACGAACGGCAGAGCTGGAACTGCTGCTGGCCGTTGGCCAGGTCACCGGTGTTGTAGGGGGCGGGCAGGGCGGCGAGCAGCTTGGCCTTCTCCGGATCCAGCGTTTCGGCCGGCGCGGGCGCGACCGTCGGCGCCGCGTCCGTCGCCGCCGCGGGGGCGGCGGGGCTGGCGGATTCCGACGCCGGCTTGCTGCAGGCTCCGAGCAGGGAGACAGCCCCGACGACACCCAGAACGACCAGACCTGAACGCATGACAATCCCCTTCGACTTGGCTGCTGAAGCTACTCCGGTGGCAGACAGTTTCAATGGCCGTCGTTGGCCTGGATCAATGAATCGGCAGGCATGACCGCGACGTCCTCGCCCCGTTTCGGGGACCTAGTCGCGGGCGACCGGCTTGCCCCGCATGGCCTTGACCGCGCCGCGACGAACCTTGGCGTCGACACGCCTGGCCTTGGCCGCCCTGGACGGCTTCGTCGCCTTGCGGGGCGGCGGCGGCGGCTCGGCGGCCCTGGCGATCAGCTCGACCAGGCGGTCGACGGCGTCGGCGCGATTGCGCTCCTGGGTGCGGAAGCGGTTGGCGGTGAGCACGATCACGCCCTCGGAGGTCAGCCGGGACCCCGCCAGTTTCTGCAACCGGATGCTGACGTCATTGGGCAGGGACGGCGAGCGCCGCGCGTCGAAGCGCATCTGGACGGCGGTGGCGACCTTGTTGACATTCTGGCCGCCCGGTCCCGACGCGCGGATGAAGGCGAACTCCAGCTCGCCTTCGTCCAGTTCGATGTTCGGCGGGATCGCGATCATCGCCGCGCCCTCATCGCCTTCTGGATCGCCGTGTCCAGCGCCTGCAGGAACCGAGAGCGGTCGGCGCGTTCGAAGGGTCGGGGACCGCCGGTGATCTCTCCGGTCGAGCGGATGTGCTCCATGATCGAACGTTGGGCGAGGGCCGAACCGATCGAGTCGGCGGTGAACGGCTGGCCGTTCGGCTTGATCGCCGCCGCCCCCGCCTTGAGCACCCGGTCGGCCAGCGGGATGTCGTTGGTGACGACCACATCGCCCGGCGCCGCCCGCTCGGCGATCCAGTCGTCGGCGATGTCGGGGCCCGCGTCGACGATCACCCGCTCGATCAGCGGCGATTGCGGGATCTGCATGAAGCTGTTGCTGACCACGAAGGTCTTCAGGCCGTAACGGGCCGCGACCTTGTAGGTCTCGTCCTTCACCGGGCAGGCGTCGGCGTCGACATAGATGCGGATCGGCGGGGCGCTCACGAAATCGGGACCGGCTGAAGGATCATTGTTCGTCCACGTCGGAACGCGAATCACGCCAAATCGTTAACGCGCAGTCTGGGCCGAAGGGGAGACCCCCGCCATGCCGCACTTCCTGAAGCGTCTGTTCGCGGACATCGACGCGATCATCTGGACGCTCACATCCCGCGCCTAAACGGCTTTCAGCAGTCTCGCCGTCATTGATCCGATCTCGGCGACCGCGTCCCGCGCGGCCGCTGATACGTGCGTGAGGTTGATGAAGCCGTGCGGCTGCAGCGGGAAGTAACGTTCTTCCACCGGCACCCCGACCTCACGCAGCTTCTCGGCGTAAGCCGCAGCTTCAGGCCGGCACGGGTCGAGATGGTCTCCGGCCGCGATCACCGTCGGCGGCCCGACAGCGTACGTCTCTGGTAGATGCGGCTTGAGCAGCGAGTGCCCTTCATTGGTCCCGAGCTGCGCGCGGATGAACTGCACCGCCAGGCGGCCGACGATCCGGGCGTCCTGGAGAAGCGTCGAGGCCCAGACCTCGTCGTCCATGCTCAGCAGCGGATAGACCAGCAGCTGGCCGCAGATCGCGCTGGTGTTCTCGCGCAAAATCTCGCGCGTGGCCGCAACGGCCAGATATCCGCCGGCGGAGTCTCCCCCGAGCGCCAGCCGGTCCCCGCCCAGCCGTCGCAGATTTGCCAGCGTCCAGCGCGCCGCCGCCAGCGCGTCGTCGAGTTGGGCCGGGAAGGCGGCTTCGGGCGCCAGGCGATAGCGGCAAGACAACACCCGCACGCCCGCTGCGTCCGCCAGCCGGACGCAGAAGGCGTCGTGGGTCTCAATGTCGCCCAGGATGAAGCCGCCGCCGTGGAAGAACAGCAGCAGCGGACCGGGCGTCTGCGCGCCTTTCGGGAGGTAGAGTCTCGCTTGCAGCGGACCCGTCGCGCCGTCGACATCGATGTTCCGCGTTTCGGCCAGCAGTGGCAGGTGGCGGTCCCGGCGGGAGAGGGCGAACCGCACCGCCGCCCGCGCGCGCTCGACGCCCTTGAGGTTCTCGGCGGCGAAGGTTCCGGCGAGGCGGTCGCTAAGCTTCATGTGAACATTTGCTCACAGATCGACCTGTCTGCCAAGATGGAAGGCTGGTGCCGGCTGAGGGGATTGAACCCCCGACCTTCGGTTTACAAAACCGCTGCTCTACCGCTGAGCTAAGCCGGCGTCCGCGTTGCGAACCGGCGGCTTATGCCGCAGCCCGCGCCGCCGCGCCAGTCCGCCACTTCTGGGTCAGGGAATAGATGATGATGCCGGTGGCGACCACGGCGATCAGCAGGGTGCAGACGGCGTTGATCTCCGGCGTCACGCCCAGCCGCACCTGGCTGTAGATCCGCATCGGCAGGGTGGTGGCGCCCGGGCCGCTGGTGAAGCTGGCGATGACCAGGTCGTCGAGCGACAGGGTGAAGGCCAGCATCCAGCCGGCCAGCACGGCGGGGAAGATGTTGGGCAGGGTCACCTTCATGAACGCCTGGCCGGGCGTGCAGCCCAGATCCTGGGCGGCTTCCTCCAGCGACCGGTCGAAGGTGACCAGGCGCGAGTGCACGACCACGGCGACGTAGCTGAGCGTGAAGGTCGTATGGGCCAGCATCACGGTCCAGAAGCCGCGGTCGAAGCGCAGGGCCACGAACAACAGCAGCAGCGCCAGGCCCATGATCACCTCGGGCATGACCAGCGGTGCGTAGACCATGCCCGAGAACATCGTCCGGCCCCTGAACCGACCGCCGCGCACCAGGGCGACGGCGGCCAGGGCGCCGAGCACCGTCGCCAGCGTCGCCGAGACCAGGCCCACGCGCACCGTCACCCAGGCCGCCGACAGCAGCTGTTCGTCCTGCAGCAGGGCCGCGTACCACTTCGTGGAGAAGCCGCCCCAGACGGTGACCAGCTTGCTGGCGTTGAACGACCAGACGACGAGCAGGACGATCGGCAGGTACAGGAACGCGAAGCCGAGCGTGATCGAGACCAGGTTGAACCAGGATGGGCCGCGCTTCATCGTGATCCTCCCCATTGGAGGAGGCGCGGGGTCCCCCCCTTCCTCCTCGATGGAGGAAGGGCCGGGGATGGTGGTGTGGCCGCGGCGGCGTTGTGAAGGCGCTGTGTGGCGCCGACGCCTTGCCGAGCCCTTCGCCTGGATGCGGCGGCCACACCACCACCCAACCCTCCTCCATCGAGGAGGAGGGCTTTCGACCTGGCGATCCAGTTCATCGCCCCGCCTCCAGCGCCCGCGCCTGCTGGCGCTGGTAGAGGACGATCGGGACCACCAGGGTGATCAGCAGGATGATCGCCACGGCGCTGGCGAACGGCCAGTCGCGGTTGGCGAAGAACTCCATCCAGATCGAGCGGCCGATCATCAGAGAGCCGGGGCCGCCCAGCAGATCGGGGATCACGAACTCGCCGACCATGGGGATGAAACACAGCAGGCACCCGGCTACGACGCCCGGGATCGAGAGCGGCCAGGTGATCTGCCAGAAGCTCTTCCAGGGCGGCGAGCCGAGGTCGGCGGCGGCCTCCAGCAGGGTGTGGTCCATGCGCTCCAGCGCCGCGTACAGCGGCAGCACCATGAACGGCAGGTAGCTATAGACCAGTCCGATCTGCACCGCTGTCGGGGTGTAGAGCAGGGTGACCGGATCGAGGCCGAGCAGGCCGAGGAAGGCGTTGAGCAGTCCGGCCGGCTTGAGGATCCCGACCCAGGCGTAGACCCGGATCAGGAAGCTGGTCCAGAACGGCAGGATGACCAGCATCAGCAGGATGTCGCGCACGCCCGGCCGGCAGCGCGCCATGCCGTAGGCCATCGGATAGCCGACCAGCAGCGCCAGGATCGTGCCGGTCGCCGCGAACTTCAGGCTGGAGACATAGGCGTCGAAGTACAGTCGGTCGCTGGTCAGCCGCGCGTACATCTCGAAATCGAGACCGGCGACGAAGCGCTTCAGGCCGTCAAGCCCGTCGGTCCAGACGATCTGCGGCGCGTAGGGCGGAATGGCCAGGGCCGTGTCGGACAGCGACAGCTTCAGCACCAGCAGGAAGGGGAAGGCGAACAGCACCCCCAGCCAGAGGGCCGGCAGGATGACGGCGCGCGAGCGAGGCCGGTTCACGACGTGCGTCCTTCGCGACGCGATCCTGAGGGATCGCTCCTCAGGATGACGAATTCAGTGGAACGCTTCCCACCTTCGTCATGGTGAGGAGCGAGCCTCAAGCGAGCGTCGCGAACCACGCACATCACGACGTCAGCACCACGCCGGCGTCGGGGTCGAAGCTGACCCAGACCTTGTCGTCCCAGCCGATCGGGCGCTCGACGAAGCGGCGGCTGTTGGCGCGGGCGACCCGCACCAGCCGGCCGCCCGGCAATTCGACGATGTAGTTGGTCCAGTCGCCGGTGTAGCCGATGTCCCAGATCTCGCCCGCCAGCACGTTGCGCGTGCCGGCCGGGGGCGGGTCGAGGCTGATGGTCATCTTCTCGGGCCGAACGGCCAGCCAGACGGTTGCGCCGGGAGCGGGACAGTCGTCATCGAGCACGTAGAAGCCGGCCTGGGCCTCGGGCGTCCGCAGGTGCGCCATCGGATGCTCGATGGCGTCGACCAGGGTCTCGAACAGGTTCACGTCGCCGAGGAACTCGGCCACGTAGCGGGAGGCGGGGGTCTCGTAGATCTCTTCCGGCCTGGCGACCTGGACGGTCTTGCCCTCGCGCATCACCGCGATCCGGTCAGCCATGACCATGGCCTCTTCCTGATCATGGGTGACGATCAGGAAGGTGACGCCGAGCTCGACCTGCAGGTCCATCAACTCGAACTGCGTCTCCTCGCGCAGCTTCTTGTCCAGCGCGCCCAGCGGCTCGTCGAGCAGCAGCATCTTGGGCTTGCGGGCCACCGCTCTGGCCAGTGCGACGCGCTGCTTCTGGCCGCCGCTCAGCTGGTCGGGCTTTCGCTTCGCGAACGGCGTCAGCTTCACCAGGTCCAGCATCTCGGCGACGCGGGCGGCGATCTCGCCGCGCGGCAGGCCCTCCTGCTTCAGGCCGAAGGCGATGTTCTGCTCGACGGTCAGGTGCGGGAAGAGCGCATAGCTCTGGAACATCATGTTGACCGGCCGCTGGTGCGGCGGCACGCCGGCCAGGTCCTTGCCGTCCAGCGTGATGCGCCCCGCGTCCGGGGTCTCGAAGCCGGCCAGCATGCGCATCAAGGTGGTCTTGCCGCAGCCGGAGGGGCCGAGCAGCGCGAAGAACTCGCCCGGATAGATGTCCAGCGACACGTCGTCGACGGCGGTCTGGGTCCCGAACCGCTTGGTCACCCCCTCGAACCGCACCAGCGGAACGGCGTTGGGGTCGTTCCAGGGCGCGAAGCTGGACCGCACCGCGCCGATGTTCAGGCGCTTGCCGTCCGGCTTCGGCTTGGCCGGCTTGGCGGGCGCGCGGCTCATTGGCCGCTCATCACCTTGGTCCAGAGACGGTTCACCTCACGGACCAGGGCCTGGTCCTTGGTCGTGGTCACGAACAGCCGCGAGAACACCTCCGGCGTCGGATAGACGTTCGGGTCGGTGCGCAGTTCCTCGTCGACCAGCGGCGTCGCGGCGGCGTTGGCGTTGGCGTAGGCGGTGTAGTTGGACGCCTTGGCGATGACCTCGGGCCGCATCATGAAGTCGAGGAACTTGTAGGCCGCCTCCGGATTGGGCGCGTCAGCCGGAATCGTGAAGGTGTCGAACCAGACCTGGCTGCCTTCCTTGGGGATGGCGTAGGCGACTTCGACGCCCTTCTTGGCCTCCTCGGCGCGGTCGGCGGCCTGCAGGATGTCGCCGCTGTAGCCGACCACGACGCAGGCGTCGCCGTTGGCCAGGGCGTTGATGTATTCCGACGAGTGGAACTTGGTGACGTAGGGCCGCAGGCTCAGCAGCAGGCTGGTCGCCGCCTCATAGTCCGCCACCGCCTTCGAGTTGGGATCCTTGCCGAGGTAGTTCAGCGTCACCGCGTACATGTCCTCGGACGCGTCGAGGAAATAGACGCCGCAGTCCTTCAGCTTGGCCAGGTTCTCCGGCTTGAACACCACATCCCAGCTGTCGATGGTCACGCCGGGCAGCCGCTTGGCCACCTCCGCGGTGTTGTAGCCGATGCCCATCGTGCCCCACATGTAGGGGACGCTGTACTTGCCGCCCGGATCGAACGGCTCCATGCGCTGCATCAGCTCCGGCCACAGGTTCTTGCGGTTGGGCAGCTTGGCGAAGTCCAGCGGCTGGATCGCCTTGGCCGTGATGTAGCGGGGCAGGTTGTGGTTCGACGGCGCCACGATGTCGTAGCCGGTGGCGCCGGTCAGCACCTTGGTCTCGAGCATCTCGTTGGAATCGAAGGTGTCGTAGACGACCTTGATCCCGGTCTCCTTGGTGAATTGCTCAAGGAGCGCCGGATCGATGTAGTCCGACCAGTTGTAGATATGCAGGGTCTCCTGCTTGGGACCTCCGCAGCTCGTCAGCGCCAAGGCGGCGACGGCCCCAACGGCAAGGGCGGCCCAACGCCGCGTGTGACCCTTGAAAAGCGACATCCCAACCTCCCGCGAAACCCTGCGAGTCCTTATAGGGCCTGCGGAGCGTCGGAAAAGTCCCTTCCCCTGCGGAGGGGAAGGGACGCCGGTCAGGCTTCGGCCTTCTTCCCCGCCTTCAGTCCCCCGATCAGGGCGCCGCTGACCACGTACTGGATCAGCATGTAGCCGCCGTCGATCGGGATCAGGCCGGTGTTGTCGTCGCCGTAGATGAAGCGCAGAGACATCGTCGCCAGCCCGAAGAAGACGCAGGCCGTCAGGCCCGCCTTCGCGCCGCCGACCCATCCGGCCATGCCGGTTCGGGCGATCAGCCAGCCCAGGCCAATGGCGATGACCAGGTTCTGCACCGCGCCCAGCGCCATGGCGGAAGAGCCTTCGCTCTCCGACACGGCGATTCCGGTCAGCGCCATCCACTGGGCGGAGAAGACCATGCCGTACCAGACAAATCCGATGGCCTGGCTCGCCACCACGGCGGCGAGGACGCCAATCCAGTTGATACCTTTCAACATGCGTAGTCCCCCGGGTGACGCGGGACTCTCGCGCCGAGGAGCGCGGCCCCGTCGTTTCTGACGCGGATGCTACGACGTTTCGCCGAACGGCGATACCCGGTCGTCGATCGCTGGCCGCTTCCGCTCGCGCGCGCACGCCTCTATATCCGCCGCATGGCTCGTATTCTGATCACTTCCGCCCTGCCGTACATCAACGGGATCAAGCACCTCGGCAATCTGGCCGGGTCGCAGCTCCCTGCGGACGTGTTCGCGCGCTTCAAGCGAGCCCAGGGCCACGAGACCCTCTACATCTGCGCCACCGACGAGCACGGCACGCCGGCGGAGCTGGCGGCGGCGGAGGCCGGGATGCCGGTGGCCGACTTCTGCGCGCTGGCGCACGAGAAGCTGCACGCCATGGGCCGCGGCTTCGGCATGTCTTGGGACCACTTCGGCCGCTCGTCGTCGCCGCAGAACCGCAAGCTGACGCAGAGCTTCGCTCAGCAGCTCTGGGAGGCCGGCTTCATCGAGGAGCGGGTGACCCAGCAGGTCTACTCTCTGGCCGACAAGCGCTTCCTCCCCGACCGCTATGTTATCGGCACCTGCCCGCACTGCGGCTACGAGGCGGCGCGGGGCGACCAGTGCGAGAACTGCACGCGGGTGCTGGACCCGGCCGACCTGATCAAGCCGCGCTCGGCGCTGTCGGGCTCGACCGAGATCGAGATCCGCGACTCCAAGCACCTGTTCCTGCGCCAGAGCCTGTTCGCCGAGCGGCTGCGCGAGTGGATC
>ERZ761607.1334-NODE-1334-length-31705-cov-4.576682_pt1 | contig 31705 bp, 24 predicted proteins | sample MGYA00511164_ERZ761607 | MGnify/ENA primary metagenome ERZ761607 (study PRJEB28899, sample SAMN02445080) | bioreactor sludge metagenome | biome: EBPR sludge | place: Australia: Brisbane, Thorneside Wastewater Treatment Plant | collected 2011-06-22 ... | reverse complement strand
GCGGCCTGCGCGCGTCGAAACGCCCGTCGCCGAGATCGACCTCGAAGCCACGACCGACTCGGAAGCCGCGACGGGTTTCGAAGTCGCGATGGACGCCGAAGTCGCAACGGACTCCGACGTCGCAGCGGACGCGACGGACTCCGAAGTCGCAGCGGACTTCGAGCTCGCGACGGATTCCGAAGTCACCGCCAATCGTGAGTCCGTCCGCGAGGATCCCACGCTCGTCGAAGGCGCCGATGCCGCCGCCGATACCCGCACGTCCGACGTCGTCGCCCCGCGCGGCTCCGCCGCGGGACGGGCCACGCGAGTCTCCGGAGCGTCCTCGTCACCCACCACGGCGCGAGCATAGCGCGCACGCCTCGCGGCACACTTCGGGCCGAGCCCCGACGCACGGCCCCGACGCACGAACCCTTGCGCCCCGCGAACGACTCGATTACCTAAGCGCCTCCCCAGGACCCTTAGCTCAGCTGGATAGAGCGTCGGCCTCCGGAGCCGAAGGTCAGTGGTTCGAATCCACTAGGGTCCGCCAGCACTTGCGCGTTTCGGTGGGGAGCAGCGGGGAGCGACTCCGCAGGCCCAGCCGGCTCCTCTCCGCCTCGCGCGCTCCGTCCCATGCGTCGGCAGAGAGTTCGCTGCGGGTGGAGAGGTTCGGCTCGACGCCACCGCTGCCTGACCCGCCGCGCTCCGGTAGTCTGCCCTCAACACCTCACGCACTGCAGGAGAGGGCACATGAGCACGTTCGAGAAGCTCCGTTAGAAGCTCGCGCGTAGGCTCGATAGCGAGGTCGCGCCGTGGAGCTCGGAGCTCGCTGGGCACCTCGGTGAGCTGGCGCGCCCATGCTTGGCCTTGGTTCCCGTGACGCGCGGGAAGGCGGCCGCGCGCTTCGGAGGTCCGACGCTGCTGTCGAAGGGGACGCCGTGGCCGAAGAGCTCCGACGGCAAGCACTTGGACTACCTGGGTTGCCTCGATCTCGCGGCGCTGACGGCGGCGGGAGGGCCGGCTCTCGAGGGCGCGTGGCCGTCCCGTGGTGTGGTGTCGGTGTTCATCGAGGACTTGAGCGGGGCCGCGGCGCCGGTGGTCGTTCGCTGCATCCACACCGACGTTGGCGTCGATGCGCTCGTGGAGCAGCCCGAACCGAAGACACGCGTGGGTCACGAGGCGCTGATGGACCTTCGTCCAGTCTCGCTGAAGGCGGTGCCCTCGATCTCGATTCCGACCACGCTGCGTTCCGTGAGGCGCCTCGTGGAAGCGGCCGACGAGCCTGATGCGGAAGTCATCCTCAGCGAGCTTCTCTGGGGCATCACGCCGGATGATGCCATCGGCCACGTGGGCGGGTGGGCGAGCTCGCACGACGGCGCCGACCTCCATCGGGAGATCGCGCTTCGATCGATCGGACGCGCGGAGCTCGTGTACTCGGACTACTGGGACAGCGTCGAGGACTACGAGGCGAGCATCAGCACGCATCACGGGGCCGCCATCGAGTATCGCCGCATGCGACCCGACGTGCTGTGGCTGATCGAGCACGCGCAGGAGATCGCGGCGGAAGCCGCTCGATGGTCGCTCTTCTTTCGCCTCGACTCGAACGGCGAGATGAATCTGCAGATCAACGACGCGGATCCGCTCTTCGTCTTCGCACCGACGGACGACCTGCGTGTCGGTCGTTTGGACCGTGTCACCGGATGCGTACTGCAGAGCTGACCCGTAGGAGGCGTGAGCGCGAGCGGAGCATGACGACGTCGACCGACGTCTCCGGCGATGCATCGAACCGCGAGGCGACTCCTCGAGGCTTCGAGGTGTCGGGATCGATCGTCGGTTCGACGCGCACCTGGCTCGCGTGACCGCGACGTCAGCGCGCTCGTGCGAGCAGCCAACGCAAGCGGTCGCGGTCGACCCGGAGCAGGATCGTCTTGTCGTGCGTCACGGTCACCGCGCCGGGCGCGCTGCCTTTGCGCTTGTGGACGTGGCGCCGGTCGGCGTGTTGGATCTCCACGCGGTCGTCGGCGTGGGCGTCGCTGAAGTGGGCGGCGAGGAGCGCCGCGTCGAGGAGGAGCGCCGGAGGACACGCCTCGTTCTTCTCGAGCGGGACGATCACGTGCGCGCCCTTTCGTCCGCGCGCGTGGAGCCAACGATCGTGGGGGCGCGCGTGGGTGGTGAGGGCGTCGTTGTCGGTCGCGCGTCGACCCACGTGGATCGGGCGATCCCCGTCGCCGAGGAAGACGCGATACGGACGACGCGGTTCGTCGTGCGCACGGGGGCGAGGCACGACGGGATCGAGCGCGAGGGTGATCGACTCGGGAGGTGCACCGGCTTCGAGCGAGGCTTCGACGACGGCGAGCGCGGCGTCCTCGGCGCGCACCTGCGCGAGGCGTTCGGTCGCGATCGCGGCGCCGCGCTCGAGGCGGCGTGCTTCGTGGAAGAGGCGCTCGGCGTGGGCGCGCGCGCTGCGGGTTGGATCGAGGGCGACGCGGCGTGTGCGCGGTGGATCGACGGAGGTGTCTTCGGCGACGAGCTCGGCGGCGCCGGGCGTAGCCTCGGCGAGGTGGGCGAGCACGAAGCTCGCGTCGTCGCGGAGGGTGTCCACGCGGCTCGCTCGCGCGGCGTCGGCTTCGATTGCTCGAATCTTGCGGGCGAGCTTGCGGCGCGCGTCGGCGAGGCGACGGCGGAGCGCGCGATCCGCGGGCTCGACCGCTCGGGGCGCGGCTTCGGTCGATGCCGCGGGTGACGTCGGCGTCCAGTCGTTCGGTGGGAGCTCGGTCGCGAAGCGACGGCGTCCGGCGAGCGGGAAGCCGTCGAGCGCGCGACGAAGACACGGCGCGTGCTCGTGATCGGTGAGCAGGACACGCTCGCCCGCGCGGGTCTGCAGCACGAGCCTACGTCGGGCGCCGCGCGCTTCGGCCGCGAGCACGGAGGCGCCTGCGAGGAGCGTGCGGAGGCGGCGCACGAAGCCGTCGGCTGCGGCGCCGCTCGGACGCTGCGCGATCCACGCGAGCTCGCCCGCGCGTGCGTCGAGCAGGAGGAGCCGACGCCCGTGACGCGGGTGGTAGAGCTCGAGCACGACACGGTCCGCGTCCGGACCGTCGACTCGCTGCACGCGCCCGAGCGTCTCGTCGACGTCGTCGGGGTCGGACGGGATCCTCTCGTCGTCTCGCATCGCGTTCTCGGACGCCTCCACCGCTCGGCCGTTCGCTCGTCGCTGCGACGGCTGTGTGCCGAACGTTCCGCCGCACGCGGACGGTGCGTCAGTCGTCGTCTTCTTCTTCGTCGTCTTCGTCGTCTTCGAAGTCGCCGCCATCGTCGAGGTCGTCTTCGTCGTCGAGGTCACCCTCTTCGTCGCTCTCGTCCTCGTCGTCTTCGTCACGGTCCTCGTCGAGATCCTCGTCGAGATCCTCGTCGTCTTCGTCGTCCTCGTCCTCGCTGGACGCGCCCGCGAGGAGCTGGAGCATCTTCGCCTCGCGGAACGAGCGCTCCGACTGGATCGCGACGTAGGTCTTCTCGTGGTCGGCCTCGTCGAGGGCGTCGAGCACCTCGCTCAGCAGGCCTTCACCGAAGCGTTGGCGTCCGCCGAGCGCTTGCAGACGCGCGTAGCCGATCGGGCCCGCGGGCACGTCGTCCTCGAGCGGATCGAACGCGCAGATCACGCCGAGCTCCTCGGCGAACGGGCGCGCGAGCTCGGACTCCCAGATGCCCGTCGGAGCCCAGATCACGTGGCGGTCGGGGCGACGCGGAATGCGCGCGAGCCACGCCGCGAAGCGCTCACGATCGCGGGTGCTGGTGCTCAGCTCGGTGCCGGTGGGGATCACCAGATGGGCGTCGGTGGCCGAGAGCGCGCCGACGAGCCACGCGATGTTCTTCTCGAGCTCTTCGTCGAAGCGGAAGGCGCCGAGGGCCGAGATGCGCGTGGCGCGCGGCGCGACCAGGGCGACCTCGAGCTCGGCGGGGAGGCTCTTTCGCCAGCGCTGGAGCGTGGCGCGCTTGGGGCGAGAGGACGGAAAGGTGAGCTCGGCGAAGCGGAGGGCTTCGACGTATTTGCGTCCGGGAGGACGTTCGAGGGTGGCGCCGGCGACGATCATGGAGGTCGGTGCTCATACCACGCGCGCTGCGACGTGCAGCCCTCCACGCGCCGAGGGCCCTCGAGCGGGTGGCGCGGGCAGGTGGCGCGGCAGCGTTCGTCCCGCGCGCGCCATCCGCACGCCATTCGTCGCGCGCTCGGTGTGCGAACCCGTTGCGTTGCGGCCCTCGACGACCTGCATCGCGTCCGCGGTTGAGGCGTTCTTCCGCGTGCTGCTACGCTCGCGCCCGTGCGCAGCTTCGTCTTCCTCGCGTGTTCGACCCTCCTCGCTTGCGGCAGTGACGTGCCGAGCTTCCCTGAGCCGCCCGTCGATTCGGGGGTGGAGTGTGGTCCGTCCAGCGACGGAGGCGGAGCGGGGAGCTGTCCCGGCGACCAAGTGTGTCTGAACCGTCGTTGCTACGACCCGTGCACCTCCCAGGCGCAGTGCGCGCGCTCGCAGACCTGCGAGGACGGCGTGTGCGTGGAAGGTGAGCGGCCCGACGGAGGCACGCCGGACGCGGGGCTCTGCCCGGGCGGCTGCTCGGGCGCGACCCCGATCTGCCACCCCACGGGCGTGTGCACGGCGTGCGCGGAAGGAGCGGCGGGGGAGTGTGGTGCCGCCGCGCCGATCTGCGAGCTCGCGTACGGTGCTTGCGTCGGCTTCGTCGCCGATCGGATCTGCGCGCCGTGCAACACGAGCGTCGACTGCGACGGCGGGCGTACGTGCACCGAGCGTGGCGGTGAGCGCGTCTGCCTCGCGCCTTGCGCGGAAGGTGGCGTGTGTCCGCGGGGCTTCACGTGTGGCGCCGACACGCTCTGCGCGCCGAGCTTCGGGACGTGCACCGGCATCCGCAACGGCGTGACCTCGCAGGCGTGCGCGACGGACACCGACTGCGAGCCGCTCGGCGTGACACCGCCCGCGGGTGTGTGTCAGGGCGCCAGCGAGGGCGTCCCGGGCGTGTGCGTGCAGGCATGCAGCATGGAGACGGATTGTCTCGACGGCCGGAGCTGCGCGGCGGGCTACTGCCGACCGATCTGACGCGCTCCACGGAGTCGAGCGCGCGCCGTCGAGCGCGCCGCGCGTGATCCCACGCACGCTTCCGCGCGCGCGGTCCTTTCACGCGTCGCGCGCATCGCATCGCGTGGTCCCAACGACGACGCGCATCGAGTACCAAGGAGCGGTCGCTCGGAGGTCTCATGCGTCGCTGGCTCTTGCTCTCGCTCTTCTTCCCCGCGCTCGCGAGCGCGCAGAACCCCGCGTGGCCCAATCGCGCCGCGACCGTCGAGTCTCTGCGTGATCCGGCGAACTGGCCGGACGACCCCGACTACGGCTACGACATCTCGGGCGAAGGCTCGTGCATCGGCGAAGGCCTGCGGTGCTGGACCAACGACACCGGCGGTCAATGGAACTTCTGGTCGTGGGTCCCGCCGCAGACCACGACGCGTCCGGGCTGGCGCACCGAAGAAGAAGCGCTCGGCGCAGGTACGTGGACGGATCTCGCGTGGACGCGGACCACCGGCGATCGCCGCGTGGTGATCGCGATTCTGGACAGCGGCATCAACTGGGATGAGCGCGACCTCGTCAATCAGCACTACATCTCGTTCGCGGAGCTCGACGCGGACGGGCTCGACGAGCGCTGTCTCCCGCAGCCGATGCCGGGAGGGCCGCCCGGCTTCGCACGCCACGACCGCGACGGGAACGGATCGCTCTCGATGCGCGATTGGTTTGCCGGATTGACGGCGGAAGAAGCCACGACGCTCTCGGCGGAGATCGACGCGATGGGCAACCAGAACGGTCTCGCGGATCCGGGCGATCTGATCACGTTCTGCTCGGATGGGGTCGACGACGACGACAACGGCTACGTCGACGACATCAGCGGCTGGGACTTCTACATGGACGACAACGACCCGATGGACGATACGCGGTTCGGCCACGGGACGGGGGAAGGGCGCTGGAGCGCGGCCGAAGGCAACAACGGGATCGGGCGCATCGGGTATTGCCCGAACTGTTCGGTGCTGATGGTGCGCGTGGGTGAGAGCTTCATCGCGGACGTGCAGGACTACGGAGAGAGCGTGGTCTTCGCGGTCGACTCCGGCGCGAAGGTCATCCAGGAGGCGCTCGGCACGATCAACCACTCGACGTTCATGCGTCGCTCGATGGACTACGCGTACGAGCGTGGTGTGCTCACGATCGCGTCGGCGGCGGACGAGAACTCCTACCACCACAACTACCCCGGCACCGCGGATCACAACCTCTACATCCACGCGATCCGCTTCGCGGGCTCGAACGCGCAGACCTCGGAGTCGTTCCTCGCGTTCAACAACTGCACGAACTACGGCGGCCAGCTCGCGATGAGCGCGCCGGGGCTCGGGTGCTCGTCGGAGGCGACCGCGGTCGGCGCGGGCATCGCCGGGCTCATCGCGGCTGCCGGGATCGCCGAGGATCGCCCGGGCGGAGCGCTGGATCCGGAGCTGTCGGCAGAGGAGATGCGGCAGCTCATCACGATGACGGCGGACGACATCTACTTGCCCGAGAGCGACCCTTCGCATCCGGAGCACGACGCGCGTTACTACCCGTCCCGCGAGGGCTGGGATCAGCGCTTCGGTTGGGGTCGCATCAACGCGTTCCGATCCGTCGACGCGGTGTGGCGCGGCGCGATCCCGCCCGAGGTCGATCTCTACTTCCCGGATTGGTTTCGCGTGCTCTACCCGGAGCGCGACGGCAGCGTCTCGCTGCGCGGAACGATCGACGCGCGCCGCGCGGAGAGCTTCGACTACGTGGTCGAGTGGGCGGCGGGCATCGAGCCGGACGACGAGGACTTCGAGGTGCTCGCGATGGGCACGGGACAGACCGAGCGCATCGAGGGTGTGCTCGCGACGTGGGACATCTCGGACCTCGAGATCGACAACGACCCGTCGCAGGGCCCGCACAACCGCTACACGGTCACGGTCCGCATTCGCGCGACCGCGCGTTACGGCGGCGCGATCGGCGACGTGCGGGGCGAGCAGCGGCGTGTGTACAGCATCGTGCGCGACCCGACGCTCAAGCCGGGCTTCCCGATCGCGCTCGGCACCCGCAACGAGGTCGATCTGCACCCGGGCGCGTCGGGCGAGGGCTCGCCGAAGCTCGCGAACCTCGACGACGACGCTGCGCTCGAGATCGTCTACGGCGACGCGGACGGTCTGCTGCACGCGATCAACGGCGACGGCACCGAGCTGCCGGGCTTCCCGGTGCGGCTCGGCACGCTTCGCTCGCTGACGCCGAGCTATCCGGACAACGTGCTCGGCTCGGAGGCTTACGCGAGCGGCGCGGTGCCGACGGAGGATCTCGCGTCGTCCGTGCTCTCGACGCCCGCGATCGGCGATCTCGACGGCGACGGGACGCTCGAGATCGTCGCGGTGACGATGGAGGGCGACGTCTACGTGGTGGAGCCGAACGGAAGCGTGCGCGAAGGTTGGCCGGTCGGTCTGCCTGAGGTGCTCTCGGGCGATCCGCGTCGCGGCGGACCGCCGACCCGCGACTCGGTGGTCGAGCGCGGCGCGTTCGCGTCGCCCGCCCTCGTCGACCTCGACGACGACGACGCGCTCGAGATCGTGTTGCCCGCGTTCGACGGTCAGGTGCACGTGTTCCGCGCGGACGGCTCGGTGCAGCCGGGCTTCCCGGTGCGCATCGTCGCGCTCGAGCTCTGGCGCGACGACGACGACGCGGCGCCGAGCATGATCATGACCTCGCCCGCGATCGGCGACGCGAACGGCGACGGCATCCCGGACATCGCGGTGGGCTCCAACGAGTACGGCGACGACTCGAACACCGGGGCGATCCATCTGATCCACGGCGACGGCAACCTGCACGAGGGTGGCGCGTCGCACCCGAACTGGCCGGTGGTGGTGACGAGCTTGAACCTCTTCCCCTTCGTCGGTCGCGGCACCTCGTCGGCGGTCGCGATGGCGGACGTGAACGGCGACGGGCGTCCGGACCTCGCGGTCGCGGGCAACGCGGGCACCGTCGACGTGCTCGACGGCATCCAGCCGCCGCGGCGGCCGGGTGAGGATCCGCTGCGGGTCGTGCGACTCGACTCGGTCGATCGCGGGCCGCTGAGCGATCTCGTCGATCCGGTCGATCGTCCGCTGCTCAACACCTTCGCGACGGGGTCGTTCGGGGATCTCGATCAGGACGGCGTGCCCGACTTCATCACCGGCGGAGCGGGGCTCAAGCTCGCGGTGAACCTCGGCGGCGGTTGGCAGAACGAGCCCTTCGCGCATCAGGTCGGCGTATGGACGACGCGACGCAACGAGCTCAACGGCCGCGGGAACTTCCTGCCGGGCTTCCCGCGTCGCATCGAGGACTACCTCTTCTTCATGAATCCGACCTCCGCCGACGTGAGCGGCGACGGGTACCCGGAGGTGGTGGTCGGATCGGGCGGCTACTACGTGCGCGCGTGGGATGCCTGCGGTCGCGAGGCGCCAGGCTTCCCGAAGTTCGTGGGCGGCTGGATCATCGCGACGCCCGCGATGGGCGACATCGACGGCGACGGTCTGCTCGAGGTCGTGACGGCGTCGCGCGCGGGTTATCTCTTTGCGTTCGACACCGAAGGGCCGGCCGACGGATCGATCACGTGGCCCGAGTGGCGTCACGACAACCACAACACGGGCAACTTCGACGCGCCGCTCTCCAACGGAGGCGAGAAGCGCGGCGCGGACGAGGCGCTCGAATGTGAGATCCCCGAGCCGCCGGTGGACGCGGGGGTAGGTGAGGACGACGCTGGTGTTCCGGCGGAAGACGCGGGCCCGCCGGGCGTGACGGGTGGCGGCGGTTGTGGCTGCGCGACGAGTGGGAGCGGCTCGCCGCTCGCAGGGGCGCTCTTGCTCGTCGGTGTGATCTCGCGTCTGCGCCGTCGCCGCGACTGACGCTGCTTCGATCGAGCCGCGTGGTCTGGCGTCGCGTGGTCGACGTCGCGACGTCGCGCGGTCGACGTGGTTCGGTCGCGCGGCGGGCGAAGCGAACCTGGACGCCGTGGGGCTGCTACGCTCTGCGGCGTGCGTTCGTTCTCCTTCGCGCTCGTCGTGTGTCTCGCGACGCTCTCCGGTTCGGCTCGTGTGCGGGCGCAGGACTGGGGCCTGACCCGCGACCCTTCGCCGATGACGGGCATGACGACGTCGATGACCTCGATGACGTCGACCATGCGGACGTCGATGACCACCGCGATGACGGCGTCGATGACCGGCGCAGCGGAGGAGCCCGCGCCGCTCACCTCGCCGGACGAGAACCGCAACGCGGTGCTCATCGCGCGTTATCGCTCGGTGCTCGCGAACGATCCGAAGCGCGGCTTCGCCTATCAGCGCATGTCGGATCTCTACCGCGAGCGCGACGGAAGCCTGGAGGGGCTGCGCGACGAGCTGCGCGCCGAGGTCGAGCGTGATCCCCAGGCCTACGCGGCGCGTGTGTTGCTCGGGCACGTGCTGATCGATCTCGGTCGTCCTGACGAAGCGCGCGCGAGCTACGAGTCGGCGCTCGCGCTGCGTCCGACCGACCCCACACCGCGGGTCGCGCTCGGCGCGCTCTTGCGGCAGAGCGATCCCACGCGGGCGCGCGCGCTCTACGAAGAAGCGCTGGAGCGGACGCGCGACGACGAGGCGCGCAGCGAGCTGCTCCGCGAGCTCGGCGAGCTGGCGCTCGATGCGGAGGACTACGAAGGCGCGCGGCGGCACTTCGACCGGCTGGGCGGCGGCGCGGCGGGCACGGTGTTTCTCAAGACCGAGCTCGCGCGCGCGCTGGTGGCGCGGCGACGTTTCGATCGCGCGATCGCGGAGTACGAGCGTGTGCTCGGCGAGCTGCGGGGCGACAACCGCGTGCTGCCGCCCGTGCTGCGCGAGCTCGCGGAGGTGCAGCTCGAAGCGGCGCGCATGGACGACGCGATCGCCACGATCGATCGCGCGATGCGGATCGCGGGGCCGAGCTCGGGCGTGAGGCGCGAGCTGCTCGACGTGCTCGTGGAGGCGCACCGCCGCGCGGAGCGGCTGCCGGACCTGGTGGCGCGGCTCGCGAGCGCGCGCGACTTCGACTCGGTGGATCTGCTCGGGCGCGTGCACGACGAGCTCGGCGACTCGGACGCCGCGCTCGAGGCGTACCGCCGCGCGCTGCGGCTCGATCCGCGGAGCGTCGACACGCGGGTGCGCCTCGTTCGACTGCTGTCGCGCAGCGGGCGGCTCGACGACGTGGTCGGCGAGTACCGCGAGCTCGTGCGCGTCGCGCCGCGCGAGTCGCGCTTCGTGGTGGAGCTCGCGCAGCTCTTGATGCAGACGGGGCAGCGCGAAGAGGCGCTCCGGCTCGCGGCGCAGACGGGACAACGCGGCGCGCGGGATCCGAGCGTGCAGCGAGCGCTCGCGGAGCTCTACGCGAGCTGGGGCGAGGACGAGCTCGCGACGCGCGCGCTTGCGACCTTGGTTCGGCTCGAGCCGCGCGATCCGGCGCACCTCGTGGCGCTCGGGGAGCAGCAGCTCGCGGAGGGCGACGAGGCGGCCGCGCTCGCGACCTGGCGACGCATCGTGGCGGGGGACGCGCGCGGCGAGGATCACGCGACGCTCGCGGCGGTGCTCGCCGATCACGATTTCCTCGACGAAGCGGAGGCGCGTTGGCGCGACGCGGTGCGCGCGGACGGGACGCGGGTGGAGTGGGTGCGCGGGCTCGCGGCAGTGTTGGAGCGTCCGCGTACGAGCGAGCGCCCCGATCAGCGGCGCACACGCGACGAAGAGGCGGTGCGGCAGTGGCAGCGTGTGCTGGAGATCGCGCGCGAAGAGGGCGCGCGGCGCGAAGCGCGTCAGCGCATCGTCGGCGTGTGGGCGCGCCGCAGCGAGCTGCCCTCGAAGATCCGCGACTGGCGCGGACGCTTCGACGCGACGCCGCCCGACGTGGAAGCCGGTCGTTACCTCGCCGAGGCGTACTTGCGTCAGCGACCGCGCGTGGCCGAAGAAGCGGAGGCGGTGCTGCGACGGATCACCGAGCTCGAGCCGGGGGACGTCGAATCGCTCAAGGCGCTCGAGCGCGCGCACACCGCGCGGGGTGATCTCGCGGGTGCGATTGACGTGCTCCGCCGGCTGGTGGCGGCCGATCCGCGCCACGCGGCGAGCTACCTGCAGCGCATGGCCTCTCACGCGCACGCGCTCTACCGCGACTCGGAGGCGGTGGAGTTCGCGGCGGCGGCGGTCGAGCGCGCGCCCGACGACGCGGAGGGACACCGACGGCTCGGCGAGCTCCATCGTCAGCGCCAAGACGTCGAACGCGCGATCCGCAGCTACACGCGCGCGTTGGAGATCGACGATCGGCTCTTCGCCACCTACTTCGATCTGGCGGAGCTCCACCTCGCGCGCGGCGAGCCCGCCGAGGCGGCGCGGCTCTACCGCGTGGTGCTGCGTACCTGTCCGGACGACGACTTCGTCGCCCGTGCGGGACGCGGTGCGTTGCAGGTGCACCTCGGGTCGGGGGATCTCGGAGAGCTCGAGCGCGATCTTCTCCCGCTCGCCCTCGCGCACGCGCGGCGCCCGATCTTCCGGCGTCTGGTGGTCGAGCTCTACGACTCGTGGGTGCCGGAGCTCGCGCGGCAAGCGGCGGGCGAAGGCGACGCGGCCAACGCGGCGCGCGAGGAGCTGCGGCGCGTGGCGTCGCGATCGCTCAAGCCGCTCTTGGAGGCGCTCGCCGATCCGAGCCCCGCGCAGCGTCGCATCGCGGTCGACGTGCTCGCGCGGCTCGAGAGCCCGAACGCGGCGGGGCCTCTCTTGGCGTCGGCTGAAGCGACCGAGGGACCGATCGAGCTGCGCACGCGTGCCTTGCTCGCCGCGGGGGCGGTCGCGCCCGCGTCGTTCGCGCCACGGCTCGTCGCGCTGGCGAAAGGACCCGAGCGTCGCTTGCGCGAAGCGGCCGCGTGGGGGCTCGCGCGCATCGCGGAAGGTCCGGCGGTCGAGGCGTTGCGTGGCTTGCTCGACGAAGGCGATCCGGGGGTGCGCGCGTACGCGTCTCTCGGGCTCGGTCGGGCCGACGATCGTCGGAGCGCGCCGCGGCTCGAGCTCGCGCTGCGCGAGGACCGCAGCCCGATCGTGCAAGCGGCGGCGGCGTGGGCGCTCGGGCGCCTGGGCGATCGCACGCACGTGCCTTCGCTGACCATCGCGCTGCGTCGTGGGGGGCTCGTCTCGCGTGCGGCCGCGCAGGCGCTCGGTCGTCTCGCGCGTGAGGACGAGCGCGCGGTGGACGCGTTGGTGCGGGCGCTCTTCGATCCCGACGTCGAGCTGCGTGACGCGGCAGCCTCCGCGCTGCGCGAGGGACGTGCGTCGGACGCGATGCCGATCCCGAGCGGGAGCGCGCAGACCTACGTGGACGAGCGCACGCGAGTCGTCGCGGCCGCGGCGCCGGAGCTCGCGCCGATGCGGGGCGCGATCGTCGCGGCGGCGAGCGAGGCGCTGCACGGGCCGCTCGAGCGGGTGCTCGCGGCGCTCGACGTGTTGGCTCCTTCGCCGGGGCTCGACGCGCCGATCGGGCTCGGTGCGCTGACGGCGGGGCTCGGCGAGCGGCCGTCGGAGGTGCGCGAGCCCGTGCGCGCGCAGCTCGATGCGCTCGCCACGACGCTCGCGCCGGAGCTGCTCACGCTCGCGACACATCCGTCGGAGGAGGCACGCGCGCGCGTCGCCGCGCAGGTGGGGCGTTTCCCGAGCGCGTCCGGCGCGGAGGCGCTGGTGCGCCTCGTGCGTGACGACGACGCCTCGGTCGCGCGCCGTGCGTTGGAGTCGGTGCATGCGCGCCACGCCGAGCACGCGCCGTTGATCACGGAGGTGGAGGGGCTCGCGCGTGGTCACGTCGCGTGGTCGATCCGACTCGAGGCGGTCGAGGCCCTCACGCGAATGGAACGTGGTCGGGCGACGCTCGAGCACGCGCTCGCGCACGACGACTACGCGTTCGTGCGCGAAGCGGCGGCGCGGGGGCTCGTCGCGCTCGGCGCCGAAGCGGCCGCGCTCGCGCCGGCGAGCGACGATCCCGAGCCACGCGTGCGAGAAGCGGCGACTCCTCGTTGAGACCGCTGGAGAGCCTGGGAGCTCGTGGAGCCGCGGCCCCGAAGGTAGAGGTCCGGTCCGCGCGCACCGAGGCCCGGCACGTCAGGTTGTGGCCAAACGGCGCACCATGGGCTATTTCGTCGCGCATGGTGCGATCGGTGCGACAGGTGGGCCTCTTTCTCGGGCTTCTCGTGGCTCTCTCGGGCGCGGGATGCGGTGGGGGCGAAGAGACGACGATCACGATCGGAAGCGAGACCGGCGCGGAGACGCCCGTCGCCCCGCCGACCGTCGAGTGGCCGACCACGATGCTCACCGGACCGGGCACGGGTCCCGCGCTCTTCCTCGGTCCCGAGGACGAGGCGCCGGCGATTGGCTACGTGCGACCGGGCGTCGAGGTCGAGCTCGCGGAGCAACCGGTGAACGGTCGCGCGCTCGCGCGAATTCGTGGCTCGATCAAGGTGCGCGCGCACATCGTGACGTCGCGGCTCGGCTTCCGCGTGCAGCAGCGTGGCAAGATCGGCGGCACCGAGGTGTACGTCGGCCCGGGCGACTTCGTGCGCTACCTCGGGCCTTCGGATCAGCCGGGCATCGTGCGGGTCGAGGCGATGCCGCGCCTGACGAACGAGATCTTCGCGCCCGCGTTCGAGGGGGTGTACCCGATGGAGCGCCTCGCGGTCGCCGAGCCGCCGCAGGACGCGGAGCGACCCACCGCGGGCACGCCACGTCGTCTTCCGGGTGGGGTCGAGGTCGCGCTGCACGCGAGCCCGGGCGGACCCGTGGTCGCGACCCTGCCTCCCCAGAATCCCGGGCTGCTGCTCGAGGTCGTGCGTGACGGTGCGCAGTGGAAGGGCGTGCGTGTCGGCGTGGGTCCCTACCTCGTGGGCTACGTGAGCGCGGCGCTCGTCGATCCGGGCGCGGCGCCCGCGGCCGAGAGCCCGGCGGGGGACATCCCCGAGATGCTTCGCGCGGACGCGGACAAGCCGCTCGTGCGGGTCGCGAGCGGTGCGCGCGTGCGCTCGAACGACCGCACGGTCGCGATCCTCGAAGGCGAGGTGCTCGGTCGCGAGCTCGGGCGCTTCGAGGACGGCACGGTCGACGTGTTCGTGGCCAACGATCAGATCGGCGTCCGCGGCGTGGTCCCGGCGGCGTCGGTGACCCCCGTCAACCCGTGAGCCCGCGCGCGCTCCGCATCTCGCGACCCGATGGGCCGCGTCGCTCGATCTCCTTCGTGCTCGTCGCGGCGCTCGTGTGCATCGCGTGTGGAGCCGACGAGACCAACGAAGCGCGGCTCTTCCTCGATCGCTACGATGGCCTGGACGTGAACGTCGACGACCTCGACGAGCGTCGCCGCCGCGTCGAGGCGCTGGAGCGATTGGCCATCGCATCCGAGCGTGTGCGTGGGGTGCGCGAGACCTGCCTCGCGATGCACTTTGCGTTGCTCGAAGCGGAGGTCGAACAAGCCGAAGCCCGGCGCCTGGTCACGGTGCTCGAGCGGTCGGCGCCGGAGTCGCGCACCGAGGACGCGGTCGCTGCGGTGGATCAGGCGCTCACGCGTTCGGCCGATGCCGCCACGCGGGTGCGCGCGCTGCGGCCGGAGTGCGACGAGAAGCTCGCCGACCTGCGCGCGCGGTATTGACCTGGAGGGGCGTTCCGGCGCCCCTCCCCCCATCGGGCAGAGCCCGAGTGGGGCCCCCCTCCACCCACCCGTCCGCAGGGTCAGCTGCGGACGTCGACCTGCGCCCGTCCGCAGGGTCAGCTGCGGACGTCGGCTGGGGGCGGCAGGATCCAGGTGCAGCGCTATCCACGGCGCGCGAGCTCCTTCCAGCGCTCGGGCAAGGGACCGCCGAGGAGCCGCTCCGCGCCCTTCTCGTCCATCACCATGAAGCGGAACTTGCCCTCGAAGCAGACCGCCTCGTCTTGCTCGAGCACGATCGCGACGTCGACGATGCGACGCCGATCGTCGGCGATGGTGGCGCGCGCGATCACCTCGCGGCCGATGCGGATCGCCTTCTTCAGCGAGCCTTCGACGCGCCCCGTGAAGCCGAATCGACCGAGGAGCATCACGACGCCCCAGCTCGCGACCTCGTCCGCGAGGGTCATCACGAGCCCGCCGTGGAAGATGCCCGGCGGGCCTTGGTAGCGAGCGTCCGGCACGAAGCGCGAGATCACTGCGTCGCCCTGGCGCTCGAACGCGAGGCGAAACCCGATCGGATGCGACGGCCCGCACCCGAAACACATCTGCTCCTCACCGAAGAGCCGCCCATCGAGGACTTCGTCCGACATCGCGCGCGAGGATGACCCGCGTCGCGCGTCTCGGCGAGCGCGGTGCTCGCGCACTCGTCGATTGCGGGACCACGACCACGCTGACGTCGCGCGTCGCTCAGAGCGTGCGCGGCGTCGTCTCGGCGAGCAGTCGTTCGAGGGTGCCGGGATCGAAACCGGTGGTCAGTCGACCGCGCACGTCGATCACTGGGATGCCGCTCGTCGGCACGCCTTGCGCGCGCGCCTTCGCCTGCATCTCCGCGCGCGCTCCCGGATCGCGCTCGATGTCGCGATCGACGACTGCGATCCCACGCTGCGTGAGCCACTGCTTCGCGGAGCGACACGCACCACACCACGACGCGCCGTAGACGACCACCGGCGCGGCCGCGAGGGCCGTCGGCTCGCCAGCACCGCTCGGCTCGGTCGCGACGCCGGTGAGCCGATCCACCAGCAGATCGAACGCCGCGCGCGGGTAGCGGTGGACCGCATAACGCCCTTCCGTCATGGCGCGGAGATCCGCGACGTAGACGTGCTCGGGGTCGCGCTGCTCGGGGGGCAGCTCCAGCGAGTCGACGACCACGTACTGACGTCGCGCGTCCGGAACCTCGGCGAGGCTGCCCGCGCGGTGCGGGCCCTCGGCGTCGAACCAGGTCAGCAGGAGACCCGAGAGGTCACCGCGCACCGCGAAGGGGGGCTCGACCGGCTCGGCGCCTTCCGGCACCTCCGTCTCGCCGTTCGAGGGATTGCGGGCATCGCACGCAGCGAGGAGAGCGAACGCGAGGACGACGGCCGACCGGAACATCGGCCAGGGAAGTAGCACGGCCGCGCGCCACGTGCTCAGCGCGACGAGCTCGGCGCGGGGTACTCCTCACTCGTACGCACGCAGCGCGCGATCGACCGCGCCGAGGTAGCTCGCGCCGAAGAGCGCCGCGTGCACGAGCAGCGGGTAGAGCTGGTAGAGCGCGACGCGATCTTCGTGTCCCGGGGCGAGCGGATGCGCCTCGTGGTAGCTCGCGAAGACGCGCGCCGAGAACCCGCCGAAGAGGCGCATCATCGCGAGATCGATCTCGCGGTGCCCTCCGTAGACGGCGGGATCGATCAGCACGGGCTCGCCGCGCTCGTCGACGTGGAGGTTGCCGCCCCAGAGGTCGCCGTGCAGACGCGCGGCGGGCTCGGGCGCTCCGACGAGCTCGGGGAGCCGTACGACCAGGCGATCGAAGCGTCGTCGAAGCGCGGCGTCGGCGCGCGCGCGTGCGAGCATCGGGAGCAAGCGTCGCTCCGCGTAGAACGTGGGCCAGTCGGCGGCGGGCGTGTTGTCCTGTGGAAGCGGCCCGATGAAGTTGTTTCGCAGGTGTCCGAAGCGCGTCGGGCTCCGATGCAGCGCCGCGAGCCCGCGGCCGAGTCGCTCGTCGAAGTCGCGCACGCGCGGCGCGGGTTCGAGCCACTCGAGGAAGAGCACGTCGTTCGTGCACGCGAGCACGCGCGGCACCCGCAGCGGCCCTTCGGCCAGGAACGCGAGGCCATCGACCTCCGCCGCGTACATGTCGTCCGGTGGGCTCGCGTGAGTCTTCGCGAAGACCACGCGCCCGTCGTCGAGCGTCACGCGGTACGTCTCGTTGACGTCGCCCCCGCTCACGCGCGACGCGTGCTTCACGCGCGCTCCGAGCGACACGGCGGCGGCTTCGAACCGCGCGCTCACACCCCGTGCCGTTCGCGCAGCGACGCGAGCAGGGCCTCGCAGGCGCGCTCGCAGAGATCGAGCACCTCTTCGAAGCCGCGGCTCCCGCCGTAATAGGGGTCCGGGACGTCCGCGCGACGCGGCGAGCTCGGATCGTGATCGCGCAACATCGAGAGCCGCGCGCGCGCCTCGTCGTGCGGCGCGAGGGCCCGGAGGTCGTCGAAGTTGCGGCCGTCCAGCGCGATCACGTAGTCGAAGCGCTCGAAGTCGGCCGCGACGAACTTCCGCGCCGCGCCTTCGAGCACGATGCCTCGTCGCTTCGCGGCTGCGGTGCTGCGTGGATCGGGCGCCTCGCCGACGTGGTGCGCCGCGGTGCCCGCAGAGTCGATCACGAACGCGTGCTCGAGCCCGGCTTCGCGTACGAGGTGACGGAACACGCCTTCGGCGGTGGGGGAACGACAGATGTTGCCGAGGCAGACGAAGCAGACGCGGACGCTCATGGGCGTGCGTTGTAGCTCGATGTGCCGCGCGATCGAAGTGCGCGACTCGCGACGTCGCAGCGTTGCAGCGGGTGGAACGCACCGTCTCGGCGCGCGATGGAGCCCGCGTGGGGCGATCGTGGTATGCAGCGGCGTGCGCTTGCTCCCGTGCCTCTTCGTGCTCGCGGCGTGCACGCCGCCGATCGCCGACGCGCTCCGCGACGCGCGCGCGGCCGCCGAGCCACCCGCGACGCTCGAGGTGCGCTGGGAAGAGCGCGGAGGTACCGCGCTCGGCGCGCGTGAGATCGTCGTGCGCGGCGACGGACGCGTGGAGCTCTCGGTTTGGCGTCCCGGCTTCGCGAGCGGCGACCCGACGTCGAGTGGGCGCCCGAGCGGACGCGCGGACCGAGTGGCCGTCCACCGGGCGAGCGCCGCGCAGGTGCGCGATCTCGTCGCGCTGATCCTCGAGCTCGAAGGGTGGGATCAGCAGGTCGACGACGATCTCCCGGATCCCTCGCTCGATCGAGGCCGCGCGTGGTTGAAGCTGCGTGTGGACGGTGCGAGCTCGGAGGTGTGGGAGCACCACGCGGACCTCGAAGCGACGGGGCGCCTCGTGCGGGTGCGGGATGCGCTCGAAGCGCTGCTCGCGCGCACGGAGATCGACGACGACGCGTCGGTGGATCCCGAAGGCGACTCGCCGACGATGGGCGAAGCGGGCCTCACCGACGACGTAGCGCCCGACGCCGCCGGAGCGACGGAGCGTGAGGCGGGCGAAGACGTCGTCGGCGCGGACCGCCCGTGACCGCCCTCCCGAGCTCCACTCCAACCGTCCTCGCGGTCACCGATCCCAGCGCGCGACGGCGACGTATCCTCAAGCTCGCGCTGCCGATCTGCGGCGGCATGGTCTCGCAGAACGTCCTGAACCTCGTCGACACCGCGATGGTCTCGGGGCTCGGCGACACCGCGCTGGCGGCGGTCGGCCTCGGCGGTTTCCTCAACTTCCTCCTGACCGCGTTCATCCTCGGCCTCGCGTCCGGCGTGCAGACGATCGCGGCGCGTCGGGTCGGGGAAGGGCGCCACGACGAGGTCGCCTTCCCGCTCAACGGAGGCCTCCTGCTGTCGGTCGTGATCGGCGTGCCGCTCTCCGCGGTGCTGGTCGCGCTCGCGCCTTCGATCTACGCGCTCGTCGCCGACGATCCGGACGTGGTCGCCCAAGGCGCGCCCTACCTCCAAGCCCGCCTCGTCGCGATGACCGCGATGGGCATGAACTTCGCGTTTCGCGGCCATTGGAACGCGGTCGACAAGTCGATGCTCTACATGGGCACGTTGTTCGTGATGCACGCCACGAACATCGCGCTCAACTGGGTGCTGATCGGCGGCAACCTCGGCGCGCCCGCGCTCGGCGCAGAGGGTGCGGGCATCGCGTCCGCCATCTCGACCTTCGTCGGGACCTTCTGCTACTTCGGGCTCGGCTTCGTACACGCCCGCGCGGCCGGCTTCCTGCGCAGCCTCCCGACCCGCGAGACGATCGTCACGATGGTGCGCGTGTCGGCGCCCGTGGGTCTGCAGCAGGTCTTCTTCGCGGGCGGCATGACGGTGTTCCTCTCGCTCGTCGGGCACGTCGGCACGTCCGAGCTCGCGGCGAGCAAGGTCATCCTCGACTTGATGCTGGTCGCGATCTTGCCGGGGCTCGGCTTCGGGCTCGCGGCGGCCTCACTCGTCGGACAAGCGCTCGGTCGTGGCGATCCGGACGACGCCGAGCGTTGGGTCTGGGACGTCGCGCGCCTCGCGATGATGGTGGTCGGGACGATCGCGTTGCCCGCGGTGATCGCGCCGTCGCTCGTGCTCGGCCTCTTCCTGCACGACCCCGAGACGCTCGCGATGGCCACGGGGCCGATGCGCCTCGTCGCGATCTCGCTCGTGCTCGACGCGGCGGGCATGGTCGCCACGAACGCGCTCGTCGGCGCCGGCGCGACGCGGCGCGTGATGCTCATCTCGGTCCTGACCCAGTGGACGCTGCTCCTGCCCGCAGTGTGGCTCGTCGGTCCGACCCTCGGCCTCGGCCTGACCGCCATCTGGATCGCGCAGGTCAGCTATCGACTGGTGCAGACGGCGCTCTTCGTGCGCGAGATCCGCGGCAGCGCGTGGCGCACCCACCGCGTCTGAGCGTCGGAAGGGGCCCAGAGCCGGGTGGACGGGGGCGCGGGTGGTCGCACCCCCCGCGAGGCGCTATCACGCCGCGCTTCCGGCCGCGTCATGTTGTTCCACAGCCTCGACTACCTGCTCTTTCTGAGCATCTCCGTCGCCGCCTGGTGGACCCTCGCGCGTCACGAGCGGGAACGCCTCGGCTACCTGCTCTTCGCGAGCTGCGCGTTCTACGCGGCCTGGAGCGCCAAGTACCTGCTGCTCATCCTCGGCTCGACCGTCCTCGACTACTTCGCGGGTCGCTTCATCCACGCGAGCGAGGATCGACGCACGAAGAAGACGTGGCTCGCGCTGAGCCTCACGGGCAACCTCGGGCTGCTCTTCACGTTCAAGTACTACAACTTCTTCGCGCTCGAGATCTCCGAGGGGCTCCGGTCGATCGGGCTCGACGTGGACCTCCCGCTCCTCAACGCGATGCTGCCCGTCGGCATCAGCTTCTACACGTTCCAGACGCTCTCCTACACGATCGACATCTACCGAGGTCAGCTCGCGCCCGCGAAGTCCTTCGTGAGCTTCGCGGCCTTCGTGATGTACTTCCCGCAGCTCGTCGCGGGACCGATCGTGCGTGCGAGCGAGCTCCTTCCGCAGCTCGAAGGCGGACGCCCGCGCGTCGACACCGAGCGTGTCTCGCGCGGTCTCTTCCTCATCGCGCTCGGCATCGTGAAGAAGCTCGCGGTGGCCGACTATCTCGCGCTGAACCTCGTCGATCGTGTCTTCGATCAACCCGAGATGTTCAGCGGCGTCGAGGTCGTGCTCGCGCTCTACGGCTTCACGATGCAGCTCTATTGCGACTTCAGCGGATACACCGACGTCGCGCGCGGCTCCGCGATGCTGATGGGGCTCGATCTGCCGGAGAACTTCGACCGACCGTACCAAGCCACGAGCCCGGCGGACTTCTGGCGCCGCTGGCACATGACGCTCAGCCGTTGGCTCCGTGACTACCTCTACTACCCGCTCGGAGGCTCGCGCGTCGGTCCGATTCGCGCGTACTTCAACCTCGCGCTCACGATGTTCCTCGTCGGCATCTGGCACGGCTGGTGGCAGAACTTCGTGGTCTTCTTCTGGTATGCGCTCCTGCAAGCGGGCGCGATGACGGCGCACCGGTTGTTCGTTCGACTCACGCCTTTGAAGCGCGTTCCGACCGAGCGAGTTCGGCAGGGAGAGGGCCCCTATCGCGACGGGGAGAGCGAGCGCGCGCTGGAACGGAAGCCGAAGCTGGCGGTCACGGCGTTCAAGGTCTTCCTGTGTCTGCAGTTCGTGGTCTTCAGCCGCATCCTCTTCCGCGCGTCGAGCATGGAGAACGCGCGCGCGGTGGGCGGGCGCCTCTCGGACTCCGCGAGCTCCGTCTGGACGCATCTCACGGGTCCGGGGCTCGACGCGACGCAGCTCGCGAGCGCGGTCTCCACCCTCCGCATCGACGCGACCCTCTGGGCGCTCCTCCTCGGGACCTTCGCGCTCCACTACACGCCACGCGCTTGGTTCGCCGGCGTCGAGCGCGCGTTCGTCCGCCTGCCCGCGCCCGCGCAAGGTCTCGCGCTCGCGGTCACCGCCGGTGTGCTCGGTCTGGTCGCCTCCGCCGAGGCGGTTCCCTTCATCTACTTCCAGTTCTGATGGCCACTCCGCCCAAGAAGCGTTCGTCGAAGAACGGTTCGTCGAAGAACGGCGGACCGAAGGCTCCCGTGCCGCCGACGCCCGCCTCGTCGGAGGCGCCGCTGCCGGAGCCGCCGCTCGCGCCGCGGTCGGAGACGCCGCTGTCGTTCGCTCCGCACGCCGCGCCCGAGCCGGTCCTCGACGTCCTCGGTCCGACGGACCCCGACGCCATGGACGCGGTCACCCACGCCGCGTTGCGGCACCTCCTCTTCGCGGGCGGAACCCTCGCGCTCCTCGCGCTGCTGACGTACGTCGTTCCACCGCTGCATCGTTTTCGCCCGTGGTTGCCGGGCGATCCGTGGCCGATGCAGTCGCTCGTCGAGCCGGCGACCGAGAGCTACGCGTTCGGTGGGACGTCGGGCGGCAACGCCGCGGAGCCGGAAGAGGACGAGCCGGTCGCGCCGGTGCGCCCGGCGACGCCGCGCGTGCGACCGGTCGTGCAGACCCCGAGCGGACCGCGCTACACGATCGATCCGACCGACTACGAGGGCGCGCCCGTCGCGATCGTCGACGAAGGGGATCGGGGGCTCGCGCCGTTCTACGCGCAGCTCCTGCGCACCGCGCTCGGCGAAGAGCGCGCGGTCACGCGCATCGCGCACTACGGCGACTCGAGCATCGCGACCGATCACATCACCTCGACCGTGCGTCGCGATCTACAGGCCCGCTTCGGTGACGCGGGTCACGGCTTCGTGCTGATCGCGAAGGGCTACCTCCCGTACCGACACCGCGACGTCGAGCACCGGGCGAGCGAGAGCTGGCAGCTGCGCGAGATCACGCGCAACCACGACTCGACCGGCTGGTACGGCTTCGGCGGCATCCAGTACCGCGGCCGCCCCGGCGCGACGGCGCACTTCGCGACGACCGACGACGGCCCGGTGGGTCGCGAGGTCTCGCGTTTCCTCGTGTACTACCAGAAGCACGAACGCGGAGGCGCTTTCGAGCATCGTCTCGACGGCGGCGTGTGGACGCGCGTCGAGGCCGTCGCGGATCCTTCGGAGGACGCGGTGCTCGAGCTCGCGGTGCCCACCGGCGCGCACGCGCTCGACCTGCGCTTCGCGGGAGGACAACCGCGCCTCTACGGCGTCGCCCTCGAACGCGAAGGACCGGGGGTCGTCTACGACTCGCTCGGCCTCGTCGGCGCGCGCGCGTCGCGCCTGCTCTACTTCGACGCGGAGCACGTCGCGCGGCAGCTCCGCCTGCGTGGAACCCACCTCGTGGTGCTCGGCTTCGGCGGCAACGAAGCGGAGGACAACATCCGCCGCGACACCTACCAGACCGACTACCGCGAGGTGATCCGTCGGATGCGCGGCGGTCGCGACGACCTCGGCTGCCTCGTCTTCGCGCCGCTCGATCAGGGCGAGCGCGACGCGCGCGGTCGCGTGGTGACGATGGAGAACCTCCCCGTGATCGTCGAAGCGCAGCGCGCGGCCGCGGCCGCCGAAGGCTGCGCGTTCTTCGACACCCTCGCCGCGATGGGTGGCCGCGACGCGATCGGACGCTGGCTGCGTTTGCGGCTCGCGTCGGGCGACCTCCGCCACATGACGCCGTCCGGCTACGAACGGGTGGCCGACGCGTTCCACCGCGCGCTGCTTCGTGGTTTCGCCGAGTGGCTCGACCGCCAGAGCCCACGCGACGATCGTGCGGCGTCCGAAGAGGAGCCGAACGAGCAGACGTCCGACGCGGCCTCCGCGACGAACGACGCGGGAGTCGTGAACGACGCGGGAGCACTCGATGCGGGAGTCGACGCCGGAGCCGTGCTCGACGCCGGCACCGACGCAGGTCGCGCTCGACGCCGTCGCGCTCGCCGCGCGCGTTGAGCTCCGTCGAGCTCCTCGATGCGAGCTCCGTGCCGCGCGAGCCAGCGGGCGCCGCACCTCAGAGGTTCGCGCCGGAGAGCATCCACGCGCCGACCGCGACGCCGATCGCGATGCGCCACCACCCGTAGATCGCGAGCCCGTACTTCTGCAGCGAGCGCACCATGAAGCGCACCGCGAGGACGGCCGAGACCCAGGCCGCCGCGAAGCCCACCGCGAGGGGCGCCGCGCCGTACGCATCGAGCATCACGCTCCCGCTCTGCAGGCTCTCGTACGCGGTCGCCGCGCCGAGCGTCAGGAGCCCGAGCAAGAAGCTCAGCTCGACCGCGGCGGGCAGCGAGAGCCCGACGACGACGCCGCCGACGATCGCGGCGAGGCTGCGGCTCGTGCCCGGCCAGAGCGCGAGGCATTGGAAGAGACCGACGATCACGGCGCGCTTCCAGTCGAGCGTCTCCAGCCCACCGCCTTCGACTTTCCGCAGTCGACCTCCGAACGCGACCAGCAGCACGCCGCCGACGACCCACGCGATCACCACCGGCCACGTCCCGAAGAGCACGCTCTTGATGACGTCGCCGAGCAGCAATCCCGCAGCGGCGGCGGGCACGAACGCCGCGACGAGCGCGAGCGCGAGCTTCAGGCCTTCCGGATCGCGCCCCACGAGCCCACGCAGCATCGCGATCACCCGCGCGCGGTAGAGCCCGAGCACCGCGACGATCGCGCCCGCTTGGATCACGATCGCGAACGCGTTCGCGGCCTCGCCGCTCTCGATGCCGAGCAGTCGCTGCGTGACCAGCAGATGACCGGTGGAGCTGACGGGCAGGTACTCCGTGAGTCCCTCCACCAGCCCGAGCAGCAGCGCTTCCCAGAGCTCCATGGCGCGCGAGCCTGCGACGAGCCGCGGTCACACGCAAAGCTCGCGTGTACTTCGCGAACGTCAGAGCTGCGCGGCCACCTCGAACGGGATCTGCCAACGCGCGCTCCGTCCGACCCGCACGCCGCTCTCCGCGAGGTACGCGGTCAGCCCCGCGGCGAGGCATGGCTCGAAGCCGTCCACGTCGAGCGAGGTCTTCTCCACCGTGAACGCGCCCTCGTAGAGATCGTACGTGCCCATGTCGCGCATCCGCGTCTCCAGCTTCAGCAGGAGCGAGGCGCGCGCTTCGCGTTGATGGCGCAGCTCCCAATCCTGGATGAAGCAATCCGCCACGATGCGCGTCGCGTCCTCGGTCCGCAGCGCCTCACGCACCTCCGCGTAGCCGGGATCGCTCGACTCCGGCAGCGAGAGCGCGAGCTCGACCGCGTCCACCGTCGGCCGCGAGGGCTCGCGAGAGAAGAAACGCTCCGGCGCCGTCGGCTGGTCGAAGCCGTCGAGCGCGAGCCCGTCGTAGCGCAGGCGACCAACCGCGCGGAGCACCTCCACGCGCTGCGTGTTCCCCGGCAACGACGCGCGAAAACAACGATCGGCGAAGCGCGCGCCGCGCTCGCGCTCTTCCGGAGTGTCGTAGTAACGAAGCGCGAGCAGCGCGGCCGAGCACGCGACCTCGGCCGGCGCGGGCACCTGTGCCTCGACGTACGCCCCGAGCGCCTCTTCGAACGACGTGAGCGCGCCTTCGGAGTCGCCCGCGAGTCGCTGCGCTTCGGCGGCCGACGCAAGCGCTTCGGCACGCACGCTGGTGCGTCGATGCCGACAGAGCCCGCCCGAACAGACCTGACCGCGCGGACAGCTCGGGGTCCCGTCGCAGGTCGCGCCCGACGCGAGCTCGACCTCGGTCGTCGCTTCCTCCGAAGGGTCCGCAGGTCCCTGCGCCCACACGTTGCCGCCGCTGCCGCTCTCGTTGCTCTGCCCACACGCGACCAGCGCGAAGGCGACGATGCACAGTCGCTTCATGCCGCGAGCATCGGCTCTGCCGCGCGTTCGGGGCAAGCGACGATCGCTTCGTGCCTCGAACGACCCGTTCGTGGCGGGTCGGTCGCGTGCTCAGCCGCCCGCCGCGCCCGAGAGCGCGCCACCGAGGAAGGGCAGCAGCGAGCGCAGATCCTGATCGTTGAACCGGAGCTGCAGACCGAGGAAGAAGTCGAAGCTCTCGTTGAGCGCGTCGTCGATGCCCGCCGTCACCCAGAGGCGGTTCACGATCTCGAACGCGAGGCGCGCGCGCACGCGCGGGAGCGTCTGCACGCCGAACGCGAACACGTCCGAGTTGATCTCGAGCCGGTCGTTCCAGATGTGCAGATCGAGGCCGAGCCCGCCCGTGCTCTCCATGATGCCGAAGCGGAACGTCGCGAAGGAGATGCGCTTCGCGAGCTGGATCGTGAACCGCAACGCGTCACCGCGGACCACGCGCCGCTCGACGTACTCGCCCGGATCCGGCGAGCCGCTCCGCGTGACCTGGGTCTCGGTGACGGAGATGTCACCCCGCGGATCGTCGACGAGCTGAATCAAGAAGTACCGGTCCTCGCGGGGCTCGAGGCGCAACGAGAAGTACGTCTTCAAGGTGTTCGCGAGGAAGTTGTACTCGCTGCGCAGCTCCACGATCGTCTGCAAGCGCGCGAAGCCACCCACGAGGTTGTTCAAGCCCTCGGCCGTGCCCTCGATCTCGTCGATCAGCGTCTCGTCGCTCGTGAGCCGTCCGAGGCTGCCCTCTCCGCGTGCCGTTCGGTCCGTCACCGCGCGTACGTCCGCGAGCACCTCTTCGAGTTGCTCCGACGCGCGCCGAATCGACGACACCGTGTCGTCGACCTCGCCCACCGCCTGGTCGAGCTCCGGTCGACGGTTCGAGATCACGCCGCGTACGTCCGAGGTGATCTGCTCGAGGTTCTCGAGCGCCGCGACCAAGCGTGGTCCGCCGGCGCTCGTGGTCTGCTCGATGTCGGCGAGCGTGCGCGTGACCACCGCCTCGTTGGCTTGAATCGTGCGGTTCACCGCCGCGAGCGCCTCGCTCAAGTCTTCGAGCGCGCTCCCCATACGATTGCCGGCCTCGTCGTTGCCGAAGCTGCGCTCGAGCTGTCGCGTGACCGCGCGGATGTCCTGCGAGATCTCGGACACCGTCTCCATGATCTGATCGGTGCCGACCGACTCGCGCACGACCTGGATCCGATCGCCGTCCTCCAGCCGCGGGAGCGTCGTGTCGCCGGGGTTGAGCACGAGCACCTTCTCGCCGAGCAGCGACTCGGTCCGCATCGCGACCCGGGCGTCCTCGTGCAGCGGTACCGTGTCGTCGACGAGGATGTCGACGCGCGCCTTGTTTCCCTCGAGGGAGATCCGGTCGATGCTCCCGACCGGGATGCCCGCGATCACCACGCGCGACTTCGGGATGAGCCCCTGCGCGTCCTCGAAGAGCGCGTACACGCGATAGCCACCGCTGTCGGAGCCCTCGTCGACGTAGCGGAACACCGCGATCACGGCGGCCACGCCCAGCAGCACCAAGAGGCCGACCTTCGCGGCTCGCCAAGTCTCCCGCACGGCTGCCACTATAGTCGGGTTCTGCGCCTGGCGAGCGTCGTCCTACACGGGGCCCTCCCAGCCCGACCTCCGCACCACCGTCGACCCCCTTCGTGGAAGACCGGATGGCGGAGCGCGCCGAAGAGCGTCCACGTTCACGTACGCGGCCGTTGACCCTTTCGTGTCGGCTCGTGCAACCTAGCCCTCGTGCGAAGGCTCCTCGTTCTTTCGTGCGTGTGGATCGGTTGTGCGACCGAGCCGCTCGGCGACAACTTCGTCGCTCCCGATCCCATGATCGACGAGGACTTCTTCTACTGCCGCATCCAGCCCGAGATCATCGCGACGCAGAGCTGCGCGAGCGGCGGCGCCGGTGAAGGCGGCATGTGTCACTCCGCGCGTTCGGCCCTCCGCCTCGATCCGATGGGCGAGACCGATCCGCGCCCCGCCTGTGACGGCGATCTCCTCGTGGGTGATCCGCCGCCTTCGTACGTCGCGAACTTCGAGCGCGTCCGTTTCACGGTGCGCGCCGATCCCTTCTCCAGCCCCTTCTATCGGCGCCCCATCGGGCTGGACTCGCATCCGCGCGAGATCTTCGCGCCCGCCTCCGCTGAAGCCGATCTGATCGTGATGTGGCTGACCGGGAGCGGCATGTGATCGCGCGCGCCAACCCGATCGCGCTCGCGCTCTTCGCCGCGATCCTCACGTTCGGTTCGGTCGTTCGCGCCGACGACGTCGAGGTCTTCGCGCGCGTCGTCGTCGACTCCACGCCGCTCCGCAGCGGACCCGGGTCGAGCTTCCGCCAGGTCGGCCTCGCCGTTCGGGGCGACACCTTCCCCGTGAAGCGTCGCGCCACGAGCGGCTACTGGTTCCAGATCGAGCGCCCCGACGGAACGCTCGCGTGGGTGATGGGCGAAGCGGTCTACAACCACGAGCTCGGCGAAGGGGAAGGGCGCCGCTGGCGCATCTTCGCGCCGCCTCCGCTCAACGACGCGCACGTGGAGATCGCGGCCACCTTCGGCGTGCTCGGCGGCGGCGGCTTCATGGCGATCCGTCCCACGCTCCTCGTCGCGCCGATCTTCGGCCTGGAGCTCACGGGCGCGGTCGCGGTGTCGCGCGCGGGCCGGCTCATGCTCTTCGGTGGTGGCGGCGTCATCAACGTCTTCCCCGACTGGCCCGTCGTGCCGTACCTCGTGATCGGCGGCGGCGTCACGGTCAGCGATCCGAACGCCGACACCTTCCTGCTCGAATCGGGCAGCATCCCGATGCTCTACGGCGGCGGCGGCCTGCGCTTCGGCTTCCGACAGCGCCTCACGATTCGTATCGAAGCGCGGGCGTACGCGTTCTTCGAGCCGGGGCGCTACGTCGCCCAAGAGGAGTACAGCGGTGGACTCTCCGTCTTCTTCTGAGCTTCTTCTTCGGAAGATCGTTACCCCCGGAGCGGTTCGTGCGGCCGCTCGGACGTCGGCGCGTGGCCTCGGTCTGATCGGCCTGTTCGCGCTCGTCGCATGCTCCACGGTGCGTCCGGAGGAAAAAGAGTTCCTCGCGCAGCCGTCGATGACCTTCGGCTCCGGCGGCGAGGACGCGGCCCAAGAAGATCACGTGATCTCGAACCGCGAAGGCTCGTACGGCGGGGGTGGCGTGAGCGGCGGAGGTTGCGGTTGCAACTGAGCGTGACGCCGGCGCGTTGGAGCGCTCTCGCGTGCGGCCTCGCGATCGCGGCCGTCGCGGCGTGCAGCTCGCACGTCTCCGCGCAGGTCCGCGCGTCCACGACCGCGACCTACTACCGCGAGAGCGGCGCCAACCTCTCGCACCAGGCGATCACCCCGTCGGTGCGCGTGAGCGGCGTGGTGCGCGACGTGGTCTCGCTGCGGCTCGGCTGGGACGCGGACGTCGTGAGCGGCGCGAGCGTCGCGGTCGTCGACGCACCGGGCGGCGACGTCGACGCGATCACGAGCGCCACGAAGTGGAGCGACTTCCGCAACAACGTCACCGGCGGCATCGGCGTGCGCGGCGAGTACACCAGCCTCGACGTCAACTACACCTGGGGACGCGAGAGCGACTACCGGTCTCATTCCTTCACGATCACCGGTCGCGCGGAGCTCTTCGATCGCAACACCACGCTCGAGCTCGGCTACGGCCGGGGCTTCGATCAGGTCTGCAACCTCGCGCAGCCGCGCGCTCAAGAGCCCGTCGATCGCCAGCGCCTTCCGTCGAGTGACGGCTGCTTCGACGCCGACGATCGCGAGAGCCTCGATCTCTCGCTGCAGACCTTCCGCGGCGGCTGGACCCAAGCCTGGACGCCGATCTTCGCGACGCAGCTCTCGGTCTCCGCGCAGGTGATCAACGGCTTCCAGGGCAACCCGTACCGCGCGGTCTGGCTCGGTCGCGCAGCCGCGCAAGAGAACCACCCCGAGAACCGTGTGCGCTACGTCGGCAACCTCGGCGCACGCCTCTGGGTGCAGCCGTTGCGGGGCGCGCTCCAGCTCGCGGGGCGCGTGTACCGCGACACCTGGGACGTCTTCTCGGTGACGGCCGAGCTCGCGTGGGAGCAGCGCCTCTGGGATGGTCTCTCGGTGCGTCTGCGGGGTCGCTACTACAACCAGACCGGCGCGCACTTCTTCAGCGACGACTACGGCCGCGCGCCCCGCGGTCAGTACTTCACGGGCGACCGCGAGCTCTCCCCGATGTCGAGTTGGCTCGCCGGCGGCCGCGTGCGCCTCGACTTGCCTGCGGGCGACGACGGCAAGGTCGGTCCCTTCGCGGCCTTCGCGATCGTCGGCGTCTTCGACATGCTCTTCTACGATTTCCGCGAGTTCCGCTACGGCCGCCGCGAGGTCCCGAACGACAAGGGCATGCTCGCGACCCTCAGCCTCGAAGCCGAGTTCTGAAAGACGACCATCCGACCCGCGCGTGGTCGTGAACGTGGTCGTGAACGTGGTCGTGAACGTGGTCGTGAACGTGGTCGGCGACGGACCGCGCACTCTCGCGACGCCGCTCTCGTGATCGTGACGCACGACGCAGCCGTCGCCCGGGCTCAACTCGCGTTCGGTGTCGGTGTCGGCTCGGGCGCCGCACCTTCCTGATCGAGGAAGAGCAACGTGCCACCCGCGACCGCAGCCGGCATGAAGAGCAGGTTCACGAACGGCACGAACAAGAAGAGCCACACGCCCGCGCCGAAGCCGAACCACGTCCAGAAACGCGCGCGCGCGTTCGAGAAACGATGTCCGACCGTCCAGCCGCGTCGCTCGGCCGGCCAGTCCGTGTAGTCGAGGCCCCAGTACCACGCGGTGAACACGAAGCCGACCACGCTCACCACGATCGAGCCGAAGCCCGGCACGCCGCACTGCAGGATGAAGAGCGGCACCATCACGCAGAGGTAGAGCAACATCTTCACCGCCTCGAGCACGATGGTCCGGCCGATGTCGCGCACGAGGACGCCGAAGCCTTCGTCGGCGAGCGCCTGCCCCGTCTTGATTCGCTCCACTGCGGTCGAGAGCGCGCCGTTGAAGGGCGCCGCGATCACGTTGGTGAGGAACATCAGCACCACGAGCGACGCCGCCCAGAGCGCGAGCGAGAGCACGAACGACGCGATCGCGTGGAAGAAGCGCGTGACGCCTGCGAGCCAGCCGTCCTCGGTCGGCGCTTGCCACCACGAGTCGAGCAGCTCGCCGCCGTAGGTCCACGTCGCCCAGCTCCCGAGACAGAACACCAGCACGGTGATCAGAATCGGGAATGCCCAGTAACGCACGAGGCCGGGGTGCTCGAAGAACACCACCTTCATCCCGCGGAACGGGTACGTGAAGCCGGTCCAGAAGCCGAGCGGAGCGCGCACGACCGAGCGCGCGGCGGAAGGGACGTTGGCCATCGATCGAAGACTCCGCGCGAACGTACGCGCTCGCAAGCGCGGATCTTTCACGAGGCGGCGCGAAACCTCGGTCGCGGCTCCACGACGAGCGCCCGACGATCGCGTGTGAGCTCCCTCGGTCTCCCCGGGACGCATGCGTCGTGCGGGGCGCCTCGCTCGGCCTGGCGGGCGGGCTCGTACCGTCCGCCGATGAATCGATCGCGAAGGTCGCGCGTCCGTACCGACCTCGGCGGCCTCCGTCCCGCGCAGGGGTGGGCGTTGTTGAGCGCGGCGCGTGGGTGGTATGGTCCGCGCGCCCCGCAAGAGCCGGTGATCGTGCCGGAATCCAGGCGGGCGACGTCTCGCGCGAGGCGTCGGAAGATCGGGGTCGTGTCGGCCCCTGACGGAGGAGTCATGAGGATCCAGCGAGTGATCGCGGGCGTGCTGACGTCGAGCCTGGTGGTGGGCCTCTTGGCGTGGGGCACGACCGATGCGGACGCCCAGCGCCGCGGTCGTCGGGGCGGCGGTGGCCAACAAGCCGCAGCCCGCGAGCCGGCGACGCCGAACAGCGATCAGATCGCGCCGGCGCTCACCGGCATCGAGTGGGGCTGGAACAAGCGCCAGCTCCTCGACTTCTACGTGAACAAGCTCAACACCGAGTTTCAGCCGCGGATCAACAAGGCGCGCGACGCGATGACGGAGGACCAGCTCCGCCACGAGCGCGATCAGCGCATCCGCCGCATGCGCGAGAGCTACATCGAGTTCAGCGGTCAGACGACCGGCTACGACTCGGGCTTCCTCCGCGACGAGTTCACCCACGGCAACCAAGAGTCGATGGTCCGCGTGCGTGGCGAGGACGGTGACGACTACTTCTTCTTCATCCGTGGGAAGCTGTGGAAGTGGTACCACGCGTTCGACGCGTCGGTGTTCCAGGGCGCGACCTTCGCCGACTTCCAGGCCGCGATCGGCCAGCGCTTCGGCGTCGAGGGCCGCGAGCGCACCGGCCACCTCGTCGCGAGCGAAGCGGAGCGCACGTGGATGGAGTGGCAGGACGATCGCACGCGCGCGCGCGTCGTCGACAACACCCGCTTCTACGGATTCTTCGGGCTCGTGTTCGAGGACCGTCAGGTGCTCGATCAGCTCGAGACGCTTCGTTCCAACACGCAGCGCCGTGGTCGCCAGGGTCACTCGCTCGTCGACGCGGTCACGAGCGGCGACGAGGTGTTCTTCGTGTCGGGGACGGGCCGGCC
>ERZ761607.1333-NODE-1333-length-31708-cov-4.892490_pt1 | contig 31708 bp, 26 predicted proteins | sample MGYA00511164_ERZ761607 | MGnify/ENA primary metagenome ERZ761607 (study PRJEB28899, sample SAMN02445080) | bioreactor sludge metagenome | biome: EBPR sludge | place: Australia: Brisbane, Thorneside Wastewater Treatment Plant | collected 2011-06-22 ... | reverse complement strand
GACGGCGTGCGCGAGCGGCTGCCGCACGCGGGCCTCGAGATCGGTGGCTGGCGTCGCGTGGGCGAAGGACTCGACACGGTCATCGTGGCGCAGATCAAGAGCTTCGAGAAACATCCGAACGCCGACAAACTGAACGTCTGCCAAGTCATCGTGGACGAAGCCAAGCCGCCGCTCCAGATCGTCTGCGGCGCGCCGAACGTGAAGGCGGGCGTCAAGGTCGCGCTCGCCCAAGTCGGCTCGCACTTGCCCGGTGACCTGAAGATCAAGGCCTCCGCGATCCGCGGCGTGGACTCTTTCGGCATGCTCTGCTCGGAGCGCGAACTCGCGCTGTCGGAGGAATCCAACGGTATTCTGCATCTGCCGGATTCCGCGCCCCTTGGCTCGCCCGTTTTCCGCGCGCTCGGTCTCCTGGACGAAATCTGGGAAGTCGAGCTGACTCCGGATCGCGCGGATTGTCTTTCGCACGCGGGCGTCGCGCGCGAAGTCGGCCGTTTGCTCGGCGTGCGTCCCAAGCTCCCGGACTTCGAGCGCATCGACCCGAAGGATTCCTCCGAAGTCGCGCTCATCCGCTGCGAAGTCCAGGCGACCAAGGCTTGCCCGCTCTACGGCGCGCAGCTCTTCGAGGGCCTCGAGAACCGCCCGAGTCCGGGTTGGCTCAAGCGCCAACTCGAGATGCTCGGCCACCGCTCGCACGACAGCGTCGTCGACGTGACGAACTACGTGCTCATGGAACTCGGTCACCCCCTGCACGCCTTCGACGCCGACAAGGTCGCCGGCTCCAAGCTCATCGTGCGCTTCGCCAAGAACGGCGAGAAGCTCAAGACCTTGGACGGCGAGGAGCGCACGCTCCACGCCGAAGATCTGGTCATCGCGGACTCCGAGAAGGTGCTGGCGCTCGCGGGCGTCATGGGTGGACTCGAGAGCGGCGTGACGGCCGCGACGACGCGGATCATCCTCGAGTCGGCGGTTTTCGATCCCATCGTCATCCGTAAGATGGCGGCTCGCCACCGCATTCACTCCGAGGCCTCGCACCGTTTCGAGCGCGGCGTGGACGCTTCGAACGTCGTGCGGGCCGCTTCGCGGGCGGCGCATTTCTTTAAGCTCCTCACGGGCGCGCGTCGTCGCGGCGCCTTCGTCGAGATCGTCTCGGACAAGGAAAAGATCGAGCGCATGCTGCAAGGCCACTCGGTCAATCTGGACGTGCGGAACTTTCGCAGCTTGACCGGCATCGAAGTCTCGGCCGAGGAACTGGCCAAGGCTTACCAATCCGTTTCGATCGAAGCCCAGGTCAAGTCGCCGAACGTCGTGCGCGTCGACGTGCCCCCGCATCGTCTCGACCTTGATCGTGAGATCGATCTCGTCGAGGAAGGCGCGCGTCTCATCGGCTACGATCGCATCCCCGAACGTTTTCCCGTGCAAGCAACCGCCACGGTTTCGCAGACCGAAGAGCTTTACCGACGCATGCGTACCGTGCGTCGGCTCGTGCTCGAGACGGGGCTCACCGAAGTCATGCCTTACAACTTCGTCTCGCCCGCGCAGCTCGCCTTCGTGCCGAAGGCCCGCGCCGTGACGCTCAAGAATCCGCTTTCGGGCGACTGGAGCTCGATGCGGCCGACGCTGACGTTCGGACTCCTCGAAGTCGTCAAGCGCCACGCGGCGCTCGGTCAGCTGCAAGGCGGCTTCTTCGATAACGGCGCGGTCTTCGAGGCGCTCACGCCCGAGACGGCCGTGCCGGCCGCCGCCAAGGATTCGGGTCGGCCTTACCACTCGACGATGTGTCGCGAGGACTTTCACGTGGCTTGGGCCCTCATGGGCCCCGTGCAGGCCGCCCACTGGTCGACGGACAAGGCCTCGAAGGACCGCAAGGCCCAGGTCGACTTCTTCGACGCGAAAGGCGTCTTCGAGTCTCTCCTGCCCGGGCTGGCCGCCTTGGAGGGACGTTGGGGTGGCGCGCAAGTGCGCGTGCTCTCCGAGATCCTCGCGTCGCCGGAGCTCACGGCGGAGCTCGAGCGCGTGGCGCCTTGGATTCCGGTCAAACTTTTGCATCCCAATCGATCGGCGATCGTCGCCTGGCCGGGCAAGGGCCTCGGCTTCGTGAAGGGTTACATCGGTGAACTTCACCCCTCGCATAAATCCCAGCTCTTGAACCTCGCGACGGGTTTGCAGCTCGGCGTCGCGCTCGGCGAGCTCCGCGTGCTCGCGGACCTCGAGTCCGAGCGGGAAGGCTGGACGAAGCCGAACCTCGTGGACCCTCGCGGCAAGATCAAGCTCAGCCGTCCGCTCCCGATCGTCGAACGCGATCTCGCGATCGTCTTCGCGGGTCCGCAGGCGATGGCCGAGGTCGATCGCGCCTTTCGCAAGGCGTCGGGCCCCGAGCTCTTGGACGTGGAATGCCTCGACGTCTTTCCGCTTCCGGACGGTCGGAAGTCGGTCGCGTTCCGCTTTTCGCTGCAGGGCGAGGATCGCACGCTCGTCGACGCCGAGATCCAGGCCTTCCTCAAGAAGATGATCGAAGCCGCCCAGAAACTCGGCGGCGAGTTGCGGGCTTAGAAGAGCTGTGGTGGAATCCGGGTCATGGCTTTCTTAAGGATTAAAGAAGCGGCGGAAAAGATCGGGGTGCAGCCCCACGTCCTGCGCTTCTGGGAATCTCAGTTCCCGACGCTCAAACCGTCGAAGACGAGCCGCGGACAACGGCTCTACTCCGACGAGGACGTCGAGAACTTCCTCAAGATCAAGCACCTCCTCTACAACGAGGGCTACTCTATCGTCGGGGCGAAAAAGTTCCTCAAGGGCGAGCGTAGCGGCAAGACCGCGGCCAACCCCGCGACCGAAGCCGTCCTCGAGACGCTCGAGCGTGAGGTCCTGAAGGAAGTCTTCGAAGAGGTCCGCAAACTCCGCGAAGCGGTGCGCGAGATCGCGTGAATCCGTTGCGAAGCCTCGTGGCTTCGATGTTGCGAGTAGGGGCCCTCGGCTTCGGCGGGCCGCTCGTCACGATTTCCCTCATGCGCGAAGAGCTCGTCGCGGGCAAGTCGCTCGTGACGCCCCGCCGTTTTCAGGAGGGGCTTTCCCTCGTGAAGATGCTGCCGGGTCCCGTCTCCTCGCTCATGGCCATCTTCCTGGGGCAGGAGCTCGCGGGTTGGCGGGGCGGCTCGCTCGCGCTCGCGGCTTTCGTGCTGCCGAGCTTCCTCATGATCTTGGGGCTCGCGGCCTTCGAGGGATGGATCGAGGCGCACGGCGGCGCGCAGATGCTCCACGCCGTCACGGCGACTTTGCAGGTCGCCGTCGTCGTCGTCATCGCCGCCACCTGCGTGCGGCTTTTCGAAGACGCGCGCGAGAGCGGTCGCGAAGATGGTCTTCCCGCTTGGCGTCCCTTCGCCTTCGCGCTCGCGGCGGCGCTCATGGCCTTCGGTCACGTTTCGGAGCCGTTGATCCTCCTCGTCGTGGGCCTCGCGGGACTCGCGCTCGATACGCCGCGCTTTCGTCCTCCGCGTGCCTTGCGGGTGCATCCGATCTCGCTCTTCTGGGTTTTCTTCGTTTCGGGGCTCACGGTGTTCGGCACGGGTTACATGGTCCTTCCGGCGCTCGAACGCACCCTCGTGCAGGAACGCGCGTGGCTCGATGCGGCTTCGTTTCTGAAGTCCGTCGTCTACGGAAATTTGACCCCGGGACCCATCGTCATCGCGTCGACCTACATGGGGTATCGCATCGACGGCATCGTGGGCGCGACGGCGGCGACCGTCGGCATCTTCGCGGGCCCCGCGTTGCTCATGCTCGGGACGGGACGTTATCTTCGGCGTCTCCTGGGGCTCGCGTGGACACGTTCTTTTTTGCAAGGCATCGTACCGGCGGTCGCGGCCACGATCTTCGTTTCGCTCTACTCGATGGTGCTGAAGATCGAGTGGGGCTACGTGGAGATCGCCCTCGCGGCGTTCTGCGTGTGGGCTTGTTGGCGACGCGTGGCGGTTTGGCGGGGGTTTCTCGTCGGCGGCGTGATCGGCGCGATCCAACGGATCGCGGGCTAAGCTCGGAGGATGGTGCAAATGAAACGCTGGATTCCGTTCGGGATCGTGACGGTCCTGGGGACTTTGCTTTGGGGTTGGCTCGCCGCGCGGAGCGGGCTGCCGGAGGGCGTTTTTCCGGGCCCCGCGGCGGTCGCGACTGCCGCCGCTCAGGAACTCGCGAGCGGCGAGATCCCGCGGCATGCGCTTCAATCTCTCTTTCGTTACGGGGTCTCGTTCGCGGCGACGACGCTGCTCGGGACGAGCCTGGGCCTCGTGTTTTGGGTCTACTCCGTCTGCCGGGCGGCGCTGCAACCCTACGTGCATTTTTTCCGCTTCGTGTCCCCCCTGGCGTGGATCCCGATCGTGATCTTGGCCTTTGGGGTGGGTCACCTGCCCGTGATCGTCCTGCTTTTCCTGGCGACTTTCTTTCCGACGCTCGCCGGGAGTCTCGCGGCCTTGGAGCGCGTCCCGCGTCGCTATCTCGAAACGGGCCTTGATCTGGGGCTGAAGGGTTGGCGTCTCGCCGCGCGGGTGCAGTGGCCGGCGGCGCTGCCCGAGATCCTCGCGCATCTGCGGATCGCGGCCGGGGTGGGCTGGGTCGTGCTCGTCGCCGCCGAGATGCTCGCGGGCGACGGGGGACTGGGCTTCGCCATCCTCGACGCGCGCAACGGCATGCGCGTGGACCTCGTGTTGGTTTATCTCGTGGTGATCGGGCTCGTGGGGCTTGGCATCGATCGCGTCTTCGTGGAATTCCGTCGTCTCGCGCGTTTGGGCTGGTCCTTTCGCGAGGCGCTCTCCGAGGAGGGAGCATGATTCGCGTCGAGGATTTGAACTACGCGATTCCCGCCGCGGAGGGCGCGAAGCCCGTTCTGCGGGGGCTCGGCTTCGAGGTTCCGCGCGGTCGTTTGGCGGCGTTGCTTGGTCCCTCGGGTTGCGGGAAGTCGACTTTGCTGCGCATCCTCGCGGGACGCCAGCGCGCCGATTCCGGCCGCGTCGACGTCGAAGGTCCCGCCTTCACCATCCACCAGGAAAGCAGTCTCTTCCCGTGGCTGGACGTGCACGAAAATTTGCACTTCGGATCGCTCTCGGGTCTCGATCCCGCGCTCGTCGCGCGCTTGCTTCGCGTGGCCGGCCTCGAAGGTTTCGAGTCGCATTTTCCGCACGAGCTCTCGGGCGGCATGCGACGCAAAGCCGAGCTCTTGCGCGCGATCCTCTCCCAGAGCCCGACGCTGCTGCTGGACGAGCCCCTCGCTTCGCTCGACGCGCTTTCGCGCCATCGTCTGCGGCGGGAGTTCAAGATGCTCTTGCGCGAGTTCCCCCGCACGGTCGTGCTCGTGACCCACGATATCGAGGACGCCTTGGATTGGGCCGACGTCATCTTCATCGCCAGCCACCGCCCGATGCGTATCCTCCAAGTCATCGAGCGCAACGCGAATGGCGGACTCGGTCTCGACCGCGAGGGACTGCTGCGAGTTCTCGAAAGTTCGGAAAACTCGAATCTCCAGGAGAAACGATGAACGAAACCCCGAAAAAACGCCGCCAAACGTCTTTCGGCCGGGCCTTCGCAATCGCGGCCGCGGGATTTCTCGCGCTCGCGGGCGCGAGCTACCTGGGCCTCAAGGCCTGGTCGCCGAAGCCCGCCGCGAGCGAGACGCTTCACGTCGGGTACTTGCCCGTGACGTGCCACCTCACGTGTCCGGTCACGGACTTCGCGAGCAAGACGAGCCGCGCGAACAAGTTCGTGTCGATGCGTTTCCAGGATTTTCCGACGGCGGCGGAGGCCTTCAAGACCGAGCGTATCGGCGCGAGCTTCTTTATCGCGCCGCTCGCGATGAAGCTCATCGAGCAGGGCGTCGCGGCGAAGATCGTCTATCTGGGCCACCGGGACGGATCGACGATCATGGTTCGGAAGGAATCCGATATCCATGATCTCGAAGGCTTGAAGGGCAAGAAGGTCGCTTTTCCGAGCCGTTACAGCAATCAGTACCTCGTGCTCGTGAAGCTTCTGAAGGACCGCGGGCTCACGACGAAAGACTTCGAGATGGTCGAGCTGCCGCCGCCCGAAATGCCCTCGGCGCTCGCCGCCAAGGCCATCGACGCCTACTTCATCGGCGAGCCCCACGCGGCGCGCGCCGAGCTGAACGGGACGGGCCGGATCCTCTACCACGCCAAGGACATCTGGCCGGGCTTCATCTCGTGCGTGCTCGTCGTCTCGCAGAAGCTCATCGATACGAAACCCGAGCTCGTCGCGGATCTCGTTCGCGGCATCGCGGAGAGCGGCGAATGGATCGAGGGCAATCGCCTGGAGGCGGCCAAGATCGGCGCCGAGTACTTCAAGCAGTCCGAAGAAGTCGTGCGCTACGTGCTGACGCATCCGCCCGATCGGGTGAGCTACGCCACGCTCGTGCCCAAGAAGGAAGAGATCGAACAAATCCGCGATCGGGCTTTCGACGCCGGCCTCCTGCAGACGCGCGTGAACATCGATAACCTGCTCGACCTTCGCTTCATTCCCGCCAAGTTCCTGCGCTGAGCGCGATCAGGCCCTCGGATAATATTCGTGGGGCACGCGCACGCCGCGGCGGACGATTTTCTCCGTCATGATCGAGTTCTCCATGAGCAAGGCGGATACGAGGTAGGCGACCGATCCGCTACCGAGGAGCGGAAAGAGGCCGAGCGGTTGGCGGGTCGCTTCGAACGCGAAGACGACCGAGGCCAGTAAAGCGCGCGAGGCGCCCGCGAAGAGACCGGCCATGCCCACGAGGGCCGCGACCGTAGGGTCGATACCCACTTGGGGAAAGAGACTTTGCCCCGCGAGTCCCGCCAGGTACCCGCAGAGTCCGCCGAGCGTGAGGAGTGGGGCGAGGGTGCCGCCCGAAGTGCCGCTGCCGAGCGCCAACGACCACGCCAGGGCCTTGGCGGCGAGCACGACGATCGCGGCGCTCGCTACGAAGCGACCCGTCAGCATGTTTTCGATGTTTTCGTAACCGACGCCGAGAGCGCGAGGTTCCCAGAGGCCCACGAGCCCCACCGCAAGTCCGCCTAGCGCGGGCCACCACATCCAATGCATCGGTAGCCGTTCGAAAGCGTCTTCGATGCCGTAGACAAGCTTCGTCAGGACGACGGAGAGAAGGCCGATCGGGACCCCCAGCAACAGGTAGAACGACATCGCGCCGCCGCTCGGCGCGGTGATCGGCGACATCGGGAACATGGGGTCGGAGCCCGCGAAGGCGAAGCGGAGCGAGGCCGCGATGACCGAGGCCAGCGCCACGGGGATAAAGGATTTGGCGCGGAACTCGAAGAGCAGGAGTTCGATCGCGAGCAACACGGCTGCCACCGGCGTTCCGAAGATTGCCGTCATGCCGGCCGCGGCGCCCGAAGCCAAAAGGATTTTCCGTTCGGTCGCGCTGACCGGCAGCAGCTGGCCGAGCCACGAGCCGAGCGCGGCGCCCGTGGCGATGATCGGTCCTTCGGCGCCGAAGGGGCCGCCGCTGCCGATCGCCACCGCGGAGGAGATGGGTTTCAGCCAAGTTATCCGCCGCGGGATACGGCTCTCGCCGACCAGGATTTTCTCCATGGCTTCGGGGATGCCGTGACCTCGAATCGCGGAGGATCCGTAGCGTGCCATGAGGCCCACGATGAGCCCGCCCACGACGGGAACGAAGAGCGCGACGCTCCCGAGCCGATGCTGGGCGGCTTCGACCGACGCGAAAGAGAAGCGTTGAAAGTAAAAAAGATTCGTGGCGAGGTCGATGCTGGCAAGCAAAGCCCTCGCCACGAAGTAAATTCCAACCGCAAGGATCGCGGAAAGCACGCAGAGAGAAACGAGACGGCGTCTTCTTTCGAGTTCATGGATTTCCATTCGGCCCAAAATACCGGGATCGGAGCTCGGCGTAACGCGTGGATGCGCGCGCACGCGAGAGCGTGGCGTCGAAACGCCGCGTCAATTCTCGCTTAGCCCGTCGTGAGCATGCCGCTCGCGATGCCGGTCGTGCTCGTGCGCAGCAAAGCCGAGTCGTCGTCTTCGAGCGCGAGGACCTGAAGCAGGTTGAGCGGGTGAATAAGGGGCGCGCGCAAACGGATGCTCGCGCCGAGCCAGGGGCGGAACCAGAGCGGGTCGCGTTGGCCGGTGATCTCGCGAACCGCGACTTGGGCCTCGCGGTACTCGCGCACGAAAGCGCCGAAAGCCTTCGTTTGCTCGTCCGCCGACAGACCACTACGGTCCAGGTAGAGGCGCCACGTCGCGAGCTCGACCTTCGCGAGGGTGAAGCCGAGGGCCTTGAGGTAGGACGCGAAGACAGGCTCACGCCGCGCGGCTCGCCGGAGGGCCCGGCGCTCGGACGCCGAGCTTTCGCGCCAAGCGCGGCCGACGCCCCACCACGTCGGGAAGAGCACGCGCGTCTGCGTCCAGCACAGCACCCAAGGGATCGCGCGTAGGCCCGGTACGGAGAGCTGTGCCTGGCGCTTCGTCGGACGTGAGCCGATGCGCAGCCGATCGAGACGGGAGTAGGGAGTCGAGGTCTCGACGAGACGCAAGAAGTCGGGTCGAGCGATCGTCTCGCGGTAAGTCGCGGCGATGCGTTCCGCGAAGGCGTCGAGCGCGGCGTCCCTAGGCGCGCGGGCTTGGCGCTCGCCGCCGCGCCGGGCGCTTTCGAGGATGCGGCCGATTTGGCCGCGCGCGATCGCGGGACTCGCGAGCGAGCGCTCGATCATCTCGCCTTGCACCGTGACCTTGTAGAGGGCGAGCGCGGAACGCGTCCACCACGCGGTTTGATCTGCGATGCTGCCGCCACCCCGGTCCACGCTGCCGCCGGATCCGTGGAAGAAGACGGGTTTGAGCTTTTCGCGACGGCAAAGGGCGTCGAGCTTGTGCATCGTCTCGGCGATGGCAAGGCGGCTCGCGAGCACGCCGTTCTCCTTGGCCGAATCGGAATAGCCGAGCATGAATTCGAAGGCGCGGTTGGGGCGCGCGCGCACGATACGGCCGAGCACGGGGTCGCGCAGGGCGTCCGCGGCGATGCGCTCGGAGTGCGAAAGCGCTTCACGGTTCTCGAAGAGGGGGATGACGGGAAGACGATCCCCGCGGAAGGCGGCGCGGACCTTGAGCGAGGCCACGAGCAGGTGCTCCGCGCTTTCGGTCATGCTCACGATGAAGCCGCGCGCGTACCAACGGGGATCGCCGCCGCGCGAGAGGCGGGCGATCGCGCGCAGCATGCGGTCGATTGCGAGCTTGCCGTCGGCGGGGCGATGGGACATGAGCACGTCCGAGGACTCGCGCAGCTCGAGCGGAACGACGAGCCCCGGGAAAGCGTGCAGGAGCTGCCGGACGCGTTCGATGGCGGGGTGGGGCGCGCCGACGAATTCGCGGTAGCGGGCGTCGACCCGGTCCACGGCGCGCCGGAACGCGACGACCCTCGCGGCGTCGCCGTCGCGCAAACGACGGAGCGCGCTCAGGCGACGCTTCGCTTCGGCGAGCTCGCGCTCGAGTTTGTCGGTGCGGGGAAGGAGGGCGAGCGTCTCGCGCGCCTGCGCGAGGCGGGCGGCGGCGAAGCGCGCGATGTGGGCGCGCGAAAGGGCCAGGCTTTCGCGCGTCGCCCGCTCGTCCACGCCGGGGTGGCCGTCCTTGTCGCCCCCGACCCAACTCCGGACGTAGACGGGAACTTCGCGGCGGCTCGTCTCGAGGAGCGCCTCGAGAATTTCGTCCTGCAGCAACGTCGAGTAGACGTGCTCCGCTTCGTGCCGGACCTTGGGCTTGCGATCGCGCACGATGTCGCCTTCCCAGGCCAGGTCCAGGGCATGCCGAAGGCGGGTCGCGCTCTCGGGCGGGAGCTCGGCGCGCGCGCCGAAGGCGGGCGAATCGAGCGCTTCGACGAGCGTGCGTTGGATTTCGCGGAAGATCGCGATGTTCTGCGGGGCGCGCGACTCCGTGGGGTGCGCCGTGAGGACGTACACGATGGCCTCCGGAAACCCCTTCGGGACGCTCGGCGCGGCGGAGTCTCGGGTTCCCCGCGACGCGAGGGCGCGCGTTCGGTAGGCGTTCTCGCAGGCGTTCATGAGCTCGAGCATGAGCGTGTAGGCGCGCGCGATCTGCGCGCGTTCCGCGGGGCGTTTGGCGCGAAGGCTTCGATAAGTGCGGCGGAGCGCCTCGAGCTTGTCGGCGTCGCGCCGTCCGCGCAGGCCGACCATGTCTCGCCGCATTCCTTCGATAAAGTCGAAGAGTCGCCGTCCGCATTTTTCCCGGACGACCTCGCCCAGAAGGGCCACGGACTGGCTTACGAGGGAACGGAGTTCGGGGGCGAGCGTATCGGCGGCCTTCGTCGTCATAAGCCGGTGAGTATGCGGCGTTTCGCCCCTCGGGGCCAGTGGCGATTCGGTCACAACGCTCGGCCCGGGCAAAAAAAAGGGTTCCCCCCTCGCGAGGGGAACCCGTCGGATCGGACGCGGGCGGCCGGCTACTCGGTCTTCTTGGCGTCGCCGCGTGCGAAGATCGACGAGACGTACTCGAGCACGTTCGTGGCCGAAGCGTCGTCGTAGCCGAAGTTCTTGATGAGGCGGGCCTTCACGATGTCGATCTTCTCCTGCGTCGCCTTGTCCATGGCGTTCGCCACGCGCGTCGTAAGCTTGATCGAATCCTTCTGGTCCTCGAAGAGCTTCAGCTCGAGCGCCTTGTGCAGGCGTTCATTCGTACGGTAGTCGAAGACCTTGCCTTCGATCGCGAGGGCGCCGATGAAGTTCATGATCTCCGAGCGGAAGTAGTCCTTGCGGCTTTCCGGAATGTCGATCTTGTCTTCGATCGAACGCATGAGGCGTTCGTCGGGTTCCTCGTACTGGCCCGTATATTGGTTACGGACCTTTTCCTTCTGCGTGTAGGCCTTGATGTTGTCGATGTAGTTCGCGCAGAGGCGCACGATGGCGTCTTCGTCGGCCGAGATCGCGCGTTGGACCTCGTACTTGACGATGTCTTCGTATTCCTGTTTCACGACGGCCAGCAGCTCGCGGTAGTGCTTGCGCTTTTCCTCGTTCGAGATGAGCGAGTGGCTGCGCAGTCCGCTTTCGAGCTCGTTGAGCACCATGAAGGGGTTGAGCGAGCCTTCGCGTTCGCCTTCCAGGACGAGCGCGTTCGAGATCTTGTCCTGGATGTAGCGAGCCGAGATGCCGTCCATCCCCTCGCGCACGGTCTCCTTGCGGAGCTCCTTCACGTTGTCCTCGGTGTAGCCGGGCAGTGTCTTCCCGTCGTAGAGCTTGAGCTTCTGAAGCAGCGTGAGGTTCGCCTTCTTCGGGACTTCGAGGCGCGTGAGCACCGACCACATGGCGGCCATCTCGAGGGTGTGCGGGGCCACGTGCACGCCGCGCACGCGCTCGCGCGAGAAGGTCTTCTTGTAGATGCGCGTCTCGTGCTTCCACTTCGTGATGTAGGGGATGTCGACCTTGATCGTCCGGTCCCGGAGCGCTTCCATGAACTCGTTGTTCTGGAGCTTCTTGTACTCGGGCTCGTTCGTGTGGCCGATGATGACTTCGTCGATGTCGGTCTGCGCGAACTTCTTGGGCTTGATTTTGTGTTCTTGGGTCGCGCCGAGCAGGTCGTAGAGGAACGCGACGTCGAGCTTCAGGACTTCGACGAACTCGATGATGCCGCGGTTCGCGATGTTGAACTCGCCGTCGAAGTTGAAGGCGCGCGGATCCGAGTCCGATCCGAAGATCGCGATCTTACGGTAGTTGATGTCGCCCGTGAGCTCGGTCGAGTCCTGGTTCTTCTCATCCTTTGGCTGGAAGGTGCCGATGCCGACCCGGTCCTTCTCGCTGAACACGAGACGGCGGACCTTCACGTGACGCATGACCTTCATCCAGTCGCCGTCGTAGTGGCGCATGAGCTCTTGGTACATGAAGCGTGAAGCGGGGTTGAGGTCGCCCCAGATACTCACGCGGTGGCCGTCCTTGCGGCCACGCGAGAGCTCGTCCGTGAACTTGGCGCGCAGGTCCTCGGGGATGAGCTTGAGCGGATCCTCGTTCATGGGGTCCGGCATCTCGTCCAGGCCGAGTTCGCGCAGATGTCGGAAGACGGGGATGTCTTTGCCCTCGGGGTTGATCCACGAGAAGGTGTAGAGACGGCCGGCGTCGGTCTTCGTGTAGTGCTCGAGGCCCTTCTTGAGCATCCGCGCGATCGTGGACTTCGAGGAACCCACGGGACCGTGCAGAAGGATCATGCGCTTCTCGGCGCCGTAGCCTTTCGAAGCGCTCTTGAAGATGTTCACGAGTTTCATGAGCGGGATCTCAAGGCCGAAGACGGCGTCGGCGCCGTTCTCGATCGGGTCGTCGAAGAAGTTGTAGTGGACGATCTTCTTTTTGAAGTCCAATGTCTCGTCGGAGCCGTAGGAGAGGATCATGTCGTAGACGCGCTGGAAGGCGTTGCGGCAGATTTCCGGCGTCTCCTGCACGAGCTTCATGTAATCTTCAAAACTGCCCGTCCAGTTGACCTTTCGGTACTGGTCTTGGCTGTGGTTTGACTGGATGAAGTTCTGGAGATCAAACGGATTCGCCATGGATTCATTATGACATGTGAAAATCGGGTTCAGGCTCCTTAAATTCTCCAACACCGTCAGAGACCCATGCTTTTAAACAAAATAACGGGGTGCGCTAAAGTTTGGGTGCTTTGCGTCGAAGAGAGTTGTGTGCGGCGCGCTAAACGCGGCGCAGGTAACGCAAAGCAAAAAGGAGCGAGAGATGTCGCAAGAAAAGAAAGTCCAAGCACCGAAGAACCAACAGCAAGCTCCCCAAGCCGTTGAACGCAGCCACTGCAAAGCGGACGGTTGCAAGAAAGGCGTCGAGAAGTTCGGTTTCTGCATGGAGCACTACGACTGGTACATGAGCGGTCTCCTGCGCGGCGACGGCCAAAAGCCGATCGACTTCGAACAGAAGTATCAGCAGTACATGGCTCGCCGGACGCGCAAAGCGGCCTAAGTTCGGCGTCCCGGAATGAGAGTCGGCAGCGTCGCCACGTGAGGTGGCTTTGCTGGCCCTCGCTCTCGGACGCACACCCCAAAAAGCCCTCACAACTTTGTCATCGATCGCCGGCCTTTAACGACGGGCTCCCATTTGCCCGCGTCTCCTGAAGGCCGGTGGTTTTTGAAGGACGAGCGGGAACTGCCGGTCCCGCTCGTCCAAATTTTTGTTTTTTAAGCTTTTATCTTCGCCCCGGGCGCGCTTTCATAGGGGCGTGAAGCCGAGATCCGACGACTACCGCTATACCGTGCACGTGACCGGAGAGGGGCTGACCCCGCTCGTGCTCGTTAAGGCCTTCATGGGGCCCGTCGAGATCCAGGTGCTGAATATCTCGCAGGGGGGCGTGGCCCTCATCGCGCCCGAAGGCTTCTCGACGGAAATCGGACATTTGCACGATATCTCTCTGTCGCTCCACGAGCGGGATTTTCCGGCGCGCGTCGAGATCAAGGCCATCCGCGGGCGTCGCCTGCATTGTATGTTCGTGAACCCCTCGCGCCATTTTCAGTCCTACCTGCGTGGTTTTCTGCAGCCCAAATACTTGGGCGCGCAACTGCGTCGTTCCGAATCCCTGACGGATCGCCCCGACGCCCTGGCCCTCGTGCCCGAGGCCGAGCACCACTACGCCTACACGGGCGAAAACCAGCTCGGCTTTTTCGTCTGGACGAAGGGCCACCGGCAACTCCTCAAGATCGTCGGACTCAGCCGCGATCTCGTTTTCGAGTGGACGGCGAGCGACGGCATCCAAACCGGACGGCTCAAGCTCGAAGTCGGCGCGGACGACGTCGTGTGGGACCGCAACCCCGAGATGACGGTGCTGCACTATTTCACCGACATCCTGCTCGCGTGGCTGCCCAAGGGCGACGGCGCGGCCTTTGCCGAGCGGCTCATGAACGACCCGATCGGTGGCGAGGGCGAAGAGCCCCTTTCTTTCCCCGAGCTTTGAGCGGAGAAGCTTCTTCGGCTACATTCCTTTCAACGCACGCACCCGTAGCTCAACTGGATAGAGCACGTGATTTCTAATCATGAGGTCGCAGGTTCGAGCCCTGCCGGGTGCGCCAAGTTTTCGCGAAGCGGAAACTTCCTCTAATTTCCAATATCTCATCTCATTCGCGCAAACTTAGAGAATAGATTTTTGGAAACTGGAAATTAGATAAAATCGGGCCCGAAACTTGCGATGGCGGCACCATGCCGTTCACGGGGTTGAACAGATCCTCTTCGAATGTGTGCCGCTCATTGAAATTCTTCGGAGACGTCGCCTGATCGAAGAAAATCGGGCGAGCAAGTATCGCTCTGAACTTGAAGCAATCGGCAAAATGTTAACGAATTTGATCAAAGCTCAGTCCCGCAATTGTTGAACCATTGATAATGATCAAAGTTGGCGACTAGGAAGCCTGCGGTTCTAAAGTTCGTCAGTGGTATGCCACTTTAAAAATTCGCTTAGTTTGCCAAGAAACTGTCTTACCAATTTCGAATTTCGCCATACTGGGTAAACTCAGCCCATGCTGCGGTTTTATGGGTCTACTTGGACCCAAACTTTTCTGCCAGATTCCAGTCCACGGGCTCTTGTCATTCACGCTGACGGAAGCGGTGAGTACCGTTCCGTAGAAACCGAACGCGCGAATGAAATGGGTGAATGGTGGACTTCGAATGGGTTCGCTTACCGGGTCTTCGATAAATATGGTTGTGGCGAAAGCGAAGGCAAATGGCGGCATGTCACGATGGACTTGTTGGCCGATCAAATCGTTGCCTTGGTTGAAGACTCCGCGAAAGAATCGAATCTCAAGATCATTCTCGTTGGACACAGCGAGGGATCAAAATTGGGATTCGAGGTCGCGGCAAGGGTCGAGGTGGCCGCGTTGGTCGCTCGTGTTCCGAGTCATCAAGAGATTCGGGATCGGATGAAGTACCAGTTATTGGATATGAGTAAGAATGTTGGTCTTTGGGAGAAATGGTCTCGCGGGATCACGATGGCTATGGCATCAAAGGAAAAACCCGATGGCTTTCTTGCCGATTATCCACTCAGCTACTGGGTTTCTTGCCTAGGTCGTACGCAACCCGGCGACCTGGTGCGGAAGATTAAGGCGCCCATCTTCGTGTTGAATGGAGGAGCGGATCCATTCACCCCCGAGCTTGCTTACAAACCATTACACCATGCGATTGCGCAACGGAAAATACACGGACGGTCGCAAGCGAAGGTCTATGCCGAGGTGGGTCACTCGCTCCTGAAACCTGGATGCAGTTGGAAAGAGTCGGAACCAGCCGCGGACATTTTAGCCTGGCTTCAATAAAGCTAGTAGCTAGGCAGCGCAGGCAGTTCTAAAGTCCGATAGCTGAGTGCGCCAGTCCAATCCGATATCCGATGTCGAGTTGTCGGGTACCGGATATCGAGCCTCGCTCGCGTTTAATGGCACTCGGCTTGGTCATTCCACTTGCCCCATTCGGGGCGATGGAGGCCCGAAGCGCTTTGCGCCCAGCCGGCTGAGCGGTGAAGTAGCTCCTTCGGAAGGCCGGCCTGAAAACCCATCATGCCGAAGAGACGGTTGGCCTGGTCGAGCCGCTGCCGGGGCGTCTCGCCGTTTTCGAGCGACGCGTTGACCTTGTAAACGACGCTCGTTTGTCCGTGGCTTGTCTCTTTGCGATAGACCCGTGAATCGGGAAGCACCGGAGTCTCGATCTGCAGGGAATTCGCCGAGCTCCATCGCAACCGAATCGACGGTCGGCCCGAGAAAATCGTGAGCGTATGGGGCTTCCCGTTCACTTCGACGGCAACGTGCGTGGCGAAGTCCACCGTGGCCCCGCAGTTCTTAACGAACCGCCGCGCGCTTCTCATTCCGTCTGGGCTCATGAGCGTTTCTGGGGCTTCGACGACGCAGCTCGCGAAGCGAACGGGGGCGGCGCCGGGCGCCTTCACGAAAAGCTCGTCGCCGATTTCCTGCAGTTCAAAACGCTTGCCGTCCCCCGATGGAATCGAAACCGTGCAAGTCGTCGTCGATGCGCACCCCAACAACAGGAACGAGAGGAAGGCCGCCACGGACTTCATATTGTGATCCTAACGGAATCCTGAGAAAAAGAGATCTCGCCGGCCGTACATTTGCATGATCGGGCAGAATTTTTGCCGCGACGGGCTTTCTATTTCGCTTTCGCCGCCACGAATTTTTGTAGATCCTGGCGTCCCCGTTCGATGAGCTTTTGGAGCACCTTCAAATCGTTTTGGTCATGCTTCCTCCGCGCGCTCGCATCGGCGTGGCCGACTAGCGCCAATAACCCTTCATGAGTTCCGTGATCCAGCTCGGCTGGCAGGTCGATCCGCGGGGCGCGAACTCGGCGACCCACGGTTTCACGTCCAAGACCGGCGTGGCGTCCACCGCGTCGAGCCCTTCAAGGTACAAGCTTCGCCCTTCGACTTTGAGAAGGCGGCAAATCGTGGCGCCGATCTGGTTGGGTCGATTCTTGCCGCGTTGGGCGAAGATCCCGACCTTGGGCCAGTACGGGTTGTTGCGCGGGTGGCGGGCCGACGTCTCGATTTTGTCGGGCCGGACCTGATCCATATAGAAGAGAACTTCGACGTGCGAAAAATCCGAGAGTCCCGCGAAGGCGTCTTCCGAAAACCGCGCGGCGTCCAGCTCGACGCGGCTTTGTTCGCGGTCCCAGTCGTCGTCGGAGACTTCTTTGCGCGTCGATCTCACGAGTCCTATCGGAGTCATTTGAACCGGCTTCATCTCGCCCTCTTTCCTTGTGCGGCCTTCGCAAGCTTCTCGCTTCGTACTAAGTTTAGCGAAAGGCCCGAGCCGGGAAAGGAAAAACTTCGTGTCGCCCGAGGAGACTGCGTGCGTCTTCGCCGCGATCGACTTCGTCCTCGCGACGGGAGTTTTGGGTGCGGCCTATTGTTCGATGGCTTCGCGCGAGGGGCCCCCGGACGCCGAGGGCTTCGCGAGCCGGGCGAGGGCGTCTTCGAGTTGCGGGTCGCGCCCCTCGCAGAATCGCCGGCAGCCGGGGCTTTCGACGTCGGGGGCGACGCCCACGCCTTCGATCGGATCGAGGACGTCTTCGGGGTCGAATTTCTCGACGGCGAGGTAAAGCGCGAAGTCGCCACCGCGGATGTCGTAGATCCGACCGCCGATAAAGTAGCCCGCCGTGGTTTCGCCGAGCAAGGTGGCGCGCTTGTCCCGCTTGAGCCGATAGGCGACCCACTCTTTGCCGCTGCGGGTTCCGTCGTTGACGAGCGCGACGACCGGAGTTTTGCGGAGCCGCTCGTCTTCGTAAAGCGGCGCGACGAAATCCGGGGAAGCGCCACCGAAGCCGTCGCGAAGGTCCACGACGATCGCGTCCACGCGTCCGGCCAGCGACTTGAGTTGCGACACGAAGGTGGCCTGGATCTCGGGGTGGGTGCCCGCCCACAGGTGGACGTAGCCGATCTTGCGCCCGCCACGTTCGTAAAGGCGCATCGCCTTGCGCGTGGCCCGCAGCAAAGCCCGTTGCGCGCTCTCCCGGCGCGCGCGTACCGCGAGACTTCGCGGCGTTTCTCCGGCGCGACTCCGGACGAGAAGCCGCTGAGCTCCGCCGACGCGGAAGCCGAGCGGATCGAAGGGCGCGTCGTCGAGCTTGAGCAGCTGGTCGCCCACGCGCAGGCCGGCCTTTTCGGCGATCGAGCCCTCGTAGACGTTGCGGGCAAAGCAGCCGTCGTCCGCCGAGCACGTCGCCCAAAGGCCGATCTGCGGAAAGGGATGGGCGTCGATCTTCCGGGCAAAGATGTTCTTGAGCGCCCAGTACGACAGGTCGGCCGGCGTGTAGAAGCCCGTGTGGGAGGTCTCGAGTTCGGCCAAGAGCGCGTTGAGCCGTAAGGCGACCGCCGCGTTCGTCGATTCGCAAGTCAGTCCTTGGCGGTGGAGCGCGACGCGCTCTTTCCAGGGCAAGCCGCGGTAGGCGCGGTCGTAGAAGTTCGCCGTGACGACCGACGTCGTTTCGTCGTAAAGCGCGAGCGGAGCGCAGGCCCAGGTGGGGGCGGTAGCGATCAGGGCGATGACGGCGAGGGGGCGTATCGACATGCGTTCTTTTTAGTGGGGCCGGGGTTGGAGGTCCAGGGGGCGCGAGCGGCGATGATGTCCGAAAACGGCTAGTGAGGACGGGGTCGACGCGCTAAACCGGGGCGCGGTGAAGAAGAAAGACGACGTCTATTTCGAGGCGATGCGCGCCCGGGATGCGCCTGCCCGCGGAGCGCGTCTTTCACGTCTGCTATCTACGGAGCTGGAGCGGAGTTCCCTGGATGAAGGATCTCCTCGCTTCCGTGCGCGGAGGCGCCGCGGGCTGAGTCTGGCCGCTCCGATTCAGGCGACCCCGAGTTGCGTCTTGGCCGCCGCGAGATGCTCGGCGTGACCGCTCTCGATCGCGAAGACCCCGTAGCGGATGGGAGCCGCGGCCAAGCGCGCCTCGATCTGATCTGGCATCCGCGGCCAAACGCGCCCGCCGGCCCGTTCGTATTCGCGCAGGAGCCGCTCCAGGCTCTCGCGTCCGAAGATCTGAAGGTGCGACGCGAAGTCGACGGCCGGATCCCCGAGTTTCGCCTCGGTCCAATCGATGATCCCCGTGACGCCGCCTTGCTTGTCGACGAGCAGATGGCCGGCGTAAAGATCACCGTGCACGAGCGTCGCGAAACCTGGCCAGCTGGATTCGTCGTCGATCCAAGCCTGCAGGCGCTTCGCGAGTTCTGGACCCACGCCGATCGTTTCCCGCACGCGGTAGAAGTCTTTCTCGAAGGCGCCGCGAAATTCGTCGGGTTCGAGTCCGGTGAGCCCCGCGGTGCGCACCGCCGGCGGCGCGAGGGCGTGCAGGGCGACGAGCACGCGCGCGAGGCTCGTCACGTAGGCCGGCGAGTTTTGGTCCATGTGCCAAGTCACGGCATAAGTCGCGGGATCGAAGCTCAGCGCGGTGGGGTCGCTCAAGTGGGGATAGGCGATGAGCTCGGGCGTGAAAACGCGCCATTCGGGCACGGCCGCCGGAAGTTTTCCCTCGAGGAAGGCAAGGACCTTGGCTTCGTACTCGGCGCGCGGCAAGACGTCGGCACGGCGGGGAATGCGCAGGACCCAGGCGGCGCCCCGCTCGCTTTTCGCGATGACGACGCGAAAGTCGAGCCCCATGTCGTTGATCTCGAGGGGGCCGTCGAGCGCAAGACCGTGTTTCGCGGCGAGGGCGCGGATTTCGGGCTCGGACGCGGGGAACTTCGCCATCGGGGTTCTCCTTAAAGGACGGCGCGAGCGGAGGGCTCGCGCCCGTATCGATGGCCCGTATCTTACTTCTTCGCGGCGCTCTTGGGCAGCTTCGCGGCGATGGCGTTTTCTTGACCGCCGCAAGTCGGGTGGCCGTAGCCGCCCGCGCTCTTGCCCGCGTTGATGTCGTACACGATCTGATCGTTCTTGTCGGCGCTCACGCCCGCGGGCACGTGGTCGAGGCCGAGCTTATGGCGCAGACGCCAAGCGATGTTGTGGTCGGCGCACGAGGTGTCGCCGCTCACGCCGAGGGCGCCGACGATCTCGCCCTTCGCGTTGTAAAGCGCGAGGCCGCCGCCGAACACGTTCACGCCGCCGATGCGCTTGCCCGTCATCGGATCCTTCTCGGAGCCGAACTTCTTAAAGTCGCCGTCGTAGGCGTCGTCCACGTTCACGGGATTGCTTTCCTGCAGGCCGAAGAGCGAGCCGCCCGGTTGCACCGCCGAATAGAGGTTCGCCGTGGAGAGTGCGAGACCTTTGAGGCTGAAGGCGTTCGCCGTGTTGGCTTTCTGCGCGGAGATGACGCGGCTGCCGGGCCATTGGGCGTCGACCGCGTCGCCCGTGAAGGCGACCAGGCAAACTTCGCCGCTCCGGGCGACGAGGGTGCCCCACATGTCGAGGTTCAAGCCGCCGTTGGCTTCCTTGCGTGCCTCGACGAGGGCTTGCTGGAAAGCCTTGTGGGTCGGCAGGCCCTCGCAGGGCTTGGCGAAAGCGGGAAGGGTGAAGGCGAAAGAAAGAAGGCTCAGGGTCTTCGTGCGTGCCATGTTGGACTCCTCTTAAGTTGAGGCGTCCGAGGTCAGCACTCTTCCCGCATCGAGTCTAGGGAGCTCCGCAAGTACCCCAGGTTTCGAGCTTGAAGCAGAACATCGCCGAAGAGCCACAGTCGGCGGTCAGGCCGCAGGAGCCGCCGAGCGTGATGCCGCCGCGCGGGTTGGAAATCGTGCCGAGGACTTGCTGCCCCAGCGTGCAGTTCCTTTGGGCTTGGTCGTAGCTCGTGCTGCAGAAGCAGACGTTCTTCGTGTCGACGGGTTTCACGAGCGGCATGACTTCGGCGTGGGCCGAGAAAGAAACGGCCGAAAGTCCGAGGGCGGTGAACAAAAGGGAACGGATCGAATTCGGAAAGTTCATGCGAAGATCTCCTTGTGCGCCGCCGGCGAAAGGCCGGGCGGGACTGACCAAGATCTTAACGGACGCCGCGAAGATGGCAATGATCGCTAGCGCGCGAGCGTTCCGATCATGCGCGGGCCCGCGACGGAGAATTCCTTCTCGGTCGTGAGGCGCGGACTCGCCTTGCGGATCTCGGCGTTGGCCAACGTCACGCGGACCTTGAACTTGCCGCCTTCGCGCGTCGACCATTCGCGACGACCGCGGAGCGCGTCGAGTTCGCGCCACCCGAGACCTTCGCGGGCGAACCACCTCACTTCGAGGCCGCAAATCAGTGCCTTCCGCTCCGCTCGCCTGCTCGACCCCGTCGACGAGCTCGATGCGCGCCAGGAACTTGAGCCAGATGTTCTCCTGGTCGACGGAGCAGAAGTGGTCCTTGGCCATATCGCGCATGAGACAGGAGTTGTGCGTCGGGCGGTAGGTCTTGCGACCGCCCTCGGCGTAGCTCGCGAAGGCGCCCACGCGATCGGGCGTGAAGTCATAACTTGGGGGGTAGGCGTAGGCGAGGGCGAAGCCCAACACATTATCCCCGTCCCGCACGTTTTCCTCGACGCGCAGCTTGAGCGTCTCGTTCGCCCGCGCCTCGCGAAGATCGAGGTCGAAGAAACTGCGGTCGGCGTGGAAGACGCCATCGTAGCTCGCGGCTTGACCGTTCAGCGCGACGCGAACGTCCTGGGGCGTGGCCCAGCCCACGGTGCTGAGTTGCACGAGGAGCGACCCGTCCCAGTTCGGAAAGCGGAAGGAAGCTTCGTAGGGTTTGCCCGCGAGATTCTGCCAAACGTAGTTGCCCGAGAGAAGCTTGCCTTCGTGAACGCCCGTCGTTCCCTCGACCCAGTGTTTCCACGGAACGTTCGCGCTCGAAGACGCGTTGGCGCCCGAGTAGACCCAGCCGTTATCGTACTCTTCGCCGACCTCGCCGAAGTTATGGCCGAGCTCGTGGCGAAGCACGATGAGACCCGTCGCTTCGGACGACGTCGAGATCGCCCAACGCCCGCCGAGTCCGCCGTAGTAGTCGTCGTTCGCGAGCACGACGGGATAGTCCGTCTTGGGCGCGAGCGTGAGGGCGCGTTCCATCGCACGCTCGTCGCCGGGATAAATCGCGCGTTTGGACCCGGCCGGGTTGCGGTAGAGTTTGAAGGCCGTGTTCTTGGGCGAGCCGTCGCCGACGCCGGACTCGGCGGAAGGCACGTAAACGGCGTAGACGTTAAAGAGCGGCAGGAAGCTTCGGAAGGTCGCCGTCTCGAAGAGCCCGCGCGTCGTGCGCTCGGCGTCGCGGAAGAACTTCTCTTTTTCGTTGGCGGTGTAGCCGTCGCCGAGGATCGTCAGGTTGATGCGATTGGCCGCGGGACCTTGCACGCGGATTGGGCGAAACTCGGCGCCGTCGGTCGGCAAGGGATGAGCTTCGGATTCGATGAGCTTTTCCGTGGGGTAACTCCACTCTTCGTAGAGGGATTCCGTGTCCCGGGCTTCGTGTCCGATCGCGTAGGGAAGGCGCCGAAGCAGCGTCCCCTCTCCGACCAACTTCTGCGAGACGAAGCGCTCGTCGACGCCATCGGTTCGAGTGCGCTCCCCGCTTTTGGCGTCGACTCGATAGCCGATACGGATTTCGCCGGCCGTGGCGACGGTCGCGACCAGCATTCCCGCCGATCCGATAAGAGCAAACGCCAAAAGTATCCGTCTTTTCGGGTGGATCGTCATGGGCCGACTCTAACAGAGGCTCAGGAACGTGCGCGAGACGACCTGCGTCGTACGCGCACGGGGGCAAGGCTCGGGCGGGAGCGTTTTAGACGAGCGGTCCGTAAAGATCGCAGCGGCGGTCGCGGAAGAAGCCGAAGCTCGCGCGGTTCTTCGCGACCTCGTCGAGGTCGAAACTCGCCGTGATGACGCCTTCCTCCGCGCGGCCCAACTCGGCGACCTTGTCGCCCCGGTGGTTTGCGATGAAGGAGGAACCGTAAAAGATCTGGCCGCTCTCGTCGCCGATGCGGTTGGCCGCGACGACGGGGATGACGTTTGAAACGGAGTGCCCGATCATGGCGCGCTGCCAGAGGTCTTTCGTGTCGAGATCGGACTCGGGTTCCGAGCCGATCGCGGTCGGGTAGAAGAGGACTTCGGCGCCTTGCACGGCCATGGCGCGCGCGGCTTCGGGAAACCATTGGTCCCAGCAGATGCCCACGCCGATGCGGCCGAATTTCGTGTCCCACACCTTGAAGCCCGTGTTGCCGGGACGAAAGTAGAACTTCTCTTCGTAGCCCGGGCCGTCGGGGATGTGGCTCTTGCGGTAGAGGCCGAGCTCGCGGCCGTCCGCGTCCACCATGACGAGGCTGTTGTAGTAGTGAGGGCCGTCCTTCTCGAAGAAGGAGACCGGGATCGCGACGCCGAGCTCCGCGGCGAGCTTTTGGAAGTGCTTGATCGTGGGGTGATCTTTCGCGGGACGCGCCCAGGCGAAGAACTCGTCTTTCTCTTGGCGGCAAAAGTAGGGCCCCTCGAAGAGCTCGGTCGGCAGGATGACCTGCGCGCCGCGCTTGGCGGCCTCGCGCACGAGCGCGGTCACCTTGGCGACGTTCTCGCCGACGTCGTTCCCGTAAGCGCATTGGAGGGCGGCGACTTGGATCTTGCGGCTCATCGTGTGACTCAGGCTTTCTCCGTCTTCGCGACGGGTTCTTGTTGCGTGATGCAGTGGAAGGCCCCGCCGCCCGTGAGGATCGTCTTCGCCGGAAGGCCGATCGTCTTGCGGCCCGGGAAGAGCGAGGCGAGGGCGTCGACGGCCGTCTTGTCCCAGCGGCTGCCGTAGGTCGGCACGATGACGTGGCCGTTCGAGATGTAAAAATTCGTGTAGCTCGCCGGCATGATCTCGCCTTCTTCATCCAGCACCCGGCCGGGCGAGGGAATGCGGACGACTTTCAAGCGGCGGCCCTGCGCGTCCGTCGCGGCTTCGAGCGTCGCGGCGATCTCGTCGAGCACGGCGCGATTCGGATCGTCTTCGTCGTGCGCTTGCATGCAGACGACGACGCCGGGCGAGGTGAAGCGCGCGATCGTGTCGATATGCCCGTCGGTATGGTCGTTCAGCAGCCCTTCGCGGATCCAGATCGCGCGGGTCGCGCCGAAGGCGGCCAGCACGCGTTTCTCGACCTCGGTTTTCGAAGGCGTGGCGCCCCCGTGACGGTTCGGATTCAGGAGGCACTGCTCGGTCGTGAGCAGGGTTCCTTCGCCGTCGACGTCGATCGCGCCACCCTCGAGGACCCAGGCGTGGCTGCGCGTCGCGTGCCCCGAGGCTTCGGCGAGGCGCGCCGACACGGCCGCATCGAAAGGGAGCACGTACTTCTCGCCCCAGCCGTTGAAGGCGAAGCGTACGGCGGCCAGGCGCCCGTCGAGGCCGTGCATGAAGATCGGCGCCGTGTCGCGCAGCCAGATGTCGCCGAAGTCGATGCGGTGAAAGCGTGCTTCGAGTCCGGCCAGGGCGCGTTCCGCGTCGCGGGCGGCGCTCTCATTCGGAACGAGGATCTCGAGCTTCTCGCTCGCGCCGATGGCGCGGCAGAGCTCGCGGAACTCGGCTTGCGCGCCGGGCAGGTTCTCTTCCCACAAGTCGGCGGCGCTCGGCCACGCGAGCCAGCAGGCGCGGTGCGGGGCCCATTCGGCGGGTTGGCGAATCGAATCAGACATGCCGGTCTCCATAGGCGAAGTGGGGGCGCGCATCAACTCCTTATCCCCCAAAAGGCCTCTAAGTCCGGAGGCTTGCATCTTTTTGGCGGCGGCCCATAATGGAGCGCATGATGAACGGAAAACAAATTCAAGTCTCTTCCCTTTTGCTCGCCGGATTCGCGACCTCGTCCGCGCTCGCGGTCGACGGCTTCCGCGTGAGCGGCCACGTCGACGCGCAGTACGAGTGGGTCAAGGACACGACGAACACTTTCGTGCTCGACGAAGCGAACGTCGCTTTTGAGCGTAAGCTCGGTCCCGGCGAAGTCGTTCTCGATCTCGCGATCGCGAGCGAGCGCAGCACGACGGGTACTTCGCTGAGCGTCGGTGTTTCGGGCACCTCGCAAGCTTACGTGGGCGCTGCCTACGAAAACGGCTTCCGCTGGCGCGCCGGCCAATGGCAGTCGCCCTTCGGTGCCGAAGCCGTCTATAGCAACCTTAACCGCCTGAGCGAGCAAGGCCTTATCTACGCTTCGCTCCCGTCCTCGCACGTCGGCGCGCTCGTGGGTTACGACTTCAGCGACATGCTGGGCGTCCAGCTCTGGCTCGCGAACCGCCGCGACTCGAGCCTCATGCCCTACGCTTCGGCGAACCCCGACCTCGGCTTCCTCCTGTCGACGAAGGTCGACACCGTGACGGCTTCCGTCGGCGGTCTCTTCGGTCGCCAGAACGGCGCTTCGGACTGGATGCTCGACGTCGTCCTCGGCGCGACCCTGGGCTCCGTCTCGACGCAGATCGAGACGAACCTCAAGAAGGTCGGCGCCGGCACGGGCTTCGGCATGGGCCTCTTCGCGGGCTACGACCTGACCACGACGGTCGGCGTCGCGGGCCGGGTCGAGTTCACCAAGGACCTCTCCGCGGCCGGCAAGGTCGTCGGCGTGGCCGTCGGTCCCCAGTACAAGATCACGGAAAGCCTCGTCGCGAAGACGGACTACACCCTCACGAAGGTGTTGGACGGCGGCGGCACGGGCCACGCCGTGACGATTGCCGCTGTGCATTCGTTCTAAGTCATTGCCTAGGCGAACGCCCCCGACCAGATGCCTTTTCGAGGTGTCCGTTCGGGGGCTCGATTATTTAGGGTGGGGCATGGGTTGCCAATCGTCATAGTGAGCTCCGACGAGTTCCAGAAACGAAGCTCCCCCCGTCGGATTCGGCGCAATGTCGACGACGTACTGGACCCGGCGAGAAGCCGAGATATGGCTGGCGCTAACGTGGGAAACGATGACCTCGGCCTCTCCGGCGACGGAGGCTTCGGCCAGGGGTAAGGCGGCCGCTTGATTCAGGACTTGGTACTCGAAAGTCTCGAGTAGCCTCATTTCATGTTTGAAAACCCGTTCTTCCGCCTTCGCTAAGAGCGCAGGGTGCAAGCGCTCCTTTGCCAGCGGGCGGGCGTTAAAAAGAATGGGACCGATGAGTAAGTTGAAGTCATTTCCTTCTTTCGTAGAAAGCGAGACAAAGCGTCGGCCCGGGCTGCGGGGGTCGCTATGTTCAAGAAAGGAACCAAGTTTCTTTTGGGGGTTCGGGAGAAGGCCTTGATCGGCCATGATTGCGTCGGGGGGGCGAGAATCCAAGCGAAAGCTGCGGGGAATCGTCTTTATCTCGATATCCTCCAGTCGCGCGATGGCCCGAAATTGGTCTTCGCTTAAAAATTTTGACCCCGCGGGGATGGATTCCAAGAAGTGCGCGGTGAGCAGCAACTTGGAATTACGGCTTAAGATCTTGGCCGAAATCGGCCGGCCGGGCTGGTCGGCTTCTTTCGCCAAGGCTTGCGCAAAGTCAGCGTCGAAGGCCGATCTTTCGAGGTCGCCAACGCTCATGAAAAAGACAAGGTCTTGCTCGGCGTCCCCGTCGATTCTACCGAAAAGGAACCCGTGGCGATCACGGGTCGCGTTCCAGAGGCTGAGAGTTTGAGGGTCGTAGCCTTGGCTCTTTCCGCGCAGCGAGTGATAGCGTTGCGCGATGGCGGTGGCCGCGCCGTCGCTTTGGGTTAAGGCCCCCAGGATTTCCGGGCAAGTGAGAGTGGGAGAAGGGGCCTCGGCACCGTGCCCGCTGAATGGGAGGCCGGTGAGAACGAAAAAGCCGGCGATCAAACGCAGGGGGAAATACCGCATCCAATAAGTTTAGCCTCCGTTCAGGGGGCGGCGAATGGGAATTGCCAGCCTTCCTGACGCTTTTCTGACAATTGTGGCTTAAGCCTGACGGGTCTTTGAGTGGGGACGACCCTATGAACTCCTTGGGAGTTTTCTTCCCGAGGAGGTTTTTCTTTTGAAGGCCCATTCCCTTTACGCACTCGGGTTTTTCACGGCCTTAGTCTTGTCGGCCTGTGAGCGGGCTCAAAAGGGAGCTCCTTCCGAGGGTCGCAAGATCGTTCGAGTGGACGGATCGAGCACGGTCTATCCCGTGACGGAGGCCGTCGCCGAAGAGTTCAAGAAAGCCGGGGCCGCCGCGAAGGCGGGTCTCGCTTATCCGGTCGAGGTCACGGTCGGTATTTCGGGAACGGGCGGGGGCTTCAAGAAATTCTGTCGCGGCGAGATCGACGTCCAGGACGCTTCGCGCCCCATTCTCGCCAAAGAAATGGAAGATTGCCGGGCGGTGGGCGTCGCTTACGTCGAGTTGCCGGTCGCCTTCGACGCGTTGACCGTGGTGGTGAGCGCTTCGAACGCCGCGTTGAGCGAGATCACGATCGGAGAGCTCAAGCAGATCTGGGCGCCCGAGGCCCAAGGCAAGGTCCTCAAGTGGAAGCAGGTGCGGGACGCTTGGCCGGACGCTCCGCTCAAGCTCTACGGCGCGGGCGCCGATTCCGGGACTTTCGACTATTTCACCGAAGCCGTCACGGGCAAGGCCAAGTCGAGCCGTAGCGATTTCACCGCGAGCGAAGACGACAACGTGCTCGTTCAGGGCATCGCGAACGATCGTAACGCGCTCGGATTCCTCCCCTACGCCTATTACGAGCACAACCAAAGCAAGCTCAAGGCGCTCAAGGTCAACGGCGTGGCCCCTTCGCCCGAGAGCGTGGAGAACGGCCGCTACGCCCCGCTCTCGCGTCCCATCTTCCTTTACGTGAGCGTCGCCGCCGCCGCGAAGCCGGAAGTGAAGGCCTTCATCGATTTCTACCTCGCGAACGTCGCCAAGCTCGCGCGGCAGATCGGGTACGTCGCGCTCCCCGAGCGGGCCTACTCGCTCGCGGCGTCCCACTTCGCGTCGCTCCGGAGCGGCACGGTGTTCGGCGGGGTGCCCGAGGTCGGCCTCAAGATCGAGGAACTTCTTAAGCGCGAGGCCCGCCTCGAGGCCAAGAAGTGAGGTTTCGCCGGCGCCAGGGACTGCGGCTCGAAGGCCTCATCGAGGCGGGCCTCGCGCTCGCCGCGTTTTTGGCCGTGGCGGTAACCCTTGGCATCGCGGGCACGCTCCTTTGGGAGGCGCTCCCCTTTTTTCGCGAGATCGGCGTCGCGCCGCTCTTCGGTACGGAATGGGCGCCGCTCTTCGCGGCGCCCCGCTACGGGCTTCTCCCCCTCCTGAGCGGCACGCTCGTCATCACCGCGATCGCGCTCCTGGTCTCGGTTCCGGTCGGCACGATCCTCGCGATTTACCTGAGCGAATACGCGCCGTCGCGCGCCCGCGAGATCCTCAAGCCCGCGCTCGAGCTCCTGAGCGCCGTGCCGACGGTCGTCTACGGTTACTTCGCCCTGCTCTTCGTGACGCCGTTGCTTCGGCGCTTCCTCCCGGATCTCGGCGCCTTCAACATGTTGTCCGCCGGCCTCGTCATGGGGCTCATGATCGTGCCCTACGTCTCGTCGCTGGCCGAGGACGCCATGCGATCCGTGCCGATGGCGTTGCGCGAGGCGAGCTACGCGATGGGCGCCACCCGCCTCGAGACTTCGGTGCGCGTCGTCGTGCCGGCCGCCTTCTCGGGCCTCGTATCGGCCTACGTTTTGGCGGTGTCGCGCGCGGTGGGCGAAACGATGGTCGTCGCGATCGCCGCCGGCATGCAACCGAACTTGAGCTTGGATCCGCGCGACCCGGCGCAGACCGTGACTTCGTACATCGTACAGGTCACGCTCGGCGACCTGCCGCATGGCTCGATCGGTTACCAGACCATTTTCGTCGCGGGCCTCAGCCTCTTCTTCGTGACGCTCGCCTTCAACATCGGCGGGCACTTTCTGCGTCGGCGCTATCGGGAGGCCTACTGAGATGAGTTTCGAGTCCACGCTCACCGTGCGCGTCCGCCGTTGGCGGGACCGGGCCTTTCTCGCGTTGAGCCTGCTTTGCCTGGCCCTTTCCCTCGTCGCCTTGGCCGCGCTTGTCGGGGATCTCGCTTCGAACGGCTTGCCCCGCATCGACCGGGCCTTCCTGACTTCGTTTCCCTCGCGTTTCGCTTCGGAGGCCGGCCTGCTCGCGGCGTGGGTGGGGAGCCTCTTCGTGATCCTCGTCACGGCGGCGCTCGCGATCCCGATCGGGATCGCCGCGGGCGTTTACCTCGAGGAGGACGCGCCGAAGAACCTTTGGACGAATTCCCTGGAAGTCGCCATGGCGAACTTGGCCGGCGTTCCTTCCATCGTCTTCGGACTCATGGCGCTCGGCCTCTTCGTCTACCGCTTCGGGTTGGGCCAGAGCGTCTTGACGGCGGGCCTTACGCTGGGGCTCCTCGTGTTGCCGATCGTCGTCGTGGCCACGCGCGAGTCCCTGCGCGCGATCCCGGGCTACATCCGCGAGGCTTCGTTCGCGGTCGGCGGCTCCAAGTGGCAGACGATCCGGCACCACGTGCTTCCTTACTCGACGGGCGGTATCCTTACGGGCGTCATCGTGGCCGTGTCGCGCGCGCTCGGCGAGACGGCGCCGCTCGTGACGGTGGGGGCGCTCACCTTCATCACGTTCTTGCCGACTTCCGTGATGGATCCCTTCACCGTGCTGCCGATCCAGATGTTCAATTGGGTCTCGCGCCCCCAGGAAGATTTCCACGCCAACGCGGCCGCCGCGGGCGTTTTGCTCCTGCTTTTGACCCTTAGCCTGAATGGAGTCGCCTTGTGTCTACGTTACCGTTCGAGAAAGCGAGTGCACTGGTGAAAGATCCGACGACGAGCCCCGCTCCCCTCGCCAAGGGCCCCGCGCCGCGCGCGCAACCGGCGCGTCCCGTGAAGGCGCGGGTCGAGAAGCTTTCGTTCTGGTACGGCGAGGGCCTCGCCCTGCGCGACGTCTCGCTCGACATCCACCAGGGTGAGATCCTCGCGCTCATCGGACCTTCGGGCTGCGGCAAAACGACGCTCCTTCGCTGCTTCAACCGCATGCACGATCTCTACCCCGGGCTTCGCTACGAAGGCCGCATCGAGATGGCGGTGAAGGACGACTTCAACGTCGACCTGCTCGACGCCGACGTCGATCCCATCGACGTGCGCCTGCGCGTCGGCATGGTCTTCCAAAAGCCGAACCCGTTCCCCAAGTCCATCTTCGAGAACGTCGCCTACGGCCTGCGCATCCGCGGCATCCGCAACGCGACGGAAGTCCGCGACCGGGTCGAGGCGGCGCGCCGGCGCGCCGCCGTTTGGGACGAAGTCGCCAACCGACTCGATACGGTCGCGACGCGGCTCTCGGGCGGGCAGCAGCAGCGTCTGTGCATCGCCCGCGCCCTGGCCATGGAACCCGAGATTCTGCTTTTCGACGAACCCACCTCGGCCCTGGATCCCATTTCCACGGCCAAGGTCGAAGAGCTCATGGTGTCGCTGCGGGGCGAGACGACGACGATCGTCGTGACCCACAACATGGCGCAGGCCCGACGCATCTCGGATCGCACCGGCTTTCTCTATATGGGCGAGCTCATCGAGTGCGACCGCACGGCCCGCGTCTTCGATTCGGCGTCGCACGAGCTCACGCGTCAGTACGTGTCGGGTCGTTTCGGCTGAGGCTTCGGCGGAGCCAGGCGGCGGCGAGCCAGATCGGCCCGAGCGCCTTGAGGGCCCGATCGCGTCCCCAGTCCCTCACGACGCGAGGAACGAGGTCCGATCCGAGGCCCGAGACGAGAAACCAGAACGCGATCCCGTCGCGAAGCGCGCCGACCCGTCGTGCCTCCGTCGGATCTCCCGGCAACGCGCGCAGCCAAGCGAGCAACAACGGGGCCGTAAAGACGTAGGCCGCGCTTTGCGCGAGGGGGGAAAAGCAGGTCGTGTAGAGCGCCCCGAGGCCGGCGGCTTGCAAGATCCCGTCACGACTCGTCGCCGAGATCCTTCGCCAACGGAGCGCGAAGAGGTGGGTCAACGCGAAGAGAAGACCCGCCCCCAAGGTCCATCCGCGGGGCCCGCCCGGAAACTCGAAGCCGCTCCACGCCCGCGCGAAATTCCACACGTTCAGGAACTCGAGCCAATTCGTCCGCACGTAGAAATCGAGGGAACGCCCCCACGCCTCGTGCAGGTCGACGAGTCCGCCGACGCCGAAGCGGAGGGCGGGAAGGAGGAACGAAACGAGTAGCGCCGAGCCAAAGCGAAGGCCTGGCTTCCAGGCGCGTTTCTCCAACCAAAGCCCCGCGTAAAAGAGGCCGGCGATGGGGAGTACTTGCAATTTCCAGTTCGCGAGGAGGGCGAAAACGAGGTCCGCGATCCAGGCGTCCTTCGGACGTTTGGTCGAAGGAAGAGCGGCGAAGAAGAGGCCGAGCATGAGAAGCTCAAGGCGTGCGTTCAGGATGTTCCCGAGAACCTCGGAAGCGAGGAGCGCCCAGAGCGCCTGGACTTTCCAACCCCGCTCCGGGAGGAACGCATCCAAAGTCCGTCGGAGGCCCCACACGAAAACACCGATCGAGACGAATTCGAATGTGAGCACCCCCGTCAAATGCGGCATCCAAGCGAAGGGGCCAAACACGAGGAGCCCGCAAAGCGGCGAATAGAACCACCAACCCGAATCGAAAGCCTTCTCGTAGGGGTTCCGACCGGCCCAAAGCTCACGGGCGGCGAACTCGAAGATCTCGTAGTGCCCCGAATGGCCGCTCCGAAAGAGCCCGAGCAGGCCCAAAGCAACGAAGATCCCAAAGAGAAAGACGCCCCCACGGGAACGAAACGGGAGCCGCGGGGAGGGGAGCGTGGGCATGGCGCTTGACGATAGCCGGAAGCCTCACGAAGGCCAGGGCGGAGCGCAAAAAAGGGGAAAGCCCGGGAGAGCCAAACGCTCACCCGGGCTTTCCCGTTCGATGATAAATGGAGTCCTCTGCGTCGAGAGGACGTCCGCGATCCCGGGGCCGCCGGGACTCGCGTTACATATCGCCGTGGCCGCCGGCCATAGATTCCTTCGCTTTCATTCTTATCTCCTAACTCTCTTAGTATCGGTGCTTTTTAGACCGAATCAAGGAACACAAACGAAGATCCCTCGGGGCATCTTAAAAATGCAAAAAATGCGAAAGCCTTCGCTCGAGAGGGGCAGGACTATGCTGTTTTTGAATGCGGTTTTTGGAGTTTCTCAAAGTGAGCTCGGACCTCGGCGTGGATCTCTTTACGGGCTTGGTCGGCGTCTTCGATGCGTCGGGGGGCGTGAAAATGGACGAAGGCTTGGAGGCGAGGCTGTCCCAAGAGTTTCCAAAGGTGGGGCAAGAGCGTGTCGTCGTCGAGGAGG
>ERZ761607.1330-NODE-1330-length-31811-cov-18.694168_pt1 | contig 31811 bp, 33 predicted proteins | sample MGYA00511164_ERZ761607 | MGnify/ENA primary metagenome ERZ761607 (study PRJEB28899, sample SAMN02445080) | bioreactor sludge metagenome | biome: EBPR sludge | place: Australia: Brisbane, Thorneside Wastewater Treatment Plant | collected 2011-06-22 ... | reverse complement strand
GTAAAAATTTATTTTATTTATCAAAATATTCTGACTGCGAAAGGTCAGTTATTAAATTATTGCAAACCAACATCCAGGAATTCAAAACACTTCTTTCGATATTCGTAAATAAATCCGGACAATATGTACCAATAGTAATTTGAATTATGATTCTATCAGCCTGGTTTTCATTACATAGGTTTTTGGCTCAAGCCTGGGTTTTCTTTTCTCTATTTTGTGGACGAGCAGTTCGACTGTTTTGACTCCGATCTCCCAGGCAGGCTGTTGGATAGGTACAATCCTGGGATTCAATAAGTTGTAATGTTTGATATTGGTAAATCCCACAATTTCAATATCAAGGGGTTTTTGCATACTGTATTCACGGATTGCAGCCAAAGAATTGAGCGTAAGCCGATCACTATTGATAAAAAATGCATCAGGTTTAGAAAACTCTATGATTTCATTGATGGATGCAACGGCCTGATAAGGGTCAAAACCACAAAACTTAATAAGCTGATCATCCGCTTCAATTCCGTTATCCTTCAGGCAGGCAAAATAACCGGCTAGCCTTTCTTTGGTAATGGAAAGATTCATGGAACTGCTCAGGCATGCAATTCTTTTTTTGCCCCGGTTAATTAAATATTGGATACCCTGATAGGAACCTTCATAATTATCGACCACCACTTTATCAATTCCCTGATTTACCGGAACCCGGTCAAAAAATACCGTCGGAACTTTATCTGCTGCCAACAAATCCAGGTGATCAAAATTATCCGTGGTGCCGGACAAGGAAATGATAAAACCGTCCACCCTTCGATTCATGCCATATTCAATGCTTTGAATTTCACGGCGATAGTCTTCAAAACTCTGGAATACGAACACATTGTAGCCCATAGTATAGGCAGCTGTATCAATACCATTGATGACTTCAGAGAAAAAATAATTGGCTATTTCCGGCACTATTACACAGATGGAATGACTTTGATGGGCTTTCAATGCTTGTGCCAACGGATCGGGTGTATAATTGACCTTTTTGGCATATTTCAGGACCTTGATCTTGGTTTCTTCACTGATCTCGTGACTGTCCCGCAACGCTCTGGAAACGGTAGAAACAGAAATATTCAATGCCTTGGCGATTTCCTTTATTGTAGTTCTGATCATTACAGTGCAATTAGGAAGTTAGCTTCAAATATACAAAATGTAAACGTTTGCGTAAATAAAAATCCATATAATGTGATGATACACAAACGAATTTAACGATTTTTCCGCAAAATTCGCATTGATCTTGATTTAGGAATAAAAATCAAAGCAAAAATATGTCTGACTTATATGTTGATCTGAACGGTTCGGTTGCCTTGGTTACAGGCTGCTCAAGAGGAATTGGTAAATCGATCGCCATTGGCCTCGAATCATGTCAGTATGGATTGTTGGACAATTGCTATTTTGATTCTGGTGACGATGCCATTACGCTGAAATCAGGAAGAGATGAGGAAGGTAGAAAAAGAGGTATACCCACAGCTCATCTGATCATTAAAAACACTACGGTCATACATGGACATGGAGGTTTTGTGGTCGGCTCAGAAATGTCAGGTGGTGTGCATGATATTTTTGTCGATAACTGCACGTTTACAGGAACGGACATAGGTTTGAGGTTTAAAACCACCAGAGGCAGAGGCGGAACAGTACTCGATATCTATATTTCAAACATCCAGATGTCAAAAATAGTAGGAGAAGCCATCCTGTTCAGTATGTATTATGCAGCTAAAGATCCGATCCCACTGTCTGACGACGATGCGGCCATAATGGAATCTACAGAAGAACCATTTACCGAAGCTACACGGGTATTTCGTGATGTTTACAAGGATAAAAAATATCTGAAAGCCGCAGAAATACTTAAATATCAGCTGGATTGGCAGCCCAGGACCAAAGAAGGCGGCTATTGGCATAAACTCAGGTATCCATATCAGATGTGGCTCGACGGTTTGTATATGGGGCAACCGTTCAGGGCAGAATACTTAATTCTGACAGCTAACAACAGTGAATGGGACGATGTGGCCAATCAGTTTATCTGGATGGCAAAAGGAGCGAAAGATCAGAAAACAGGATTGATGTATCATGCTTTTGACGAAAGCCGGGTCCAGCTTTGGGCTGATAAAAATACAGGGAAATCTCCGGAGTTTTGGAGTCGTGCCATGGGCTGGTATATGATCGGTTTGGCAGATGTCCTCGAGCTTTTTCCGGCTGAACATCCAAAACGCATGGAACTGATCAAAATTTTTGAAGATCTGACCTGGGCGCTCATTAAAGTTCAGGATACAGAATCCAAAACCTGGTGGCAGGTAACAGATAAAGCACACCAAAAAGATAATTATGCTGAAAGTTCAGGTTCCAGCATGTTTGTTGCCGCCATGCTCAAAGGGGTCCGTCTTGGGTTTCTGCCTGTGTCCGTCAAACCTCATGCCATAGCTGGATATGAAGGTATTTTGAAAGAGTTTGTCAGTAAGGATGAACACGGATTTTACCACCTCAACAGAGCTGTAGCCGGTGCCGGGCTTGGTGGCAGCCCTTACAGAGACGGATCGTATGAATACTATGTAAAAGAGCCTAAAAGAGATGATGATCTGAAGGCCATCGGACCATTCATTCAGGCAGCAATTGAATATGAATATGCCATCAGGTCCGGGCCATCCAGGACCAAAAATGTAGTCCTGGACCGGTATTTTAACAACGAATACAAAGATGGCGAAAGATACCATTACACCTGGGATGATCGATATGACAGTGGTTTTTCTTGGTTAGGAGAAATATTTCGGTATCACGGAGCAAAAACCAACCACCTGGACGAAGCTCCTGCAAGGGATCATCTTAAAAAAACGGATGTTTACATCATTGTGGATCCGGATCATAAAAAAGACAACCCTCAGCCCAATCCTATCACAGATCTGCATAGCAATGTCATTGCAGAATGGGTGGCAGCTGGTGGTACACTGATCCTGATGACCAATGATACTACCAATGCAGATGTATTCAATGCCAACAAGTTATCAGCTAAATTCGGTATCCATTTCTCCATGAAAAACATCAATTTTGTGAAAAATGATCAATTTGAAGAAGGAGTGGTCTTTACCGGTGAAGCCAATGGCATCTTCACTCCGGGAAGAAAACTGTTTGTCAAGGAACTGGTCACTTTGAAATTGAAAAAAGGGGCAATGAAAATAGCTGCCAAAGGGAAAGATATCATTATGGCAGGCAGTCAATACGGCAAGGGAAAAGTTTTTGTTATTGGAGATCCCTGGCTATATAATGAATATGTGAACGGGAGAAAGCTACCTGCAGAATTTCAGAATTACCAGGCGGCTGTTGAGTTAGTCAAATGGGTTCTAAAATAAAGGTATATGAATTATCAAAAATGGATAATTACTTTAACATTGATCTTACCAACGATGATTATTTTTGGGCAAAAAAAGCAAATTACACAGCTTGAAAATAGTGTTGAAGCTTTGCGACAAGCCATGATACAACCAGATAAAAACAAACTGGATGTTATTGTGATGGAAGAACTGAGTTATGGACACTCAAATGGAAGGATTGAGGATAAAGATACATTTATCAGGAATTTATTGAATGGTAATTCCAATTTTGAAGAGATCATTTTATCCGATCAGCAGATAACTGTAAATAAAAAGACAGCCATTGTCAGGCATCAATTATTTGCCAGAACAAATGACAAAAGTAAAGGACCCGGAGAAGTGAATTTGCACATCATGACCGTCTGGGTCAAAAGAGGTGGATCATGGAAATTATTGGCAAGACAGGCAGTTAAAAAAGTATAAAGCTATGCAAAACTTGAACAAACACATATTGATCACACAATGTAGTCAGGCATCTGTTACAGGGCAGCAACTGTTGAATTTACCGGAAAGGATTTTACAATTTGGCAACGGTGTGCTATTACGGGGATTACCAGATTATTATGTGGATCAGGCCAATAAGCAAGGAGTATTTAACGGCAGGATCGTTGTAGTGAAAACCACGCCGGGAAATGTTGAAGACTTTGCAAAACAGGATTATCTGTACACCCATTATATCAAAGGCATACAGGAAGGTATGCTGATTGACACAGTTCAGATAAATGCCGCCATCAGCCGGGTTTTACCCGCAGAATCAGCCTGGTCAGAAATTCTCAATTGTGCTGAAAACCCCGGGATCAACATCGTTTTTTCCAATACTACCGAACAGGGATTGGTATATCTGGAAGAAAAAACCGGAACGGGAGTTCCCGCGTCCTTTCCCGGTAAATTAATGGAATATCTGTTTCACAGATTCAATCATTTGGGCTTTGATGAATCCTCAAAAATGTGTATCATTCCTACAGAATTGATTGAATTCAACGGTGACAAATTAAAGCAGTTCATATTCGATCTTTCCAGCTACAATCAAAAACCGGAAAAATTTACCGAATGGCTCATCAGCCATGTGCTTTTTTGCAATTCCCTGGTTGACAGAATTGTTCCGGGAAAACCGGACAGGGACAAACTTCAGCAATATGAGCTTGAACAGCAATATACTGATCAGTACCTGATAGAATCGGAACCATACAACCTTTGGGCTATTGAAGGCCCGGAAATGCTCCACCAGATACTCGGTTTTGCTCAATGTAATCCCGGCATTAAGATCACAGAAGACATTTCATTGTATAAAGAATTAAAACTGAGACTTTTAAACGCAACACACACATTTACAGCAGCCAAAGCCCTGCTCACCGGACACAAAACCGTGTTCGAAACCATGAGCGATCAGGCTTTTTTTCCATTTATTTCATCTTTGACCGAAGAGATAAAAAAGGCTATTCCAAAGGAAATTCCACAGGAATTGAAGAACCGTTTTGATGCTGATGTACTGGATCGCTTCAGGAATGCCAATATCAGGCACTACTGGTCTTCCATTATTTTTAATTATGCAGAAAAATTCAAGATCAGATGTATGCCTTTAATCAGGTATTTTTACACCAAAAATGCACATTTTGCCCCGTTTATGACGGAAGGATTGGCTGCATATTTTAAAGTGACTATGCCAGATCTGAAAGAAAACGATGTTTATTACACAATTATTCATGGAGAAAAAATCAGATTGAACGATCCATTGTCTCCTCATATATTTGATTTCAAGAATCAATTTGGGATAGAAGCTTTGATCCGTGAGCATATAGAAAATTACTTATTGGAGGAGGGCAGCGCAAAGGAAATAGAAGATCTGATAAAGGACGTGATCAGATGTTTTCATTCATTGAATTAAAAAAACCAGACATCATGGAACAGCAACAGATAGTTATTAAAGTTCATCCGGAAGACAATGTCATTGTGGCATTGCAGGATCTGAAGCCCGGAGCGCTGATCGATCCGGATGGTCAGACTGTTGTGTTGCCAGCAGCTGTTGCACAAAAACATAAATTTGTTCAGCGTGATATGTTGGCGGGTGAGGAAATCAGGATGTATGGGGTTGTGGTGGGTAAAACCAACAGAGATCTACCTGTAGGTACTGTGATCACCACTGAGAACGTGAGTCATCAAACCACAAGGATCCAGGAAAGAAACCCCCGGTTAAACTGGGTAAAACCGGATGTATCCAAATGGATGGATAAAACCTTTCTGGGTTATAAAAGAAAGGACGGCGCTGTAGGTACAGCCAATTACTGGCTGGTTTTTCCAATGGTTTTCTGCGAAAATGAACATATCGGGATCCTCAAAGAAGCCATTTCTCACGCTTTGGGTGCTTCCGGAAATTATAAATATATCAGGTATGCTGAACAACTGCTCCACAATATATCTACAGGTCAGCATGAAGATATTTTATTATCGGAAGATGACTTCATCCAGTCCGAATCTTCCAATCCATTTCCCAATGTGGACGGAGTGAGATTTCTCACACACAGCATGGGTTGTGGTGGCACCCGGGAAGATGCGGTTGCCTTATGTGGTCTGCTGGCAGGTTATCTCACCAATGGCAATGTCGCAGGAGCCACAATTCTGAGTTTAGGCTGTCAAAATGCTCAGTATGAGATCCTTCGGGAAGAAATTGCAAAAAGAAATCCGGATTTTGATAAACCCATATATTATTTTGATCAGCAAACGCTTGGCTCCAGAGACAAGCTCATCGGGGAAGCGATCAAAGCTACGTTTGAAGGATTGACAATAGCCAACCAATGCAATAGGGAAGAAGCGCCTCTCAGTAAATTGATCATTGGCCAGGAATGCGGTGGATCCGATGGTTTTTCAGGTATTTCGGCAAATCCTGCGATCGGATATGTTTCGGACATGATCATTGCGTTGGGCGGAACGGCAATTTTGTCAGAATTCCCGGAATTGTGCGGGGTGGAACAGGAACTCTGTGACCGTTGTGTGAATGATGAAATTGCCCAAAGGTTCATTCATCTGATGAACAGGTATGAGCTATCTGCGATCCAGGTTGGTTCGAGTATGGACATGAATCCTTCTCCAGGAAATATTAAGGATGGCCTGATCACAGACGCCATGAAATCAGCAGGTGCAGCGAAAAAAGGAGGCAATTCGCCTGTAACAGATGTGTTGGATTATCCTGAACCGGTCACAAAAACAGGTTTGAATCTCCTTTGCACACCGGGTAATGATGTGGAATCGACCACAGCATTGGCAGGTTCGGGAGCAAATATTATTTTGTTTTCCACAGGTTTGGGTACACCTACAGGCAATCCTGTCGTACCGGTTATCAAAGTCTCGAGCAATTCTGCTTTAGCACAAAAAATGGCAGATATCATCGATGTCGATGCAGGACCCATCATAGACGGAAAAGCTGAAATTAAAGACATAGCTGAACAATTGCTGGATCAGATCATTGAAATTGCATCAGGAAAAAAACAAACGAAAGCCATGATCAATCAACAATATGATTTTATTCCCTGGAAAAGGGGTGTATCCTTATGATCAATAAAGAAAAATACTAAAACTATTAAGATGAAAAAGCCATTTTTAGACGAAAATTTTTTGCTGTATTCTGATACAGCCGGACAGTTGTTCCACGACTATGCCAAACAAATGCCTATCATCGATTATCATAACCACCTGCCACCTGTTCAGATAGCAGAAGACCATAATTTTGAAAACATCACACAGGCCTGGCTTTACGGTGATCATTACAAATGGCGTGCAATGCGTACCCTCGGTGTGAACGAAGCATTTATTACCGGTGATAAAACGGATAAGGAAAAGTTTGACCAATGGGCAAAAACGGTGCCTTATACATTGAGAAATCCGCTCTATCACTGGACACATCTGGAGTTGCAACGATATTTTAATATCAGTCAAATCCTCGATCAGGGTACAGCAGACTATATTTATCAGGAAAGCAGCGATCTGCTCCGAAGTCCATCGCATTCTGTCAGAGGTTTGCTGGAGAAAATGAATGTAAAAGTAGTTTGTACCACGGATGACCCCACGGATAACCTTGAACATCACATCAGTTTTGCCAATGCAGATGCTGCCCTTAAAATGTATCCTTCTTTCAGACCCGATAAGTTCATATTGATCGAAAGCGATCATTTTTTGCCTTTTGTTAAAAAACTGGAAATGGTTACAGATCAGGAGATAAGCTGTTTTGCTGAACTGATGGATGCTTTGAGAAAAAGGGCTGATTATTTTGCCGGACTGGGATGCAGGGCCTCAGATCATGGTCTTGAATATCTCTCACAAACGGATTACACGGAAAAAGAAATAGACCAGATTTTTACAAACAGGATCAGTGGTAAGGAATTGAGTTTTGAACAAACAGAAAAATTCAAATCTGCGATCCTTTATGAGCTTGGGATCATGTATCACAGCCTGGGCTGGGTTCAGCAATACCATTTGGGTGCTCTCAGAAATAATAACCTGAGGGCAATGCGGGAAATGGGTCCGGATACCGGTTGGGATTCCATTGGAGACTGGTCTCAGGCAAAAACACTTTCCAAACTCACGGGCAGGCTGGATAACGAAAATAAATTACCCAAAACAATTATCTATAACCTCAATCCCGCCGACAACGAATTGTTGGCTACGATGATAGGAAATTTTAATGACGGAAGCCTGAAAGGTAAGATCCAATATGGATCCGGTTGGTGGTTTCTGGATCAGAAAGACGGCATGACCAAACAAATCAATGCTCTATCCAATATGGGATTGCTGAGTTGCTTTATTGGGATGCTGACAGACTCCAGAAGTTTTCTTTCTTTCCCGAGACATGAGTATTTCAGGCGCATTTTATGTAATATAATGGGTGATGAGATCGAACGCGGAGAAATGCCGGATGATATTCCCTGGGTGGGAAAGATCATTCAGGATATTTGCTACAACAATGTGAAAGAATACCTCAATATGTAGCATCAGTGATTAAACTTGAATTAATTTAAAAGGAAAAGAGAAGATATGTCAAAAAAAGTTGTTACACTCGGAGAGATCATGTTAAGGTTGTCAACACCGGATCATAAACGATTTGTTCAGGCAGACACATTTGATATTACCTATGGCGGTGGAGAAGCCAATGTTGCTGCAGCGCTATGCAATTATGGTTTGGAGGGTGTTTTTGTGAGCAAAGTGCCGGATAATCCCATCGGCCAGTCCGCGATCAATCATCTCCGCAGGTATGGCGTGGATACCCGATTTATTGCCAGAGGCGGCGAGAAGCTGGGAATTTATTTTCTGGAAACAGGGGTTTCTATGAGAGCCTCACAGGTAGTTTATGACCGTGCCGGAGCTTCCATAGCGGATGCAGACATCAAAGATTTTGATTTTGACAGGATATTTGAAGGAGCAGACTGGTTTCATACCACCGGAATTACACCGGCATTAAGTGACAAGGCTGCAGCACTGACAGAAGCTGCATTGAAAGCCGCCAGGGCAAAAGGCATCCCAACAAGCATCGACCTCAACTACAGAAAAAAGCTTTGGACTAAGGAAAAAGCCCGGGAGGTGATGACACATCTTTGCCAATTCGTGGACGTATGCATCGGGAATGAAGAGGATGCTGAAACGACATTAGGATTCAAGGCTCAAAAAACGGATGTGACAAAGGGAGAATTAAACCTGGAAGGATATAAGGATGTTTTTCGCCAAATGAAGGAAAAATTCCATTTTAAGTATATAGCATCCTCATTGAGAGAGAGTTACAGTGCAAGTGACAATGGTTGGAGTGCGTTGCTTTACAATGGTCAGGATTTTTACCACACCAAAAAATATCAGGTTCGGATCATTGACCGGGTTGGAAGCGGTGATTCATTTGCCAGCGGGCTCATTTATGGACTGGTTACTGGAATGCCTTTTGAGGAAGCTGCAGAATTTGGGGTTGCAGCCAGTGCATTGAAACATACCATTCCGGGAGACCTCAATCACGCAAGCCTGAGTGAAGTGAAAACTTTGATCAAAGGGGACGGAAGCGGACGGGTTCAAAGATAATAATTTAGCTTAATTTCAGTAAAACTATGAATTCAGAGATCATAATCAACGCAATTATAGAACAGGGAGTATTGCCTCTTTATTTTCATCCGGTTGAAAATGTGAGCCTTCAGGTGCTTGAAGCTGTTTATGCCGGTGGTATCAGAGCCATTGAATACACCAATAGGGGCGAAGCAGCTCATAGGAATTTTGTCGCTATGGTAGCTTTACGCGACAGGGTATACCCGGATTTAAAACTTGGTGTAGGAACCATAAAAAATATGGAACAGGCAGATTTATACCTGTCTGCAGGAGCTGACTTCCTGGTAAGTCCCGGTTTTGTACCGGAAGTAGCCGATCATTGTGTCAAAAATGATATTTTTTATGCACCAGGTTGCATGACACCAACAGAGATCATCCGGGCAGAAAATGCCGGTATCCGGTTTATCAAACTGTTTCCGGGCAATATGCTTGGGCCGGGTTTTTTAAGTGGGATCAAGGATATCTTTCCAAAATTGTTATTCATGCCCACAGGTGGTGTTGATCCGACTTTTGAAAGTATTCAATCCTGGTATATGGCAGGTGTCTGTGCTGTGGGAATGGGCAGTAAACTCATTTCAAAAAAACTAATGGAAGCTGGTGATTATCAAACGATTACTGCCGACATGAAGAAAGTGATTCAAATTATTCAAACCATAAAAAAATCTTAAATAATGATCAGGAACATAGGTAAATATCGTTGGACTATTTGCGCATTATTATTTTTTGCAACCACTGTCAACTATCTGGACAGACAAGTGTTGAGTTTGCTCAAACCTGTTCTGGAAGATGAATTTGGATGGTCCAACAGTCAATATGCTGATATAGCAGCTATTTTTCAGTTTACGTATGCCATAGCCATGTTGTTTGCAGGAAGGATCATTGACAAGTTGGGTACCAAAAAAGGTTATATGTGGGCGATCATCATCTGGTCAATTGGTGCCATGATCCACGCGTGGGCAGTACCCATTGGGGAAAGCATGCTCGCTGTATTGGGCTGGGTTGGTATCATTACGGTTCCTGTTTCTGTCCTGGGGTTTATGTTTTCCAGGTTTGTACTGGCAATTGGTGAGGCAGGCAACTTTCCTGCTGCCATCAAGGCAACTGCAGAATATTTTCCTAAAAAAGAACGCTCTTTCGCCACCGGCATTTTTAACTCAGGAGCTAATGTAGGTGCCATTTTAGCTCCGTTATCAGTGCCATGGATTGAAAGTATCTGGGGTTGGGAAGCTGCGTTCCTGGTTGTGGGCGGTATTGGTTTTCTGTGGATATTTTTCTGGTTGATCTTTTATGACAGCCCTGAAAAGCAAAAGCGGATGCGCAAAGAAGAGTTGGCTTATATCCAGGCCGGAGATGAACCTGCAGCGATCATCGACGGTAAGGCAGAGCCTGCAAAACGCATCAGTTGGACCAGATTGTTAGGATATAAACAGACATGGTCCTTCATCACAGGTAAGTTTTTAACAGATGGCGTATGGTGGTTTTTCCTGTTTTGGTTGCCGGCGTATCTTAAGGATCAATACAATATGGAAGGTACTGCTATTATGTTACCGCTTGCACTTTTATATTCATTGACCATGTTTGGAAGCATAGGCGGTGGTTGGTTTCCCATGTATTTTATCAATAAAGGATTTGAAGTTTATGCAGCCAGGATGAAAGCCATGTTGATGATCGCAGTAATACCATTGGTTGTTTTGGCGGCTCAGCCTTTAGGCGGCATTACCTATTGGATCCCTGTTTTTCTGATCGGAATAGGAGCTTCTGCTCATCAGGCATGGAGCGCCAACCTGTTCACTACGGTCTCTGATATGTTTCCCAAAGGAGCCGTTGCTTCTGTAGTGGGTATCGGAGGTATGGCTGGAGGCATTGGTGGAGTCTTGATCACCAAAGTTGCCGGCGTTTTATTTGACCATTATAAAGCACTTGGACATATAGAAACAGGCTATACCATGATGTTCGCATTTTGTGCCATCGCTTATCTTTTGGCATGGGGAATTATGAAATCATTGGTACCAATGCATAAGGAAGTCTTGATCTGAAGAACTAAGGAATTGTAAATAAATTAGATATGTAGAATTGGTAAAGTAATTCTGTTCTTTTTCAAGACGTGAATGAGGCGGATAGCCATAGCTATTCAACGATTTCACAACACAGAAAAAGGGCTAAAGAACATGCCATAATGGATTGGTTATTTTTTTACAATTCCTAAGCATCGTCAGATTCACCATGATAATAACTGGCAAAGGCTTGCAACGGATTTGAAGATATGTGATACACTAAAAGGGGTTACCGATCTTTGGCTCTTGAAAAAGAAAGAGATCAATTCAGGAATCGGTTTATTTGGTGGAAGATATTGCACTAATTTAACCTCACAACTTCCAACGGGATTCATTATATTTGTTGAAATATTAAAAGCATTCTGATTTTAGAAAAGGTAATTGGCACTTTATTATTTTTCATTGCGTTTACAATATACAAGTTGTCTTAAGATGGTACATACAGAACTGAAGAATAAAGTTAAAGAAAAGATAGACTCCATAGATCAATCCTATCTTCTTGAAGAAATTTTACAACTTATTGATTTAGAGACTAATTCAGGAGAAACATTCATCATGCCAGAGGCACACACAGAAGAACTTGAGTTAAGTCTGAAACAATTGGATGAAGGCAAAACGTTCACAAATGATTTCGTGAATAAAAGAATTGCTAAATGGCTCTTAGATTAGAATGGACTGAAAGGGCTATAATTCATTTAGAAGAATTACTGAATTATTGGGAAGACAGAAACGCTTCAAAAACATACTCATTAAAACTATATAGCTGGATTCAAACAGCTTTAAAATTGCTTTCTTACTACCCTAAATCTGGAAGAAAAACGGATAATAAAAGATTATTCAAGAAAACTGTAAAAGATTATTTTATATATTACACTTTTGATACTAATACGCTAACAATTATTGCTATAATAGACATCAGAAGAGATCCGGAATACTTGAAAAAATTTGAAAACATAAAAATCCGGCATTGATTAAACATTCTATTACGGGGTTTATCACTGATTCAGGGCAAAAACGAAATTACCATAATCAGTTCAGTACAAGAAATTATAAGAGCAAAAGAAAAACCGACACCCTTACTCCGCCGCTAATTTCACCAATTCAATCCTGAGTTTGTCCAGTTCTTTGCCTATTGCAGAAGGCAGATTTGTTCCGTAATTGAAGGTTGCTGCAAAAATAGTCTCATTGTGCGGAAAGTAATTCAGGTTGGCGCTGTATCCGATGTCACCACCACCATGACCGTATGCGATAACGGATTTGGGCAAAACATCCATATATTCACGGTGTATACCACCGATACTGGTCTGCCAGGTTTGACTGTTGCCGGATCTTAAACTTTCAAAGATCTTCTGCAGATTGGATTCGCTGATCAAAGTTTTTTTCACCAATAGAGCATCCATAAAGGTGTAAATATCTTCAACAGTAGAATATACACCGGTATATCCGTTGCCACTTCCCGGATTCATGGAGGATAGATTTTGAATGCTTCCGCCATCATTATTGAAATCAAGATACCCCTGAGCCAGAGAGGATGTCGGGAAAGATTGGGCATAATCGTAATAATAAGTGTTTTCCATTCCCAGAGGAATGAAGATCCTTTCTTCCAGCATTTGGCCATGCGGTTTTCCTGTAATTTTTTCAATGATCAATCCCTCCAGCATGGTATTGGAATTAGAATAATTCACTGCTTCTCCGGGTAAATTCGTGGCAGGTTTTCCGGCAACATAAACCAGGATCTCTTCGGAAGTCCATTGTTTCGTAAAATCGTTCACCACACCCAGGTTATACCCAAGATCCCTTGCAATGTCGTAAATGCCACTGGTGTGATTCAATAACATGGCAACGGTGATATCTGCTCCATTGGTAATTTTTTCTGCAACCTCCGGAATGTAGGTGCTGATCGGTGCATAGATATCCAGTTTACCTTCCTCTACCAATTTCCAAATGACCGTACCCATCATCATTTTGGTGATACTGCCCAGTTTGTTGATGTGGCAAGGTTGCATGGGTACGCCGGCTTCCAGATCAGCATATCCTCGGCTCCCTATCCAGAATCCTTTGGCGTCATGGATCAACACGGTCATGCCAGGAATTCCTTTAGCAATATAACTGTCCAGTAGCGCAACAATTTTTTCTGCCTTGGGATGCTGTGCGTTGACTGTAAAACGGGTATCCGGTGAACAACTTTCTGTGGTTTGGATCAGGTTTTTTCTGCATGCCACAAAGCTTAATATCAGCATACCAAGAAAGATTATTTTTTTCATAACAGCTTCTTTTTGAATAGTTTGATCAATGGTCTTAAGAATGATTAAAACGATATGGCAGCACTCAGTTGCCAACTGCTGTACACGACCATCGGGACAGTGGTTTGAACAATAATGCCCTGAATCTGCATTCGGTAACCGAATAAAAGTGATACTGGATAGCCTGCCCTGGACCATGCAGGTTTAAACCCCAATGTGGGACCAAGAGAAACCAGAAAATTATTGCGCAAGGGGAAAGATTCGTTCACATATTGTGTACCATCCCATTCAAAACCCGGCATATCTGCAAAAGAAGCCAGATAACCACCGCCAAAACCAAATGGAGCCAGGAAAAACCGGTCATTGATATGCCATTCGTATTGCAATTCGGTATACAACTGTATAGCTGTCTGAAAATGAGCATGATAAATGCCCGTCATGTTGAATTGTTGCCTTAATTGATGCCGCGCATTATTGTTGTACCGATAAGAAGCGCCGAGCAAAAATCCCGGATGAATGGCACTGAAATCAGGTAATCCGATTTTGGCAGAATACTGCCCGAATCCGACGGAAATGCGCCATTTGGGAACAGGCTGAGTTTGGGAAAAAACTCCTTTGCAAGGGAAAAAAAATGCAACGATAATAAAGATCAGTACTTTTTTGAGCATATTATTTTCTTTCTGTGAATTTCCATTAAAACCAGACAAAGCTGAATGATTCTATGGGTTAATTTTGACATGCATTGCAAAAGAAGCGAAATTAAGCCAAATCCCCAAAAAATATCAGGTGCAATCACCATATTCAATTAACCTGGATCACGATTCCTCCGAATTTTGCCTCATCAGCCCTGCATTCCAGTCCATTGATAAAGCATTGGTGACTGTCATAGATCTCATTGGTGTCTGCGTAGAATGCCAGGAATCCGCCGGATGCATCCACATTGTAAAACAGCAACTTTCTTCCGTTAATATCAGTGGCAATACTTGCACAATCCATGCATACATAGCGTGGATATCTCGCCTGAAATGCTATTTCCTCGCTACAGACCGGGCAAAACTGCGAATTTTGTAAAATATGATGATCTGGCATCAGAGCTATTTTTAAGACAATTTTTTATTGTCATCATGCTCTCCGAATTGTTTTTCCATCATTCGCCACATAAACCAGCCAAACAATAATGAATAAAACAAAATCGAAGATAAAAGAATCAACCAACTTTTTAAAGAAAGTAAAACATCTCCAAATGATCCATCCCAAATTTCTTCAAAGTAGATAACAAAGTAATTGAAACCAGCCAGAATGAGTCCGTTTATAAGACCAAAACGCACTCTTCCTTTACTTTTGGTTTTTTCCCATCGTTGTTTGCTTAGTTTTGATTCAGGCATAATTTATTATTCAAGGATGTAAATATTTATTAATTTTGAACAAAAGTGCTTTTAAAGAGTAAAGCTTGTTTCAATTTGTTATGTTATAACTACGTTTTTTTCATTTTATCTGCCAGTCACATCGCTTTTCCCAACTCGAATATAAATGATAACCACGTTTCAGAACAGGTCGGATACTTTGGATAAAAAGCATGTTATAAATCTTATTATCTTATTTTGCTTTTCAAAAGCGCTTTCGCTTCATTTGATAATATATGAACCGGAATAAAAAGCTGGATGTTAGGCATTTTGCATTGAAAAGTGTAATATGTTGAGTCAAATTTTAGCATTCTCGTATTACTCCAGACGGTTGTGTATATAAAAATATCGGAGGAATAGGTAAAACCGGATTGGTCTATTTCAAGTACAAATTTAATCTCATTAAAACTTTTAAAAACTTCATTTATCAGCTGCAAATGATACTTATATATTTTAATGATTCTTAAAGCCAATAAAAAAGTGTAGAGTAAAATAAGAAAAACAAACAGAGGTGTTTGCCATGTATCGTTCTGGTTTAGGGAAATCAAAATAGCAGGAGATAGTAAAAAAGTGAAGGCTATTAAAATTGGGTAAATACTTATTCCACGTAGAATGGATGCATAGAGTTCTCTTTTATAACTATATTTAAAAAAAATCTTTTTAAATTCTTCTTTATTTCTGGAAAATTCAATAACTATCTTATCGTTCATAAACTTATAATAAATTAAAGGAAAATGAATACCGATCATCTATAAATTTCAAATATAGAAAGACTTGTTTAATTCTTAAAAAAAATTCTAAAATGTTTATTTACAATATAAAATTCTTTTTCTGTTAAATTAATGACCGAAGTTCATGATTATGTTGGCAGCCATATCCTTCCATTTGACTAAAATCGAAAAATATACTGTTTATTAAAGCTTAATTTCATAATTTTGAATCCACAATCAGTATATTTATGGACTATATCGAAATTTCAGGATATAAATCAATTTACCAACAAAGGATTGACTTTGAGTCTGTAAATTTGTTAGTTGGGTCTAATGGGAGCGGTAAAAGTAATTTTTTATCGTTTTTTGATCTTCTAAAAAACCTGTACAACCAAAATCTACGTCAATATATTGCGCTCAACGGAAGAATAGAAAAAGTTCTATACAATGGATCAAAAGTAACTAATTTAATTTCATTTAAAATTGAGTTTGATAATGGAAAGAATGGATATCAGGTTTTATTGCAAAAGGGACTGGATAACTTTGTATTTCGAAGCGAGAAGTTATTCTATCAGCAAGATGATGGTGTTGAAATCAATAATTTTGCCGTAGAATCAACCTTGAAACATGATGATTCTTACAGAGCAAGGTATGTTATTAAATACCTGGAAGGATTTAGAAAATACCATTTTCATGATACAGGAAAGGATTCGCCTTTTGCCAAACCAAGCCATATCATTAAAGATATACACTTTCTTTACAGTAATGGGAGCAATCTGGCAGCATTTCTGTTTTTTATAAAAGTAAATCACAGGCTGGTGTATAACAGGATTGTCAAAATGATTCAATCTATTGCCCCCTTTTTTCTTGATTTTGAATTAATTATTGACCCTGATAATTATATACATCTCCTTTGGAAAGACAGATATAGTGAAAACTTGTATGGAGTGACGGATCTGTCTGACGGAACATTACGCTTTATTGCATTAGTAACCTTATTTCAACAACCGAAATTACCAGATACGATAATTATTGATGAACCTGAATTAGGATTGCATCCTGCTGCCATTTCAAAATTGGCCGGAATGATCCACTCTGCAGCGACACGGGGTTGTCAGGTTATTATTGCTACCCAGTCAACAGATCTGATCAGCTATTTTACCCCGGAGTCAATTATTACAACTGACCTGATAAACGGGCGCTCAGTATTTAAAAGACTGAATTCCAGGGATCTGGAACAATGGTTGGAAGATTATACTATTGATGATTTATGGAAACGAAATATTATAACCACAGGACAACCAAATTTTTAGGATATGAATCGTGTGATTATAATATGTGAGGGACAAACAGAGCAAGAGTTTTGCAAAAAAATCCTTTACCCTTATTTTTTGGAGAAAGGAATTTTGGTAGAAGCGCCTCGAATAAAGAAGACAATGGGAGGCATTGTTTCCTGGAATACACTCAAAAACCAAATTTTGAATCATCTCCAGTCCGACAAATCATCAGTTGTTACGACATTAATTGATTACTACGGCATCAAACCATCGCATGGATATCCAAAATGGAAAATTGCAGAACAGCAGATTGATAAAAATTTGAGGATGGAAATCCTCGAACAAGGTATGAAGGACGATATTGACGAAAATATTAATATCCGGTTCTTACCCTATTTCCAACTTCATGAATTTGAAGGGCTCCTGTTTATTGGCGTGGAGATTTTTTATGAACTTTTTTATGAACATGAAATTGTCAACAAAGAGGAACTGGAAAAAATTTTTATTCAGTTCGACAATCCTGAAATGATAAATGACAGTCCGGATACAACTCCTTCAAAGAGATTGAAAAGGATAATTTCAGGTTATAATAAAGAAGTTTATGGAAATATTATTGCGGAACAAATAGGACTGGAAAGGATTAGGAATAAGAGTCCCCGTTTTGATGCATGGATAAAAAAAATATCCTTGATAACAAAGTAAAGAAATGTTTATAAAATGAAATATAGTAAACCATAATACTTTTCATTACATATGTTTCTTAAGAGGAATTATAAAATATTTTTACAAACCACTAAATTATAGCAATTCCAATAATTAATTTGCAGATCACAACTATCAGTTTGCTTTTTTGAAATAAAAGTTTTCGATAATAAATCAACTTTTTGCCATTTATTTGTCTCATCAACATAGTTATGCTTTATATTGAATTGTAGTATATTAAAATAATAAAAAATACTTCAAATGTTCTTATTATTATCTTAACTTTGTATGGAAAGGTACCCATATTTTATGTTTTAAGAATAATTAAAAGTATGGCATCCCTATGATGAAAACAATACTAAAATTCTGGAATAACCTTGAATTACCGCCCGATTTTGTCAGGTTAATGTTTATTAACGCTCTCATCATTAGCTTGTTCAGGGTATTTGAGACATTGTATATTTTGGTTGTTTTTAATGAACAGGAGCATTTAATTCTGTCGGAATTTTTTGGTCTGATCTATGACATATTCACGATCAATGCACTCCTGATCTTTCTGATTCCCCTGTATATTTTCCTGAAAAATCGTAATGACAACTGGGTAGATACATTATTTCTTAACGGAATAGGCTTTTTTGCCCTGCTTCATGTTCCGATTCTGATCTATTTCCTGTACCAGTTGGAAGTGCTCGATTTTTTCCTGTGGAACACATCGATCGATGAATCTTTTTTTACGATGAGGAGTTCGGGCATCAGTTATTTTGCCCTACTCATCCCGGTCATGCTTATTTCTGTATTGTTGACTGTGTTGCGCATATTTTCAAAAAAAATTGATATTCATCCTTTTTTTCAGACCCGAAAATTTACCATATCTTTTTTATTGATGACGTTGGTCATTCAGTTGGTGTATGTGGTTAGTTTTAATCGTTTCAGTGCAAGCAAATCACTGCATCTTTTTGCAAAATCTGTCATTTATGTCATGACGCCCAAAGATCGGGGCGAGCATTATGAAGAGACTGATGCGGTCTCGTTTCGAAACCTGGATAAAAGTAAGTTGTATCTGACAGCTGAATATCCTTTGCTACATCTAATGGATACTACAAACCACCTGGGAACCTTTTTCAATCCATTTGAAAAGGCACCCAATATTGTAGTCCTGATAGTAGAAGGCCTGAGCGATGACTTTCTTCATACCTACAGAGGGGCTGATTTGATGCCCCAACTGAATAAAATCAAAGATCAGGGTTTATATTGGAACCGATGTTTTTCTCTCGGTGAAAGATCGTTTGCAGTGGTGCCTTCGCTGATGGGAAGTTTACCTTATGGGGAAATAGGTTTTACCATCCTTGAGCAATATCCGAGACATGTATCATTGATCCCGCTGTTAAAAGCCAACGGCTATCACACAGCTTATTTTTATGGTCAGATAGCCTGGTTTCACCAGAAAGAGCGTTTTTTTAAATTCAATCACATTGATCTCATTTTCGATAAAAGGAACTATTCTGAAAAATTTGAAAAATCGCTTGTTGGAACAGAAAAATTCTTTTGGGGTTTTCATGATAAAAATCTGTTTGCTCAATCCTTCGAAGTCATCGATACTTTCCCGCAAAAACCCTATCTGAGTATATTTTTTACAGGTTCCATGCACGCTCCATTTGTGATAAAGGATGAAAAATACTATGATGATAAATTTGAAGCCATCGTTAACAGTTTAAAATCCCGTGAAGACAGAGAATTTTTCAAAACATATAAAAAATTTTTCAAATCTATACTGTTTTTCGATGACGCCATAGGGAAATTCATCGAAGATTACAGAAAAAAACCAGGGTATGAAAACACGGTTTTCGTTCTGACAGGAGATCACGCCATGAGCGAGATTCCGGTTAAAAATTCTATTAAAAGGTTTCATGTGCCACTGATTATTTTTGGAGATAAACTGAAACAACCTGCGGAATTTAAACATTATGTCAGCCACCTGGATTTTTATGAAACACTTTTAGCCTTTCTTGGACCATATATCACTAATGTCCCGGATAAAACGGCTGCGTTAGGTTCAAATCTTTTCAATAAAGAAGAAAGGTATTTTGCTTTCATGAACAATAACAGAGAGATGATAGACTTTTATCTGGATGGTTATTTTTTAAACGGCAACCGGATATTTCAGGTCACGGATGACATGGTGTTGAAGCCTTCACAGAATAAGGAAAAAAAATTTCTTTTAAAGGAAAAACTGAATGTTTTTAAAAAGACGAATGCCTACGTAAGTTTGCAGGATAAGATTATTTCAGACAGTCTGTTTTTTGAGTCTGTAAAACACGAAAATCTCAAGACAATCAATATAAGGGAAAGCATGGAATTTTCGCAAGAAAAAAATTTTTTAGTAAATGCTTTTCCTGTACCAAAAAAAGATTTGTTTGTCGAAATAGATTTTCAAATGAATACCAGAAAGACAGATCTGGATTTAGTCATAGAAATTAAAGATGAAACAAACAGGATTTTATATAGCAACAATAGCGAGATCAAGCTCAAAAAGAATTATTTCTATGAGTATATCACAGTTCCTGCTATAAAGTATAATACTGGACCATTGACCTTCGAAGCATACTTCCATAATCCGCAAGGCCATAAAATCAAATTTAAAAAACTAAGGGTTTTTATTCATTCTGAGAAATGATATAAGGTGAATTGAAGTTTAAAGAGATCAAATACTAAAATATTGATGATCAATTAAATATAAAAAACAGCCCGGAAAATTTTCCATAGTTTTTTAAGCTTTTTTAAAGGAAAATGATCCGGGATGTAGATTTCCTTTCTGGTTAAAGGAAGGAATAAATCGTTTTATCAGAAATTTGATGCACCTTCATTGGCATCATTGTATCTTTTAGTTACTTCGTGCCAGTTGATCACATTGAAGAAAGCCTCGATGTAGTCAGGTCTTCTGTTCTGGTAATGCAGATAATACGCATGTTCCCAAACATCCAGCGCAAGAACCGGAGTTCCTTTTTTCTCTGCAATATCCATTAAAGGATTATCCTGATTTGGTGTTGACGTGATGAATAATTTGTCTGAATTATCTACGCACAACCATGCCCAACCTGAACCAAAACGGGTAGCTGCTGCAGCGGAAAATTCTTTTTTGAAATTTTCAAAAGAACCAAAGTCACGCATGATCGCCTTGTGAATGTTCATTTGCTCAGAAGGTGTCGTCATGGCATTTGGAGTCATGTTTTCCCAAAACAGGTTGTGATTATAGAATCCACCACCGTTGTTCCTGATAGCAGGAGAAGCTTTGGATACATTTTTGAAAATATCCAGGATGGACATGTCAGCCCACTCGGTGCCATCGATGGCAGCATTCAGATTGTTGGTGTAAGCTGCATGGTGTTTAGTGTGATGGATCTCCATTGTTCTTGCGTCGATATATGGAGTCAATGCGTCATACGCATAAGGAAGATCTGCTAATTTAAAAGCCATATTGTTTTTAATTTTAATGATGATTTGAAAAAATTGTTCCTGTTGTGAGGTCTAACAAAGGAAAGAAATTTAAGTTTTTAAAAAATGCACAAAAAATAAAAAAAATATAGGAATTCAGCAAAAAGCATGGTTTTGCAGTAAAATTAATATAAAAATATAGCCGTAATTTTCCGGAATTGTAAATTAACTGCTCAATACTTATCCATCAGATATTGCTTAAATGCATGATAATTCAACGCTATGGTATCCACAAACTCAGGTTTTCCATCGAGATTTTCAAGGCTCGGAGGAAGAAGCGGATCAATGTTCAGAATGCGGTTGATCTCTTCAGGGAATTTGGCCGGATGTGCTGTTTCCAGTGATACAAAAACCGCATCAGGATCATTTTTTTCAGGATGTTGTTCCAGATAATGCATCAGACCGTTCCAACCTACCGCGCCATGTGGCTCCAGCAGACATTGATATTGCTCATACGCTTCTTTTATGGTCTGCCTGGTTTGTTCGTCGTTGACACTCACCCCAAACAGGTCTTTTCTCAGTTTTTCCAGGTCTGCAGTTTCGTAAATATGGCCTTTTTCATCCATTTTTCCACCGTATAGAGTGATCAGCCGTGCGATATTGCTCGGATGACCTACATTCATGGCGCTGGATATGCAATTGACCGATGGAACTATGGTCTGGTAATCGCCTGTTTCCAGGTATTTGGGGAATTCATCATTGCTGTTGGTCGCGATCACCAGTTTTTCCACAGGTAAGCCCATGTGAACAGCAAAAACAGCGCCCATCATGTCTCCAAAATTACCTGAAGGAACGGCAAAGGTGATCCTGTCATCAGGCAGACCCTTTCGAAGTTTGGCAAAAGCCCAGAAATAGTATACGATCTGTGGAATTAACCGTCCGATATTGATGGAATTGGCAGAAGAAAGATCCAGATAGTTCAAATCAGGGTCGGAAAACGCTTCCTTGACCAAGGCCTGGCAATCATCGAATTTGCCATCCACGCTGATGATCTGCACGTTTTTCCCCAATGTGGTCATTTGTTTTCGCTGCCGGTTGGTCACTTCCTTTTCAGGGAAGAGGACGACCACTTTGATGTTGTCCAGCCCGTAGAAAGCATTGGCTATGGCGCTGCCGGTGTCACCTGACGTAGCCGTGAGGATGAGCATCTTTTTATTTTCCTTTTTCAGGTAATACTGCATCAGGCGGCCCATCATCCTGGCTGCAAAATCCTTGAACGAAGCAGTTGGCCCCTGATCCAGACGCATAACGTATTTTTTTTCGTAAACATTTTCCAGGGGAACATCAAAGTCATAGGCATCCTTCACCAGTTCCATCAGTTCATCATCTGCGATTTCACCTTTCAGGAACTTGCGGATGACTTCATAGGCGATTTGATAGTACTCCATATCCGAAAAGGCAAAAATCTCTTCAGCACTTAATTGAGGAATGGCCTCGGGCATAAATAAGCCTTTGTCCGGTGCAAGTCCCTTGAGCAATGCCTGGCTGAATGTTTGTTTTTCTGCTTTATAATTGGTTGAATAGTAAAGTATTGAGTTAGACATTTTTAAAATATTTTAACATGTTGAAATCGGTTAAAAACAAACAGTGCCGGTATTTTGACATACGGGCACTGAATATTTTAATAGCGCATAAAGCAATTATTTTCTCAATCTGGCAGAAGAAGCGCCTCCTGCGCTGTAATCCGGGGATGTAAATTCAGTTTTCTGACCATCCAGAACTGCCAAAGCCTGGCTGAGGTCAGCGATGATGTCATCCGGATGTTCACCGCCCACATTCAGACGAATGAGATTTGGCGGAATATCGGAGATCTTTCTGCCTTCTTCTCCCTGTTGCTGGTGTGTTGAAATAGCAGGGATCGTTGCGATGGACTTGATCCTTCCGAGGTCGGTTGCCCTGTAGATCCGCTGAAATCCGTCAAAAACATCTCTGGCCGCCTGAGCGCCGCCCTTGACACGGAAGGACAACAGGTGACCATAACGATTGACCGGTTCGTTGTACAGATCATCATGTTCTGAGTCAACCAGCACCATATATTTTTTAGCCACCTGATGAAGCGGATGTGATTCCAGCCCGAGGTAGTCCACCTGCTCGATGTGAGGGTGTGCAGCCAGGAATTTAGCCACTTTCAATGCAGAACGGCTCATGAAGTCTATTTTGGAGCGCAAAGTCCGTATGTCGTTGAGTGCCAGAACAGCATTCATCGGAGAGATATTCGGACCCAGGTCTCTGTTGGGCAATGCTTTTATATAGGAACCAAAATCGGCGATCATAGGAGGATTGTTAAGTCTGGTCCTTAGATTTTTACGTGCTATCACCGCGCCGCCGATGCCAAAACCGCTTGAGGTAAGTGTTTTGGTAACGGATTGGACCACGATATCTGCTCCCCATGCCAGTGGCCTCATCAATGCCGGTGTGGCAATGGTGGCGTCAATGATGAGGGGAATATTGTGTTTTTCTGCTAATTTGGCTACAGCTTCCATGTCAAAGAAGGCCTGTCCGGGGTTGCTCGGCATTTCACCGTATAAAAATCGGGTATTATCGTCTATCAGACTTTCCCATTCTTCCAAATTATTGGAATGGATGACTTTTCTCCATTCGATATTTCTTTCCTGGTCCTTACGTACGGCAAAATTCTGGAAAGTACCGCCATATACCTGTGCGGTAGCCACAAAATTCATTTTCTGACCGGGATTTTCCAGATCTACGGCAAGGAAAGGTTCGCAGGCGCTGGTGATGGCAGCCATACCGGATGCGGTGGCGCAGCAGCTGGCTTCCACATCGGATCCGTAGGTTTCGAGCAATGCCAGCACACCTTCGAGGTAGTACATGGTTGGATTGCCGATTCTGCTGTAACACCAGGTGGGGATTTGGTAAGAGAGAGCAGCTTCCATTTCGTCAGAATCTCTGTAAGCCTGAGATGCAGACATATAAATCGGTTCGATGGTGGATCCCTGGTTGTAGTCCAGCGCTTCCTGCATTGAGTAAATGCCGTGAACAGCGATCGTATCGAACCGAAGCTTCTTCATCTGTCCGATATGTCTTTTGTGCCATTCAGCGGCATTTTTCCCTGCGTTGATGTAGTGAAAAATTCCCTGTTGCATAAAAAATAGATGTTTAGGATTAGATAAAAACATTCTTTTCACCTGCCATTGCAGGTGATTGACATGATCGGGTAAAGTTACATTTTTTTAAGAAACGGGGCAATTTATTTTGAGGGGAAATTGTTTTAAGCTTCAGAACACTCATTGTGCTTGCCAATCCACTGGAATTTTATATGTAGTCATGAGCAGGCAAGACCGGATTAATGGAAATATGTTGGATCATTTGGTTTATTTTTTAAAACATTTCCTTTATCCACATTTTCTTTTATTTTTGTCCTATGAAAAAATCACTCTACAATCCACACGATAAGTTCTTTAAGGCTATGATGGCTGAAAGGGATATTGCCATTGATTTTCTGAAGCAGTTTTTGCCGCCGGAAGTCTCTGCGCTGATTGATTATGACAGTCTGGCACTGCAAAGCAATAGTTTTCTCGACGAGGCACTGCAGGAGGTTTTTGCAGATTCTGTATTCAGATGCAGGATGAAGGATACAAAAAAGACAGATTTGTACCTTTCTGTACTGATCGAACATAAGAGTTATCCGGACAAATATGCAGCAATACAGATTTTGAACTATCTGACAAAAGCCTATCTGGCACAGTTAAAATCGGGAGAAAGTACACTATATCCGGTGATTCCTTTGCTGTTTTATCATGGTGAACAGGAATGGCAATACCGGCCACTTTTACAGTTGATCGAAGGGCTTTCAGACGAGTTGAATAAATTTATTCCTGATTTTACCACCATATTTGTTGATCTGGTAAGGAAATCAGAGACGGAATTGGATGACATAGAGAATATATTTTTGCTTTCAGCCTTGTATATCCAAAAATTCCGGATGGATAAAGCATTGTTTGAAAAACTGGAAAAGATCATGTCGAAATTTGATTCTGTCAGGCATCGAAAAAGGAACTTTTCCAATTCGATAATTGTTTACCTGTTTGACATTACAAGTATTACGAAAGAAGAGTTGATCATACTAATAGCAAGATTTCCTGAACAAATAAAAACTGAAATCATGACTACTTTTGAAATAGCAGAACAGCGGGGTATCGAAAAAGGTATCGAAAAGGGCATCGAGAAAGGGATGCAAAAGGGTATAGAAAAGGGCATTGAAAAAGGGATCGAACAAAATAAGGTAGACATCATATTCAAAGGACATCAAAAAGGTGCTTCTATCGAATTTCTGGCAGACATCACCGGCCTTTCGCCAGAGAGGGTCAAGGAGATCATTTCGCAGAACACGGTGTTATGAATGGCTGAATTGTTGAGTTACTGAATGGCTGAATGAATGAATAATTGAAGAGCCATTCAGGAACTCAATGACTCAACCATTCAATCACTCAGCAACTCACCTCTTCACCAAATCCTCCATTCCATAATACTGTATTGCAGCCTGTTTGAGCGGATTTGTTCTCCATTCTGACCACTCGCCGGTATAGGGATCGTATCCGCATTTGAGTGGTTTGGAATATTCGTTGTGCGGATCTTCCAGGTACGCCCGGCAGTCGGTGCAGATATATCGAAACTCACAGTCACGGCACACTTCGATATCATCTTTTTTGTGATTCCGGTATTTTTTAAAATCAGGATGGTTGAGCGGTTCTTCGAGGGTGGTATCTTTGATATTGCCAAAGGATTGCGGCATGGACGGACAGTTGCGGATATTGCCTTCGGCATCGATGGAGATTTTCCGGTTTAGGCAGGTGTTGTAGTGGTGGGCTTCGGTGAAAAGTTCCATATTCACTTGCATGTAATCTGGTGAGACAATTCCACATTGGTTTTATTTAAAAACATTTGTTTTGAGTAAATTAATTCTTTTTTACCTTGAAAAAATGTTTCAACATCATCAGAATTGTGTTCATAAATTATGACCCTACATAATCTCATATTTACTTGAAATAATTTTTCTATATCTTTACTATTCAGTAATAAGTTGGATTTAAGGTAAACTTCAATAAATTCAATTCGAGATGTAGAAAAGTATTTTAAAATATTATATAAATATTCAAGAGAAGTTTTGTTATAGAATCTAATTTGAAGAAACATACATCCCAAATTAGACAACTGATGACTTATGGGCCTAAAATCTAATTCAATTTTATTATCTATATCAATTATTGAATTAATTATTTTAGCATGAGTTAAAAAATCTAAATTCAATGATGGGAAATTGTGAGGATTTTCTGTAAAAAACCCTAAATGATTTTTAATTATAAACTTTCTTAAATTAGTTAAAGATTTTTTCTCTTTTACACTCGATTCCTCTAAAACATATGAATATGGCTTCTGATACAGTTTTAAAACTAATTGACAAAATTCTATTGGAACTTGAAAAACTATCTGATTCTGTAAATCTTGCAAAATAGCATATACTTTACCAGGGGTAATAATACAGTTTTCAAATAATACTAAGTAATCATTGGTCTTCATCAATACTATTTAAGAATCTTGATAATGGTTTAAATGGCAAGCTAGTAGTATAATCTTTTGAATTATAATCGCTAATTTCAATACTAAGCCTTACAAAAACTTTTTTTGAAAAAGACCTGGTCCTAAATTTTTTCATGTAATAAAACCCAATTGGAAGCCATTCATGGTCTTTTACGTCAATCAAATTTGACATAACGCATTAATTATATGTTTTTCAATAAAAAAGTTACAGTGATACGATAATGCCGAAAACTGACCAGTAGGATTCACTTCAAGGAAGTAATATTCACCATCTTTCGCTTTTATTAAATCAATGCTGCCGGTTTCTAAATTTATTTCCTTCATCAATTCAAATAATTTATTTGAAATTGATTTTGGTAATTCATACGGTACATATCTTTGGTTGCTTTCATATGTTCTATAATCAATCTTTCCATTAGATTCTGATTCTATTATCGCGGTAGAGAAAATTCTGCTTCTATAAATAAAGGTTCTAATTTCAAACTCTTTTTCAACTAAATATTGAAATTTTGACGGGAAAAAATAATCACAATCAGTTTCCAATTTCTCGTTTATAACTTCTTCTGTATATGTAGAGGAAATCCTATTGCCATAAAAAATAGTGAAATTATTATATATTGGTTTAGTAATCAGTTTTGTATTAAATAATTCTGTCTTAATTACATTTCTTTCAGTCGTTATTAATGTCTTTGGAATTTTGAGGCCCACTTGAGTTGCTTTTCTCAAAACAAAAAGTTTATTATGATACCGTTCTTTAAAGTAAGATCCAAAACAGGGCTTTTCTTCAAACACCAAAAATAAAAACTCTGATAAAATCCTTTGCTCATCATTTAATATATCATTAACTTGTTCTTTGAATTGTTTTATAGCCATTTTTTTATACTTCAACTGTCCTCGTCTGTATATGACATGTGTGAAATCAGTCATTTTAACTCCATCTATTTCAATCCCCATTTCGGTATCCAGATCAATGAACAGGTTTATTTTTTCAATAACGGAATTAAGATTAATCCGTGTAAAAGGAACAGAATAATGAATTAGCCATCTTATTAAATACGAAGAAGTAAGATCTTCATCAATGGTTAGGATCAGAACTTTCATTATTGATTGGAATTTCAGTAAATATTTTCATAAATTTCTCAGCAATATGCTGTGGAGGTTTAGGGATGTTATTTGCGTAACCATGAATCCGAAAAACTGAATCAGGTTTTTTTATTTTATAAATAAAACTATTTAATTGATCTTCCCTGGATGGCAACCCATATATTTTTCTGACAGCATTAACACTGTCAACACTTACAAAAAAATTCTCTTGATAGTATTTTGATTCAATTTTTACAAATGGATTTTTTACATAATTTATAGGATTTGGGTAAAATGTCGTTAGATACTCATTATAATCATATAAATCAAGAGATCCTTTTAGAAATTCATTATCCAGAATTTCTTTGAATGTCTGATAATTGCGCAAAGCAAAATGCCGGAACATGGTTTGAAAATAACCTTCATTAATTACATGTCCTCTGTCAATTTTCTTGCATCTCAAACCAATGACAAATTCATTGGGAAAGCCATACTTTCGGACTAAGCCTTCAAAGGAAATCATATTGAAAGAATCGATCACTCCGATTGAATCTCGGCTAACCCCCAAATTTCTGATACTTTGATCTCTTTCAATCATATTAAACAAGGAATCCAAATAATCTTGTTTAAAATTTTTCAAAAACGACTCATTTCCCGATTGCCAGGCACTATCGATGAGTGAATGATCATCATTATAAAATGAAAAAGATTTCAGATAATCCAGACACGCACCACGCCTCCCGATTTCATAGGATAACAATCCAATATCAGTGTTTTTATGCAATGAATCAGCTAACAGCAATGTATTGTGAACAATTTTCCAGGTTGCTTTAGGATAAGTTTTTATAGCAATGATACCAGCATCATAAGCATTTTGATAATTTCCACTGACAATGCCTTTCTCAACTTCATTGTACTGATATGCATAATGATAAAAAGACAAAATAAACAGGATGTACTTAAGATTAAAACAATTCATTCATTAATATAATTAAAAGTATAGTTTAATATTAAGGTAAAAAAACACAGATCAGGTTAATATTAATCTTTAAATTAATTCAAAAAAGAATGAGAATTCTGAAAGTTCTAAAACAATATCAGAATTCTCAATCGCATCACATAAGAAATTTTAAGGTTAACAATATCTACCTCCTTCATAGTCCGTAGTGGTCTTCTCCCCATCTGGACTATATGCATCTGTATCTTTATTATAACACCATTTCACCTCATTTGGAGTTCCAGCGCCCCAAATTTCAAAGCCAGCTTCGGTAATACAAATACACCCCCCATTAGGAGCTTCTGTTTTAGCACCACCAACAACCGCAAGACGATTTGAAATCTTCAATTTTCTAAAATCATTCAAACTTAACATAATCATAAAAATTTAAATACTAAAAAGATTCACTCCTCTCTTTTCATACCCAATTCAGCTTGCAATCCGGATCAGGAGGGTTCGGAATCTCCCTTTTGAAACGTTTCAAAAGCCAAATTACAGCCGGTCACTGCAAAATTCGTGCAGTGGGAAAAATATTTCGAAATTTTTTTCACTTCCACCACGGATCTGTGTAAAATCCCGTTGCTTTCTCACAAATCCGACAGAAAATTCTACTTCGTACTCATAACAATAACTCCTTCGTTCCTGGCAGTAAATGATGGGTGCCCCCATGTTTTTCATCAGATTGATCAATTGATAGACAAAGCGCTCGGATTGGTTGAGTTTGGCTGCAAGGTCTGCCGGCGTACCGGTAGCCTTTCTGCGTATCAGGGCATCGGTGCGGTCGATCATGTTCAGTTTTTCTTCAAGTGTCATACCGGTTTGTTTTAAATGAATGGATTACTGTATTATTTATTAAACGAATTTTATTAGCTGTTCATGTTTGATTTATGTTAAAATGATAATTGCCATATGCTGATTTGTGCAGGAAAGAAAAATAGATGGTAAATTGATAGAATGAAATGAATTTTTTTCCTGCTATTAAAACTATCTTTTTCCCCGATTTTCCCTATTTTTGTCCTATGAAAAAATCACTCTACAACCCACACGATAAGTTTTTTAAAGCAATGATGGCTGAAAAGGATATTGCCATTGATTTTCTGAAGCAGTTTTTGCCGTCGGAAGTCTCTGCGCTGATTGATTATGACAGTCTGGAACTGAAGAAGGACAGTTTTTTGGACGATAAGCTCAGGGAGATCTTTGCCGATTCTGTCATTCAATGCCGCATGAAATATGACAAAGAGAGTGTGTTTTATCTATCTGTACTGATTGAACATAAAAGTTATCCGGATAAAAATGTTGCGTTACAATTGTTGCAATATCTGGTAAACGCATACCAATCCCAGATGAAAAATGAGCAAGCGTTACATCCCATCGTTCCTTTACTTTTTTATCATGGAAAACAAACCTGGGCGTACAGATCTTTATCCGGGTTGTTTCCTGATTTAAAACCGCGGTTAAGGAGGTATATCCCTGATTTTGAAACGGTTTTTGTAGATCTGGTGAGGATTTCGGATACAGAAATATTGGAAATCGAAAATATATTTCTGCATTCATCTTTGATCATGCAGCGGTATACAGACTTTCCGGAAGAGCTGCCGGATCAGCTAAAAAGGATATTAAAACGATTTGCGGTTGAAAAGTTAAGCAGAAAGAACTTTGAACAAGCTATTTTTGTTTATTTTTTTGAAATCAGCAATTTGAAAAGGGAAGAATTCATGAACTTAGTAAAAACAATTCCAAAAGATAAAAAATCTGAACTTATGACTACATATGAAATGATAGAACAGATTGGTGTTGAGAAGGGCATAGAAAAAGGGATAGAACAGAACAAGGTAGACATCATACTCAAAGGACATCAAAAAGGTGCTTCTATCGAATTTCTGGCAGACATCACCGGACTTTCGCCAGAGAGGGTTAAGGAGATCATTTCGCAGAATGTGGAGTCATGAATTGTAGAATCGTTGATTTGCTGAATCGTTGATTTGTTGAATTACTGAATTGCTGAGTTTTTGAATTGGTGAATGAATGAATTATCGGAAAACCATTCAAACATACATAAACTGAACCACTGTAAAACGGAATTATAGATATTTCTTCTGGAAAAACCAATTATGTTCTACCTTTACATTGATTTACGGTCGTTTATTTAATAATTTTATGCAATGAAAGAAATTGGTTTAACAGCTGTTTATGTCAAAGGAGAATACGGTTATACGGCTTATATTCAGGAATTAGGGGGAGTGGTCACACAGGGAGAAACGATTGCTGAGGCTGAAGAAAATCTATTTGAAGCTTTGCAATTATTTCTGGAGACCGAAACGCTTTCCAATTCTGCTGAGTCCCCTGAGGCTATTATAAAACCTTTTCTATCGCTTACAAGAGCTATATGAAGCGGATAGCATTTTTAAAACATCTAGCGCAAAATGATTGCATATTGCTTCGGAGACATGACAAATATTCTATATTTATAAATCTTGACAAATGAAAGACACTCTTTTAGGCAAGAATATCTTTTGACATTCAAAGAGATAGAATAATAATAAAAAAAATAAAAAATTACCTTGAAATGCTGTTACTTATCCAATGTTAAAACTTTATTAAGACAAAAGTTTGTTATGCGTTTTTTTCATAATTAGCTGATAAACATAGCTAAATAATTACAAATGTTATAATTAATTATATACTTGTAACAGTATTTTCATGTACATTTCGATAGGCATCATTTTCATTTCCATCCGCCTTTTATTTAAATTTTCAACATCTTCAACCGGATACAAAGATACTATTTTATTTTGTAAATCTATTTTTTCACACTGGGTTCCAAATAATT